>Ga0102946_1000624_pt1 | contig 12233 bp, 10 predicted proteins | sample SalPon2A_A_D1_MG_FD_78209 | JGI IMG/M metagenome (GOLD analysis project Ga0102946, IMG submission 78209) | Soil microbial communities from South San Francisco under conditions of wetland restoration - Salt Pond MetaG R2A_A_D1_MG | ecosystem: Environmental > Terrestrial > Soil > Wetlands | place... | reverse complement strand
CCTCTTGCTCATTATTTCAGTGCTCATCACGATTCTTTCTGAGCTCAGTTTCACGCTTTATGTCGATGTCTACGGACTGTTCAATTTTCTTGGACATGCCTTCAAGCTGATATCAGTGGTTCTTGTCTATCTCGCTCTGGTGCAAGGTTCGCTGATGTCGCCCTATCTGTCCCTGTTTCGTAAGCTTTCTCTGGAATTGGCCCAGCGCAAAACATCTGAGGAAAAGCTGCAGGCGGTTAATCGCGAGCTCGACGCATTTGTTTACACCGTCTCTCACGACCTACGCACTCCATTGACACCTATTATCGGATTTGCAGACTACCTTCGGTTACAGAAGGGGGAGGGGATAGATAGCGAGGGACGACAGCTGTTACAGAAAATCAGTGATCTCGGGCGTGGAATGTCCGAGACGATGGAAGACCTGTTGACCCTGTCCAAGGTCGGGAAGATCGAGTTGCTCGAAGGTCCTGTTGCGGTAGAAACGATTGTTGATGGTGTGCTGATCTCACACCATCAACAGTTGCAGGAGGCTGGCCAGAGCGTCCATAAAAATGCATTGCCAGAGGCGAAGTTCCCGGAGAGTCTGTTACGGCAGGTTTTTTCCAATCTGATTGGCAACGCGCTACGTCATGGAGGCAACACCGAAGCGATTGAAGTAGGGGGGGCACGGCATGGCAGAAGCGTTCGGTTTTATGTTAAGGACCATGGTCAAGGAATCCCTGAAGCAGAACGTGGCCTGGTTTTTGACTTGTTTTACCGGGGAACCTTCGGCGAACGAACCGACGGAACCGGCGTCGGCCTTGCTATTGTTCAGAAAATTGCCCGACTCTATCATGGAACTGTCTGGGTGGAGGAGACGCCGGGGGGCGGCGCGACCTTCTGGGTGGAGATGGAAGAGCCGCATGAAGACCAGCCTTCATCAGAGCTGAGTCCCGGGAGTTGCCATGGAAGCGTTTGAACAAAAGATACTGGTGCGCTGGTCTGACCTTGACCCGAATAATCACGTACGCCACTCGGCCTATTACGACTACGGTGCCCAGGCGCGGATTGCCTGTCTGTATCAGCAGGGGATTGGCATCGACTGGCTGTCCCGAAACGGAATCGGTCCGGTGCTGTTCCGTGAAGAAGCAGTGTTTTATCGTGAGTTGAGGTTTCATGACCAACTCATCATCGATACGAAACTCTCCTGCGTGTCGGCTGATCACCGGAAATGGAGCATAAGGCACAGCATCATGCGAGGTGACGAACTGTGCGCGATAATCACCGTTGATGGTGCCTGGATCGATCTGGAAAAAAGAAGAATTGTGCAACCACCCCCGGAGTTGATTGAGAAGTTTGAGGCAGGGGCGCGTACCGAGGATTTTCAGATAATCGATTCTGCGAAGAAGCAGGGCTGATTATCAGGGTAACGCGGAAGTATCGTCTTTCGTCGCAGAATTTAAGGATTTTGATCAGGCCTTATCTGGCATTTGATCTTGAGGCAAAAGCGATTTTCCATGAATTCAAAAAAATGTACGGAGATTAAAATGGGACTCTCCCTTCAGGAACAGCTGCTTAAAGCAGGGCTGGTTGATAAAAAACAGGTCAAAAAAGCTGACCATGAAAAAAGGATGAAGAACAAAAAGAAGCGGAAAGGCGGGGACACTTCTGTAGATAGAGACAGGCAGAGGTTGCAGCAACAACAGGCCGAACGGGCGGAACAGGATCGTAAGTTGAATGCCGAACGTGCCCGACAGGTGCAACAAAAGGCCGATCAGGCAGCCGCGCAACAACTGATTGCCAGCAACCGCTTACCAGTGGAAGAGGGGGATGTCGTCTATCACTATGTCGCCGCCGGGCAGATCAAGAAAATTGCGGTGCAGCAGACTGTTGCCGATAAACTTGCCGAGGGGAAGGTGGGTCTGGCCATCTTCGATGGTGAGCTGGTCCTGGTTCCTTCTGAGACGGTGGCCAAGGTTCTGCAACGAGACCAAAAGGCCATTCTGGCCTACAACGATCCCGCAGCAACGGACGATGATTATCCAACAGACTGGTAGCACAGTTGCGAATCTGCCTCATTTTATACCAGTACGTTCCTGATCATCTCATTATTTTCTGCGAGGGCGCCGGGTGATCTGCCTGGATGGTCTGGTTTTTGGCGGTTTTTTTTGGGTTGACCGAGGAGCATTGTTCAATAGTTCAGAACCTTCATGTTCACGTTTGCAGATGCGCAATGCTTCCAGTATCTCCTGTTTCGATTCCGGTTTGTGATAGAGGAGCAGGGCTTTCTGCAGGCGCCTCTCTTTGATTGAGCGGGGAACATGAATTTCAGCTCCGCTGAATGGATCGCGGCCCGTGTGATAGATGCAGGTTGCCAGACTGCCCGGTGTCGGGGTGAAGTCCTGCACCTGCTCGACCTGCAGTCGATGACGTTTCAGGTAGAGCGCGACATCGATCATGTCGGTCAGTTCGCAGCCGGGATGGTTGCTGATGAAGTAAGGAACGATTCCCTGCCGCAGGCCAAGCTCCTGGCTGCGCGACCGGAACTTTTCCAGAAACTCGGTGAAGAGTGCCCCGGCCGGTTTTTGCATCACTTTACAAACCTTGTCGCTGGTCGATTCCGGGGCGACCTTGAGCAGTCCGCCGACGTGGTGCTGCAGCAGGTCGTCAAAATAATCCTGCTGTCGCTGCAGCAGGTCATAGCGGATGCCAGAGGCGACAAACAGATGCTTGACCTTGTCATGCCCGCGTAACTGCCGCAGTAATCTCGTCGCTTTGCGATCATCGGTCCTCAGGTTGCGGCAGGGGCGGGGATAGAGGCAACTGCTGCGGCGACATTTCTGTTCTGCCTGCGGATCATTGCAACCCAGTCCATACATATTGGCGGTCGGGCCGCCAATATCTGAAACTGTCCCGTTGAACTCTGGATGGCGGGTCATTGTCTCCAGTTCGGCAACAATCGATTCCTGTGAACGTGACTGGATGGTTTTGCCCTGATGATGGGTGATGGCACAAAAGGCACACCCTCCGAAGCAGCCGCGATGGCTGGTGATGGAAAAGCGGATCTGCGTCCAGGCTGGAATTATTTCCTGATAGGAGGGGTGTGGCTGCCGGGTAAAGGGCAGGTTATAGATGCGATCCAGATTTTCTTGTTCAAGTGGCAGTGCAGGTGGATTAATCACCACGAATCGTGAGCCGTGATTCTGGATTATCGGTTTTGCGGAAAACGGATTCTGCTGTTCACTGGCCAGCCGAAACGCGCTGTTGTAGGCATCGAAATCGCTGCAGACCTCTTCGAAAGATGGAACGATTTCGGCTCCTGCGAAAGCTCCTTTTGCCAGATATGCACTGCCCGGAAGGTGATGAACTTCTTCAATTTTAGCACCCTGGTTAAGCAGGTGGGTCAGGTCGAGCAGGGCTTGTTCCGCCATGCCGAACAGCAGCATGTCGGCCTTGCTGTCGACCAGCACCGAACGTCTGACCTTGTCATCCCAGTAATCGTAATGCGCCAGCCGCCTCAGGCTGGCTTCAATCCCTCCGATCACCGTTGGCAACCCTTTAAAGGCTCCCTTGATCGCTGCCGTGTAGGCAATCACAGCCCGGTTGGGCCGTTTTCCTGCAACCCCGCCCGGGGTGTAGGCATCGTCACTGCGTAACCGTTTAGCAGCGGTGTAATGGTTAACCATTGAGTCCATCGCCCCGGCCGAGATAGCGGCAAACAGGCGCGGTCTGCCCATGATGTTAAAGGCTTCCGGGTTTTTCCAGTCCGGCTGGGCCAGAATGCCGACCCGAAAGCCCTCAGCTTCAAGCAGTCGGGCCAATAGCGGCGTGCCGAAGGCAGGATGATCGATATAGGCGTCCCCGGTAACGAACAAAACGTCCAGTTCGTTCCAGTTTCGGGCGGTCATCTCCGCACGGCAGGTGGGGATAAAGGTGCTGAGGTTGTAAGGTTTCAGAGGCCGCGGTCCTCACACAGGGTGCTGAATGAACGGTTATAGGTACGTTCAGTTTCCGGAGAGAAGAAACAGGCGGTGAATTCTCCCTTGTCGCGGTGGTAGGCGACGCATTGACAGCAATTGCCTCGATGGCTGCATGAGAGATAGGTGCAGCGGCAGTCCTTTTCGGTTGCGTTGCATTTCATTTGTCAGGCTCCTCTTTTGGTATCAAATTCAATAACATATCCAGTTTTTTTTGTCATGGTTTCTGATTGTTCTGCCGTCAGGTACAGAATGTTATTCGATTGTGTTTTGCGTATCTGGGTAGCTATAAATAATCGTAAGATATGTGACAATTAAAAAAATAGAAAGTTTATCTTGACGCTGTTGTTTTGTTCTGGTAAAACACCGCAAACAACAAAACAAAAGGAGTTGTCATGAAACGCATTGTCAGTAAGCTGGTTTTTTCTCTAATTTTCGTTGCCTTTGGATCAACATATTCCCAGGCCGCCTTGACCGATTATTTTGTCAGCACCGATTGGGTGTCTTCTAATCGTGCCGACGTGGTCGTGGTTGATGTCCGCAAAGCACCCCTGTACTACCTCGGTCATATCGATGGAGCGTTACATGTCGATCGCTCACGGTTCCTGTCGAAACGAAACGGCGTGAAAAGCCTGGTGCCAACAGCGCAGGAGTTCACAGCCCTGATGGGCCGATTGGGAATTACTCCAGAAACCACGGTGATCGCTTATGCCAGTGATAATGATCCATATGCTGCGCGCTTTGTCTGGAGTCTGCGCTTTCATGGCCATCAAAAATCGTTTGTACTCGATGGTGGATATCAGAAGTGGTCGCTGGAGGATCGTGCGGTTGCGATCCTGCCAACTCCGACACCGGAACCTGTTACTTACCAGCTGGTGGTGTCGGAGCCTCTCCCTGACACCAGGGCAGAAGGCGACTACGTCTTGACGCGAATCGCTAACAGCTCGGTGCTGGTCTGGGATACCCGCAGGTTAAGTGAGCATGTCGGCTCCGAGGTCAGGGCAGATCGTGGGGGACATATCCCCGGGGCGGTCCATCTGAACTGGGAAGATTTACAGAAAGAGGTGAAGGGAGCTAAAGTGCTCAAGAGTGAAGAGGAGATACGGACATTGCTAACTGCCAGGGGGATTACCTCTGAAAAGGAGATTATAGCGCATTGCCAGACAGGTATCCGCTCATCTTATGCGACTCTGGTTCTTCTCGGCTTGAATTATGATCGCGTCAGGAACTATGATGGTTCATGGATCGAGTGGGCCAATAATCCCTCTTTGCCGATTTCAGTACTGACTGCTGAAAACAGGTCAACGCCGAAAGTAACCATCCAATAAAACGACAAGGGTTTTTCTTGAATGGCAGAGAATAATCGTCTAAAAAATATTGTTATCTCTAAACTGGCTGGCTGGTTTCCGTCGCTGAGAAAAAGATTGGTCGATGGTTACCAGCCGGTTTCTAAAGTCGGGGCTGTACCATGGAAGAGCCTTGATAAGCCATTATCTGAGTGCAAAGTCGCAGTTGTGACGACGGCCGGGATTCATCATTCGCATCAGCAACCATTCGATATGATGGATGCGAATGGCGATCCGACCTTCAGGGTCCTGGATGCTGATACCCTGTGGGATGATTTTATGATCACCCATGACTATTATGATCACTCCAACGCAAGGAAAGACCCGAATATAGTCCTGCCCCTCGACCGGCTCAAAGAATTTGTGAGTGAAGGCGTCATCGGTGATCTGGCCAGGAAACATTACGGTTTTATGGGCCATGTCGATGGCGAGCACATTAGCCATCTGGTAGAGAAGAGCGCCAGAGATGTTGCTGATGCGCTCAAGAATGATCAGGTCGATCTGGTTCTGCTGGCCCCTGCCTGAGGGATCTGCAATCAGTCCGTGGGACTGATCCAGAGAGAGATCGAAAGTCATGGAATAACGACCATAGGTGTGTCGATCGTTCGGGAGTACACGGAAAAGGTCAAGCCCCCGCGGACGATTTTTCTGCGCTGGCCGTTCGGACATCCTTTCGGGGAACCATTCAAAAAAAATCAGCAGCGGGCAGTCATTGCTGAAATGTTCAAAGCTGTGCAGACAATCGATACCGCAGGTACCATTATCGATATCCCGTTTCGTTGGAGACGTGAGAAATATGAAGGGGATTGAAGAGCGGGATAAAGGAGCAGGGAATAAGGATAAAGGTAAATTCTTGTTCCTTGCTCCTTTATCCTTATTCCTCGTGTTTTATTCAAACGCCGACGGTACGATACAGATAAAGGCCAGCGGGATCGTGCCGGTATTGCGGTACTGGTGTTTTTCGTGGGGAGTGACGAGAATAAAATCGCCAGCGCTAATCTCTCTGGGGGTATCTCCCTCCATGGCGACGCCGTTCCCTTCCAGGACATAATTCAGATGTTCGCTTTCGTGGATATGGTGCGGCGTGTGCCCGCCCGGTTCCAGGGTGAACACCCGGATCGAAAAGTTTGGCGCGCCGTCCGCTTTACCGATAGGCAGCTGACGAATCGCGCCCGCCGCACCTTCCATGTTCACGGGGATTGATGCACAATCCTCCAGTCTGGTGATTTTCATTTCTAACTCCCGTTACAGAAAAAGTTGGTAAGCCGGATCATCTGTTGCTTCGATAAAATGATACCCCAGATCGTCGAGGAAGCGGCTCAGTTTCTCCTCTTCGCCAGCGGGAATTTCCAGGCCGATCAGGACCCGGCCAAATTCGCCACCGATGGTTCTGTAGTGAAACAGGGAAATGTTCCAGTTGGCACCCATATCAGCCAGAAACTGAGCCAGCGCTCCCGGTCGCTCTGGAAACCTGAAACGGTAGAGAACTTCCTGAACGGCTTCTGCTGAACGACCACCAATCATGTAGCGCAGATGGGTTTTCGCCAGGTCATTGTCGGTCAGATCCGTATTCCGATAGCCTTCATCGGTCAATCGCTGCGAGAATTTTTGTCGCTCGGTTTCACCACCGATAGAGATACCGACAAAGATCTGGGCCTGCTTGCGGTCAGCGAGGCGGTAGCTGAATTCGGTGATATCCACTTCGCCCAGAACTTCACTGCAAAAGTGTCGCAGCGCTCCCGGTTTCTCCGGGATGGCGACTGCGAACAGCGATTCCTGCTCTTCCCCGGTCTGGGTTCGTTCGGCGACATAGCGCAGCCGTTCGAAATTCATATTGGCCCCTGAATTGACTGCGATCAGTGTCTTTCCGCTGATCTTTCGCTCCCGGACGTAGCGTTTCAGACCGGCGACCGCCAGGGCTCCTGCAGGTTCAACGATTGAGCGGGTCGCCTGGTAGATCGACTTGATGGCTCCGCACAGTTCGTCGGTGCTGACGCGGATGATTTCGTCGACATGTGTTCGGCAGAGATCAAAGGTCAGTTCGCCAATCTGCCGCACCGCGACACCATCGGCAAAAATCCCGACCGATTTCAACTCAACCCGTTTACCCTGCTGTAGCGATTGATACATGGCGTCGCTGTCGACCGGTTCCACGCCGATCACTTTGACCTCAGGGCAGAGAGCCTTTAGGTAGCTCGCCATCCCCGCAATCAACCCGCCGCCACCGACCGGAACGAAGACCGCGTCCATTTTCCCGGCGCTCTGCCGCAGCAGTTCATCTGCGACAGTCCCCTGTCCGGCGATCACCAGCTCATCGTCAAAAGGATGGATATAGGTCATGCCGGTTTCTGCAATCAATTTCTGGCAACGTTCGGCCGCTTCGGAATAGTTGTCGCCGTGCAGAATGACTTTTGCGCCCAGGGCACGGACGGCATCGACTTTAATCCGGGGGGTTGTGGCCGGCATCACGATCAGGGCATCAAGGCCAAGTTGACGGGCAGAATAGGCGACGCCCTGAGCGTGGTTTCCTGCCGAAGCAGCAATAATTCCACGCTGCTGTTCTTGCGGGCTGAGGTGGGCGATCTTGTTATACGCGCCGCGGATTTTGAAGGAGAAGACCGGTTGCAGGTCTTCACGTTTAAGCAGAACGCGGTTGTTCAATTCTTCTGACAGTTGTCTGGCGTCTTCCAGCGGCGTTTCGATGGCCGCTTCATAAACTCGTGATGTCAGGATCAGGCGGAGCTGTTTCTGCATGGGTTCTCCTCGGCAGATTTGATTCCATTTCAATAGCATATTTCAACCCGCTTTGTCATATTGCAATGTCGGCAATGCCGTTATTCAACAGCTGTCTTTCGCGGAAGAATGAAAAATGGTATTCTTCGAAGGGATCAGAATCGTCCGATTTATAACAGATGAAAAAGTAAACAGAACTTCACTGCGGGGAGACCAGGCGCACGAAAGAGAATTAAAACCCAGACTTATCTTTTCGTTCTGCCTCGCGTCCCCATGGATATGTAACGCTTGTCAATTTGCTTCCTTAAGATGACTTGATCCACTTGGTAAAAGGAAAATATACCTGCCTATGAAGAATGAAACCCCGCAAGCAATCTATTTGAAAGACTACCGTACCCCCGCCTACCTGGTGGAGTCTATCGATCTGGAGTTTGAACTGGATGCTGAAATGACCTGTGTTCGCTCCATTCAGAACATCTATCTCAACCCCGATCGACACGGAAAAGTGGAGCCACTGGTCCTGCTTGGTCGAGACCTCGAACTGAAGCAACTGGTTCTGGACGGCCGCAAGCTTGAGTCTGAAGAATACTCAGTGGACGACGAGCAGCTCTGGATTGCATCGGTTCCTGTAAAATTTGTTCTGGAAGTGGTGACCCTGGTCTCTCCGGTGAACAATACCTCATTGGAAGGTCTCTACCAGTCGAGCGGAAATTTCTGTACCCAGTGCGAGGCGCAAGGCTTTCGCAAAATCACTTATTATCTGGACCGGCCGGATGTGATGGCCAGGTTCACCACCCGGATTGTTGCTGACAAGAGCAGGTATCCGGTGCTGCTCTCAAACGGTAATCTGCTGGAACAGGGTGAGCTGGACGCTGGACGTCATTTCGCTCTGTGGGCAGATCCTTTCCCGAAACCGAGCTACCTGTTTGCCCTGGTGGCAGGAGATCTGGTCTGTCTTGAGGATCATTACACGACCATGTCGGGCCGTGATGTGTTACTGCAGATCTATGTTGAAGCCCGCAATCAGGACTATTGCGATCACGCCATGCAATCGCTGAAAAAATCGATGACGTGGGATGAGGAGGTGTTCGGGCTGGAATATGATCTTGACCGTTATATGATCGTCGCAGTGGATGATTTTAATATGGGGGCGATGGAGAACAAGGGGCTGAATGTCTTCAACTCCAAGTATGTTCTGGCGCACCCTGAAACAGCCACCGACGCTGATTTTCTGGCGGTTGAGGAGGTCATCGGTCATGAATATTTCCATAACTGGACTGGTAACCGGGTGACTTGTCGCGACTGGTTTCAGCTCAGCCTCAAGGAAGGGTTGACGGTCTTTCGCGATCAGCAGTTCTCCGCAGATATGAACTCTGCAGCAGTCAAGCGGATCGATGACGTGCGGGTATTGCGGCAGAGCCAGTTCCCGGAGGATGCTGGTCCCATGGCGCATCCGATCAGGCCCGCATCTTATGTGGAGATTAACAATTTTTATACCGTCACCGTTTATAACAAGGGCGGCGAAGTCATCAGGATGCTACAAACCCTGCTCGGCAGAGAAGGGTTCGTCAAAGGGGTGCGACTCTATCTGCAGAGGCACGATGGTCAGGCGGTGACGACAGACGATTTCGTCACAGCGATGGAGGATGCTGGCGGGATAGATCTTCAACAATTTCGCCGCTGGTATGATCAGGCGGGGACGCCGAAGGTTAGTGTCGAGCAGCAATATGACGCTGAGCGGAAAACCCTGACTCTGCACCTGTCGCAGGAATGCCCGGCAACCCCGGGGCAGGAAGAGAAGCAACCGTTCCATATCCCACTTTCAATCGGTCTGCTTGATCAGCAGGGGCGAGATATCCCGCTCCGTTTGCGAGGCGAGACGGTGGCGGGAGAAACAACCCGAACCCTCGATTTGAAAGAGCCGAAGCAGAGCATTTATCTGGTCGATATCGAAGAAAAGCCGGTCCTTTCGGCATTGAGGAATTTCTCAGCGCCTGTCCATTTAAAGTCAAGCGACGATTCAGCCGATCTGGCCTTTCGTCTGGCGCATGACAGCGATCCTTTCAATCGCTGGGAGGCAGGTCAACTTCTGGGCCAGACAGAACTGCTACGAATGCTGGCTGGCTGGCAGCAGGGGCAGGTATCAGCTCTCAGCCCACAGTACATCAGTGCCTGGCGCAAAGCCTTGGAAGATCGCAGTGCTGACAGCAGCTTGTTGAGCCAGTTGTTGGTTCTTCCCGGTGAACTTTACCTGGCGGAGCAGCTGCAAGAGATCGATCCGGAAGGGATCAGGCAGGTCCGCAATCGAGCCCGTCGCCAGCTGGCTCTGGAGACTCAGGATTTGCTGCGGGAAAGATACCGGGAATGTAGTGCTGGTGAAGCCTATTCTCTGAAACCGCAAGAAATCGGCAGGCGCAGTCTGCGCAGTTTCTGTCTCAGCAGCCTGATGTTGCTGGAAGAACAGAGCATCAATCAGCTCTGTGTTGATCAGTATCAACAGGCAGACAATATGACCGATCGTCTGGCGGCATTTGCGGCTCTGGTCGACAGTCGGATCCCGGAGCGGCAGAGGCTGCTGGATGATTTCTACGTACAGTGGCAGGCCCACCCTCTGGTCATCGACAAGTGGTTCATGCTGCAGGCCATGTCGCACCGTGAGACAGTCTTTGCCGAGGTCAAAGGTCTGATGCAGCACCCGGCCTTCAGCCTGCAGAACCCGAATCGCATCAGGTCCCTTCTGGGGGCTTTTGCCAGTGGAAACCTGGCCGGTTTCCACCGTGCAGATGGAGATGGTTATCGCCTGCTGGTTGAGCAGATACTGACCCTCGACGGCACGAATCCACAGGTTGCCGCACGCCTGGCCGGACCGTTCAGTCGTTGGAAGCGGCTGGAACCTAAAAGACGCGCCTTGATGAAGCAGCAGCTAGAGTGGTTGCAGGGAGAGAAGCTCTCCCGCGATCTATACGAGATTGTCAGCAAAAGCTTGCAGTAAGGGGTGCAGTAAGGGGTCAGGTCTCAACAATCAACAAGATGAGCTGATTGTTTTGAATTCAATAACGGAGGGGGGAGATGGCAAGACCGTTACGGATACAATATCCCGGAGCTTTTTATCATGTAATGTCTCGCGGGAACGAGCAAAAGGAGATCTTTAAAAGTCGTCGGGATAGAGAACAGTTTCTGGGCTATCTTGAAACGGCAACCACCCGTTATGGGGCGGTGTTCCACAGCTATTGTCTGATGAATAACCATTATCACCTGTTGCTGGAAACGCCGGAGGGGAACCTGTCGCAAATCATGCGCCATATCAATGGTGCCTACACAACCTACTTCAACACCAAGCGCAAAAGAGCCGGTCATCTGTTTCAGGGTCGATTTAAGGCGATTCTGATCGAGGCGGATGAATATGCACTGGAGCTTTCGCGCTATATCCACCTGAACCCGGTACAGGCCGGGATGGTTGAAACCCCCGAGCAATATGAATGGGCCAGCTACAGTGCCTATGTCGGTATACGTCAGACTGAAGATTGGCTGTGTCGCGAATTCATCTGGAATCTGGTTGGCGGAATACGAAAGAAAGCGGCAAAGAACTACCGGGGCTTTGTTGAGAGTGGATTGGATAGACCCTGCGAGAACCCGTTGAAGAATGTCATCGCTTCAAATCTGCTCGGTAGCCCCGACTTCGTCAGCGAGATTACTGAACGTTTTTTGAACGATCAAACCGACCAGCGCAATCTGCAAGGGCTGAAACACTTGAGTGTGCGACCCGATCCAGCACAAATCAAAACGGCCGTCGATCAAAGCATTAGCGATCAAGCACTTGCCCGCCAAATTGGGATGTATTGCTGTCGTCAGTACTCAAGGGTCAGCTTGAAGCGTATCGGGGAAATATTTGGTGTCAGCGACGCCGGAGTGTCGATCGCGAGTCGAAGGATGGCAGGGCGATTAAAGAATGATAAAGGGTTGCGCGATGTGGTTGACGCGATAGCTGTTGATTTCCAGTTGTTGAATGTTGAGATCTGACCCCTGTGGTCTTATTTCACAATCATTACAGGAAGAATTGCTTGCAAATGATTTTCCGGCGTTGACTTTTGCGGCGGAGCATCGGGGGGTGGGGGTCATCAAGTCAAAGTATCTAGGCAGCGACATCGACATTCGTAAAACTTTTCTGAAGCCTGGTACGACAGATAGCGCACCATGG
>Ga0102946_1000623_pt1 | contig 12240 bp, 7 predicted proteins | sample SalPon2A_A_D1_MG_FD_78209 | JGI IMG/M metagenome (GOLD analysis project Ga0102946, IMG submission 78209) | Soil microbial communities from South San Francisco under conditions of wetland restoration - Salt Pond MetaG R2A_A_D1_MG | ecosystem: Environmental > Terrestrial > Soil > Wetlands | place... | reverse complement strand
CGCGATGAGCGGGAGCGTCACTCACCCGTAGAGATTCCAGCTCGGTCTCGATGCCGAGCTCCCCACGGTGCCTTGCGCGATAGTCCACCCGCGCGAGGGCCCCGCAATCCCTTTGCATCTCACATCCGCGCGATGGTTGCGCGATGGTCCTCGAGCCAATGTTGAAGCGGTTCCGGCATTTGCTGCGATTCGGCGGGATCTGCCCAAGCGGCCCGGATCCCGCATGTCCATCGAGTTTCTGCCGGATTCGAGAAACGCGCCCGACAGGATCCGAACCTGTGACCTTCGGTTTCGTACATTGGTGATCAAACTGCCCAGAGACCGTCGGTTTCGTCTCGGGCAACGCGATCCACCTGGACGGCGCGAGCTACGCCGGGCTCGTCTGATTCGCCCAGGGCGCAGCGCGCGGGATCCGCAGCAGCGTCCGCAGCCCCTTCGCGCCAGCCGGAAGTCGCTCAGTTCTCGGGCGCGGAGAGGAGGTGTCTACCGCACCGGCGCCCCGCGTCGGGCTCAAGGAACCGGCCCAGAGTGACGATGGACTGAGGCAGGGTCCAAACCAGGTCCGTGCCTGGTTCATTCCCGAGGAGGGCGAATGGGGCGGCCTGAGAACATTCTGATCGGACGGAGCCGCGGTGGATGGCTCCCGCGGATCGGCGGTTCTCGGTGACAGCCACGATCACGGGAGGATCTGAGGCCCGGGCGGCCGACCTCGACGCCGTGCCCGGTGCCCCGTTCGTTCTGCCCTCGTCGGGCATCCATCCACAGATCCGCCTGGGCTTGATCTTCGTCGGGAGCCTGGCTGTGGCCGGTCTGCTGGCCCAAGGCGTTCTCAGTATTCAGGGAGGCGCGGACGAGCGGGCTGGCGCTGGGGCGATCGGGATAGCGCTGTTGACGCTCGCCGCGGGCACCACGCTGGTGCGCTGCCTGGCCAACTCTAACGCGCGGTTCGCCTGGTCACTGATCGGCGGCGCCCTGTGCCTGTGGGCGATCAGCTATGCCTACCTCGAGTTGCACGACTCGGTGGCGGTCGCCTCCTTCCCATCGGTAGCGTCCGTCCTGCAGCTCGGCTTCTTGCTCGCCATGCTTGCCGGCGTCTGGGCCCTCGGTGGACGCTTCGCGGGCACCGCGTCGATCTCGCCCGGGCTGATCGTCGCACTGCTCGGAATCCTGACGCTCTCGTCGTTGGTAGCGTTCGACTTCATCCCCGGGGGGGCCGAGAGTTCTGGCACCACCCTCCCCTACTCGCTCCTCAGTCTGGGCATCCTGCTCTCGATGGTGCTCGCGCTGGCCGCGCGCGGGTGGCGATTGGATCCCAGCATGTTCACGCTGTTCGCGGCGCTGGTGATCATGTTCGCGGGGGCCTTCGCCTTCGCGGCCGACGGCGGCCGCGATGCCGGCTTCGACGGCGTCAGGCTTCACGATGAGCTCCACACCCTTTGGCCGCTCGGTGCCATCGGGGTAGCTGCGGCGGCGTGGTTGCCGACGTGGAAGGCTGGGCTGATCTCCGGCGAGGGCGTCAGGGCGGCGGCCGTGCTCGGCGCATGCCTCCTCGCGTTGGCGGCCCTGTTCGCCGATCGCTTCGTCCATGAGTCCGTGATAACTGTCGCGCTCGCGGCGCTGGTCCTGATCGCTGCAGCCCCCTACGGCGCCTTGATCTACCGGGACCGGGCGCGGGCCGAGGCCGCCGCCCGCTCGGCTGAGTCCTTGCGTCGCGCGGCGGCCGACACCGCGCCCGACTCGGTGCTCATGGTCGGTCGGGACCTTCGCATCGTGGAGGGGAACCGGGCCTTCGGGGAGGTCTTCGGCATGCGTCCTGGCGAGTTCGACGGACCCCGGCTCGTTGACCTGCTTCGGGCCGAGGACCGCGGCCTTCTGATCGAGACGGTGCGGGGTCTCTTCGACGTCTCGTCGGGACTACAGTCCGAAGGTGCGTTCGAGGCGGTCGCGGTTGGGCGCAACGGCACCGAGTTCCCGGTCGAGGTTAGGGTCGCCCGCACCGCCGAGGGTCCCGCGCCGGTCACCGCCCGCCTGCACGACATCACGAAGCGGCGGGAACGGGAGGTGCTGAACGAGCGCCTCGAATCTCTTGTCTACTCCTCCGACGAGGCGATGTACTCGCTCCGGCTTGACGGCACGGTGGTTGCTTGGAACGCCGCTGCGGAGGAGCTCTACGGCTTCCGGGTCGACGAGGCCCGCGGTCGCCTCGCCGCGGACCTGGTCATTCCGGCGGATCGTCAGCACGAGATCACGGAGATCATCGACCGCGTCAAGCGGGAGGGCATGATTTCGATCGGTACGGTGAGGCGGACGAAGACAGGGGAACGCCTTGATGTGAGGGTGCGGGCCTTCCCCGTGCGGGATGCCAGAGGTCGGACGAAAGGGGTCAGTGTGGCGGCTCGCAACGTCACCGCTGAACTTCGCAGCAGTCAGGAGTCCGAGGATGACCGGGTCGGCCGGAAATGGCGCGCGGTAGTGTCCGACGGGCTCGCGAACGGGAACGCGGTCTTCTTCGCTCAGCCGGTCCTCGACCCCCGGACTGGGACGGTGCACCACAGCGAACTGCTGATGCGGATCATGAGCGACGGCAAGGTGATCGGCCCGGGCGAGTTCATGTACCACGTCGAGCACTCCGAGCTGATGCACGACGTCGATCGCTGGGCGATCCGGCGCGGCGTCGAGATTGCGGCCGCGGGTCCCGTCGCCATCAACCTCTCGGCGCGGAGCCTCGGCGACTTCGATCTGGTCGCCTTCGCGGCGCGGACCTGCGCCGAGATCGGGGTCAGCCCCACCGATGTCATCTTCGAGATCACCGAGACCGCGGCAGCCGACAACCTCAAGGGCGCGGAGCGACTGGTTGAGGCCCTGCGGGCGCTCGGGTTCGGGATCGCGCTCGACGACTTCGGAACCGGCTTCGGCTCCTTCACCTACCTCAAGTATCTGCCGGTCAGCCAGCTCAAGATCGACATGGAGTTCATCCGCGGGATCGAGGACAACGCCGCGGACCGTCGCGTGGTGGAGTCGATCGTCGGCGTCGCCGAAAACTTCGGGATGGCTACGGTGGCCGAGGGCGTCGAGAAGCAAGCGGCGATGGACGTCCTGACCGATCTCGGAGTCAACCTGATCCAGGGGTATCTGGTCGGCCGTCCTGCTCCGATCGACGAGGATCGCAACCTTCTGAACCGAGAAACCGATGAAACCACGGAGGCAAGCTGAGATGAGCGAAGAGACCGAAGCCGAAGACACACAGGAAGACCTCGACAAAGACCAGGCGCTTCTCGACCTCGATCAGGCGACCGTCGATCGAGAGCAGCGGCGGCTCGACCACCAGCAGGGGGGCGACGATGCCGACCGCGCGCGGATGGGCCGGGAGCACAGGGAGGCGCGCGGCGAGCCCAGCGGTGCGTTCCAGCGGGAGGACGCGGCTCGCGGGCGCATGCAATCAGTCCACTACGCCGAGCAGGAGAGCACCGACCGCAGGCAGATCGACACGGACGAGCGACAGCGCGACCAACTCGAGCGGCAGCGACGATCGGAGCCGCCGCTCGAGTCGCTGACTCCCGCCGAGCGGGAGCTCCGCCGCCAGCGCCGGGCAGTCGAGGAGAGCCGCGAGGAGGCCCAGCGCCAGCGCGAGGACGCCCGGCGCCAGCGCGAGGACGCCCGGCGCCTCAGGGACCTCGGCGACGACGACTAATCAAGCGGGGGCATCGGCTCCCATGCGCCCTCGCGACGCCGAGCGGTCGCAGCTGTCCGGCGCCGATGCGTCCTTGGGTCACGGATGTCTACAAGGGCCCGGACGACCGATGGCCCAAGATTTTCCGTAGTTCCCACACCTGGCGGCGCTAAGGGGTTCCTGGGTTCGCTTCGGTCCGCTTCGCTCGCCTGAGGTGCTCTGCAGTCCGGACGTCGATCCCACCACCCCCCGTCCAGGGCTTGGTAAATCTCCGAGGCGCCGCCATCCGCGTTTGCCACCGCGATGAACTTGAGGTCGTCGGGATCAAAGTCGCGCAGGGCAGAAGGTACCTCCTCGAAACACCCGATCGCCGGTGGCCCGTCGCCGACCGGCTCAGCGCTTGAGCTTGACTCGCATGATGTCCCCCGCCTCGTCGGTGAGCTTAACCTTCAGCCTGGCCTTGCCGGGCATCCCGTGCCGACGGGCGCCTCGTCCATTGCAGGGCATCAAGCCCGCCGGTTCCTCATGCCAACCCCTTCGATTGCCTAGCCGCATCACACCACCCCTTGCCACGCTGGAAGGGCAGTGTTGTTCTTCGCGCGTTTCACCCGTCTCGCTGGTGAGGTTGTAGTTGTGGGCCGTGGAGGACCCGAATTTCAACCTTGGCGCATCGGGCGGCCTCCCCGCGCCGCGTGCGGCAGGCGTGTGCTGACCAAGCGCGACCCGGGCCGCTGCCTCCAGTTAGCGAACGCGCTTGGCGACGATGCCATCGAACACGTTGCCCATGCCCCTGTCGAGGATCGCCAGCCCCGAGTTGGGCAGCTCCTGCCCGGTCCTGGTCAGCCCGATGTAGCCGTTGGTCACCCGGTTCCTGCGCGTGTGCTTGCTCATCGTCACACCGTTCCCGTTGTTGCCGCTGACCAGAAAGTTGGGGAGGCGAGCAGAGGACTGCCCGACCACGTTGTCGTGGGCACGGCCGTCAATGAAGATCCCACCCTTCTGGTTGGGCAGGGCCTGCTCGCCGAACGTTTTGGTGCCGACGTAGCTGTAGATGATCCGGTTGCGCCGTGCGTGCCCCGTAATCGCGATGCCGAAGCCGCCGTTGCCGGAGAACAGGTTCTGCGGGATCACCGACCGCCTGGTACCGCCGACCACGTTGTCGTGGGCGCGGTTGCCCATCTCGAGGCCATCGCCGCCGTTGGGCAGCGCGGTCATGCCGTTGGTCGTGGCGCCCACGATATTGGGGTCAACCGTGACCCCGCGGGCCTTGCCGGCGAGCTTGATGCCGTCTTGCCGATTGCCCGAGAACACGTTCGTCCTGACCAGATTGTCGCCGCCGGTGGCGGTGATCAGAATGCCGTTTTTCTGGTTCGGGGCGGCACCCTTGAAGGCGAGCAACCCGCCGAAGGTGTTGAAGGTGATGAAGCCGCGCACGTCGTCCTTCACCTCGATGCCGTTCCGGCGGTTGCCCGCGGCGACATTGCCAAGAGGTATGACACCTCCAACCTGGACGTTCTTCGATGAACCGTCGACCTGGATCCCATCGCCGCCGTTCGGCAGCAGGTCGGTGTTGTTGGCACCGACCCCGAAGAAGTTGGCGTGGACCGTGACCTGATCCGAATCCGTGATCCGCAGGCCGTTTCCGCGGTTGGCTCCGAGGACGTTGTAGTAGACGAATGGGTTGTCGACGAACTTGCAGCCGATCAGGCTGTTGCGGTTCGCGTTCTTGATGCGGACGCCGTCGCCGTGGTTACCGAGCGCCGAATCGCCGTCGGCGGTGGTCCCCACGAAGTTCCCATTCAAGACGTTCTTTCTGGACCTCGAGGCGATCCGAATCCCTGCGCTGCGGTTTCCCGAGACGAGATTGCCCAGCGGCGGCACGACGAAGACGGGGTCGACCGATCCTTCTGATCCCGTTGGGTTGTTCGCCTCACCGGTGGCGGCATCCACGTACTCGGTGCCCCCGATCACGTTCTCCCTGGATCGCTTGACGATGTTGATCCCGGGGCCGCGGTTGGCGATTGCAGCCGTTCCGGCGGGGTTGGTGCCGATGCGGTTGGCGACCACCGTGTTGTTGGATGAGTGGTCCATCAGGATGCCCGGCCCCCTGTTGCCCGAGATCACGTTCCCAACGACGCCGGAGATGCCGGCCATGTTCAGCCCAATCTTGTTCCCGGAGGAGCCCGGCATCAGGCGGACACCTGCATCGCCGTTGCCGGCCGCTTGGCCGGCCAGGTCAAGGCCGATGTAGTTGCCATTGATCGTGACCCAGCCGGCTTTCAGGGTGACGCCGGACCCCTTGGCATTGATGATCGAGAGTCCGAGCAGCCGCGAATCATTCGAGTCACCCGCGAACTTCAAGCCGCCATTCGCGTTGCCGTCCACGGCGACCACCGGGGGACCGCCGGCAACGTAGGTCGGAGCCGATGCTCCATCGATGATCGTCCGCTCGCGAATCGCAGGGAGGCTCTTCTTCGACCTGATCGTGCCGCTGACGGAGAAGGCGATCGTGGTCGTGTTCGAGCGCCGGTTGGCTGCCGTGATTGCGCTACGTAGGGACCCCGGCCCGGAGCCGTTCAGGTTGGAAACGGTGACCGTGGCATGGCCCTGCGCGGTAGATGCCTGGGCGCCCGGAGCCCCAATCGACGAAAGAGCGAATGAGCCGGCTGAGCCCAAGACGGCGATCATCGCACCGGCCGCCGCCAAGGTACTCAACAACTTACGAATCAATCGGCTCAGCCGACGTCACCTGGCCTCTCCGCGACTGAGCTTACTCTGCCCGCACAGAAGGGGGGGTAGGTCTTGCGCCACAGCCCAACCCTGTGACCTTCGGGTTCGTAGACCGACTCCGCGGGTTGGCCGGCGCTTGTTGACTCTCATATGTGCCCAGGTTGGTGCCCGCTCAGGGCTCGCCGGCATCCGCCGCAACGCGACGTCCTGCTGACCGCCGGGTCGACACCCCCGATGACGCATCGGCTCTTCGACCCCGGTTTCGGTGCCATCCTGGCGGAGGCCGGACCGCCAGGGACGGGACGACGGGCTCGAATACGATGGACTTGGTGAACCGGAAAGACACACACCCCGCCTTCGAGGAGGCCTACTACCCGGGCGGGCCGCTCACGATCGGCTTCGAGAGCGCGCGGGTCACCTACGGCGACCACGAGGTCGATCTCTTCAACAGCGGGATCAATCAGATCCTCTCGGTAGCGGCGACGCGCGACCACCGCCTGTTCCATTTCTCGATGGCGGACCTTCATGACCGCGGGGCCGCGTACGCGGCCGAGGCGGCGATCCTCGAGCTGGACTCCAACTGGGACCAGACCGATCCGCTCCACGCTCACCGCCATCTCCGAGTGGTCGATCGCCGCACCGTCCCGTTGGCCGAGGTTCAGCTCTTCGTCATCCGGGGCGACGACATCCGCACCGAGCGAACCGCCAACATCGAGGCACTGAAGTGGGCCGCGGGCCACGCGAAGATGCTCGAGACCGTCGAGGCAACGCTGTCGACGACCGACAAGTACGCGCCGATCGAGCGCGCGCCCCAGCTACCCCATCCGGTCACCTTCGTGGCCTCGACGCTGCCCCAGGCGCTCGAGGCGATCGCAGGCCTGCCCCGTGAGGAGCCGTACTTCGTGCTCAAGGACCGCTACGGCTTCGGCTGCGGTCTGCAGGTCCACAGGATCGCCTTCGACGCACCGGACCTGGAGCGGAAGGTCGACGGCTATCTCGAGCGGTACGGCCACGTCCTCCTGCAGGAGTTCCGATCCGAGGTCGGCGACGGCGACCTCGTCGTGACCTTCTTCGACGACGAGCTGATCGGAGCGTTGCGGCGGATTCCCGCTGAGGGGGAATGGAAGACAAATGCGAGCATCGGCGCCGAGGAGGTCGGCGTGACCCTGACGCCGGAGCAGGAGTCGATCGCCCGCGCGCTCAAGCGCAGCTATCCGGAGTGCCGTCTCGCCTCCGTCGACATGCTCGCGTCGGGGCGAATCCTCGAGATCAACGCCTTTCCGGGCGGCGAGGGCCTGCTGCGCAACTACCAGATCGTGCTCGGCGAGGTCGTCATGGACCGCCTCGAGCGGGAGCTGCTGGGAGCGGGCGTTGAGGAGGACGCGCCAGCCGCGCTCAGCTGGAAGGCGGAGAATCCAACCCCCTTTCCCACCGGGACGCGCTGGCCGGAGATCGAGGAGCTTTATCCGGTCCACGAGGGCCACCGCGAGGTCTACGACGTGCTCAGCGGCGACCGCTACAGGCTCGGCATCCGCGAGCTGATCGAGTTCGAGCCCCGCAGCCCTGAGTACATCGTCTCGATCCCCCATGCCGGCGTCTTCCTCCCCGAGGCCTTCCGGGACCGCTTCCGGCTCGGCGAGGCCGCCTTGGTGGAGATCGACCTCTACAGCGACCTCTGCTACGAGATGGCAGACGGCCTGCACGTTCGCTCGGAGCTGGCCCCCTTCTTCGTTGACATGAACCGCACTCGCGAGGGAGCGGAGGAGGGCGAGCTGCCACGGCACCTGACCAACCCGGCTCACGAGTACTACAACGTCGAGGACAGCTTGATGCTCCGCTCGCCCTACGCGCCCGAGGAAGAGGAAGAGGTCCTCGCCTACTACGACCTCTACCACGGCATCCTCACCCGGCTGATCGACCGCATGCGCCGGGAGCGCGGCTACGCGCTGCTCTTCGACTGCCATTCGATGACCTCGACCGGGCTCGGACGCGTGGAGGACGAGGGCGAGGAGCGCGCCGACTTCGTCGCGGGAACCCTGGACGGGACCTCGGCTCACGGCGCGATCATCGAATCGTTCATGTCGACGCTGCGAAGCGAGGCGACGGGGCACGGGCTCGGCCTGACCATCGCCCGCGACATCCCTTACTCGGGAGGATTTATCACTCGCAGACACCACGACCCGGAAGCGAACGTGCACGTGCTCCAGCTCGAGGTGGCGATGAACGCCTATATGTACGAGGCGGTGGCCGCCCCGCCGAAGCGCTACGCCCTCAAGACACCTCGCCTGCGGATCGTTCGCAACGCGGTCCAGGAAGCGTTCCGGGCCGCTGCCGAGGCGGCCGAGCGCATCTATCACTGATAGGGCGCGGCGACACGAACCCTTGATCGTGAGACTCCGCGGCTGGGTGCTACCGGACGCCCCGGCGGGGGCCGTGACAGTTTGCACCGCGAGAGACAGCATGGCGCCCCACACGCCCTCGCACCGATCGTAAGGGCGCCCAGAGCAGTAACCCGAGGCTAACTCAAGGCCAAGCTCGCGGGGCTCCAGCGCCGTCTCGACCTCGAATTCCTGTGCCTTGCGGTTTGACGATTTAGGGCGATTCGGCGGATTCTGCCGAACCGGTTCGGAGCCGCATGTCCATGCCGTTCGTGCCGGATTCGGGAGACGCGCCCGACAGGATTCGAACCTGTGACCTTCGGGTTCGTAGAGCGCCTACCTACGGCTGGCCAGCCTCGATCACGCCTGAGCACGCTCCTGATCCATCGCGATCTGCCCTGAGAGGCGCTCAGAGATCGCCACCTTGAGACCAATTCCGCGCCAAGGGAGACTCGGCCGGAAAGGACGATCGGAACCCGTGGCCTTCGCTTCCGACCGGTTTTCGGCTCAGCCGGTGGAGGGCTCCGTCACCGTTGCCGGATCGACGCCGATCTTGTGGCGCCTGACGACCAGCACGATCGCAATGATGATGTTGACGAGCAGGAAGATGAGTGCCGGGGCATACGGATCGTCGTTGATCATGCCGGTGAAGAGCGCGGCATCCCAGAGGCCGTGGAGGCTCATCCCCACGATCAGTGAGCCCGTCACGCGAAGCACGAGATAGAAGTAGAACCCCGCGATCGCCGTCGAAAGGATCTGGACCCCGGCGCTTGGACCCTCCACGAACACGTTGGTTCCATGGGCGAGTCCAAAGACCACCGAGGTCCACAGCGCGACTCGCGGCTCGGAGAATCCGTTCGCCCGGAACGCCGTGACGCCAATGCCACGGAAGGCCGTCTCCTCAGTAACTCCAACGAGACCAACGCCGAGGATGAACAGCACGACAAAGGCCAGGGTCGAGTCGAGGACCGTGCCGTAGTCGGTTCCCAGGACGATCGCGACGATCATCGCTATCGGTACGAACCACACCCACCGATTGACCGGCCGGTGGTCGCGCAGCATCTGCGGCCACCAGCCCAGCCAGGTGGCGAAACCACCGACAAAGAGGAACGAGATGCCAACGGGAACGAGGAGCGCCCAGAGCACCGTCTCCGAGTCCGGGAACACTCCGTACTCGATGCCATCGATGTGAGCGGCGGAGACATACGGGACTCCCTGGACGATCGCCAGGTAGACGACGACGAAGACAATGAAGCCAATCGTGGTGAGGGAACGGGCTGATGAAGGGGGGACGTCGGGATCGATCGTCGGATCCGCGTCCGCCTGGGCCGAAGTCATGGCGGGGCAGGGTATCGAAGCCTCCGCTCAACTCGCTCGAAGAGCGCGCCCGACAGGATTCGAACCTGTGACCTTCGGTTTCGTGGAGCGAAGTCGGTCCCGGCGAATAGCCTCCGGTCATTGGCGGTGAGGACGCTGCCCGCCTTCGCGTGGTCGTAGAGCTCGCGGTACCTACCTGAACGGCTCCCGGATGTTGATACTCAGCCCGTTGCCGAGCAGCAGCGTGTCCCACTTGCCTGAGACTGCCTGCGACCATGGATCAGATTCAGATTCCGCCGCGGTACCCAGTCCGCTTGCACGAGGCGAAGCAGCAAGCGGTATCCCCCGCAGCGGCTGCGCGCCCGACTACGCACTCCAGGGACTCGAGTATTCACCCGCAGAGACCTCTCGGATTCAGGTACGTTCGATTTCGAGCCTGGTGGCTTCCGGCGAGGAAAACCGTCCGTCCTCGTAATACTCCGTCGGCATGAGTAGGTCGAGTTGCGGCGGCGAGGCAAAACCACCGAGCCAGGTGTCGTCGCCGTCGCTGGTGTGGCCGTGTGCCACGCCGCAAGGGGCGAGAGCGACATCGCCCGCCTCGGCGTCGATCCATTCGCCCGCGATGAAGAATCTTCCGCTTCCGCGCCACATGATCAGGCACTCGTCCGACACCGGATGGGTGTGAAGTGCGTCCGTGACGCCTGCAGGGTCGTATGCGTAATTGAATCCCACGCTTCGTGGACCGGCGCCGGGCCAGAGCACTAGACGCATCGGCAGCCCGATGCCGGAGAACGGAGTGCCCATCAACGCGTTGAACAAAGCACCCGACTGCCGCACGTCCTGGCGTTCGAGGTTCCAGGATCGGACCTCCGGATGAGTCTCGCGATACTCAAAATTCGCCGCCGGCATTTCAACTGTGGGCGCAGTGACCCTGGCCTTGTCGGCCGCGTCATGATTGATGACGGCCATCTCTTCGTCATAGAAGCCGTGGTCGATATAGAGATCCAGCTGCGGGGGCGTGATCTGAACCACCAGGTTCGACTTCGCATCGCTTGAGTTTCGTACCGATCTCTCGACACCCTCCGGGATATAGGCGATGTCCCCCGGTTCCAGGGATACCCACTGGTCCCTCAGCCAGACCTCCGCCTTACCACTGTGGCAAAGCAATGCCTCCTCGGCCACGTCGTACTGGTAGCGATTGCCTTGGTGTCCCGGCTCGAGGGTGAGCACATGTACGGCCTCAGTCTGAAAGCCGGTACCGGGCCAGGCGATCAGCCGGGCCGGCGTTCCGTGGGAGTTGACCGCCGGACCGTTCCCGAGGTTGGCCAGAGCACCACCGGAACTGATCTGGTCGGCTGACCGGTAGCGGACATCAAGGGTTTCGTGGGATGAAAAGGGATCAGACATTGACCGATTATGCACGCTCAGCACGCACCAATACCCCGCGATATCGGAAACGGAACCAGACCGCGGTGGCGGTGCCGTCGGGGGCGGTGGTGATCTGGGGATCGTCCGCGTTCTGGCCGGCGGCCGAAAGGTCGGCCGGGGGCTGGACCCACAGACCTTGGGGTGCGGCGACTGCCGAGGCCGACCCCGGTGCCAGGGCCACAATCGCCACCACGCAGACCTTCCATAGATTCCTCACAGTGCCACCCCGCCATTGCCGTGACCGAATGCCGCTTTGCTCACCCAGAGAGGCAACCGGCCCGAAGTTCGTCCTGCCAAACGATGTCAAGCGACCTCCGGGACAGAGGACGCGCCCGACAGTGTCCAGCGCCAAGACATATGTCACACCTGACAGGTCACCGGTGAGTCGGGACATATGTCACACCCCGGACCGGTAGCCGAGCCGGAGGTCGGCCCGGAGGGCCGGCCGGAGGATCGGCTACCGGGGTGCCGTCCTGCGCAGGGCCGAATGTCGGCCGATGTCTCAATCTCGCGTCGCGGTTCTCAAGGTCGTTTCCACTCAGGCAACAGCTGGGGAGGTGGCCGCCGAGATCGGGATCTCCCGCCGCCACCTGCAACGGCTGCTGGCCCGCTATCGCGAGGGCGGCCTCGAGGCGCTGCAGCCACGCTCTAGACGACCGAAGAGCAGCGCCAACCGCACACCTGAGCCGATTCGCAAGCGGGTGATCGAGCTACGGG
>Ga0102946_1000622_pt1 | contig 12240 bp, 9 predicted proteins | sample SalPon2A_A_D1_MG_FD_78209 | JGI IMG/M metagenome (GOLD analysis project Ga0102946, IMG submission 78209) | Soil microbial communities from South San Francisco under conditions of wetland restoration - Salt Pond MetaG R2A_A_D1_MG | ecosystem: Environmental > Terrestrial > Soil > Wetlands | place... | reverse complement strand
TGCTGGCCCATCAAGACGACTCGACCGAGATGTTCGACCTCGCTGGTCGCACCATGACTCCTGGTTTTGTTGACAGTCACGGCCATGTCTTTCTGGGTGGCATGCAAGCGCTATCAGCCAATCTGCTGGCACCGCCAGACGGCGAGGTGACGGATATCGCGAGCCTGCAGGCAACGCTGTCCGCCTGGGCAGAAGCAAATGCGGATGCGGTCGAGCGAGTAAATATCATTGTCGGCTTCGGTTATGACAATGCCCAGCTGGCGGAATTGCGGCACCCGACCCGACAGGAACTCGACGAGGTGTCCACCGACGTTCCCGTCATCATCGTGCACCAATCCGGGCACCTGGGCGTCGCAAACTCGTTGGCGCTTGAGCAGGCTGGCATCGACGCATCCTCTGAAGCACCGCCCGGCGGTGTTATTCGACGGGATGCGAACGGCGATCCGAACGGGGTGTTGGAGGAATATGCGTTTTTCACCGTGTTGATACCGATGTTCGGCAAACTCGGGCCGACGGGCCTGGAAGCCTTCGCCCGTGCTGGCACCAAGCTCTGGGCGAGCTACGGATATACAACCGCCCAGGAAGGCCGATCCTCCGGCAGTATTGTCAATACGCTGAAGAAACTCGGCGCGGCCGGTGAAATTCCGATTGATGTCGTGGCCTATCCCGACGTCCTGGAAAGCCGCGACTACATCGAATCAAACGTGTCCAGAGACTATGCCAACAGAGTTCGCGTTGGTGGTTGCAAGCTGACCATCGATGGGTCGCCGCAGGGATTCACTGCGTTACGAGACAGGCCGTATTACGATCCGGTTGGGGACTACCCGGATGACTATGCAGGCTACGCCGCGGTTACGATGGACCAGGTTCAGGATGCGGTGAACTGGTGCTACGAGAACGGTATCCAGATCATCACTCACGCGAATGGGGAAGGGGCGTCCGATATGCTGATCGAAGCAATCGAGACAGCACAGGACCGCTTCGGCAAGCCGGACATTCGTCCGGTGCTGATTCACGGCCAGTTCCTGCGCGAGGACCAGGTCGACAGCTACCAGCGTCTCGGTGTGTTCTTGTCACTGTTTCCTATGCACACTTATTACTGGGGTGACTGGCACCGGGATCACACCGTGGGGCCGGAGGCTGCCCAAAATATCTCGCCGACCGGCTGGCTCCGGCAGCGCGGCATGATGTTCGGCTCGCATCACGATGCACCGGTCGCGTTTCCCGACAGCATGCGAATATTGTCCGCCACCGTTACGCGGCGTACGCGCTCTAGCGACGTTCTCGGCCCGGACCAGCGGGTGGATGTGCCAACAGCCCTCAAGGCGCTGACGATCTGGCCGGCCTGGCAGCATTTCGAGGAGGACGACAAGGGGTCTATCGAGACCGGCAAGCTCGCCGACTTCGTTGTCCTGTCGGACAATCCGACGGCCGTCGATTCGGACAAGCTCGCCGACATCGAGGTGCGTGTCACGATCAAGGAAGACAAAGTCATTTACGATGCGGACACTGCGCCGCAGTCCAGGCGCGGGCTGCCGATTGGTTCGGATCCGGCCGCTGCCCACGAATTATTGGTAGCAATTTACAAAGGATTCGAGCGCCAGCCTGGTGTGCGTCCTGAAGGAGCAGCGAAAAAATGATGAGCAGCAGAAATATTGCAGCGATCGACAGCAGCCGATGGATGCTTGGCGTTTGCGCCGTGTTGTTGGCAGCATGTAGCAGCGACAAGGAGGCATCAATGATGGAGCCACAGCAGGAACCTGACAATTCCGTGATGCAAGTCATTACCGGCGAGGTTTGGTACCGGGAGCGTATGGCATTACCGCCGGGTGAGCCGGTTCGAATCATGGTGTCGAAACAGGGCCGCAACTAGGCCACATAGTATCTCCTCCAGTCCCCGGGATCGTTTAGAATCCGACCAATGACACTTTTATGTTTACCGAGCTGCAGATGAGAGCTGGTTCCTGTTTTCTCAGCGTCTTGCTCGTCCTTTATGCCGGGATGGCTGGCGCGCAGTCGGTCTTGCCCGAAACAGACATTACGGGGTCACGTCCGAATGCGGGTGGCCCGCCGGACGAGATCCTGGTGCATGTGGGTTTACTGGATATCGTCGGTATCCAGGACCGGGAAAAACTCTTTACGGTCGATCTGTATACCGAGATCAGATGGCACGATCCGAGGCTCGCGTTGCCGGATCCGAATGCGGCAAGTTTGCGGACATTGCCGTTGAGTGACATCTGGACGCCGCGACTGACCATCATCAACAATCGCGGTCTCGATTCCCTCTTGCCTGAAGTTGCCACTGTTGACGCGCAGGGCAATGTTGTTACGCGTCTGCGGGTCGCCGGGCCGTTGGCTGTCGATTTACGGCTTCATGATTTTCCTTTTGACGCGCAACGACTGCCGATTGAAATCGTTTCCTATCAATACGGATCGAACGAGATCGCTTTCTCCGAAGATAGCGAAATGATCGCAAGACTCGACGAGTTGAGCGGCGATGGCTGGGAATACTCGGCAATCGCGCCGGAGCGAACAGTGTTTCGTCTCAGGGATGATGGTGGTGGGGCGGCAGGACTGACCTTTGCCGCTGTCGCGAAACGCGATGCAACCTATTACCTTTTGACGCTGGCGCTGCCCATGACGCTGATCCTCTTCCTTGCGTGGATGGCACACTGGATACCGGTGGAGCTGCACCCCGCGCGTATGGGTACCGCAAGTGCCACCGTCTTCTCCCTGATTGCGCTCGGCATAAGCTTTCGCCTGACGTTGCCGAAGATCACCTATCTGACCGTCGCTGATCGTTTCAGCTTGTTTGCAACAATACTGGTTCTGGTTTCGCTCGCTATCACGATTATCACCATTCGCTGGGCGAGCACCGACCGTAAAGATGCGGCAGAGCGCCTGGCGCGGCAGACGCGACTCGCATTCCCGTTCCTCTATGGTCTGGTCGTCCTGTTGACCTTTATTACCTGATTAAAAGTCGATGACGAAGACATAATCCTATTTGCGGGTGTCGTTTCTAAGCCTGCGCCAGGACCATCAGCTCCGTCAAAGGGCGCAAAAGAATCGTGGAAACCTCGTATTCACCAATTCTTTAAGGTCGTGTGAAAATACGAGGTTAGCTAGTGCCAAAGGGCAGACAAATGGCCACAAACAAGACTTCAGACGCGACGGATTCAGTGAAGCAAGGAGATTTTGGGACAACGGATGAAGCAGAATCTGCAAAGGCTGATTCGGCACCGAGGCGCGCAAGAAAAAAGAAACCAACGCCGACAAACCCGTCACATCTGTTTAGCGAAATACGCCATAGCAAAGAACAAATCCGCGATCTGTTTCGCAATGGCACTTACCCCTACAAAACGAAAATCAAGGCTGCCGTTTACGAGCAGCACAAAAATGAACTGCAGGTCGAGCTTCTTAAAGTACAGAACTGGGTCAAGATAACCGGCCAGCGTATCGTGGTCCTTATGGAGGGCAGGGATGCTGCCGGCAAGGGCGGCACAATCAAACGCTTTATGGAACATCTGAATCCGCGTGCTGCACGTACCGTCGCGCTCGAAAAGCCGGCCGGGCACGAGCAGGGCCAGTGGTATTTTCAGCGCTACATTAAACATCTGCCGTCGGAAGGTGAGATGGTCTTTTTCGATCGCTCCTGGTACAACCGTGCAGGTGTCGAACGGGTCATGGGATTCTGCAGCTCGCTGGAATACCTGGAGTTTATGCGGCAGGTGCCGGATCTAGAACGCATGCTTACGCGCTCGGGCATCCATCTTTTCAAGTACTGGTTTTCGGTTACCAAGGAAGAACAGGAGCGACGATTTGCATCGCGCCAGGAGGATCCGCTAAAGCAGTGGAAACTGAGTCCGATCGATGAGCAGTCCCGCGACAAGTGGATCGAATACACGCAAGCAAAAGAATCCATGTTCTTCTATACCGACACGGCCGATGCTCCGTGGACGGTCATCAAATCCGACGACAAAAAACGTGCTCGCCTGAATTGCATGCAGCACTTCCTTGCCAACCTGAACTATCCCGACAAGAACGAGCACATTGTGCATGGACCGGACCCGCTGATCGTAGGCACGCCGTCCCAGGTGATAGAGAAAGACAGGCATCTCTGGGACTAGGAGAGCTATTATTCTGGGCGATGTGCCGGGCGAGGGTCCGCTACCTGGAGCGATTTCAGGAATTCAATAACCTGGTCCTGTTCTCCGTCAAGGAGGGCTTCGAATGCGATGCGTGATTCCGCGGCTTCGCCATCATGTGCCAGGGTGGCTTGGCGCAGGGTGGTGAACTTTCCGTGATGGAAGTACGGTCTTTCATTGGCTGCGCCCCATAACTTCTTGGTAAGAAATTTGCGGTTGCCAGCAAAGAAACCAGGGGAGCCTCCCGGCTGATTTATGTCGATGGCTTCTTCGCCCGGGTCACCGGGCCCAGTCGTAATGTCATGAAGTTTCATATCTGTGAATGCACGTACCCAGACAACGCCGTGTTTCGGTTTCGGTCGTTTGCCAGGCAGCGAATCGTCGGTAAGGTCTACGGCTAGTGTTGGCGCATCACCGACTTGCAGATTGCCAGGTGGATTGTATGGATTGGGTTCGGTGTAAATCCAACCACTATCCGTTAGTGGAAGAGCTGGGACATGACAGCTGGTGCAACCTATGTGTTCAAACAACCGTTCGCCATTCATAACGGCTTTGTAGGTTGGTCGATCGTGCGGAATGATTTGCTCTGGCACGGGTAGAGTTGCCTGAAATACCGAGACAGCCGTGATATCAGCGCGCGTCAACTCATTCGCAAATCCATCTCCGTCAGCATCCTCGCCGGCACCAAAACGCTCTGCCGACTGCATGCCATGGTGATGATTAAATGCGTTATTGGTGAATTGCCTCAGAGAAACAACGCTGCCGGATTGATGGAACGGCTGAATGACCAGGCTCGGTGGATCGGCAGGCCCTGAGGAAACGAGGCTTTGCGCCGGCAGACCTTCGACGAGCGATACATCCCAGTTGCCATCGTCATCACGACTTATCATTCCGAATGAAACGCCCTTGGTGAAGAGTGGGGTGGATCCGCCAGGCAGAGTGGCGTCGCGTGTAGCTCGCAGGTCAGCAGTCATTTGCCGTGCCAGCATTTCAATGAATCCGGCACCAAACATGCCCAACGTTGCACGATAATTGCCGATGTTTTGTAGCGTTGTAAATTTGCCGGACTCGTCCATCGCCCCGCCAATCGAAGTAAAGTCATCGTGGTCGAATGTTGCAAAGTCGAAGCGTTGTGCGCCAACGAAAACGCCGGTAACAAAGTCACCGCCACCGCCTGCAAGCCCGAACGGTGCGTTGTGACATCCAGCGCACCCGTTGGAGTCCTGTGCGGAGACTCGGTTGAAGTCGCGCGGGAATACGAGCGGGGCTGACGGGTTGGACACATCCCCACCTGTGCCTTTGGTGAGCGGACGTCCGCCACCTTCCTGTGATGTCCACTGCGCGCTGAATGCGGCTTCGCCGCGGCGGATCAGTTCACGTGGTGAAACGGTATATTCTTCGCCGTTTTCAAGCCGCTCGTAGGACGATACTTCCTCGCCGATTTGTTGTGCAAATGTGTTCGAGAACATCATCACGAGGGTCGGACACGTAATCCACAGAATTTTCGCAGACGTTCTTTTCTTTGGAATCTTCAATGCTCTCGTCCAAAATGGTGGTTCAGACAGCTGAAAATCCTGGTTTCTAACCCTCAGCTCGCGGCGACAAGCGGGCCAGGTATCCCTGCCGAAGCAGGGCACTTCTTCTACTTGGCTGAAGAACGAACAATAGCCGGCTTAACGTGGCAACTAGAATATGCTTCCTGGACAAGGCGCATTCGTACACGGCAGAAATATCGCAACCCGTTCGTTAGTCGCGGGCCCCATATCCGGAAAGTTTGTTGTGGTCAGGTCAGAAATCCATGACATGCCATCTGGCACGGGTGGGTGCTTATCCACGACGAAATGAATTTCAGCGCCAAAACCGTTGTCTTCGGCAAGCCCATCCGGGTCACCGACCAACAGGAACAGGCCATCCGGCAAGCTGCCTCCCTCAATCTCGAAATCAAAGTTGATGACGCCGCCGCCGGCGGGTTTGCCATTTTCCTTAAGACCGCCATCGGCAGCGCTGATGGTGGACGATGTGTAGAAGACTGATGCGCCGACGTTGCCATTGGGAATATCGTTTGCGCTGCAAGGAGTACTGGCACACGCACCCGGGTTATTGAAAACCACGCCCCACAACGTGTATGCATCACCCGCCGTGGATACTTTGGCCATAATTCGTCCTTCGATCTCTTCCTCTGAGCGAATCAGCCAAGCGGCGCCCTGGTAGAAGGAATCAACTCCTGTTACATCAATAACATCCGAAGTCTGAAAGCGCTGGTCTTGAGCGTTTGCGCCCCCCGCAATACACAGTCCAGCCAGCAATGCGCAAAACACACGTCCTATTTTAATTCTTTTCATAATCGTCCCCTTTACCGAAAACATCAGGATCGCTCCGCCGATATGGCGGACTTCCGGCGTAACTTGTTTTTCTCAGCCAATTGAACGGCTTGAATGAGTGCAAACCAGTCTAGGGTTGGCTGAACTTCCTGACCATCGTCAAAATTGACGATTTTCAACTACAGTAAGTATGTTGAACATTAATAACAGGGAGGCGCGACATCCGAATTCACTTGATTACGGAATCACCTCAATCGCAATTCGTCGGCCGCACAAAAGAATTGAAGCTTTTGTTGCGCTCACTCCCCCTTGAACCGCGATTAGGCGGGCGAATCGTCGTACTCGCCGGAGAGGCCGGCGTTGGCAAGACGCGATTACTCTCCGAAATTGCTCAGATTGCTGGACGCAGCGGTGTGAAAGTGCTCTGGAGTCAGCTGTCAGAAGATCCTGCCGTGCCTCCCTATTTTTCCTGGCGGCTTGCACTACGTTCCTGTGTACAGCAATCCACCAAAAGTGAACTCGCTGCCGACGCAGGCTCCGCCGCACCTATAATTGCCACAATCGCTCCGGAAATTACCGATTTTTTGGACGTCAAGCCGCACCACGATTATTCTGATAGCCCGGCAGCCCGGTTTCAGTTATTTGATGCGATAACGAGGTTTCTGCTGCGTGCCGCTGCGAGGCAACCATTAATCTTAATGTTTGATAATCTGCAGGCGGCAGATCGATCGTCACTCGCATTACTCGAGTACTTCTCCTACCAGGTAGCTGGCAACCCGATCGCCGTTGTAGGCACGTTCCGGGATTCTGATCTGACACGAACGCATCCGTTGCGCGAGTCGCTCAACAAACTTTCCCGCAGTGCGGGTTTTACCAGAGTATCACTGGAGGGACTGTCACAGGCCGAAGTGGCCGAATTGCTACAACTGCACATCGGCTACCGGCCGCCGGCTACGTTTGTCGATGAAGTGCAGCAGCGCAGCGACGGGAACCCTTTGTTTGTCGCCGAGATTGCAGCGATGATGTTGACCCGCGACCCGCATGAATTTCTCACGCGCAATGGGTTTCATTTCAAGGTGCCAGGTAGCCTCAGCAATGTGATTGCCGATCGCCTTGACGAGTTGCCGACCCGGACGACGGAACTTCTGCGAGTGGCATCCGTGATTGGTCGAAACTTCGATCTTGTCGCACTTGCAGGACTTGTCAATCGCAATGTCGAGTCTGTCCGCCGAAGCCTCGAAGCTGCAGAGTCATCTGGATTTGTAAGATCAGTAATTCGCGATAACTACAGTTTCACGCATGCCCTGTTCAGGGAGGTTCTTTACGGAGAAAATAGCAATATCGTACGTCGTGCGCTGCACAAGAAAGCGGGCGAGCAGATGCAGGCTCGTCATGAAAAGGACATTGGCACGCACGTTGCAAAACTTGCATACCACTTCGTCGAAGCTGCCCAGGTTGGTGAAGAAGACACGGCAATTACTTACTGTCTGCAAGCTGCCGAAATGGCAAGCAAACAACGTGCTTACAACGAGGCCGTCGCGTCACTCGAAAGCGCATTGCAGGTTGTCGAAGCCCTGGCCCAGAACAACGACGAGTTACGCTTTGATCTGCTGCATAGAATCGGGCTGGCACAATACCAGGCCGGGGAGTTCAATCGATCAACTGAATCGTTATTGAAAGCATTCATTCTTGCGTACCGTAACAAGTGGTGGAATGAACTGGCCGATGCCCTTTTCCTATTTCAACTAGTTTGCCAGCAGTCCGGCTATCGCCATGTTTCCTCGGTGCCGATGCACAAAGAGGTACTGGAAAACCTGCCCGATGACAATAAAGCGCTGCGTGCAAGAATGCTCGTTTCCCTGTCCCGAGCTTATCGATCTGTAGGTGATCCCAAGTTGGCGGCCAGCACCTTTGAGCAAGGCGTGGCGCTGGCACGGACAATCGGGGATAAGAATCTCCTGCTTACGTGCCTCAGAAAGGGGGCATGGTCCGCCGGCCGTCTTCCGTCGAAGATCAAGGAAGGCCTTGATATCTCTCGCGAGGCTTTGTCTCTGGCGACGGAATTGAATCAGCGCGAGTCGCAGCTGGACGCACTAGTCGACACCATTTTTCAGCTTTGCGACATCGGCGTAATCGACGAAGTTGAAGCGAGCTTGCCGGAACTTCGTCATTTTGTTGCGCGTGAACGGCAGACACATTTCAATAATCTCGTCATAGGTTTTGAGACTTCCATCTCGATTCTTCGCGGCGACTGGCAGCGAGCCACGGAAAGCGCACGGGAGGGCCTGCGTCACCTGCCGCTACAGGGGGGCTATGGCTTGCGGGGCCGCTTCGGTTTCCAGATGTTCGCAATTCAGAGAGCGCAAGGGTTGCTTGAGGGCGTACAGGATGTGGCCGAGCGAATTATTTCGTCCGGGAATACCGAGCATCTTTGGCTGCCAGGGCAGATTCTTTTGCATTGCGAACTAGGTCAATTGCGACAGGCGCGACACGCTATGCAAACGTTGGGTGATCTGGAGCGATTGCCGCGGGATGATTTATTCCTGATTTCACTTGTCTTTCTGGCAGACGCAACTGTCGCACTGCGGGACACCGAGCGTTGCAGCATTATTTACGAAATGTTACGCCCGTACAGCAAATTGAACGCGACATTGCCAGGTGCGTTGATGCTCGGTGCTGTGTCCGGCTACCTGGGGTCGCTAGCAGCCGCCATCGGGAAATCGTCTGAGGCGCGCCGCTGGCTCGATGAATCACTGATTCTCAACTCGTCAATGCATGCCCGCCCGGCGCTTGCCCGATCGAAGGTGGATCTTGCGCGCGTGCTACTCGCAAGCGAGAACGAACCAGATCGAAAACGAGCCCGCAGTCTTCTCGAGGAGGTACGCGGCGTTGCCCTTGAATTGAACTTGCGTCCAATACTACGCCTCGCAAAGGAATTGGACGGAGGAAGTGATGCTGTAAATCTGACTGACCGTGAAGTCGATGTGCTGCGAAATATCGCGGCCGGATTATCGAACCGTCACATTGCAGCTCAGTTGAGTATCAGCACGAGTACAGTGGCGACACATATTCGCCATATCTTTCGCAAAATCGCTGTGAAGAATCGCACGTCTGCTGCAGATTTTGCACGCCGGAGTGGTCTTCTGGATTAGCTCCGGGAATTGTTGACCAGGAGAATTTGACGATGGCTGTATATCTAGTAGAGCGAAACTTCGATGAGGAACTCGATTTCGATGACGAGAAATTCGAACAGATAAATGACATTACGAATGAGCTTGGGGTCGAGTGGCTTACGTCGTTTTTGAGTGCCGACGGCAAAAAGACCTACTGCCTGTACGAGGCCACGGATCCCGACCAGCTGCGAAACCATTCCAAGGTTGTGGGAATCCCGGCCAACAGGATTATAGAGGTTAGCCGTTTTTGGCCGTTGCCGGACAAAAGCTGAAACAGTCGCATTCCCGCTTCCGCCTCAGAATCGCTTAGAATCCGGACACTCTCACTGTTATGCTCACCGAACTGCAGATGAGAGCTAATTCCCTGATGCGCGGGTGTCGTTCAATGGTAGGACATCAGCTTCCCAAGCTGAGAATGAGGGTTCGATTCCCTTCACCCGCTCCAATGCTGGCGCTGGTGTTATTTGTATTTCCAGTACAGGCCGACCCGCTCGATCTGTCCGCCTATCAACTTGTTGACCTGACGCACGCTTATAACGAGCAGACTATCTACTGGCCGACCTCGCCGTCGCATTTCAAGAAGACGACTTTGTCTGAAGGGCAGACGGAGGGTGGCTACTTCTATTCTGCTTACGCGGTCTGCACCCCTGAGCATGGGGGCACGCATCTCGACGCACCCGTGCATTTTGCCGAAGGTGCTCGGTCCACCGAAGCGTTGCCGCTCGAGAATCTGGTCGCCCCGGCCGTGGTCATCGACGTCTCAGAAGCAGCGGCGCGAGACCGGAGCTACCGGCTGACCGAAAAGGACGTCCTGGACTTCGAGGCGCGGCACGGTGTCATCGCGGCCGGCACGATCGTCCTGCTGCGCACCGATTGGAGCAAGCACTGGCCGAATGCGAAGGCTTATCTCGGCGACGACACGCCCGGCGATGCCAGCAACTTGTCGTTTCCGGGTTACGGCGCCAGCGCCACGGAGTTACTGGTCGAAAAACGCGGTGTGGTCATGCTGGGCATCGATACAGCATCAATTGATTACGGCGCGTCTACCGAGTTCCTGGCGCATCGCATTGCCGCTGCGCGCAATGTTGCCGGCCTCGAAAACCTGACCAATCTCCACGAATTGCCGCCGACCGGCACGACTCTGCTGGCACTGCCGATGAAGATTGAGGGTGGTTCCGGCGGGCCGGTGCGCGTGGTTGCGCTGGTCCCTCAATCTGACTAACACCGAAATGGGTCAGGGCCCGCTCGGAACGGGGCCTGTCCCATTTCGGTGCAGCAAATGGCCGAATTTGCACAACTTCATCCAATCTTCACGCAAATTTCAGGTTTCTCTCAGAACTCTGGCGAAAATTTCTACTAGGCTTACGGGTGAACCGTTAAATCGGCGATGAGCCAGCGGTGGACTTTGCTCTCACCCAGAAATCAGGAGGAATCGCATGAAGAACAAACAATACAGCCGTGCTGCGGCAATCGCAGCGAGCGCCATCCTCACGACATTGGCCTCCGGCGCGGCATTCGCCGGCCCGGGAGGCACGGACTGGGGTCCAGCGTCACAGTTGTTACGAACAGACGGTACGCAAGTGCCGGGTGGCTGCCCGATCGAATCCGCTGGCGGGCGTTTCATTTTCACCGCCCGAAGACCAGCAGGGCCCGGGACCCAGATCGATATTTACGTGAATGAGCGCGCCGCTATTGACGCGCCTTTCGAAACGGGTAGTGCGCTACCGGAGCCAGTTAACGATCCCGTCGCAAGTGATTTCTGCCCAACACCGTTGCCTGACGGCATACTGGCTTTTGTTTCCACGCGCGCGGATACCTGCGGTGGGACGGGTGAGTCCGATATCGCTGTCGCGGTACAAAACCCGGCAACCGGGTGGAACGACCCGGTCTATCTTGCTTGTGATCCGGTCGGACCAAACACGCCAGGAACAGAGTTCAGTCCGGCCCTGATCAAGAACAAGTATGGCACCTTCCTGTTCTTCTCCACTGACTACTACTCTGGCAACCAGGACATCTACTACAGCCGCATGCGTGACGACGGCACCTTTGGGCCCGGCGTCGCACTGCCGTGGCCGGTCAACACCGAGTACGACGATCGGCAGCCCAACGTGAGCCAGGATGGAAAGCGTTTAGTGTTTGCATCGAATCGCCGAACGGCGAACAGCGGAGCGCCGAACTTCGATATTATGTATGTGAAGAGGGGTTCGATGAAAGCCGACTGGGGCAAGGTCGTAAACCTGAGCGAATCCGTTCCCTTCGATACTCTTGATTCCAGCGAAACGCGCCCGTCGATGTCATGGGATGGCGAACGGCTCGTGTACGGCAGTGGTGGTGTGTGGATCAGCGACAGCACCAGAAAGAAATAGGGCAATAGAAAACAGCGCGTCGAAAAAACCCCGCCTCGTGCGAGGTTTTTTTTAAGGAACAATATTCTGGTTCGCGCTGAAGACGTTGTTCGGGTCGTATTTGCGCTTGACCTTAATCAAGCGCTCCAGATTGATCTCGTAGGCCGCTCTGACCGCGGCTTCGCCTTCGTCGGCCATGTAGTTGACGTAGGAGCCGCCGGTGCCAAATTTCTTCAATGCGTCACCTGCGCTGCGC
>Ga0102946_1000621_pt1 | contig 12252 bp, 11 predicted proteins | sample SalPon2A_A_D1_MG_FD_78209 | JGI IMG/M metagenome (GOLD analysis project Ga0102946, IMG submission 78209) | Soil microbial communities from South San Francisco under conditions of wetland restoration - Salt Pond MetaG R2A_A_D1_MG | ecosystem: Environmental > Terrestrial > Soil > Wetlands | place... | reverse complement strand
GTCCAAGAAGATATCAAAAACCAATGCTGTGACCAGTCAGCTTCCTTACGAGTTGGGTGATGAGAACGTCCATGTTGGCCCCAGTGATTATGTGCCCTGGCTCACTGATCGAAAATGGTGTCATATCCGCATGGAAGGTCGTGCTTTTGGCAATGTTCCATTGAACCTTGAGCTTAAGCTTGAGGTCTGGGATTCACCCAATTCAGCCGGTGTGGTTATTGATGCCGTGCGCTGTGCAAAGATCGCTCTTGATCGCGGCATTGCCGGACCGCTCATTGAGCCTTCATCGTACTTCATGAAAACACCGCCGGTCCAGTTTACTGATGATGTGGCCCACCAGAAAACTGAAGAATATATTGAAGGTCCCGAATCTGAATAAGATCGTGATTTTTAGAGCGTGGGCTATTAAAGTGATACCCACGCTCTTTTTGAATCTTCGTAATGTATAGGACTATAAATGGTAGATTTTTGGTTTGTCCGGCATGGTGAAAGCTCAGGGAACGCGGGGTTACGCGTTGAATCTGATGAACAGAATCCGCTGACTTTAAAAGGGAAGCAGCAAGCCCGGTATACTGCAAATTATTTTGACTTTGTCCCGGATCTCTTTGTTATTTCGCCCTATCACCGCACCCTTCAAACTGCACAGCCCACGCTGGATAAATACCCAGATGTGCCAGTAAAAACCTGGCCTATCCATGAATACACCTATCTAACGCCTGAAATGTATGCGGGAACCACCAGTCGTCAGAGACGAAGACCTTCCGTAAAATATTTCTATGCTGCAGACCCTGATTTGTCCTTGGGAGTTGGAGCAGAGTCATACAACCAGTTTATGGGCAGGATCAATGCCTGCTATGAGAACATTCGCTCATCGACAGCAAATTCAATTGTGCTATATGGGCATGGTTGGTTCATGCGTGCATCCCTCTGGGTATTGTACAAATCCAAGAAGACTCAAATAGAGAAACAAAAGTTTCTTCAGCAGATTATGGCTGTTCTTCCCCATTCGAAATTATTATTAAAAGCTACCAATTTATTGGACAAAAAATTCAAAAGAGAAATGTTTCATTTTTTGCTGTTTTCAACTGCTGTGCAAACACCAAATGCTGGAATCCTGCAATACAAATATGACCCAGATTCCAATGAAATCCGGGTCATTGATTTTCATCTAAAGCATCTACCTGAAGCTCTTCGGAAAACCACCCTATCAAACCGATAAGAAAATCATACAGCGTGTTCCACTTTATATAAATAACCGCTGCTCAATTTCTTTTCCTCCATCACATGCTTGAGAACATACTGACCGCAGTTTGAACCGATCCGGTTCTCTTCAAGTTCCCCGATACTTACAATCACATCATAGCCGCCAGCTTTGAGATCCTCAACAATCGCATATGAGACATTCTCTTTCTCTGCATCAATGTAAGAATCTAACCCGTGATTTTTCGCAGAATATGTCGGGTTCAGAGGCGTGATTTTGATCAGAAATTTTTCAGGATCAAAATAGTTCAACAGTGTCTCAGCCTCTACCGGCACGTCATTTGCGAGCGCAAAATTCAGCGTAATCTTTCGGTCCCCTGGTTGATAGAAACGGCTTCCGTAATCACTCATTTGTGCGAAGGTCCAGGTCTTTACCGGGATCAATTTGCGCCTAAGGGCTTCATCAGAAGTATGCAAGGAAAACTGAAATTGAAAATTACCCTTGGCATAAAGATCATTTTTGATGGACAGTAAATCTTCGAAAAAATGATCAACTCCGGCGGGTGCAATAGTAGAGAGGGAGGGCATCAATCCAGGTGCGGAGTAGCGAGATGGCAGCTCCTTCAACACCTCAAGCACTTCCCTATTGAAAGAAGGTTCGCCCATGCGTGCAAATTGGATTTTGAATTGTTTCGTCGAAATATGGCCTTCTGGATAGTGCCTGTGAACCATATAGTCAATCTGAGAAAACAATCGTTCCTTGCTGATTTTACCGTGGTAGAAGCCGCCAGCATCGCACATTTTGCATTCAACTGGGCAGCCGTACAACGTAGAAATCATCAGCACCCATTTGTCTTCTCTTGGTTTTGGCGGCTGTACAGCTTCCACAAATTCAACTAGTTCCCCATCTTCAAATTCGCCAACATATACCATTGCAATGTCATCAGTTCCTGCTTTTGCTGCAATTTTCATGGGTTTAGTTCTCCTGTAGATATTGATAAATTTGCATTGCAGTTTTCAATCCATCGCCAACTGCAATTGCGGTTTGTCGATAAATACCATTTTTCACATCACCAATATAGTGAAGCTTATTTTCTTTGATTAGCTTCTTTTCTTGTTTAAGGAATCGATTTGTCCTTTTTATGGGGTTTGCAATTCGGCCAATCGCACCAACCAGGTAATCAACATATAAAGTTTGTTCGCTAATTTTACCTGAAAGTGTCAACTTTAGGCTATTTTTTATGATCTCCACTTTTTGTAGCGAGTGAGAAGATAGATATTGGATGTTGGGATAGGATTTGCTCCGGGTAACCAGCAATGGAAGGGCTTCAATATTTTCTGATCGGTTGAGAATTATGACTTCGTTGTGCTGTGCCAGGTTAATGGCGTAATCAAAGGCTGCATCTCCAGCACCAACAATAGCAATTTTCCGGCTCTTTTCTCCAGATAGATCAGCAACTTCAGATAAAACTCGGGAAGCAACCTCATCGGATATCAAATTTGGAGGCAAGGGGTTAGGGCGAGTACCACTAGCAATGATAACCACGTCTGCAGGATATGAGTTTTGAGAATTACTGACCTGGAATTTCCCTTGATCATAATCCAATAATTCGATGGTCTCGTAGACAACTTTTATATCCAGTAGCTCAATTTGCCTCACAAACAAAGCAATTAGATTTGGACCAGGAATACCTCTGGGAAATCCAGGATAATTTTCAACCAGATTTGCATTCCACAGTAAGCCTCCTAAACGTTTTTTTTCAAACAATTGTGCAGGGACACCATACCGCTGCAGTTGGATGGCGGTCATCATACCTGCTGGGCCGCCACCTATGATACAGACTGGGAAAGTGGTCATTGGTTGGATTACCTTGCCCTTTTTGATAGCATTTGTTCTAATTCTTCCAGCAGAATTACATTGGCAAAACCATGTGATAGATTTCGTACGGTACCGATGTGGTGATCCAGCGTATAAGTGGCACTGCCATCAATAGGGAACCATACGTGGTAGCCGTACATAAAGGCCGAACGGGCCGTAGTTTCACAGCATAAATGGGTCATGACACCGGTGATGATGACATCTGTAACTGCATTGGATTGTAATATTTCATCTAATTCCGTGTTTAAAAAACCATCATACTGCGATTTTTCAATCTCAATTTCGGCGAGCGGCTGAAATGGTTCAGCGAGTTTTGACAGGGAATTATCTGATGTAATCAAATCTCGCCACCAAATCGCCATCAATCCCGCATTTTGTGGGGTATTGATATGTTTTGTAAAGATGACGGGAAGATCTAATGATTGAAATTTTGTGACTAATTCCATAATTCCGGGAACAATAGCAGGAGCACTGGGAACAAAAGCATGCGATTCTGGCTCAAGGAAATATCTCTGCATGTCCAGCACCAAAAGTGCTGGATATTCCAATCGGTTTCGTTTTGATTTTTTCTCCACGATTGTTTGGATCTTTTCTGCTTCAGTGCGAATGTTAGTAAGTTGAAAGTAGGTTTCTTTCATAGGCTTATTGTACCAATATATTAATATGTGTATTTATAATATTCTAATGATGGTATGCTATAATTATCTATTGCAGACGCAATAGCGGGGATGATCGGTTTCGACGGGAGAGGCTGGTCGCGGACTGCGAGCCGAGAGGTGCCGACCTCGTAAAATCAGCACAAAAACTTAAGTGCCAAAAGCACAAACTACTCTGCTCTTCCTTTAGCTGCATAAGCTAATTAGAAGTGTAGACCCGGCCCCTTAACGGGCCGCGTCCCTTGGCTCCTAGCTCTGGCTGGAGGCAAGTAGGACGTCGCAAAGCCGGAGTGCGGCACAGGATACCGCTAAATGTGTCAAAGAAAGGCTTTCGGGCCTTAGCGGTTAGCTGGATGGTTTCTTTCGTCGCTTGTAGGACATCCAGCAAAACCCTAAACAAGAGACTACGCTCGTAGACGTTCGACGCCCTAATCTTTCGGACGCGGGTTCGATTCCCGCCATCTCCACTAAAAATAAAGCGCATGATGCGCTTTATTTTTTTATACAAATTAGACCCTTGAGATATTCTCCCTCTGGGAATGATAAAAGTACGGGGTGATCAGCATCTTGTGCCATTCGCTTTAGAATTTGAACATCTGCTTCTGCATCAAGTGCTGCCCCGGCCACGATCTTTTGGAATAATCCAGGGTCAACACCTCCAGAACACGAAAACGTGAACAATATCCCGCCAGGACGCAGTAATTTGAAAGCCAATAAATTGATATCTTTGTACCCTCGACTTGCCCGTTTCACTTGCTTTCGCGTTGGCGCGAATTTCGGTGGGTCCAGGATAATCACATCAAATTCTCTTCCCTGGTCTCTGTACAGACGCAGTTCTTTAAACACATCATTGCAACGAAGGTCAAATTTATCAGGATCAAATTCATTGAATTCAATGTTTTTAGCCAGGGCCTCCAACGCATCTTCGGAAGAATCAACCGATGTGATATGGTTGGCTCCTCCCATATATGCATTTAGAGAAAATCCACCACTGAAGCAAAAACAATCAAGTACATCTTTTCCTTTGACAAATTCTCGCAGCAGCAATCGGTTTTTCCGTTGATCTAAATAAAATCCGGTTTTTTGACCAGCGTTAACTGGAAATGCATAGTGGATAGAATGTTCGATTATCGAAATCGATTCTTCACACACCTTTCCCATTACATACCCGGATCGTGGTGGTAGGCCTTCTAATTTCCGTACTACAGCATCTGATTGCTCATACACTGATTCAATCTCAGGAAGATCAAGCAAGATTTCAGCAATTTCTTCACGGAAAACTTCTACCCCACAGCTAAGGAGTTGCATGATTGCAGTTTTATTGTAGATATCAACGATCAGTCCTGGAATTTGGTCTGATTCGGCATGCACAAGCCGATAGGAATTGGTAGAAGGAAAAAGATTGGTTGTATTTCGTAGTTCATATGCTGATGCAATATGTTCTATTAGCAAAGTTTCGATGTTTTTGTTTTTAATGGGGTTAAATTCCCAGATTCTACCTGTAATTTGTGATTTATGGCTATACGCAATAATTCCAAGAAGTTCATTTTTTGATGATCGAACTTCGACAAGATCACCACATTTCGGGTTACCCGTAATTTCTTTCACGGCTCCGGAGAATATCCAGGGGTGACGACGTAGTAAGGATTTCTCCCTTCCAGGTTTCAGTTTGAGGATGGGCAGCTCACGGTTATTCATGGTCAACCATCGCGGCAAAATCCTCCGGGGAAAGCACCCGAATTCCCAACTCTTCTGCTTTGGTTACCTTTGATCCCGGGTTTTCGCCGGCTAATACATAGGTTGTATTCTTACTCACAGAACCAGTTACCTTGCCACCTAAATTTTGAATATACTTCTTGATTTCAGAACGCGTAAAATTTGGTAACGTTCCTGTAACAACAAATGTCATACCTGCTAAGTTGTCCGGGCGTGTTTCGTCATCAGCTTTTTCTAAAACAGGCCACATCCCCTCAGATTTCAACTCAGCCAATACAGTTTGATTAGCTTCTAGCGATAACCAATCGACAATTTCGGCGGCAATATTTGGTCCAATTCCATCAATCGATTCCAAAGAATCTTGTGTTGCCTCCATCAGACGATCCAGACTTCCAAAATGGTTAGCCAGGCTTGCACCAACCACCTCCCCTACTCCCTTGATACCTAGCCCAAATATCAATCGATCTAACGACTGTTCTTTGGAGGCATCGATAGAAGACACGATATTTTCCGCCTTTTTCTCAGCAAACCCTTCGAGGGCTAAAAGCTGTTCTTCTGTGAGCTTATAAAGATCGGATATGTTGGAAACGTATCCGGCATCAACAAGCTGTTCAACAATTTTTATCCCAAGCCCCTCAATGTCCAATGCTCCTCGGGAGACAAAATGTTCAATGTTGCGTACAACCTGTGCGGGGCAAGAAGAGTTCGTGCAGTACCAGGCCACCTCGCCTTCGATATGCGAAACCGCTTGGCCACATGTCGGGCAAACTTCTGGGGGAGAGTACACTTTTTCACTCCCAGTTCGGGCCTCAACAATAGGTCCAACTACATAGGGGATTACATCCCCAGCTCGTATCACCAACACTCGATCCCCAATACGAATATCCTTATCCTTAATAAAATCAAAATTATGCAGAGTAGCCTGCCGTACGTTCACACCACCAATTTCAACCGTATCGAGGATAGCGAATGGGGTCAATACCCCCGTACGCCCTACATTCACACCAATATCCAATAACTTTGTACTAACTTCTTGCGCTGGAAATTTATAGGCCATCGCGCCGCGTGGATCTTTCCCGACCGTGCCAAGTCGGGCAGATAAATCTAGATCATTGATCTTGATCACTAACCCATCTATCTCGTACCCAAGAGAGTCTCTTTTCGGCTCCCAATTTTCACATATTTGGATTACGTCGTTTATGTTATGGCTATGCGCTGTTTCTGGATTTACCGGAAAACCATAATTCTTCAGCAGTTCGAGCTGTTCAATTTGTGTTGTTGGTAATGGAGCTGAGGAATCAATGATCGTATAAACAAACAATCGCAATGGCCTGGTTGCTGTGACTGTCGAATCTAGGTTACGCACGGCTCCAGCTGCCGTATTCCGCGGTGTCTGGTACACCTTCTCCCCTGCTTCCATTTGCCTTCGGTTTAGTTCTTCGAAATCGCTCAGATTGATAAACACCTCACCTCGCACCACTAATCTAGCAGGGGCAGCGGGGCCGGACTGATTTACTGGTATGCGCAAAGGCAAGGACGGTATTGTCCGTAAATTGATTGTGATATCCTCCCCTACTTCACCATTGCCCCGTGTCGCCCCCCGCACAAACAATCCATTTTCATAATGCAGCACGACTGTAAGCCCATCTAACTTTGGCTCAATGACAAATTCAGCATCAAGCACTCCCGCATCAATTTTGGAGATCCGTTCTACCCAAGCCCGGATGTCTTCGCCGTTGAATGCATTCGCCAGGCTCAGTATTGGGGCAGGATGGGTTACCTTTTCAAACTTATCTGAAATACCGCCCCCCGCACGTTGGCTCGGAGAATCGGAGGTGATCCATTCGGGGTACTGGCTCTCAATCGCTCGCAATTCAGCCAGCATGCGATCAAATTCCCCATCCGTAATAATTGGCGCGTCCAGCACATGGTAGCGGTAATTATGCTCTTGTAGCTCATCCCGCAATTCCAATAATCGGTCATAATCCGCATTATTTTCAGTCATAGCGATATTATAAACTAGATTTGTTTTATACGAATCAATTCACTCAATCAGTCAAGAAAGTTTTTAATCCAACAGCACAATCTGATCCTAGCCGGTGCCCTGCTGGTGCAATGCAGTAAGTCACATGCAATCCCCCCATCTCAAAAAATGTTTTAGTTTTTTCCGCATTAGCCACTGGAACCACGTCGTCCTCTGATCCATGCCCAATAAAGACCGAATAACTAGCAGTATTTTTGGAGAAATCACCAATTTGATCTGGCATAAAACCGGCAAGTACAGCTAATTTTGATATCTCCGTTGGAAACGTCACTGCATATGCAACAGCCATCGCTGCTCCCTGACTGAAACCCACCACCCGTAAATTCTCTCGATCAGTTCCTGGAAAGTTTTCCACAATATGATCCAAAAAGGAGTGTAGCTGATATACCGCAGGTGCAAAATCCCTTTCTGTAGGTAAAAAGTCCATCGGTCTTTCCACCCAGCTGTACCCCTCCAGATTCACGCCCTGAGATTCATGTGGAGCTCTTGGTGCAATGGCCAAAGCATCCCCTGGCAGTAACTTTTGAAACGCCCACATGGATTTCTCATCCCCCGTCAATCCATGAAGCAGCAGCACGATCCCCCCATTACCAGCCTCCTTTGGTTTTCGAACGTTTACTGTCCAATCTCCAATGGTTACCGTTTCCACTCGCTCACTCATTGGCTTTTCTCACAAAATAATCCATCAAACCCAACACAAGAGCGATCAGCGCCAGTGGAGCTAATCCCCCAAGGATACATAACAGCCCCAAAACACCAGCTTCTCGTCCGTAGATCCAAAAAATTAGCCCATCCCCTAAAAAAAGCAGCAACACCACGAAGCCAAAGACCAGTCGCAAATTTGTGTTTCTAGCGTATTTTCGCAAATCACGATTCATTCTTTTCCTCATTTCCCCCGAAATAGCCCAAAGATGCCGTGTGATTTTTTTACATATCCACTCAAAACTTCTTGCTGATCCCGCATAGCTGCTTCCCCTTTTGCCATTAGCGCATGTACATCCACCTTATCAAGCAATCCAATCCCTTCCAGATCAGGGCGCACAAGGATCTCTGGTTGATCCACTTTCAGCCGTAATTCCGCCAACATCTTTCCGGCAACATCAATCGACTGCACAAACACATTCAATGCGCGCGATATTCTTAGTTTTGAAATATAATCCACGACTGGTGCTGCCCCGGGGATTTCTGGTACAGGTATTGAAAGGTTCGGCGTTGCTGCCTGCGACAGCACCACAGCCAACACTGGCAGCTTGTCATTCAGATCCCGCACTACATCAACTGGCACCGGATCAAAAATCCCCCCATCCACCAGCAACCGCTCACCCCAAGGACGGGCAGGCAGTATTCCAGGTACCGCAATAGTCGCCAACACTGCGTCAATCAACTTTCCTTCATTGATCACAATCATTTGCCCGGCCTAGATATCTACTGCCGTCACAGCAAAAGGAATTTTCAAGTCTTGGAAAGTCAGATCGCCAAGGAAATTGGAAAGCACTTTAGTTCCCCCAGCCAAACCCAACAATGAGGGCTCATCGCTTTTCAGTTGTCCATACAGCTTGTCCTGCTCAATTGATGCGAATTGTTCCACCATCTCATCTAGCGAAAATCCAGATAAATACACTGCACCAACCAAACCGCCGATACTGGTCCCGGCCATTGCACCAATCGAAATTCCCTCGTCTTCCAAATATTTCAGCACCCCCAAATGCGCCATACCGCGGCTCCCCCCACCGCCTAATGCAACCCCAATTTCCATCATTGTTCTACCTTGAACGGTACCTCTATCACACTAGCTTGGAGATCGGCCCACAAACGATCTGTGACCTTTGTTACCTCATCGATCAAATCATTCACAGCAATAAGTTGTTTTTCACCTTCATGCCGCAACTTAAGTTCCACGTTACCTTCCTTCAGCGACCGCGCCCCAATTGTGATACGGACGGGCATACCCAATAAATCTGCATCATTGAATTTTACACCAGGGGATTCATCACGGTCATCAAACAATACCTCAAAACCTGCATCCGTAAGTGAATGGTAAATTTCTTCCGCTTCTTTCTCTACACCACGCAGAGAAACAATATGGATGTGATAAGGTGCAACACTGATCGGCCATATGATTCCATACTCATCATTATGCTCCTCAACGATACAGGCCAAAAGTCGCCCAGTGCCAATCCCGTAACTCCCCATGATCACAGGCTGTGCTTTCCCATCTTTATCCAGGAATGTCGCACCTAACGCTTTGGTGTATTTAGTCCCCAGCTTGAAGATGTTACCAACTTCAACACCGCGTGTCTCTCTCAGTTCTGAACCACACTCGACACACTTGAAACCGGCTTCAGCAGCCGTGATGTCAGCCACGATCTGAGCCTCATAGTCACGCCCAGCATTTACATTCAAAAGGTGATACCCTTCTTCGTTCGCGCCGGAGACTAAATTCTTTGATTCCATCACCAAATCATCTACGATCACGATCACCCCTTCGATTCCGATCGGAGACGCGAATCCGGGTACTGCCCCATGCATTTCGATCTCTTCCTCATGAGCTGGTCGAAGCTCTTTTGCTTTCAGGGCATTAACCAATTTAGTCTCATTCAATTCCATATCACCGCGAACAACGGCGAAAACCACCTTCTCAGTTTCACCCTGGTCTTCCACAAAAGTCGCTACCATGAAGACCATTTTTGCAGTCTTACTTTCAGGAATATTGAGAAACTCAGCCAGTTCAGCAATCGTTTTCATCTCCGGGGTTTCGACCTTTTCCATTGGTAACTCATCTTCAACCACAGGTTCAGGCTTGTCAAAAAGTGCAATCTGTCGGTTTGCCATATAGCCACAAGAGTCACACATAATCAATGTATCTTCCCCAATAGGGGTCAAATACATATACTCATGCGCCATTGTCCCACCCATCATCCCTACGTCAGAAAGCACAGATACAACCGGAATTCCACAGCGATGGAATATATTAAAGTATGACTGATAATGTGCGCGGTATTGTTTATCCAAACCTTCCTGGTCCATATCCAGGCTGTAACTATCTTTCATAACAAATTCACGCACGCGGATCAATCCCGCCCTGGGGCGGGGATCATCACGCCATTTCGTTTGAATATGGTACACCAACATAGGAAGTTGACGGTAAGACTGCACGATTTTACGCGTTAGATCTGCAACAACTTCCTCATGCGTCATTGCCAATACCATATCCCCACCCTTCCGATCATTGAACCGGCTCATCTCGCTGCCGATTTCATAATACCGGTTGGTCTCCTTCCATACATCAGCAGGATTTACAACCGGCATTTTTAATTCCTGACCGCCAATTGCATTTATCTCGTCCCGCAATAGATTCTCTATCTTATCCATCGTGCGCTGTGCCAATGGGAGTATTGAGTACACCCCAGCACCTAACTGCTGAATATATCCAGAACGTACCAATAATTGATGACTTACAGTCTCTGCATCCGCAGGGCTCTCTCTCAAAGTCCGAAAAAACATATTGCTCATACGCATAACTATACCTCCAGTTAAATAATAAACCCCGAATCAATCGGGGCAAATATCACATGCAAAATGAATAGCTTTAACCGCTATTCAGCCCCAACACGAACAGCCGGCCCGCAGGCCGGTGTAGGGACCGGGAAAAATGGGAACAAAGTTTGATAACCATTCATACTAACAGTTTATACCTGCACAAATCCGCTTTGTCAAGAAAATACGCCTCGTAATAGGCCTGACAAGCTAAACAGGCACAGAATCATCTTCTCGTCTAAGAGCCAAAAATGGTCCTTTGGTGATCTGCTACTCAAAAAAACGGTTTTCTATACGATTATTTCAGGATTTTATTCTCTTCATAGCAGAGTCAAATAAGGGATCGTCATCCACCTTTGCAGCATGCCGCTTCCCTAAATATTCGATCTCTACAGACGTGCCTTTTTGGGTGTACTCAAGCGGCAAGTATCCATAAGCAATGTGCTTACCGACACTATAACCGTAATTTGCACTGGTTACGTAGCCTATGCATTTCTCCCCAGTAAAGATCGGCTCTTTCCCCAGAGCCATCCCATTATCCATTGTCAAGCAGCACAATTTTTTATCAAGTTCTATATCTTTTAAATTTAGTAAAGCATCTCGCCCAATAAAATCGTCTTGGTCTAATTTTACAGCCCAACCTAAACCTGCCTGGTATGGAGTATATTCCACATGGATATCTGAACCTAGAGCACGGTATCCTTTTTCAAGGCGAAGAGAATCAAATGCTCCCATACCCCCAGCAAGCATCTGGTGTTCTTGACCAGCTTTCCAAAGCACGTCCCAAAGTCGAAGTCCAAACTCAGATGGAGTGTAAATTTCCCACCCAAGTTCACCAGCATATGAAAGCCGAAATGCCAATACTGGCACTGTCTCCAACATCATTTCTTGCGCTGTAAAATATGGGAATGCCTGGTTTGACACATCTTGCTCAACTACACTTTCCAGCACCAATCGCGCTTTTGGTCCCCAAAGGCCAACACCAGTATATTGCGAAGAAACATCCCTAACCTGTACGCTGCCGTCTTTTGGTGCATGCTGTCGAACCCATGCCAGATCGATCATACCGCTACCACCGCCAGTCAACAACCAAAATCGGTCTTTCCCCAAATGTGTAACGGTGAGATCACACTTAATTCCCCCCTCTTCGGTTAGCATGGCAGTATAGACGATCTTGCCTGTAGGACCTGCCACTTTGTTCGCAGTCATATACTCCAAAT
>Ga0102946_1000620_pt1 | contig 12261 bp, 11 predicted proteins | sample SalPon2A_A_D1_MG_FD_78209 | JGI IMG/M metagenome (GOLD analysis project Ga0102946, IMG submission 78209) | Soil microbial communities from South San Francisco under conditions of wetland restoration - Salt Pond MetaG R2A_A_D1_MG | ecosystem: Environmental > Terrestrial > Soil > Wetlands | place... | reverse complement strand
TCAAGTGCGGCAGATTTTGGCGGGTTTGCTCTAATGCGCTGGAGCCGCGCCCCGCGACTTCAACTTCGTATCCCTGTGAGCCGAAGTAGATCTTCAGCATGTTCGAGATATCGAAGTCATCCTCAACGATCAGTATTCTTGCTTTACCCATAGGGTTCCTCCCGATGATTACGCTGACTGCAGCACGGCCTGTGCCCGCAGCCAGGTACTTTCGATATGTTCCGCAGTAATGGTTTTTTCAAAGGAGCGGAATCCGCTCAATATAAATCCATGTTTTGTTGCTATTGTATCAATATCTTGCACCTGTTGGCGAGAGATATTCTTTCCGACTGTGTAATCCTCAAAGCGCCCTTCCAGCGCCAGCGCGATCGTCTCGGCCATACAGGCGTAGGCTTTCCCAGGCGGGAAGCCGAAATCGAAATTAAAGTTGACCGGGCCGGGCACGTCTACCACCCCGCCGTCGATCACCAGAATGTCTTTTCGAGTTTTAGAAACCTGCACCGACACATCCCGCGGGCGGGAGACATCGCAGACCACACTGCCCGGCAGCAAATGCTCGGGTTGGATGATCGTGCGGGTGGCGCTGGTCACGGTCAGGATCAATTTTGCCCGCTTGAGCACATCTAAATTCGTGCCGGGGTGCAGTTGGGCCGCCGGGTGTTCAGCCGCAATCGTCCGGGCGACCTGCTCAGTTTTCTCCTGGTCTCGCCCAACCAGGTACAGGTGAGCGACTTTCTTCGAGAGCAGCATGGCGCACACTTTACCAATCGCCCCGGTTGCGCCCACAACTGCTGCAGAAGCGCTCTCCAGCGGGATGCACATCTCGGCTGCCGCCTTCTCCACCGCCCGCACGGCAATCGCCACAGTATATGAGTCCCCGGTAGTGACTGGTACATTCAGATTATTGGCAATGGTCATACCGGCATCGCCTACGACAGAGGTAAACGCACCCAATCCTAAGATCTTTGCGCCGAGCTTCTCGGCCATCCGGCCGGTTTGGGTGATTTTACGATAGACGGTCCTTTCAGGCAGTTCTAACATGCGGGTTGGGGTATATGGGCAGGCAACAAACCAACCCTTGACCTCTTTCCCGGTCGCATTTGAGCGGATGCCCTCAATCTGAGAAATAAAGACCGGCGGGAAAAACGTAGAAAAGAAATTAATTTGCTTCTCGTTCAGAATCTTACCCAGAAACGGGAACTTACGGCTGACATCCCGCTTCGGATCAATTGGGTGAATGACAAAAGCAAACGTATCCATCACAGTTACCAGGATTCCTGAGCCTCACGGCCCGGGGAATACAAGCGGCGGTGAAGCTGTGCCGCTTTCAGTTGGTGGTGGTCGCTTTCTGCATAGGTGATATTGCGGTCAATGATCCGCCGCCGGTTAGAAGCCACCAACACCACATCGGATTCAATCATGCGAGCCGGGTGGACGATAATGCCCGAACCCAACCGGCAGTTGTGTCCCACACAGCTCCCCATCACATCGCGGTTTGACGGCGCCAATTCGCCATCGCCATTCAAAGCCCGAATCGGGGTGGGGATCAAGTTAAAGTCAGTAAATGTGCTGCCGGCGCCGATAAAAGTGTTACGCCCAACCACGCACATCTGTAAACACGTATTCTGTGCCACCATGCTGTTTTCCATCAGCGTGGTCATGAACAGAGACGCACGGAAAGGCAAAAATGCGCCATCGCCAACCACCGAGAGCATCAACTGGCAGCCCTGCGAGACATTCACATTATTGCCAATAATGCAGTTTTCGATCACCGCGCCAGCGCCAATAGTCACATTATTGCCAATCGTGGTCGGTCCGTGGATGATGGCGGTCGGGTCAATCACACAGTTCGCCCCAATCTGCACCACTTTGCTGGACTCCAGCAGCTGCTTGCCTTCGTACAACGCAGTCGCCAGCACGCCCAGCTTGAAGGGCAATTCTGTATCCAGGCGGTGCTCAAAATGCGCCCCGCGCCCAAACAACCCATAGACCACATCGGCGATGTAAATATGCACCCATGAATCGATGGCGAGAAAGCCTTTCAAAGGCACCTGGTAGGTCAGGTCACCTTGCTGGCTCGCCATATAGGTCGGCACATGGTAATACCCAATCTCGCGGGCATCCATATCCATGATCAGCGGTTCCGGCTCGTCGCGGGTCGGGCCGTCCGGGAAATACCACAAGTCGGCCAGGTACAGCCCGCCGGCTGGCGTGTAAGACGTGGAAAGCGGCAGGGCGTGTTCCTTGAAAGCCGGGTCGGTCGGGTTGAATGCCACCCGGGACGGCACATCGCGCTGCTGCGCTCTGGTCATGAACTCTTTGATAAAAAATTCATCGAAATACAAATTGTCGCGGTAAACTACACACGACTGATCCCCCTCCTCCAGATGAAATACAGGCGACAATATATCCTCAAAGGATTCGGCCTGCCGCTCGCCCTGCACATAAGGAGCCAGGGCATCACTGTGGTGCAGCCACAGCGGTTTGTTTTGAATACGCAGATCGCGGGCGTAGTCATTGAACGGCTGGAGGTATCGATGGTCTCTAAGACTGATTCTAATCATATGTTTTTACTTGCAACCAGCATACCAATTTTGCGCACAGCAAAATACCGGCTGTACGCCGTAATTTGAGTATACCTGTCAATCATTGGCACAATGTGATAATTCCAGGTTAGTTTCGAATTCGCCTCGTACACAACCATTATATCGAGATTTTTCAAGGATTGGGGGAAAAACAAATCACACACAAAAAGAGAAGCTAATCCGCCAAAAAATCACGAATAACTTCCACAAAACGGTCCGGGTCATCCAGCATCGGGAAGTGACCGGCATCGTTCAGATAGACAACATGCGGGAGTTGGGCATATTTCTGCACCAGCTCGCGCTGGTTGGGGTTGACGATCACATCCTTCTTGCCGTAAATGCCCATCAACGGCACCGGGATTTTGTGCAAATCCTCACTCAGGTCGGTATCGCGCAGGGATTTAATGCTCAGAAAGAAAGATTCGAGCGACGTTCGTGAAAGATCTGCCGCAATCATCTCCGGCCAGCGTTTATCTTTGGTCACCAGCGGCTGCGCCACACGAATGCCCAGATTCAGCGCCCACAGGCTGTTGTGCACCACCCAGGCAATGAAATCTTTCCCGGCCAGTTTGAGCAAAAAGGCCAGCGACTCGCCATCTACCGGGGAGCCGATCACCCCCACCTTGGTCACCCGTTCCGGGTTATTGATTGCGAACGACATGGTCACGGTGCCGCCCATACTGTGCCCGATAATGGGGGCTTGCATGATGCCTAATTGATCCATGAATTGTTCGACAAGACCGACAAAATCCGGCACCGTGTACGATTCCCGCCGCGTGCCCGATTCGCCAAACCCCCAGAAATCCATTGCATACGTGCGGTGGCCTTCCAGGGCTTTCATCGTATTCTGCCATAGATACCACGAACCCAGCCAGCCGTGCAGCAGGATCACAGGGCGGCCTCGGCCGTATACTTCGTAATGGACTATCCCTTGATCAGTTGTGATTGTAGACACGCGGTGTTGCCCTTCGGTGCTTGCCCGTGATACTCGCGGTAAACGTTAGTTCGATTCAATCTCTTTGAGAATATTGGTCAGCAGTTGGATCAGCACAGATTTGACCGAATCCCTACTGACCGACACACACGGCAGCAGTTGGACTTCAGGGTCCATCCGCAAAGCGATGCGCATATCGTCCACTTCCCAGGCATCTTCCATATCCTGTTTATTGGCGGCCACCACGTACGGTGTCGGGGCGTAAGCCCGGAAAGTCTCCAGGATACTGCGCGCCTCCCTGAAGGTTTCAGGGCGGGTGCTGTCTACCATAACAATGAACCCCAGCATCCCCTCTGACAAAATCTCCCACATAAAATCAAAGCGTTTCTGCCCCGGTGTACCAAATAAATATAATACCAATTCATCATCGACCGTGATCCGGCCGAAATCCATCGCCACTGTGGTTGATTCTTTGACCTTTTCCGCTTCAGATGAAATCTTGCGCTCCGTGGAAACCACATCAATTTCACTTACTGTTTGAATAAACTCCGTCTTACCGGCGTTGAAAGGACCTGTCACAACCATTTTAACCGTTTGCATAATGCCTATCCTTAAAAATTAAAGTGAACGTATCCGGCCAATTAATCTGTTGACCAGGTTCTTCTGCTCTTCTTTGCTTTGTCCTGCCATGGCCGTCTCCAACCCCGGGAGCTTCCGCTCGACCCCAACCGGGCGGATCAACTCGACCAAACCAGCTTGCAGCAAACCATACACAACTTTGCGGACTTCCAAATCGGAGAGTTTGGCCGCTTTGGCAATTTGCCGGATGGTGTTCTTAGGATTGATATACGACACCACCCGCCACTCCTCCACACTCATATTGATACTCTTGAGGTTCACGCCAGGGCGGTCGGTGAACTTGAGCGCCAGGTCCAGGTTGGGCAGTTCGTCCTGCAGCTGTTCCCACTCGCGCAAACGGCGCGAGCCTTCGATGATGATATTTTCAAGATCCATGCGGATTGGGATTCGATTTTCAGCCGAATTTTCTCCGGCGTTGAAATGGAACACCCCTTCAACCCAGCTGAACAACCGCTGAATGATATCGATAAAATGATTCTGCATGCTGACGATGATATCTTGCTGTGAAACATAGCCAGAATTGACCAGCAGCAAACCCAGCTCTTTATCACTCATGCTTGCCGCACGTGTGTTGATGGTGTTGTATTGAGCCGCGGTAATAATTTTGGCTTTATGCAGAATTGCGCCCAGACCGTTATCTTCGTTGCTGATCTCGGCGTAGGCCAGCTTTCCCTTTCGGAACGTAATCCGTGCAGACTGATTGGAACCATCAATTACAAGCGTCCCGGTTTTCTGCGCCAAATTGACCAAATTGAGAAGCTGGGTTATCGTAAAGTCTCTTAAGTTGCCTTTTAATGCCATAGGCTCTCGATCATAGAATGAGATTGTTTATAGGAACTGTCCGACAAAATAAACAAATCAGCGGCCAGTAAGTACATGGCAACCCCCCATCACTTCAGTCCCTTGCCATGGGGAAATTATACTTGAAAAGAAGCGCCAGCGTCAATTTCAAAGCCATTGCGCTTTACTTACATCTTTGTTGGGACTTTTTAAGGATTTTTACCGAAACCCAATTAAATACATTCAAGAGGGAGTATAAACCTTCAAGCGTTCCCCTATGTAGTTCACGGAAAACGGTGCCAGATCAGGGATAAGGCCGCAGCTGCGATGGCAAACAAAACGCCTAAAATGGAGAACAAGGCGCTGATCTCGATGCGCTCCCGCTGGAAATTGATCTCGTTCGGCAGCCCCGTGAAGACCTCAAAGAGCTGGTCGGCATCCTCGGCACGGTAGTAAGCGCCGCCGGTCAATTCTGCCATCCCCAGCAGGGTATCTTCATCGAGAAGCAAATAGCGCTGGAATCCGCCGCCCGGTCCGCCAAAACCACCGCCAAATCCGCGCCCAAAGCCACCCTGGAAGGTATCACTCCCCATTTGTTCGGGTGAACAGACCATTCGTCCAGGGTTGTCCGAGCCAAATCCAATTGTATAGATGCGCACCTGGCGATGCGCCGCCTGTAGTGCGGCCTCCAGCGGGCGCGGTCCCTCGCTGTTTGCCCCATCCGTCAGCACCACAATAATGTCCGGTTCATAGTAATTGATATCCAGCGGCGTGAACTCTTCGCCCAGGCCGAGATCGACACCACTGTATTCCACATCTTCATTGATCTCTGCAATCGCATCAATCGATTTCAACGTTGCGCTGCCAATCGCGGTGCCCAGCGAAGTAGTGAAATTCTGGATGGCTTCGGTCAATGCCGCCTTATCGTTGGTCGGCGGGACGATGATCTCCGCAAATCCGGCAAAAGCTACCAACCCGATGCGAGTCTCCCCCGCCTGTTCTTCAATGAATTTCAGCGCGGCATCCTGTGCCACGCTGAGACGGTTGGGGGAGACATCGGTGGCACACATACTGCGGGATACATCGATCGCCAGGATAACAGTCGTGCGGTTCGCTGGCACCACGACCTCGGCGGTTGGGCGGTTGATCGCCGCAATCAGACAGGCCAAACCAAGCAGAAACAAACCAAAGGGCAGGTGCTGCCGCCAACGGGAGTATTTGGGCAGCGCTTCCCGGATCAGGGATAGGCTGGAATAGTTGACTGCAAATTTTCGTTTACGGCGCAGCACCCATACATAGACCCCCACCAGAATTGGGACTAGCAAAAACAGCCATATCAATTGGGGCCATAAAAAGTTCATATTGGCATTCTCCCAAACCAAAACAGGGTTATGAACCCGCTTACCATAAACAACAATAGGCCTAACGCGGCGAACAAAGCCGTGACTTCTAGCTTGTCTCCCCGGACAGTGAGCTGTAGGTCGACACTTTTATAGATCTCCTGAAGATCAGCCTCATCCTTCGCATAATAGACCGTTCCGTTGGTCAGGCCGGCAATTTGTTCCAACATTTCCCGATTCAACCGCGTGACCACCTGGAACCCATCCGCTTCGATCACTGCCCCGTCTTCACTGCCGATCCCGACGGGATACACGCGCACACCGGCATTGGCGGCAAGCTGGGCAATCGCCAGCGGGTCAGGTGAAGCATTGTTCTCCCCATCGGTCAGCAGCAGCACCACTGTAGAGGAGTAGCTGCCAATATCCACTTCAGAGAGCTGTTCGGTCAGCTTTTCCGGGTCAATGCCGATCGGTTCCCCCGCCGCCGCATTCAGCGACGAAAACAAGCCCTGCCCCAGGGAAGTTTCCCCTTGCGGCTGGAGCCGCTCAATGGTTGCCAGCACTTCCTCTTTGTCGTAGGTCGGGGTTTGGACGACCAAACCACCGCTGCTAAATGCCACCACACCCAATTGAATAGTGGCAGGTTGGCTTTCCACAAAAGCAGCAGCAGCCATTTTGGCCGCCTCCATCCGGTTAGGCTCGAGATCCTCAGCGATCATGCTGTTAGAAACATCAAAGGCCAAAATGACCGTCCCCTCAATGCGCGGCAAGTCAGCGTACACTTCCGGGCGGGCGAAACCAAACAGCAGCACAGACAACCCAAGGATAAAGACAATCGGTGCAGCATGGCGTCGGCGTCCCAGTTTTTTCCCGGACTCATCCTGCACAAAACTTAATCCCCCCAGCCCACCAGTTTCAGCTGCATATCTCCTTTGCATCCGCAGATAGACCCACACAAAGAGTGGGACCACGATCAAGGACATCAGCATCCAGGGCCAGATAAAAGTCATCTTACCTTCTTCTTTTCTTTCGGAAGGCGGCCATCCGCACAATGGCTGCCACCAGGTCTTCTTCAGTTGAAATTGAAAACAGCTGAACGCCGGTTTTCTTCAAACTGGCTTCCAGTTCGTTTTCCCGTTTTTCCGCAGCCGCCTTGAATCTGCTGCGGAATTTTGGATTGCTGGTATCCACCCACAGTTGTTCACCGGTCTCAGCATCTTCCACCACCATCATCCCTACATTGGGCATGTCAACTTCGCTGCGGTCCCATAAACGAACGCCAACCAGCTCATTCTTGCGGCGCAGGACTGAAAGCGGCTTTTGCCAGCCCGGCAGGCTGATGAAATCAGAAATCAGGAACACCAACGACCGTCTTTTGATGATATTCAATGCCCCGGTAATCAACACACTCAGGTCGGTAGGCGCTTTCTCAGACGATTCGGTTTCTCGCAGCAGCACCCGAATCAGGCGCAGCACCTGCACCCGTCCGCTGCGCGGGGGGATGGTCAACCGGATGCCGTTGTTGTAAAGCACAACCCCGACCTGGTTGCCGTTTCTGGTGAACAGCCTTGAGAGAGAAGCAACCAGATCAATCAGCACACTTTCTTTGGGACGGCCTTCCGGTCCAAAGCCCATCGAACGGGTGAGGTCCACCAGGAACCAGACTGTGACGTCCCGCTCCTCATGGTACTGGCGCACATGCAGCTGGTTGGTGCGGGCAGTCACATTCCAATCAATATAGCGGATGTCGTCTTCCATCTGATATTCGCGCAGATCGGCAAAATCTAAGCCGTTACCATAAAACAAAGTGCGGTAATCCCCCTGCAGCACACCGTCCAGGCGGCGCAGCACCTCCCAATCCAGACGATGCAGAATTTGTTCTGGAGTAGAGGTTACCTTATTATGTTTAGGCAGCGCGTTTCTCATACAAAGGTGTTTTTGGTACGGGCACGGCGCGGAGGAGTTTGGTGAGTAAGTCGTCTGGGCTGATATCATCCGCCAGAGCTTCATACGACAAGACCAGCCGGTGGCGGATGATATCCGGGGCCAGTTCCTGCAATTCCTGCGTCAGCACATAGCTGCGTCCTCGCACAAATGCCAGGGCACGCGCCGCCAGGATCAGGTTGATCGAAGCTCGCGGGCTGGCACCGAATGAGATATAAGACGCGATCTCCTCCTCGCCAAACAACCCCGGCTGACGGGTGGCTGTTACCAACTGCACGGCATACTCGATCAAAGCGGGGTCAACATAAACAGCATCAACTTCCTGCTGCAAGTCCCGCAGTTGATCGGTATCGATCACCTGCCGCACGGCCTGCAGCGCGCTGGTCATCCGCTCAACGATCACAAATTCCTCAGTCTGAGTGGGGTAACCGACCAGGACTTTCATCATGAAGCGGTCCACCTGCGCTTCCGGCAGTGGGTAGGTCCCCTCCGATTCAATCGGGTTTTGGGTAGCCATCACCAGGAAGGGGTCAGGCACTTTGTGGGTATCCAGCCCGATGGTCACCTGCCGCTCCTGCATGACCTCCAGCAGTGCGCTCTGCACCTTAGCCGGAGCGCGGTTGATCTCATCCGCCAGCAGCAGATTTGTGAATACCGGCCCTAGCGAAGTGCTGAACTCGCCAGATTTCTGGTTGTAGATGCGCGTGCCAATCAAGTCAGCGGGCACCAGGTCGGGGGTGAACTGCACCCGCTGGAACTGCCCGCCGATAGTCTCAGAAAGCGTCTTGATCGCCATCGTCTTTGCCAGACCAGGCACCCCTTCCACAAGGATATGCCCTCTCGCCAGCAGTGCGACCACCAGCCGCTCTAACAAAATATCCTGCCCTACGATGATTTTCTTTACCTCGTAAAGCACTTTTTCCATCGGTTTGTTATGATTGGTTGAGTTTTTTTCGTCCATAAGCCTCTCAATTCACAATTCTAATAGTCCGGACCGCTGCCCCCCACAGCGGATGCAGTACCAATCGGGACCGCGAAACCGATCCCAGAAAAATACACTTCGTCAGATGCATTGACCAGGCCGGTAACGATCCCAATGACCTGTCCCTGCCGGTTCAGCAAGGGACCGCCTGAACTGCCCGGGTTCACTGCAGTATCAAATTGGATCAACCCTTCTAAGGTGAGGTCCCCTAACTCGTTTATTTGGAGGGTACGGTCAAACCCGGAGATCACCCCCGCACTCATCGAAGCCACAAAGCCGAGTGGATTGCCAACCGCAAACGCCTGATCCCCCACCCGCATGCCGTTGGAACTGCCCAACACAGCCGGGACGACAACCTCCGGTAATTTATCCGGACGGAGCATGGCAATATCATTTTCCGGCTCGGCGGCAATCAACTCTGCCGCGGCTTGGCTGCCATCTGCGAAGAAGACCTCAATCTTAAAACTGTTATCGACCACATGGTACGCTGTGAGAATATCGCCTTGATCTGTAACGACAACACCGCTTCCGATGCTGTACCCCTCATCTTCATTGGCATCTTCCCCCGTAACTCGAATGAACACAAGGGAAGGCAAAATATTCTGATATACGGTAGTGGAGTAGGCAGGTTGAGGCGTGACAGAGGCCAGAATCTGGTTTACGCTGGCATCAATCTCAGCCTGGCTGGGTGGGAGTGGGGCAGGGAAAAGGATTCCATACAAATACACCCCCAAAAAAGCAAAACCGGCTGCAGCCAGCAGCGGCAAAACCCTTCTGCCCGCGGCTCGCAACCGACCAAAACGGACCTTGTTTTGCCCGGAATCAGTTTCATGATCTCTGGCTGCTTTTTGATCCATAAATAATCAACATTAATTGGCTGAATGCAAACGACATTTTGACTATAACCTGAATTTTTGACAAAATTGAGCTAAATTATGAGTATTTTATTATTAACTCTTACATCAGGAGCTAATCCATCAAAAATTTTCCACCTCGATGTAACAAATACTTGACATTATCTATTATTAAACCCGAGCTGCTGCCTGGAATTGCACCAGTGCAGTTCCAACGCAGATTTTCATGGTTTTTCGTTCCAACGCAGAGCATTGGAACGAGGTGTACAAGGCTATCTATGTTGCTTTTGCACTAGATAAAGACGTATAGAAAATGAGTGCTATCACATAAAAGTAATTCATCCCCCTCTCAACGCCTAAATCACAACATTGTTTATCGAATATCTAGCCACCAGACACTTTTTGCAAATCGTCCAGCGCGTGTCATTCCCGCAAAAATCGTGCGGGAATGACAAAATGGCCATGTAAAGGACCTGAAATACCTTCACAGGAGATTTTTGGCTTTTTTTTGTCTTAGAATTCAGTACAAACTGATGCTGGAATCGCTTTATTTTTTTATTTATTCAGCATCAAAAGAAATATAACTGTCCGGTGGTTGGTCAATTACTCATCATCACTCATGCTGAAGCGCCGCCGCCCACTAGTACTGGCATAAATACCAATTCCCAGGCCTGCCAGCAGCACTGTTGCGCCCAACACCGCCAATAGTGTGCCGCTCCCGCCGTCGCCGCTAGCCGGATCGCTCACATCCGGGGTGATCCTGGCAATTGAACTGGGCTGCGCGCCAAAGTTAATAAAGGAGGTATCACCCGGGGCCAACTGAATGGTCAGGCTTAGATCTGTGGTGCGGTTAAAATCGGTCGGCAAAGCCATCGTGATAATGTACTCACCTGGGGGAATATTCTCGAAGCAGAGCGGTTCTTCGTCATTGAACAAAGACGTGGTACCCTTATTTGAGAATGCCCCTAAACGTTCCGTTACACTTACCTCGCCATCCGGCAGGGCAATTTCATCTTCATCCCGGAAAGCGTTGCCGTTGGCATCCAGATACAGCAAAGCACAAATCGTGCTGGCATCCCCTAACGGCGTCGGCGTTACATCGGTTTGGGGAGCAGGCGGAATCGTTGCGCCGGGTTCGGCAGTAGCCACGGGCGCGCTGACCAACCCCAGCAGCAGCACCTGTCCGGGGCGGATGATCGAATCGGCATCCAGGTTATTCAGTTCCAATAATTCATTCAAAGAAAGTTCAGAAACTGCCGCAATCCGAAAGAGAGTATCCCCATCCTGCACAGTATAGACGATTCTGCCGTCCGGGCCGGGGGTTGGGGTGGGGAATGAAGTCAACTGATAGGCAGGTGCCGCCTGTGCGGGCGTCATCATCCCAAAAAGAAAACCAACTGTCAGAACTGCCATCAATAGAATGGCTGTGCTCTTTCTCAAAAATTCTACTGGCATTTTCTATTCCCTTGCACACGCTCAAAAATTTTCTCACCAGGATGGGCGCAAACCGCGGCCGCTACCGCCGGTCAGAATTGAGCGCCTCAATTATAACAGGCTGTACAATTTACGGTGAATTGAAAATAGCTCATTTGTTTTACCGAATTTACCGATTTGGACATCCCCTCAACAAGCCAGCATCCCCGAACCCAGGTACAATGGGAAATCACAGGTAATACCCACCGCCGAATACGCATCCGAAGATAAAGACCGTTCCCATAGAACTACCCAGGCCAACCAAAGGAGGACCTGATGGACTTTATTAACCTAAGCCCAGACCAATGGCAGCAGATCGGAATTTCTGCCGCCATCGTTGCCGCTGCATTGATCCTGACACGCCCTGTGCTCACCTTTTTGCTGGACAAGGTGATCGGGCGAATAACCGGGGCCACTAAATCCAACCTGGACAACCTGCTGCTGGATGCACTTCGGCCTCCGCTCTTTTGGCTCGTGATCTTGCTGTCCCTCGAAACGGCTCTCAAGCGGCTCTCTTTCCTGCCATCTGAAGCAAAAATGGTCATAGACGACATTACTTTTGGGCTGTACGCCTTGCTGATTCTGGTAGGCATCTTGCGCCTGGTAAAAGCAATCAGCGAGTGGATGGCGGAAAAAATCGGCGTCAACAGAGATCTGTCAGTCGACAACCAGATGCTGCCCTTCATCCAGCGTATCACCAACATCCTGATCGTGGCGATTGCCATCATTA
>Ga0102946_1000619_pt1 | contig 12264 bp, 12 predicted proteins | sample SalPon2A_A_D1_MG_FD_78209 | JGI IMG/M metagenome (GOLD analysis project Ga0102946, IMG submission 78209) | Soil microbial communities from South San Francisco under conditions of wetland restoration - Salt Pond MetaG R2A_A_D1_MG | ecosystem: Environmental > Terrestrial > Soil > Wetlands | place... | reverse complement strand
GAGGTGTCGCCAGCCTCCATCGGCCCGACCCTACCGCCGATCAGTCGCTTCCGGCCCTGCGCGCCGCCCGGTAGATCTCGTAAGGGACGAGCTCCGCGCCGAGCGAGCGTCGGGCCTTCTCGACCTCGTCGGCGATCCGCTGCTCCATGTCCTCCGCCATGCTGCGCAGCTCCCCGAGCTCGGTGCGCATCTCCTCGAGCTTCTCCTCGAGCTCGAGCACGGTCTCGACCCCGGCGAGGTTCAGGCCCTGCTCGGCGGTCATCTCTTGGATCCGGCGGAGCCGCTCGACATCCTCCTGCGAGTAGAGGCGGGTGTTCTTCGGCGATCGCTTTGGCGTGATCAGCCCGCGCTGCTCGTACATGCGCAGCGTCTGGGGGTGCATCTCGGCAAGCTCGGCGGCGACGGAGATCATGAACACGCCGCGCTCGCGGTCGATCCCCGCGCTCACCTGGGTCACGCGCCGCGAGGCTCCCCGCCCGCCTCGCCGCCGCTCGCCGTCGCTCATCGTGCCCCCACCTTGCCCGAGGGCTCGGACCGATCCCCTCGCTCGGCGCGCAGGCGGGCTTCGCGCAGGATCGCCTCGCGGGGATCGCCGTTGTCGAGGAGCTCGGAGAGCTGCTCGACCGCGCGGCGCTGCTCGCTGTCGAGGTCGGCCGGGATCTCGATCTCCATCCGGTAGCGGATGTCGCCCCGATCGCGCGAGCCGGGCTTCGGCGGACCCTCGCCGCGGAGTCGCTGGACGCTGCCGTGCTTGGTCCCCGGCGAGATCCTGATCCGCTTGGTCCCCCGCAGCGTGGGCACCTCGATCTCTCCTCCGCCCACGGCCTCCGCGATCGTGATCGGCACGGCCACCTCGAGCCCGCCGTCATCCCGCCGGTCGAAGACCGGTGACGGCATCACCTTCGTGGTGACGAACAGGTCGCCCGAGGCGCCTCCCAGCGGTCCGTCCTCGCCCTTGCCGGCGAGCCGGATCCGAGTCCCGTCGCGAACGCCGGCCGGGACGTTGACGCGGTAGCGCTTGCGCTGGCGGGTGACGCCGTTGCCGGCGCAGTCCGAGCACGGCTTGTCGATGATCTCGCCGCGCCCGCCGCACTCCGGGCAGGGCTGGGAGATCGAGAAGAAGCCCTGGCTCTCGGCGTCGACGCCGCGACCCCCGCAGCGCGGGCAGGTGCGGGGTGAGCTGCCGGGGGCGGCCCCATTGCCGCCACAGGTCTCGCAGCGAGCCTGCTTCGGCACGGTGATCGCGACCTGTGCGCCCTCCATCGCCTGCTCGAACGTGAGCTGGACCTCGGTCTCCAGATCCCGGCCGGCCGGGGCCTCAGGCCCGCCCGCTCCGCCGCGGTTGAAGATCTGGCCGAAGATGTCGCCGATATCGCCGACGCCGAAGCCGCCGGGCCCCCCGCCCCCGCCCCCGGGGCCGAATCCGCCGAACATTCCGCCCGCGTCGTACTGCTTGCGCTTTTCGGGGTCCTTGAGGGTGTCGTAGGCGCCCTGCACCTCCTTGAACCGCTCCTCGGCGTCCGGGTCGTCAGGATTGCGGTCGGGGTGGTACTCGCGAGCGAGCTTTCGATAGGCGCGCTTGAGCTCCTCGTCGGAGGCATTCTTGTCGACTCCCAGGATCTCGTAGAGGTCGCGCGCCATTCGCTGTCTCCCTAGCCGCTGACCACGACCCGGGCGGGCCGCAGGACCTGCTCGCCGAGCCGGTAGCCCTTGGCCAGCACCTCGACGACCTCGCCCTTGGCGGCGCCGGCGCGCTCGGTCGTGGCGACGGCCTCACAGGTCGTCGCATCGAAGCTCTCGCCGGCTGGGTCGAAGACCTCGACTCCGGCGCGCTTGAGCCCGTCCCGAAGCTCGCGGTAGACGATCGCGACGCCCTCGGCCAGGGCGGTCTTCGCCGAGACCTCCTCGCTCGCCGGCTCGCCCTCGGGCATGGCGCCCTCGGGGTCGACCCCCGCCGCCTGCAGCGCTCGCTCCAGGTTGTCGATCGCGGAGAGCAACTCGCCGGCGACGCTCGCACGACCGCGCTGCTCGGCCGCTGCGGTCTCACCGCTGATCCGGCGCCGATAGTTGTCGAGCTCGGCCCGGGCACGCTGGGCCAGGTCGAGGTACTCGTCGCGCTCACGACGGGCGGCCGCGAGCGCGTCCTCGGGCTCCTCCGCAGCCGGCTCGGCGTCGGTGACCACCTCGGCATCCGCCTCGGCACCACCGGCGGCGTCGCCGGAGGCGGGCGCCGGGTCCTCGATCTCTCCCTCGAGGACCTCGGCCTCCGGCTCGGCTGCTTCGGTCGTGTCCCTGTCGCTGGTCTCGCTCATCGCGCTCTCCGCTCAGTGGCCAGTGGCGAGCGGGCCTAGGCCTCGTCCTCGACGACCTCGGCATCGACGACATCATCGTCGGCCTCGGCGGCGCCGTTGGTGGAGCCGGCCGCGTCGGGGCCGCCGCCCGGCGCCTGCCCTTGCGCGTTCGCGTAGATCTTCTCGCCGACCTTCTGGAACGCGGCCTCGAGCGCGGCGGTCTTCGCCTTGATCTCGTCCGCGTCGGTCGACTCGAGCACGCCCTTGGTCGCCTCGATCGCCTCGGTGACCTCCTGCCTGTCGGCCTCCTCAACCTGATCGCCGAGCTCGGAGAGCTGCTTCTCGAACTCATAGGCGCGGGCCTCGGCGTGGTTGCGGGCCTCGGCCAGCTCCTTCGCCTGGCGGTCCTCGTCGGCGTGGCTCTCGGCGTCGGTGACCATCTGCTCGACCTCGTCCTCGGAGAGGCCGGAGCCGCCCTTGATCTCGATCTTCTGCTCCTTGCCCGACTGCTGTTCGGAGGCGGAGACGTTGAGGATGCCGTTGCTGTCGATGTCGAACGTGACCTCGATCTGCGGCATGCCGCGCGGCGCGGGCGGGATTCCGGTCAGCTGGAACTTGCCCAGCGACTTGTTGCCGGATGCCATCTCGCGCTCGCCCTGCAGGACGTGCACCTCGACCTGGGTCTGGTTGTCGTCGGCGGTCGAGAATGTCTCCGACTTCTTGGTCGGAATCGTCGTGTTGCGCTCGATCAGCCTGGTCATCACGCCGCCCTTGGTCTCGATCCCGAGGGTCAGCGGGGTGACGTCGAGCAGGAGCACGTCCTTGACATCCCCCGCGAGCACGCCGGCCTGGATCGCGGCACCGACGGCGACGACCTCGTCCGGGTTGACGCCCTTGTGCGGGTCCTTGCCGGTCAGCTCCTTGACCTTCTCCTGAACGGCGGGCATCCGCGTCATCCCGCCGACCATGACCACGTGGTCGATGCTGGCGTCGGCGTCGGCGAGCGCCTGCTTGACCGGGCCGACGACCCGCTCGAGCAGGTCGGCCGTGAGCTCGGCCAGCTTCGAGCGGCTGAGCTTCATCTCCAGGTGCTTGGGCTGGCCGTCGACCGCCGTGATGAACGGCAGGTTGATCTGTGTGTCCTGCGCGGAGGAGAGCTCGATCTTCGCCTTCTCGGCGGCCTCGTAGAGCCGCTGCAGCGAGTTCTTGTCGGCCGCCAGGTCGATGCCCTGGTCCTTCTTGAACTCCGCGACCAGCCACTCGACGATCGCCTTGTCCCAGTTGTCGCCGCCGAGGTGGTTGTCGCCGGCGGTCGCCTTGACCTCGAAGACGCCGTCGCCGATCTCGAGCACGGACACGTCGAAGGTGCCGCCGCCCAGGTCGAAGACGAGAATCGTCTGATCGCCCGACTCCTTGTCGAGCCCGTAGGCGAGCGAGGCAGCGGTCGGCTCGTTGATGATCCGCTTGACCTCGAGGCCGGCGATCTTGCCCGCGTCCTTGGTCGCCTGGCGCTGGTCATCGTTGAAGTAGGCGGGGACGGTGATGACCGCCGAGTCGACGGTCTCGCCGAGCTTCGCCTCGGCGTCGGCCTTGATCTTCTGGAGGATCATCGCCGAGATCTCAGGCGGGCTGTACTGCTTGTCGCCCACCTTGACGCGGACATCGCCGTTGGGGCCGGCCTCCACGTGGTAGGGGACGATCGTCTCCTCTTCCTTGACCTCGGCCTCCTTGCGCCCCATGAAGCGCTTGATCGAGAAGATCGTGCGCTCCGGGTTCATCACGGACTGGCGCTTGGCCACGGTGCCCACCAGCCGCTCGTCGTCGGTGAACGCGACGACCGAGGGTGTGGTGCGACCGCCCTCGGAGTTCTCGAGGACGGTCGGCTCGCCACCCTCCATCATCGCGAAGCAGGAGTTGGTCGTTCCGAGATCGATTCCGATTGTCTTGCCCATGTCAGTTTCCTTTCTTAGAGCCGGGTCGGGCCGCATCGTGGTGCCTGGATCCAGGCACCACGGGGACCGTTATCCGGTGTGATTCGCTTCAAGTTTGAAAATCTGAGTGTGACGCTAGCAGATATCACGGAGAATGCAAGGGCTACAGCGTGGCCAAGACGACTCCGATGTTTCCGCCGCAGCGGATATACGGATATTTGTCCCCTTCGTCCATAATGCTGTTCGGCGCTTGTAATTGGGCGCCGTGAAATCTGGGCGGGAAGGAGCCTTTCTTGACATCTGTACTCATTGGGCGCGGGACAATCCGCGTCCGCACACTCTGCATTGCGCTGATCGCGGTGCTCGGCGGGCTGGCGGTACTGCTGCCGGCGGCGAGCGAGGCGAAGAAGAAGAGCGGCAAGGCCAAGGTCACCGTGATGACGCGGAACGTCTATCTCGGCGCGGACCTGAGCCCGGCGCTGGCGGCGGACAACCTGCCGGCTGCGGTTGACGGTGCCGGCGACATCTACAAGGAGATCTTGCGTACGAACTTCCCGGAGCGAGCAAAGCCGCTCGCGCAGGAGATCTTGAAGGCGAAGCCGGCGCTGGTCGGCCTCCAGGAGGTCGCCCACTGGCGCGTCGACGATCCCTCCGACGGCGGCGCGCCACCGATCTCGCCGTTCGGTGAGCTGGCGACGGAGACCGAGTTCGACTTCCTAGCTGAGCTCATGAAGTACCTCGGCAAGAAGTACAAGGTCGTCACCGTCCAGGAAGAGTTCGAGGGTGAGCTCCCGGCTGACACCGATGGAAGTGACGCCACCGGCTCGGGGCCGCTTGGCGCGGGCGTGTTCGGCGCCGACATCGACGTGCGCCTGACGATGCAGGACGTGATCCTCGATCGCAAGGGCGACAACGTCAAGGCGAAGAAGAAGTCCGTCAAGCAGCAGCAGTACTCCGACGAGAACCTCTACAAGGCCGACGTCGGCGGAATCGAGGTCACCGCCGCCCGCGGTTGGCAGTCGGTTCAGGCCAAGTACAAGAAGAAGAAGGGCAAGGGCAAGAAGAAGCGGGTCACCAAGACCGGATTCCGCTTCGTCAACACCCACCTGGAGGCCTTCGGCGATCCGGCCGAGGCCAAGTTCAAGCAGGGTGAAGAGCTCACCCAGCAGAAGGGTGCCCTGAACACCAAGAAGCCGGTGATCCTCGTCGGCGACCTGAACTCAGGGCTCGCGAAGCCGCACGAGATCGGTGACAGTGCCATCTCCGGCACCGACGACGATCAGCTCGCATTCAAGGTGATCAAGAAGTCCGGGATGAGGGATTACGGAGCGGTGCAGTCGTGCTGCTACCCGTCCGCCCTCGATGACCCGAGCTTCATCTTCGACCACACCGTCGATCACGTGCTCGCCAACAAGAAGGCGAAGGTGAAGAAGCACCGGGCCTACGTCACGGGTGACAACCCCGCGAAGATGACTCCGTCCGGCCTGTGGCCGTCGGATCACGGCGGTGTCGTCAGCAAGCTGACGCTGAAGGCGAAGAAGAAGTAGCCCGAACCCCGTAAGGGGAGCTCGAGGACCGGGAGGGGCGGCAATCGGGGCCGCCCCTTCTGGTTAAGGGCTCGCCAGGCTACTTGCCGGCGTACTCGGCTACGAAGGCCGCGACTTCCTCGGCCTGGATGCCCTGGAGGATCGCGGCGGGCATGCGGCCGTCGACGCCCTGAAGGATCGCGGTCAGCACGCGCTGCTCCTGGCCCTCGAGTCCGCCCTCGATCTCGTCGAGGTTGGGGCCGACTACGCCGTCGGTGCCGGCGCGGTCGAGCGTGTGGCAGGAGCCGCAGTTGACCGCGAACAGCTGCTTCGCCTCCTGGTCCTCAGGGGCGACCTTCTCGGGCGAGGCATCGGCGTCGCCCTCCTTCGAGAGCGCCCACACGGGGACGGCGACCGCAAAGATCGCGAAGAAGATGGCGAAGTAGAGAAAGCTGCGCTTGGTCATCTCGGACGCCGCCGGGTCGCGGCGGGGCCGCATACTACCCCGACTCCGGCTCTCAGGGACCGCCGGGGGCGCCGATCACCCCGGCCGATCACCCGGCCGGCTCGACCCGGCCCTCGCGCGCCGCGATGCACATCCGTCGCAGCCCGCATTCGCCGCAGCGCGGCTTCGGTCGGCAGACGGCGCGCCCGTGCTCGATCAGGTTCATATGGAGCTCGTAGGCGTCGTCCGGGTCGGTGATCGCGAGCATCTCGTCGTGGGCCTCCTCGAACGGGGCCCTCTCCCGGAACAGGCCGAGCCGCCCGCCGACCCTGTGCACGTGCGTATCTACCGGAATCTCGGGCCGGTCGAAGGAGAAGATCATCACGCAGGCGGCGGTCTTGCGCCCGACGCCGGGCAGCGCGGTCAGGTAGTCGATGGCGACCGCTCGTGGCGCGCGCTCCAGCCAGTCGAGGTCGGGGTCGGGCCCGAGCCTCTCGAGCACGTCCTGGATCCGCGGGCCCTTCGTGTTCGCGAGGCCACCCGGCCTGATCGCCTCGATCACCGCGTCGGTCGGGGCTCCGCGGATCGCCTCCCAGCTGCCGAGCGAGTCCCGCAGCCCGCGGTAGGCGGTGTCGCGGTTGTTGTCGTTGGTGTTCTGGGAGAGGATCGTCAGCACGAGCTCGTGGATCGGATCGCCGTGGGGGTCGTTGTCCTTCCGCCCATAGAGCTCCCGCAGCCTGTCCCGGATCGCCCGTACCCGCCGTCTGCGCGGCCGGCGCCAGCCCGCGGGAACCGGGAAGCGCGGGCGGCGATACGGGTCGGGCCGGCCCTTCCGGCCCTCGCGCCGCTGCGCGTAGTCACGTTCGCCTCCGCCGCTCATCGGCGCGCCATCTTGCCGCACTCGAGCGTGGGCTCGGGTCGACGGGCGTTCAGCTCACGCGATGGCACCCGTCCGCCCGCAGGCCTCCGCGCCGGCCGCCACCGCCTCCGGCAGCGCCTCGCCGATCCGTTCGAGCTGCCAACCCCGCTTCCAGAGGCCGGCGGCGAGGGTGCCCATGACCGCGTCTCCCGCACCGATCGGCTGCGGATCTGCGACCGGGGGTGGGACGCACGATGCGGCCCCCGCGCCCGCGGCAACCGCGGCCTCCAAGCCGGCGGTGACGATTGCGAGCCGAGCGCCGAGCGCCGCCATCGCGGCGGCCGCCGAATCGCTGTCGGCCTCGGGCCTGCCAACGAGCATGCCGGCCTCCCAGCGGTTGCACTTGACGAGATCGCAGGAGGGGATCAGCGCCCGGCAGCGATCAAGGCCGGTCTCGAGGTCGGCCCAGCGCCCGGGCCGCAGGTTGGGATCGAAGAGGACCGGCACGCTCGCCCTTCCGGCCTCGGCCACGGCCGCCAAGGTGACCGCGCGCCCGGGGTCCGAGGTGAGCGTGTTCGAACCGATGATCAGGGCGTCGGCGCCGGCCACGATCTCCGGCTCTCGCCCCTCGAGCGCGGCGAGCCCGGACTCGATCGCATCGCCGCCGATCCGGTAGCGCGGCTCGCCATGGTCCTCAAGGTGGACGAACGCATAGGGCGTGGTCAGGTGTTCGATGCTCGTGAGCCTGGCGGTGTCCACCTCCTCACGCTCGAGCACGGTGCGCAGGTAGGAGCCGAACTCGTCGGTGCCGACCCCGCCGGCGAGCGCCGCCGGCGCTCCGGCCCTGGCCGCGGCGACCGCGACGTTGGCGAGGGCCCCGCCGAAATGGACCTCGTACCGGCGGGCGATCTTCCCGCGCGGCGATCCGATCAGGTCGACCAGTGCCTCGCCGAGACAGACGATGCTCACCTATGACCCCGCGGTCCGACCACGAACCGAGGATAGACTCGTCCGCGATGTCGGTGACCGCCCCGATTACGAGCGAGACGCGCAGGATCGCGGGGATCGAGACGTTCTTGCGGCGGCGTGCGGGAAACGGTACGCCGGCGCTCTTCGTTCACGGCAATCCGACCCACTCGGGCGACTGGATGCCGTTCTTGCGCGCGCTCGACGGACCGGCGATCGCGCCCGACCTGCCGAACTTCGGGCGCTCCGAGCGGCTCGATCCGACCCGCTTCGACGCGAGCATGCACGCCTACGCGGAGTTCCTCGGCAGCGCCATGGACGAGCTGGCTCCCGGGCGTTTCGACCTCGTGGTCCATGACTGGGGCGGCATCGCCCTGCACGCCGCCCAGCGCCGCGCCGATCGTGTCCGGCGGCTGGTTGTCGTCAATGCAGTGCCGCTCCTTGCCGGCTACCGCTGGCACTGGATCGCGAGGCTCTGGCGCCGGCGACTGCTCGGGGATTGGGTCAACACACTGACGACGCGGAGGCTGCTGACCCTGACGTTGCGGCAGGCGCGTCCCCGGTTCCGGCGGATGCCCGATGAGTTCATCGAGATGGTGTGGAGCTGCTGGGACCAGGGGACGCGTGACGCGGTCCTGAGCCTGTACCGCTCCGCCGACCCTACGGCGCTCGAGGCGGCCGGTTCGCACCTCGACCGGCTCGACGGTCCGGCCCTCGTGATCTGGGGTCAGAACGATCCCTACCTCGGGCCCGAGCAGGGGCGTGCGTATGCGGCGCGGCTGCCCGGCGCCGAGCTGGTCGCGCTCGAGCACGCCGGGCACTGGCCCTGGATCGACCGCCCGGAGGTCGTCGACCGCGTCGTCGACTTCCTGGGGTCGTAACGCGCTTCGGGTCGCCTCCGCCCCTTACAATCCGCACCGTGTCTCGCCCGATTGCCTACATCGGTGCGCGGCTGCCGCGGGGCTGGACCGACCTCCTCCTGCAGCTGGCCCTCTTCTTCTGCGTCTACCAGGGCTACCAGGTGGTGCGCGGATTGTCGGAAGGCAAGGACGCGCTCGCCTTCGCCAACGCCGAGCGCATCATGGACGTCGAGCGCTCGCTGGGCCTCTTCTTCGAGCCCGCGCTCCAGTCCCTGGTGCTCGACTTCGGGTGGGTGATCGATGGCGCGAACTGGATGTACGTGAACTCGCACTTCATCGTCACAACGGTGTTCCTCGCGTGGCTGTACCTGTTCCGGAACGAGCACTTCTACTTCGTGCGCAACATGTTCATGGTCGCGATGCTGCTCGCGCTCACCGGGTACCTCCTGTTCCCGACGGCCCCCCCGCGACTCGTGCCGGGCGAGGGCTTCGTCGACACGATCGCCACCTTTACGGCGCTCGACTCCGACTCGAACGCCGTCAGCCTGCTCGTCAACAAGTACGCGGCCGTCCCGAGCATGCACATCGGCTTCGCGACGATGATCGCCGTGCCCGCGATCATGCTCGTGCGCAGCCACCCGGCGAAGGTCGCCTGGGGGCTGTATCCGCTGCTGGTGCTGTTCGTGGTCGTCGTCACGGGCAACCACTTCTGGCTCGACGCTGTGGCGGGAGTGGCCGTCGCCGCCGCCTCCGCCGCGATCGCGCATCGCCTGCTCGCCCCCCGCCGGCCGGGCCACTGGGCCTTCAGGCCCGCCCACGCCTAGCCTCGCCGCCGTCTCCCGAAGCGGCCGGCGAAGCGGACGGCCGCCGGTCGCAGTAGCTTCCCCGGCGCATGAGCGCGTCCGAACCCGAACGCCCGTCCGGGCCCACGCCGCCGACGCCCGGAGAGTTTCGTGATGTCCGCAGTAGCGGTGCGCTCCGCAGCTACGCGCGCAACCGGCTGATCGAATCGCGGCTGACGCCGAACGCGATCTCGATGACCGGCTTGGTCCTCAACGTCGCCGCCGCGGCGCTGGTCCTCGAGCGCCATTTTGTCCTGGGGGCGATCGCCTTCATCGTCGGCTCCATCATGGACACCCTCGACGGCCGCTACTCGCGGATGTCGGGCAAGGGCAGCCTGTTCGGGGCCTTCCTCGACTCGACGCTCGACCGGGTCGAGGAGGGGGTCGTGATCGCGGCGATCGCCTGGCACTTCGCCGACAGCGGGCAGCAGGTGGCGGCCGCCGCCTGCGTCGTCGCCGTGCTCGGCTCGCTCATGGTCAGCTACACCCGCGCCCGGGCCGAGGCGCTCGGGGTCGAGTGCAAGGTCGGGATCGCCACCCGTCCGGTGCGGGTCGTGATCCTTTCCGCGGGTCTGCTGTTCGCCGAGGGCGAGCTGATCAGCGACGTGAACCTGCTCGACGCTTCGATCTATGTGATCGCCGCGCTGACCGCGTTCACTACCCTCCAGCGGGTCTGGCACGTGCGCGGCGAGCTCCGCAAGCTCGACACCGACCCCTCCTGACCCGTTCCCGGCCGTGCGGATCGTCTGTAACCCGGCACCAGAGGTGGTGTCTCTCTTGTAGATCCGGCGCTGCGATCCCCCCGGAAACGCGCTTTCCGAGCGAAAACGCAGGCCGCCAGTACTCAGATCCGGCATTCAACTCGCCATCCAATCAGGAGGCTTTCGCATCCCCATGAGCACCAACGGAACCCATAGCACCGACACCGCAACGCCCGCCCGCAGCGACGACGGCAAGGTCCGCGTCGCGATCGTCGGCACGGGCAACTGCGCCAACGCGTTCATCCAGGGCGTCGAGTACTACAAGAACGCCGACCCGGCGGAGAGCGTGCCCGGCCTGATGCATGTCGATCTCGGCGGCTACCACGTCAACGACATCGAGTTCGTCGCAGCCTTCGACATCGACTCCGAGAAGGTCGGCAAGGACCTCTCCGAGGCGATCTGGTCCGGCCAGAACGACACGATCAAGTTCGCCGAGGTCCCGCACATGGGCGTCGAGGTCCATCGCGGCATGACCCACGACGGGCTCGGCAAGTATCTGAAGCAGAAGATCACCAAGGCTCCCGGTGAGACCGCTGACATCGTCGGCATCCTCAAGGAGTCGAAGGCGGATGTGCTGGTCTGTTACCTGCCGGTCGGCTCCGAGGAGGCGACCAAGTGGTACGTCGAGCAGGCGATCACCGCCGGCGTCGGCTTCGTCAACTGCCTGCCCGTCTTCATCGCCAGCGAGGACTACTGGGACAAGCGTTTCACCGAGGCCGGCCTGCCGATCATCGGTGACGACATCAAGTCGCAGGTCGGAGCGACGATCGTGCACCGTCAGCTCGCCAGGCTCTTCCACGAGCGCGGCGTCGAGCTCGCCCACACCAGCCAGCTCAACGTCGGCGGCAACATGGACTTCTTCAACATGCTCGAGCGCGAGCGCCTCGACTCGAAGAAGATCTCCAAGACCAACGCCGTGACCTCGGTCATGGGCATGGAGCTGCCCGCCGACGACGTCCACGTCGGTCCCTCGGACTACGTGCCGTGGCTCACCGATCGCAAGTGGGCGCACATCCGCCTCGAGGGCAAGTCCTTCGGCGACGTCCCGCTCAACGTCGAGCTCAAGCTCGAGGTCTGGGATTCGCCGAACTCGGCCGGTGTCGTGATCGACGCCGTCCGGCTGATCAAGCTGGCGCTCAACAACGGCGTCGCCGGCCAGCTCGACGGTCCCTCGTCCTACCTGATGAAGTCGCCGCACAATCAGCGCCCCGACGCCGACGCGCGTGAGGACACCGAGGAGTTCATCGAGACCTACGCCCGCACGGCCGCTCCCCAGCGCGCCAAGGCGGACGTCGAGTCGCAGCAGACCGAGGCTTCGGCCGAGGTCTGAGCGAAGGCGAGACAGCCGGATCTCGCAGGAAGGGCGCGGCGCGAGCCGCGCCCTTCTGCATATGGGGGCGCGGTCGGGGTAGGGTCGGCCGATGAGTCCGGCACCCAGGATCACCGAGTTGCTGGTTGCGGCGGATCCCGGCGCCTGGCACGAGGCCGGGTTCATGGTCGAGGGCGACGTCGCGAGGGTCGGCACGACGTCCTTGCGCTTCGCGGGCCCGGACGCGGGCCGCGGGATCGTCGGCTGGCGGCTGAGCGGCGTCGAGACGGAGGACTGGGACGGTCTGGAGACCGAGGAGGCCGGCGGCCTCGACGTCCTGCCCGGCGGAGGAGGGGCGGACGCCGGGCACCCGAACGGTGTTCGGCATATCGACCACGTCGTCATCTTCACACCGGCGCTCGAGCGGACGATCGAGGCCTTCGAGGTAAACGGGGTCCGCTGTCGACGTGTGCG
>Ga0102946_1000618_pt1 | contig 12283 bp, 14 predicted proteins | sample SalPon2A_A_D1_MG_FD_78209 | JGI IMG/M metagenome (GOLD analysis project Ga0102946, IMG submission 78209) | Soil microbial communities from South San Francisco under conditions of wetland restoration - Salt Pond MetaG R2A_A_D1_MG | ecosystem: Environmental > Terrestrial > Soil > Wetlands | place... | reverse complement strand
GGATGTGCATCGAGCCGCCGCGGCCGCCGCTGGTCCCGTCGACGCGGCCGAACAGCTCCGCCATCACCCGCTTCGGCTCGGTGCCGCGGGCGATCGCGTGGCCGTGCGTGCGGTAGGTGCCGATCAGGTAGTCCTCGTCGCGCATCACCGAGGTCGTGCCGACGATCGTCGCCTCCTCGCCGATCGCCAGGTGCAGGAAGCCGCCGGCTTTGGCGCGCTGGTACTGCCGCCCGGCCTCCTCCTCGAAGCGCCGGATCAGCGACATTCGCGCGAGCAGCTCGTAACAGGTGCCGGCGTCGGGCAAATCGGCCATTGCAGCCACCTTAGCTAGCGGCGGCGACCGCCTCCTCGACCCGGTCGTCCCCCCAGAAGACCTGCTCGCCGACGGCGATCGAGGGCACGCCGATCACGCCACGCTCGGCGGCGGCGTCGGTCGCCTCGCGCAGGGCGCCCTTGACGCTTTCGGTCCCGGCCGCCTTGCCGACGGCGTTCGGGTGCAGCTCGCAGGCCGCGGCGGCGATCAGCACGTTGTCGTGCTCGCTCAGGTCGCGCCCGGCGGCGAACTGCTGGCGGAAGGCGGCGAGGGCGAAGGAGACCGAGCGCCCGGTCTGCTTGGCGAAGGTCGCGACCCGCATCGCGAACAGCATGTTGCCGGGCCAGGGATCGGGCCAGGCGATCCGCGGCAGCCCGTACTCGGCGGCGCGACGCTCGACCTCGGCGATCCCGTCCTCGCGCTCGGGCCCGTTGCCCCAGGAGTCGCGGCCGAAGCGCTGGAAGAGACCGCCGAGCAGGATCGGCTGCCACTCGGGCTGCTCCAGCTCGGCGTCGGTGAAGAGGCCGCTGACCCGCTCCGCGGTCAGGTACGCGTAGGGCGAGCCCAGGTCGAAGTAGAACGTCGCCCTAGGCGTGGATGGCCCAGCCATCGACCGCCCGCGCCGCGTCGAGGATCGCCTCGGAGATCGTCGGGTGGGGATGGACGATCTGCGCCAGCTCCTGGTATCCGCCCTCCAGCGCCATCGTCGCGACCAGCTCGGCGATCATGTCGCAGGCGCGGTTGCCGACGATGTGGGCGCCGAGGATCTCCCCGTACTTGGCATCGACGACGAGCTTGACCAGGCCGTCCCTGTCGTCGTAGACGGTCGCGCCGCCGACCCCGCCGAGCTTCTGCTTGCCGACCTTGATCTCGTTGCCCGCCTCCTTCGCCGCCGCCTCGGTGAGGCCGACGCTGGCGACCTGCGGGTGGCAGAAGGTGGCGCCCGCGACGAGGTTCTGGTCGACCGGGTGCGGGCTCTCGCCGGCAGATTTTTCAACCGCGACGACGCCCTCCTCCGAGGCCTTGTGGGCGAGCGCCTTGGCGCCGGTCAGGTCGCCGATCGCGAAGACCTTGGGGTTCGAGGTCTGGCCGTACTCGTCGACCTTGACCTTGCCGTTCTCCTCGAGCTCGACCCCGGCCGCTTCGAGTCCCAACCCCTCGACGTCGGCGCCGCGGCCACCGGCGACGCAGAGGTAGTCGACCTCGGCGCTCTCGCCCCCGTAGGAGAACTTGACCGAGCTCTTGCCGACCTCGACGTCCTCGACCGGGCTGCCGGTGGAGATCGCGATGTTCTGCTTCTTGAAAGCCCGCTCGACCACGCGCGCCATGTCCTTGTCCTCAGCGGGCAGGATCTGGTCGAGCATCTCGATCAGCAGCACCTCGGTGCCGAAGCGCCCGTAGGCGGAGGCGATCTCGCAGCCCGAGGCGCCGGCGCCGACGACCGCGATCTTCCGCGGCTGCTCGGGCAGCGACCAGGCGCCCCAGGTGTCGAGCACCCGGTCGCCGAACTCGACCCCGGGGATCGGCCGCGCGACCGAGCCGGTGGCGAGGATCACGCTGCCGGCCTCGTAGACCGCGTCGCCGACCTCGACGTCGCCGTCCGCCGTGAGCGAGCCGTCGCCCTCGATCAGCTCGATCTTGTTCTTGTCCCAGAGCATCTTGACCCCGTCGGAGAGCGACTTGGAGACGGCGGCGCGGCGCTCGCCGAGGGCGTCCCAGTCGAGCGAGACGTCCTTGGCGACGATGCCGAGCTCGGCCCCGTTGCGCGCCTCGCTGTAGATCTCCGCCGTGCGCAGCAGGGTCTTCGCCGGGATGCAGGCGTAGTTGAGGCAGCGCCCGCCCGGCTTGTCGCGCTCGACCACGGCCGTCTTCTTGCCGAGCTGCGCGGCGCGGATCGCGGCGACGTAGCCGCCGGGCCCCCCGCCGATGACGATCAAATCAAAAGATTCCGCCACGTCCCTGAGCCTATAGAACCCTCCTCTCCCATTCCGCTGTTCCTTGACCCCAAATAACAAGGCAAAAGAACAACGGAACGACAGATCGCGGGTTCCGCTGTTCCTTTGCGCGAAATAACAGGGATAAGGAACAGCGGAACGAGCGAGTGGTTAGTCGCGGTTCGGCATTTGGATACGCGCCATCGCCTTGACCATGAAGTAGAAGAACGAGCCGGTGACGGCGAGCAGGCCGAAGGTGGCGGCGAACTGGCCGACGCTCGACGCCTGCACGGCGAGGCCGAAGACAGCGCTGAAGATGAGAAAGACGAGCAGCAGCTGGAAGCCGAGCACGGCCCAGTAGCGGGCGCGCCACATGCCCCATGCCATCACACCCATGATCAGCGCCGGCGCCAGCACCTGTGTGAGCTCCGGTTTCTCGCCGTCGACCTCAGCGCCGGCCAGGTAGGCGATCAGGATCGAGGCGCAGATCAGGCCGGCGACGACCGCGCCCAGCGTCACCACCAGCGGCCGCTGGCCCTCCGCCAGCGGCTCGAGGCCCTCTCGCACCTCCTGGTTGCGCTGCTCGGCGCGGGCGTAGCCGCGCTCCATCCGCTCGCGCGGGGTCGGCGCCTCGTCCCCGCCGCGCCGCTTGCGCTTCTGCGGCTCGCCTCCTTCAGCCACCGGGCGCCGCCTCCCCGACCGCGGCGAGCGCGCCGCGCAGCGCTTCCGCCTCGGCGGCCGGGTCAGCCGCGTCGCGGATCGCCCGCACCGCGCCCAGCCGCCGCGCGCCGGCGGCGACGACCTCGGCCGCGTTGGCCGGCTCGATCCCGCCGATCGCGAAGAAGGGGTGGGGGGCCTGCGCTGCGGCGTGCTCGACCAGGCCGAGGCCGACGCCGGGCCGCCCCGCTTTCGTCGGCGTCTCCCAGACGGGGCCGACGCTGACGTAGTCAATGGGCTCGGCGGCGCTCGCCGCGAGCTGCTGCTCGGAGTGGGTCGAGAGGCCGACGATCGCCTCCGGCCCGAGCACCTCGCGCGCCTCGCCCGCGCCGACGTCGTCCTGGCCGACGTGGACGCCGTCGGCGCCGCAGGTGCGCGCCAGCCAAGGGTCGTCGTTGACGATGAAGAGGGCGCTGTAGGTGTCGCAGAGGCGGCGGAAGGTCCGCGCCGAGCGTTCGATCTCCTCCCGCCCCAGCTCCTTCTCGCGCAGCTGGACGATGTCGACGCCGCCGTCCAGCGCCGCCCGCAGCAGCGCCTCCGGCTCGCGCCCGCCGGGCAGCGCCTCGCAGACGAAGTAGAGCCGCGCCGTGCGCAGCCGCTCGCGTCGCAGCGGTCCGTGTGCCTCGGGGGGCGCCAAGCTCATAAGCCGATTATGGCTTGCGGAACTCGCCGGAGGGGTACCATCGGTGGAGTTCGGGAGCCCCACCAAGGGCTGAGAGGGCGGCAGCACGGCCGCCGACCGTGGACCTGATCCGGGTAATGCCGGCGGAGGCAATGTCTTGAGCGAGCGCAGTTTCGATCTGGTGGTCATCGGCGGCGGGGTCATCGGCCTCAGCTGCGCCTGGCGCGCGGCGCAGGGCGGCGCCCGGGTGGCGGTGGTCGAGCGCTCGCGCCCGCCGGCCGGGGCGACGCGGGTCGCGGCGGGGATGCTGGCCCCGGTCGGCGAGCTCAGCTTCGGCGAGCCCGAGCTGCTGAAGCTGACCCTGGCCGCGGCCGGGCTCTACCCGGACTTCGTCGCCGAGCTGGAGGCGGCGAGCGGCCTCGCCACCGGCTACCGGCGCGACGGCGCCCTGCACGTCGCGCTCGACCGCGACGAGGCGGCGGAGCTGCGCCGTGTGCACGAGCTGCAGCGCTCACTCGACCTCGGCGCCGAGTGGTTGCCGCCGCGCCGCTGCCGCGAGCTCGAGCCCGGCCTGACGCCGTCGCTCAATGGCGGCGTCCACGCGCACGGCGAGGGCTCGATCGACCCGCGGGCGCTGGCCGCCGCGCTGCTCGCCGCGGGTGAAGCGGAGGGTGTCGAGCTGCTGAGCGGGACCGAGGTGGGGGAGGCGCTGCTCGACGGCGGGCGGCTCGCTGGGGTGCGGCTCGCGGGCGGCGAGGAGCTGCGCGCCGCCGCGGTCGTGCTCGCCGTGGGCGCTTGGTCCGCCCAGGCCGCGTGGCTGCCCGAGCCCGCTCGCCCGCCGGTGCGCCCGGTCAAGGGTCAGATCCTCGAGCTGCGCTCGCGCGACGGCGCCGCGCCCTGCAGCCGCATCGTCGCCTCCGAGCGGATCTACCTGGTGCCGCGCGGCGACGGCCGCCTGGTCGCCGGCGCCACGGTCGAGGAGCAGGGCTTCGATACGGCGGTGACCGCGGGCGGCGTGCACGAGCTGCTGCGCGAGGCCTACCGGCTGCTGCCCGAGATCGCCGAGATGGAGCTGGTCGAGGCCGCGGCGGGGCTGCGCCCCGGCACTCCCGACAACCTGCCGCTGGTTGGCCCGGCGCCGCTCGACGGCCTGCTCTGGGCGACCGGCCACTTCCGCAACGGCATCCTGCTGGCGCCACTGGCGGCCGACACCGTCGTCAAGCAACTCGAGGCCTCGCCGCGTTCGCCTTTTGTCGCGCACACGTCCACAAACAGCGAACGCGCTGCCGAGGGCGCGATATGAGGATCGAGCTCAACGGCGAGCCGCGCGAGCTGCGGGCGGGGGCGACGCTCGCCGACGCGGTGCGCGAGAGCGGCGCCGACGAGAGCGCCCGCGGGGTCGCGGTGGCGCTCGACGGTGAGGTCGTGCCGCGCGCCGAGTGGGACTCGACCGCGCTCGACGACGGTCGCAGCGTCGAGGTGCTCGCCGCGATCCAGGGCGGCGCGGACAGCTGGGAGCTCGGCGGCCGGCAGTGGAGCTCGCGGCTGATCGCCGGCACCGGCGGCTTCCGCTCGCTGGACCAGATGGAGGCGGCGCTGGCCGCCTCGGGGGCCGAGGTCGTCACGGTCGCCCTGCGCCGCATCGACCCCGCCGCCAAGGGCTCCGTGCTCGACGTGCTCGACCGGCTCGGGCTCTTTGCCCTGCCCAACACCGCCGGCTGCTTCACCGCCCGCGACGCGATCCGCACCGCCCACCTCGCCCGCGAGGCGTTCGAGACCGAGTGGATCAAGCTTGAGGTGATCGGCGACGACCGCACCCTCTACCCCGACGCGGTCGAGCTGCTCGACGCCGCCGAGACCCTGGTCGGCGAGGGCTTCACCGTGCTCCCCTACACCAACGACGACCCGATCCTCGCCCGCCGGCTGGAAGGGGCCGGCTGCGCCGCGGTGATGCCGCTCGGCTCGCCGATCGGCTCCGGCGCCGGCATCCGCAACCCGTACAACATCGCGATCGTCACCGAGCAGGCGGAGGTGCCGGTGATCCTCGACGCCGGCGTCGGCACCGCCTCCGACGCCGCCCTGGCGATGGAGCTGGGCTGCGACGCGGTGATGGCCGCCAGCTCGATCTTCGGCGCCGAGGACTCGACCGCGATGGCCCGCGCCCTGCGCGCCGGAGTCGAGGCCGGCCACGCCGCCCGCCGCGCCGGCCGCATCCCCCGCCGCGCCCACGCCCAGGCCTCGACCCCCGAGCAGGGCCTGCCCGAGCTCCCCTAGTTCCCCCGCCGCGCTCTACCATGGGCCCGCGCCCCTGTAGCTCAGTTGGTTAGAGCGGCGGCCTTTTAAGCCGCGCGGCGCGGGTTCGAATCCCGCCGGGGGCATCTGTGTGATGTGTCGCGACATCGGAGATCGGCCGTTGGCGCCATCGCTGCCCAACGGGCAACCGCGCGGAGCCGATGCAGTAGGCTGATGCATTAGATGAATGCGGTAAATGACTGCAAGGGGTGGTGCCGATCAAGGCGTTGACGATCAGGAATGTGCCAGCCAGCCTCGCGGACGCTCTTGAGCGCGAGAAGCGCCGCAAGGGCAAGTCGCTCAACCAGACGGTCATCGACCTTCTCGGGCAGGGGCTCGGCGCGGAGGGCATGCGATCAAATGGACTGGGTCGCCTGGCGGGCGGCTGGAGCGAGGACGAGTTCCGCGACTTCGAGCGGGCGACCGCGCAATTCGAGGCGGTCGATGAGGAGCTCTGGCGTTGAGCTCGTTCTGCCTCGATACCTCGGCCTACAGCAACTTCAGGCGAGGAAACGAGGAGGTGGCGGCGCTCCTGGATCGGGCCGAGCTGGTGGGGGTGCCCACCGTCGCGCTCGGAGAGCTGCGCACCGGCTTCCTGCTCGGGGGCAGGCGACGGCGCAACGAAACCGAGCTGGACGCGTTCCTCGACAGCTCAGTCGTGGAGGTGCTGCCGGTCGATGCCACGACCAGCCGTCACTACGCGGAGATAGTTGCCGAGCTTCGCAAGGCAGGAACGCCAGTCCCCACCAACGACATCTGGATCGCCGCCACCGCGGCTCGAAACGGCACCACGGTCCTGACCTGCGACGACCATTTCGAACGCATCGGCCGGGTCGGCTCGATCCGCATCGACAGCTGATCCGGCCCTTCGGGACTTCGCCTGGCTCTCGGTCGCATTACGTACAATGTCCGGGTCATGGAACCGGTCACAAGCCCGAAGACCCGCCGGATCGAAGTTCGGCTCAGTAACGAGGAGCGCGAGCTCGATGGCTAGTCCAACATGGGGGGGAATGGTGCGGGCATTGGTGCCGATGCTCGCTTTGGCAGCGGTGGGCCTGAGCGCCGACTCCGGATCGGCAGCGCCGCCTTCCCCCGATCAACTGGCGCCGAACGTCATCGCGCGCGTCTCTGACGTTCCCGAAAGGACTGGAACGATCACCAGGGCTGAGTACCGCCGGGCGCTGGTACAGGCTGCGGCCGCCGATGGCCGTCGCGGTGCGCCCTCTCCCGGTAGCCGTCCATACCGGCGACTCAAGCGCACCGCTGTCAGCGGTCTTCTCGAAGCGGTTTGGCTAAAGGGTCAGGCCGCTGAAATGCACATCGTCGTCACGCACGGACAAGTTGTACGCGAGCGCACCCGGCTCAAGAGAGAAGGCTTCGAGAGCGCAGCTGAATACCGCGAATTTCTGCGCGAAGCACACTACAACCGGCGTGACGTTTACGAACGAGTCGAACTGCAGCTCCTCAGCACGCGGATTCAGCGGCGGATCGAGAAGCAGATTAGGACCAAGTCGGAAGAGCAGCAGGTTTTCGACGAGTTTCTGGCGGAGTTCAACCGGAAGTGGCGGGCCCGAACGGTCTGCGCCCCGGCGTACGCGATCCATCGCTGCGCGAATGCGGTGTGACGGGTCGAATGCGATCCAGGGGGTCATCGCCTGGCTCTCGGTCGCATCACGTACAATGTCCGGGCCATGGAACCGGTCACAAGCCCGAAGACCCGCCGGATCGAAGTCCGACTGAGTGACGAGGAGCGCGAACTCGATGCCGCTGCCGCGTCAGCGCTTGGCGTGAGTCTGAGCGACTTCTTCCGTCGCGCCGCCCAGGCGCGTGCGCAGGAGGTGCTTGCCGAGCGGCGGTCGATCGCACTCAGCGAGGTGGAGGCGACGCGCTTTCTAGAGGCGCTCGAGCAACCGGACGAAGGCACGGTGGAGCGGCTCGAAGATCTGCGCCGCCGGGCGTGACCGAGGCGGCCGCACTCACAGAGCGCTTTGACCCCGCGGTTCACCTGGTTGCAGATTTCGCCTGCGGCGAGGAGTCGCTCGACCGCTGGCTGCAGCGCTATGCAGGTCAGGGAGAGCACCGAGATGCGACGCGCACGTTTGTCGCGACCGACGAGCAGGGCGCAGTGCGTGGCTACTACACGCTTGTGGCCGGCCAGCTCGAGCACGGCGAGGCGACCCCGACAGTGCGCAAGGGCCTCTCGCGCCACTTCCCGATCCCGGTGGCGATCGTCGCTCGCCTCGCCGTCGACGAGCGCGACCAGGGAAACGGGCTCGGCGCATCCCTGCTCAACGATGCCCTCGAGCGGATATGCCGAGCGGCACAGGAGGTCGCCGTGCGCGCGGTGGTCGTTCACGCCATCAACCACACGGCCGTCGGCTTCTATGAGCGCTTCGGCTTCCGCGGCGCCAGCGAGGCGCCGAGGAGCCTGATGGTCACGCTGGCCGAGCTCGAGACGGCTGGCTATGGCTAATGCCGGAAATGCCGGTGCTTGGTGAAGACCATCGGGATGGCGGCCTCGTCGCAGGCCTCGATCACCTCGGCGTCGCGCCTGGAGCCGCCGGGCTGGATCACGCAGTTGGCGCCGGCGTCGATCGCGGCCTGGGGCCCGTCGGCGAAGGGGAAGAAGGCATCTGAGGCGACGGCGGAGCCGGCCAGCAGGGCGCCGGCCTCCTTGCCACGGGCGTCGCGGCACTTCTCGACCGCCAGCCGGACCGAGTCGACGCGGCTCATCTGGCCGGCGCCGATCCCGAGCGTCGCCCCGTCCTTGGCGATCACGATCGCGTTCGAGCGCACGTGGCGCACGACGGTCCAGGCGAAGAGCAGGTCGTCCCACTGCGCCTCGCCGGGCTCCGTCTTCGTCACCGCCTCCATGATCTGGCGCGGCTCGGGGTCGCCGTCGCGGTCCTGGATCAGCAGGCCGCCGCGCACGCGTTTGACGTCGCGTTCGCCGGGATCGCCCTGGCGGCGCTCCTCGTCGCAGAGGATCCGGATCGCCTCCTTCTGCTGCAGCACCTCGAGCGCCCCGTCCTCGAAGCCGGGCGCGAGCAGCACCTCGACGAAATTCTCGTGCAGCGCCTCGGCCAGCGCCACGCTGACCGGGCGGTTGACCGCGATCACGCTGCCGTAGGCGGAGAGCGGGTCGCAGGCGAGCGCCTTGCGGTAGGCGTCGAGCGCGTCCTCGCCGATCGCCACCCCGCAGGGGTTGTTGTGCTTGACGATCGTGCAGGCGGGCGGCTCGAAGTCTTCGTTCAGCCGCCGCGCCGAGTCGAGGTCGAGCACGTTGTTGAACGAGAGCGCCTTGCCGTGCAGCTTCGCCACGCCGGAGAGGATGTGGCTGCGCAGCCCGTTCTCCGAGTAGAAGGCCGCCCGCTGGTGCGGGTTCTCGCCGTAGGCGAGGTCGAGCTCCTTCTCGTAGGAGACCGTCAGGTGCTCGGGGAAGTCCTCGTAGGAGGTCGAGAACCAGCGGCTGATCGCGGCGTCGTAGCGCGCGGTCTGGGCGAAGGCCTCGTTGGCGAGCCAGTGGCTGGTCGAGGCGGAGATCTCCCCACCCGACTCCTCCAGCTCGGCGCAGACCGCGTCATAGGCCTCCGGCTTGACCACGACGGCGACGCCCTCGTGGTTCTTCGCCGCGGCGCGGATCATCGTCGGCCCGCCGATGTCGATGTTCTCGACCGCGACCTGCTCGTCGACCTCATGGCCGGCGACTGTCTGCTCGAACGGATAGAGGTTGACGCAGACGAGGTCGATCGGCGCGATCCCCTCGCGTTCGAGGATCGCCATGTGCTCGGGGTCCGAGCGCCGCGCCAACAGCGCCGCGTGCAGCCGCGGGTGCAGCGTCTTCACCCGGCCGCCGAGGATCTCCTCCTGGCCGGTGAACTCGGAGACGTCGGTCACCTCGAGCCCGGCCTCGCGCAGCGCGCTCGCTGTTCCGCCGGTGGAGAGCAGCTCGACCCCGAGCGCCGCCAGCGACCTGGCGAACTCGGCGACGCCGGTCTTGTCGGAGACCGAGACCAGCGCCCGGCGCACCCGGATCGCGCCGTTGCTCACGGCCTCTGTCGGGGTGTCTGCGGCGGCCTCACTCATCGGCGATGACGACCCTGGAGCCGTCGGCGTCGATCCTAACCGTGCCCCGCGCGATCATGCGGATCGCCTCCGGGTAGAGCTCGTGCTCGACCGCGTGCACTGCCTGCTCCAGCTCCGCCTGGTCGCCCCCGGCGGGCACCGGCACCTCGCGCTGCGCGATCGCCGGCCCGGTGTCGACCCCCTCGTCGACGAAGTGGACCGTGACCCCGGTCGTCTCCACCCCCGCCGCCAGCGCCTGGCCGACCGCATCGAGGCCGGGGAAGGCCGGCAGCAGCGCCGGGTGGATGTTGATCGTGCGGTGGCGGAAGCGGGCGACGAAGGCGGGGGAGAGCAGCTGCATGTATCCGGCGAGGACGACGAGGTCGGCGCCGCGCGCCTCGATCCACTCGGCCATCGCCAGGTCGCGCGCCTCGCGGTCGGCGTGCTCCTCGCGGGGGAAGACCGCGGTCTCGACCCCGGCCGCCCGCGCCCGCTCCAAGGCCCGGGCCTCACGCTTGTCGGAGCCGACCCCGGCCACCTCGATCCCCTCGCGGCCGTGCAGCGTGTCGAGGATCGCCTGCAGATTGGTGCCCGAACCCGAGGCGAGGACGACGAGACGAAACGTCTGGCGCTCCATGCCCGTGGACGCTACGCTCACGTCGTGATTCGCGCTTCGTTCTTCTGCGTCGCCGCCCTGCTCACGCTCGGTGCCGCTCCCGCGCTTGCCGCCTTCCCCGGCCGTCCCGGGCCGATCGCCTACTCGAAAACCATCATTCGGGAACTCGGCGGCGGCGAAACCTTCGAGGACGGCGGCATCTACGCCCGCCGCGCGGTCCGCAAGCAGCGCCCCCGCCAGCTGACCGTCAGCCCGCTCGACCGCGAACCCTCCTACTCCGCGAACGGCCGGCTCCTCCTCTACGTCTCCAACTCCGAACGCTCGCGAGAGCTCAACGGCATCTTCCGGGCGACGTTCCAGGGACGCCAGCGGCGCGAAACGAGGGCGCTCGGCAGCGGCCCGGCCTTCTTCCCGAACGGCCGGCGCATCCTCTTCGCCCACAAAGACGAAAGCGGCTTCAGCCACATTTACACGGCCCGCGTCAACGGGACCGGCATCCGGCAGCTCACGTCCGGGCCGTTCAACGACCGCGAACCGGCGATCTCGCCGAACGGCCGGCGCATCGCCTTCGTCAGCGACCGCGACGGCGATGGCGATGACATCTTCACGATGCGGGCCAACGGCAACGGCATCCGGATCCTGATCGACGGCCCGGGTCAGGAAGGCGGCCCGGACTACGCCCCCGGCGGCAACCGGATCGTCTTCTCCAGCAGCCGTGGCCGCGGCGCCTCGAACATCTTCGTCGCCCGCGCCAACGGCAACGCGGTGCGGCGGCTGACGCGCTGCGTGAGCTTCCCCGGCTGCCCCGCGTACTCGCAGCCCGCCTTCTCCCCGCACGGGAGGCGGGTGGCCGTGCTCACGACGACCAGCCGCACCAGCGCGGTCGAAGTGATCCGCAGCGACCATCGCCGCCCGCCGCTGGTCACGATCGACAGCGGCAGCATCGACGAAGAAGGTTCCGGCATCGTCATCGGCCCCCCGACCTGGGGCCCGCGCCCCAGGTAGTCGCCGCCCATCCGACATCGACCCCACCAGAGCGGGGTGAAAGTCGGATGCGTCAGCTCGCCGGCACGACAGTGACGTCCTCGAGCGCGAATTTGCCGTTGGCGTCGGTCGGGTCGCCGAGCGGGTAGCGGCCGGTGAAGCAGGCGTCGCAGTGGTCCTCGGGCGGCGTGCCGACCGCCTCGTAGACGCCCTCCATCGAGAGGTAGGCGAGCGAGTCGGCGCCGAGCTCGTCGGCGATCTCCTCGACCGTCCGCTCGTGGGCGATCATCTCCTCGCGGGTCGACATGTCGACGCCGTAGTGGCAGGGGAAGCGGATCGGCGGCGCCGAGATCCGCAGGTGGACCTCGCGGGCGCCGGCGTCGCGCAGCATGCCGACGATCTGCCGGGTCGTGTTGCCGCGCACGATCGAGTCGTCGACGACGACGATTCGCTGCCCTTCGACGATCTCCGGCAGCGGGTTGAACTTGAGCCGCAGGCCGCGTTTGCGCAGCTCCTGGCCGGGCTGGATGAAGGTGCGGGCGACGTAGCGGTTCTTGATCAGGCCGTCGTCGCGGGGCAGCCCCGAGGCGCGCGCCAGCCCGGCGGCGGCCGGGTTGCCGGAGTCCGGCACGGCGACGACCAGGTCGGCATCGACCGGCGCCTCGCGCCAGAGGATCTCGCCCATCCGGCCGCGCACCTGCTGCAGCACTTTGCCCTCGAGCCGGCTGTCGGGGCGGGAG
>Ga0102946_1000617_pt1 | contig 12283 bp, 9 predicted proteins | sample SalPon2A_A_D1_MG_FD_78209 | JGI IMG/M metagenome (GOLD analysis project Ga0102946, IMG submission 78209) | Soil microbial communities from South San Francisco under conditions of wetland restoration - Salt Pond MetaG R2A_A_D1_MG | ecosystem: Environmental > Terrestrial > Soil > Wetlands | place... | reverse complement strand
ATACCGCGGGTCGGCACGATGAAGGTCAGCAGCACGGTGCCGGAAGCGGAATCGATCATGTTGGTCATTTCGCCGCGGCGTTTGCCGAGCATCTCGACCACCGGGCCGACCGTATCGGCACTGGTCTCAATGTGGACTTCTTCGTATGGTTCTTCCATCTTGCCGTCCGCGCCTTCTTTCAGAATCACTTCAGGCCGGGAGACCTGGAATTCGTAGCCTTCGCGGCGCATGGTCTCAATCAGGATAGCGAGATGGAGTTCGCCGCGCCCGGAGACGATAAAGGTGTCGGCGCTGTCGGTTTCTTCCACTCGCAGCGAGACGTTGGACTTGAGTTCGGTATATAAGCGTTCGCGCAGCTTACGCGAGGTACCCCAGCGGCCTTCACGCCCGGTAAAGGGTGAGGTATTGACGCCGAAGGCCATCCGCACGGTGGGTTCTTCCACCCGGATGGCGGGCAGGGCGGTCGGATTTTCGGGGTCGGCCAGGGTCTCGCCGATCTCGATGCCTTCCAGCCCGGAAATGGCGACAATGTCCCCGGCTTGCGCCTGTTTGATCTCTACCCGTTCCAGGCCGTCTTGCTCGTACAGGTAGCGGATGGTTTCGGGCAGGGTTTCGCCTTTCAACGTCATCCGGGCAACGCTCTGTTCGACGTGCATGGTCCCGGCGAAGATACGCCCGATGGCGGTCAGGCCGCGGTAGGTGTTGTAGTCCAGGGTGGTGACCAGCATTTGCAGCGGGGCATCCAGGTCTACCTCCGGGGCGGGGATCTCTTTCAGGATGGTGTGGAACAGCGGTTGAAGGTCGGGGCCAATCTCGGGGGTCATTCCGGCGCGCTGGGTAGTGGCAACTGCGTAGACCACGGGGAATTCGGCCTGTTCGTCTGTGGCACCCAGCTCGATGAACAGGTCAAAGGTTTCGTTCAGCACCCGGTCGGTGTCGGCGTCTTTTCGGTCGACTTTGTTAATGACGACGATGGCGCGGTGGCCGAGCTCGAGCGCTTTTTTGAGCACGAAGCGGGTCTGCGGACGGGGGCCTTCGGCGGCGTCCACCAGCAGCAGCACGCCGTCCACCATATTGAGGACGCGCTCGACCTCACCGCCAAAATCGGCGTGGCCGGGGGTGTCGACGATGTTGATCTTTACCTGCTCTCCGGTGTCGGGGTCAGGGATATGGATGGCGGTGTTTTTGGCGAGGATGGTGATGCCGCGCTCGCGCTCCAGGTCGTTTGAATCCATCACGCGCTCTTCAACTTGCTGGTTCTCGCGGAAGATGTCCGCCTGGCGCAGCAGGCCGTCTACAAGGGTGGTTTTGCCGTGGTCGACGTGGGCGATGATGGCGATATTTCTAAGGTCGTTCCGTACAGTTTTCATTTCTTTTTTGTCCTAACCCCATCCTGTCAAACTTTTAGTTTGCAATCTTTAGTTTGCAAACCTTGGGTTTGCATCCTACGGATTGGGGGGTATTCAAGTGATTTGTTTTATTAATAATTTGTGCAATCGGCAAACAAAAACTCCGACACGGGGGCCGGAGCCAGTCAGAGCATGTTCAACCGATTGGCAGTGGATAAGTGTATCAGAATTTAGATTTTTGTCCAGTGGTAAGTGAATAGTCATCAGGGGCAAGATGACCCCATTTGATTTTTTGACGAAAGACTATCCGACTACAAAACTGGCGTGGATGTTTGTCCAAAACCAAAGGTTTGGACAAACTCCGAATCGCTGTTTTACAGCGATCATACTATCTCTTCGTCATCTCCCACTCATGATAGACCCCTGAGACCTCAAAACCGATCTTGCTGTAGGCGGCAATGGCGGCGGCGTTGTCGGTGCGGACGTTCAGACCGATCACGTCCACGGTTTTGAGCAGGTGCTGGCAGAGCGCGGCAGTCAGGCCGGTGGCCAGCCCCCGGCCGCGGCGCGCCGGATCGGTGGTGATGTTCCCCAGGGCGGCCACCCGGTATTCGGGCGAGTAGACGTGAATTCCGGCAATGCAGGTCAGTTCGCCGTCCTCATCGGCCAGGCCGAGGTACTGCCCGGTTTGCAGCATGCGGTTGTCAAACCAGTTGCCGGGGTAGGCGCGGGCATACAGCCGCTCGATCCTGGGCAGGTCGCTGGTATCTAGCACTACAGCAAGCGGTGCGGCGTATTTCGACAGGTCGGTGGTATTGGTGAGAGTCATTTTGTAATGTTCGCCGTTGTGGCTGGTGCGGTATTTGTCCTCGAATAAGTCGTCCAGGCCGGGGCTGAGGTGGGCGTAAACCTCGGCGGGCAGGTCGGGCAGCAAGTGGGTGAGCAGGGCGCGCATCTCCGGCTCGTTTTCGTTCAGGATAGCGAGCATTACGATTGGGTCAGGGGCGGTGTAGAGCAGGACGATGGCGGCGATCTCGCCACCCTGCATTGCGGCGTGCCATTGGGTGTGCGGCCAGAAGAAGGCGTCCAGGTCGCCGAGGTGGTAGGTGTTCAGGTCGAGGTTTTGACGGAGATAGTCGGCTAATATTTGTTTATCTTTTATTGTTGTGAATTTGAGCATAAATTTATTTAACCCCATCCCTTGGAATTAGTAAACTGGGTTGCTGCGTGATATCCTTTCCTCTTTCAAAGGGGAAGGGAAGGCAAACCATAGGTTTGGGGCGATAGGGTTCTATGGATACACTTCCGCCAGTGCTTCCTGCCCGCTGCCGGTTTGCAGGCAGGCCACCAGGTCGGCAGTCAGTCCTTCAGGTTGGCGGTCTGCCAGAATCAGCACGGGCAGGCGCACCCCGGGCAGAATGGCGCGCAGGTCGTAAGCTTCCAAGCGGTTGGCCTGGGCCAGGTAGCCGACCGCGTACGGGTCGGCGCTGACGGCCTGCTGCATGGCGGCGGGGTCGGGGGCCAGCTTGGCGCTGGAGACATCCGGCAGCCCATCCATGATACGGCTGTCGAAGGCTGTGCGGGCTTCATCCCCGCCCAGCGGCACCCAGACATTCACCAGGACATCCGCCCCGCCCAGCGTATCCCAGCCGCTGACCTGCCCGGAGAACAGACCGCGGATTTCGTCAGGTGTGAGTGAACCGACGGGGTTGCTCGGATGAAGCACCACGACCAGTTCTTCCAGCGCAATCTGGGCAGCAAAACCGGTGAACTGCGCCGGTTCGCCCAGGCGGATGAGCAGGTCGCCTTCGCTGAATTCAGAGTAGCGTTCGTTGAGTTGGATTTCCAGCCCGTCGATTTCCGCTGCACATTGGTTGAGCGCCGGGATGACCGGGCTGGCGGAAGGGGTAATGTCTACGGTGAGGGGATTGGAGATTGGTGTAGGAGTGGGGGCTGCACTACTGCCGCAGCCTGCAGCAAGCAGCAGTAAGATGGAAAACAACACCCACTTGAGGAATCGTTTAGGGGTCATGTCAGTAAGGCTGCACTCGCGACAATGACTAGATAGATGGAGAAATAATACAGCGGGTTTTTAGTCAGGTAGTTCAACAGCCAGCGGATGGCGAAATAGCCAACCACGCCGGAGACCACGAAACCGATCAGCAAAGGGCCGATGAATTCACCCAGATTTGGTACTGTGAACAGGTCCAGCACGGCCAAAATGCCTGCGCCGATCATGGCAGGGACGAAAAGTAAAAAGGAGAAACGAGCGGCGTCGGCGCGCTTGAGGCTGCCGAACATCCCGCCGCTGATGGTTGAGCCGGAGCGCGATACGCCGGGGAACAGCGCCAGAGCCTGGAAGAATCCGATGAATATGGCTTTGGGCCAGCGGATTTCATCCATCGTTTGGGTGCGCTTGCCGAATACCTCGGCGGCAACGAGCAGTGCAGCAGTCAAAAACAGGAAATAGGCCGTAGTCTTGGGATCTGTGAAGACAGCTTGAATCCGGTTTTTGAAGAGCAGGCCGATCACCACAGTCGGCAGGGTGCCAACAAGGATGTTGAGGCCCAATTTGACTTCGGAGGTGTTTGTACTGGTCTTCTTTGTCAGTGCGTTGATAAACCCGACCAGAATGCCCCTCAGGTCTTGCCAGAAGTATAGGACTACCGCCACCAGCGTGCCGAGCTGGATGATCACGTTGAAGACAAAGACCTGTTCATCTGGAATATGCCATCCCAAAAAGTGGGGGGTCAGGACTAAGTGCCCGGAGCTGGACACTGGAAGGAATTCTGTGATCCCTTGTACAATACCGAGAATGATTGCTTGGATGACTGTCATAGGCCATAGTGTACCAGTAAATAGATAGATTGCTAGTATTAAGTTTTATCGAACCCAGAGGTTCGATAAAACTGGCAAATCTGCAAAAAAAGTTCCTGATATAATTTTGTTATTATGTCCCAAGAAATCATCCTGACATTATCTATATTGGGTGTTGGCATGCTGTTGTTCATCACCGAGGTCATTAGCGCGGATTTGGTGGCTTTGCTGACGCTCTCTGCCCTGGCAGTGACCGGCCTGGTCACCCCTGAAGAAGCTCTCTCTGGTTTTAGCAGCCCGGCGGTGGTGACCATCTGGGCTGTTTTTATATTAAGCGCCGGTCTCTCACGGACCGGTGTGGCGGCCTGGCTTGGCCGGCAGGTGCTGCGGATGGGGGGCGGCGGCGAGATGCGGATGATGTTGGTTATCATGGCGGCCTCGGCAGTGCTTTCTGGGTTCATGAACAATGTCGGGGTCACGGCGTTGATGCTGCCGGTTGTGCTGGATATCAGCCGCCGCACCAACCGCCCGCCCTCTCGGATGCTGATGCCGCTGGCTTTCAGCACGCTGTTGGGGGGGATGGTGACCTTGATCGGTACACCGTCCAATATCCTGGTTGCGGATATCTTATCTGAATCGGGGCTGGTGCCGTTCACGCTGTTCAATTTTGCGCCATTTGGTTTTGTCGTTGCCGCAGCAGGTATCCTGTATTTGCTGACATTGGGGCGCGTGCTGCTGCCCACTCGCAATGTTGCCAAGGAGTTTAAGGAACACGAACATGACATGTCCGAGGAGTTTGCCATTGAGGAGCGGTTGTTTGTGATTTCTTTGCCTGAGGAAACAAAACTGCACGGGCGCACCCTGGGACAAAGCCGGTTGGGGTCTGTATTGGGCATGAATGTGATCGGGGTCATGCGGAAGGGGCATACTAATCTCAGCCCCGACCCACATACAGAGCTGCAAGGTGACGATAAATTGCTGGTCACCGGTCGCTCAGACCGTCTGAAAGCCTGGAATGAAACGCCGCAGTTCAAAATCCTGTCTCATCATTTGCTGCCGGAATATCTAACCTCTGATGAGATCAAGCTGATGGAATTTTCGCTGGAACCCGGCTCTCCCATGCTCGGTAAGAACCTGGAGCAGCTCCACTTCCGTCAGCGGTATGGCGGTATTGTGGTCGCGATTTGGCGGGATGAGCAGCCCATCTATTATCAGATGGAATCGATCATCTTGCAGCCGCAGGACAAATTGCTGATGATGGTAAGCCACCGTCAGGCAAGATTCTTGAAAAGCGGCAGCGATCTGGCGCTGCATGAGACAGATGCCAGCGAATATAATCTTGAACGAGCTTTGTATCTGATCAAAATTCCTTCCGGCTCTCATTTTGTAGGCCGGACAATTGCCGACAGCCACCTTGGCGATGCCTACCGTATGGGCGTGTATGGAATCCTGCGGGAAGGGAAAACAAACTTGATGCCGGTGGCCAATGAGATCTTGTACGGCGGCGACATGCTGTTGGTTAAAACTCGTCCTGAATCGATCAACACATTGGAATCACTGCATGCTATCAAGGTTGAGAAAGACATCCATCTGCATTACGCCGATATTGAATCCGACCAGGTCGGGCTCATGGAGGTGGTGATCTCGCCTCAATCGTCGTTGCCGGGGAAAACTTTGCGTGAAACGCATTTCAGGGAGAAATACGGCTTGAGCGTGCTGGCGATCTGGCGCGGGGGCACCACCCGGCGCTCCGGCCTGCGAGATGTTTCGCTGCGTTTTGGTGACGCACTGCTGGTCTTTGGGCCGCGGGATAAGCTGAATTTACTCGGCACAGAGCCGGATTTCTTGCCGCTAACGGAGGCGGCCCAGCCTGCCCCCTTGCTGAAGAAAGCGCCGCTGGCGGCCGCGCTGATGGTGGGGGTGGTGCTGCTGGTGGGGTTGGGCTTGCTGCCAATTGCGATTGCCGCTATTCTGGGGGGGGCGTTGATGGTCTTGAGCGGCTGCCTGGGAATGAGAGAAGCCTACCGGGCAATTGAGTGGAAGGCGATTTTCCTGATTGCGGGAATGCTGCCTTTGGGAATTGCCATGCAGACCTCCGGCACGGCTGAATTTTTAGCCAGTGAGGTGGTTGCATTTTTGGCGCCGTACGGTACCCGTGCACTGATCGGCGGCCTGTTTATGCTGACGGTGCTGGCCTCGCAGGTGATGCCCAACCCTGTGGTAACGGTGCTGATGGCGCCGGTCGCGCTGTCCACGGCAAGCAGTCTGGGGCTGTCACCCTACACCTTTGCGATGGCGATTGCAATCGGCGCTTCGTCCAGCTTCCTCAGCCCGGTGGGGCACCCCTCAAATATTTTGATCATGGGGCCGGGTGGATATAAGTTCAGCGATTATATCAAGGTGGGGGTTCCACTGGTCCTGATCACTCTTGCACTGACTTTATTTGTACTGCCACTTTTTTGGCCTTTGTAATTTTATTTGGGAGAAGAGATATGGAAGAACGGATCGAAAAAACTGCGGATTATGTCAGGAATTACTTGTTCGATATGGCGGAGAAGCGCAGCGGGCCATATGTCGACCCTGATTACCGCTGGCAGCATACGCTGCGCGTCACTCAAATCGGGAAGCAGATTGCCGAGGAGGAAGGGGCCAATGTGGAGCAGGTTTTGATTGCCTGCCTGCTGCATGATATGGCGCATTTTGATGATGACGCCAATTACCGCGATCACGGCCGGCTGGCTGCTCGAATTTGCCGCCCGTTCTTGTCACAATTGGGATATTCGGGGGAAGAGATGGAGGCGATATGCTACGCGGTGGCGGCCCACGTGGATGGCGAAGCTGATTTTAAACACCCGCCCACTCTGGAAGCGGCTGTGGTCACCGATGCAGACAATATCGACCGTTTCAGCGCTTACCGCATTTTACTGTTCTGCCAGCCTGAAGTGTATGATTTCAAAGGTCTGGTGAAAAAGCTGGAAGAGCGGTTGGCGGTGCTGCGGGATTACCGCGGTAAGCGGATGATGGAAACGTTAACCGGCCATCATCTGTTCAATGAAAAGCTGGACCGTCAGATTGAATTTTACGAGGCCATCCTGGCGCAGAACGAGATCACTGTCTTGCCGGAGATAATATCGGCTGTGAAATAAAGATGATCAATTGGCAGAGTTGTCATTGACGGTTCTTTGCTTTCGAATTTTAATACGATGAAATCTGAAAGCAGAGAGTGAGAGTATATGCCCGAAAACTTTACCTATACCCTGGAAGCCACAGACGGGCGCGCCCGCGCCGGCCGGTTCAACACCCCGCATGGGGACCTGTTGACGCCAGTTTTTGCGCCGGTTGGGACAGCCGCCACAGTCAAAGCGGTCACCCCGGTTCAATTGTCCGAGATCGGGGCCAGCCTGGTGCTGGCGAACACCTATCATCTGTACCTGCGCCCCGGCGACGCGCTGGTGGCTGAGATGGGCGGTTTGCACGAGTTCATGCAGTGGCACGGTCCTATGTTAACGGATTCGGGTGGTTTCCAAGTCTTTTCGCTGGGCGAGAACAGCAAGATTTCTGATGATGGCGTGACCTTCCGCTCGCATATTGACGGCTCCACCCATCACTTCACCCCGGAGCGGGCGGTTGCCATTCAGGAGAATCTGGGGGCGGACATTATCATGGCCTTTGACGAGTGTGCTGACCCGTACGATTATGAGTACAGCCAGCGCGCAATGCAGCGTACGCACGTCTGGCTGGAGCGCTGTCTGGAAGCAAAAACCCGTGACGATCAGGCTTTGTTCGGGATCGTGCAGGGCGGCATCCACCCCGACCTGCGTGCTCAATCGGCTGAGTTCGTGGCGTCCATGGATACGCCCGGAATTGCGATCGGCGGGCTGTCGGTGGGGGAGACGAAAGAGGAAATGCACACTACACTGGATGCCGTTATGCCGCTGCTGCCGGAGAATAAACCCCACTACCTGATGGGGGTCGGTACGGTGGAGGATCTGGTCAATGGTGTGGCGCGCGGGGTGGACATTTTTGACTGTGTGCTGCCGACTCGGTTGGGGCGCAACAATGCCGCAATGCTGCGAAATGGCGGGCGGCTGAACCTGAAGAACGCGCCTTTTGCCGATGACCCTAATCCGATTGATGAGAACTGCACCTGCTACACCTGCCGCACGTTCACCCGGGCTTACCTGCGCCACCTGATCTCGGCCAGGGAGATGCTCTCGGCCACCTTGCTCTCGATCCATAACCTGCACACCCTCATTCACCTGACGCAGGAGATGCGGGAAGCCATTCAGGCTGGGACATTCGAGGAAACTTTTCAGGATTTGCTGGTAGCGTAATCCCCGGACTGTTTTCTTTAATGAATCGGAAACTTGATATACGAGGAATTTATTTAAAATGAATGCGGAAGTAAATCTAAAAGAATTCACGAGATTTATCATCATCGGGCAGCCCAGAACAGGGACAACTTTTCTGCAAACATTGCTACAATCTCATCCGCAAATTACCTCGTATGGCGAGTTATTTCATCTTGGGGGCAGATTTCGTACTGATTTTGAAGCTTTTGTTGAATTAGTGGAAAACCCAAAGAGACACATTAGATCCAAGATATTTCGCCCTCCGCAAAAGCCAGTGAAAGCAGTTGGCTTTAAAATTCCATACGATCAGTTGTTTGATAATGTGTTCTTGTACCCATTAAATTCTCAAGATTATACGGATGAGGAAAAAGTGAAACGGAATGCTTACTCTGAGTACATACAGGAACATTTTGATCTAGTTGAGGTTAGAGAACGTTTCCATGATGCATTGGATGATCTGATCCGGGATGATTCAATTAAGATCATTCACACAAAACGAAGAAATATCTTGGAGACGAAAGTTTCGTTTATGTTAGCCAAACGATCTGGTGTATGGCACAGTAATATGGGGACGTATTCTTCAGAATCTTTCCGCTTGGATTTTGAGGATTGTCTTGCCTTTTTCGAAGAAACCAGAAGGTTAGAAGAACAATACGATGCGTTGTTCTCGGCGCATGATATGCTGACCTTGATCTATGAAGAAATGATGGAAGACAAAGATGCGCTTCAACTCAGCTTACAGGAATTTCTGGGGGTGGATTTTCAGCCTTTGCAATCTCATCTAAAAAAGCAAAATAAGAAGGATATATCTAAGCTGATTGCGAATTATGCTGAATTGAAGGCGCAGTTTGCTGAAGGTGAATGGAGCGAGTTTTTTATTAGCTAAGTGCAAGATGGTGGTCAGGGATTACTGTTCCTGCCAACTGCATAGCTTTCAAATTCAGGGGTTGTTTGGATTAGACCCAAATCAATTAATTGCTGGCTGTTTGAGTATCTAACCGAGTGTTCAAAATAGGGGGAAAGCTCAGGGTTTTGTTGTAGTCCGGAATTGTAGACTTTATATTGGGCTGAATTGTTCCAATGATTTTTTTCTCTGACAGTATTTTCAGTATATTGCTTTAGATTATGAAAAAATTTAAAATGGAGCAATGCACCGGTTTCTTCTGAAATTGAAACGTCATTGATTGTGTGTGTTGAGGCAAGAAATTCAAATCTTTTTTCCCATTTGACCAGTGGCGTTTTTTGAATCACAGGGGGGAATGCACCTGTGACGGATTCTTCGTCACCCCAAAAGATACGCCGCCGGGTGCTGGAGCGGTCGTCTTCGATCGAAAGGTTTCCATCAAAAAATGCACAGATCTCAAAAAAATTATCCCCTGGTTTTATGACAGCATCTTTAATTGTTTTATCGCTGTACATATCGATCATGATGGTGGTTACAGCATTTTTTTGTTTGTTTTCCACATATTTACAAAAATCTATCAAAGGCACCTGTTCCATCCTGGGATAAACAAACAATTCATCTGCATCAAGCGTTAAAGTCCATTTGCCTACACCGTACTCATCCAGCAACGTATTTACCCAGTCGAGGCCGTAGCGAGATTCTGCAAATGGCTGGTCGGTAAAGTAAGTCATGACATCTGGCTGGGAGAGAAGATAGTTTTGGCTGGTGTCGGTGGAGATGTTATCCACGATGATAAACTTTGTCACCCCTATGTCCCGATGATATTGGAGGAAATAGGGGAGTCTGAATTCCTCGTCCCGGATGTTACCAAATGCAATAATATCCTTTTCTTCAATAGTGATTTCGTTTTTATCAATTCTTTCCATAATTTTTTGAGATCTAATTTATCTGGCCAGGGATCATTTTTTGTCACTCCAGTTCCTGATACTCGGAAATGGAAATTCAGGGATTGGTTGGTCTAAAAATGGGCACAATTTTTCCCATCCATCGCCCTGGGGAATATTCAGCACGAGCAGCTTTTGATCGCGGTTGGAGAAATACGATTGCACATTGGCATGGTGCTGATGGTAGGTATTTGTCCATTTATCCGGGTCAAATTCAATACTCCCGTAAACAGTTTTTCGCAACAGAAATGCTTTTTGCGTGTCGATCTGATGTTGTTTGTGATACTTGGAATGGTCGGTGGTGTGATGCTTTTTGTTGGATTTCAGCCAGTTTTGAAATTCTCTGATGGTCAGGATGAATTTTGCTTCGGGATATTTTCTGTCCAGTTCTTGGTAGAAGGGAACCACTGGAACGTCTCCGAGCGCTTCCCATTTGTCAACTTCGTCATCGCGTAAAACTAATTTTCCATTCACAACTTCAAGCGCGTTCATCCCCTCAGTAAAGTGTCCGGCGTGGTAACCTAACGTGCGGAGGGCGTCGATCAAACTTTTTGTACCGGTTCGCGATAATCCTAAACAAAAGATTTTCATAAAAATTATTATATCCTGTTTTGTATGTACTTCTTGGTTGAGGGGGTTGCTGTTCAATGATTGCCGCTGGGAGGGCATGTGTGGTAAGCTTTATTTCGTAGATATAAAATTATTATTAGGAGAAAAATTATGCGTCATGGCGGCAGCGGATGGTATGCAATGATCCGGTACGATGAATCGAAAGGACGCCCTTCGGTAGATCGAGAACTGCTCAAGCGGGTGTACGGCTATGCCCGTCCGTATTTGATGTGGATGGCAACCGTCCTGCTGATCATTCTTCTCACTTCACTGATCCAGTTGGTTCCACCACTGCTGTACCGTGATTTGTTTGACCATGTGATTCCAGAGAAAGATTTGAGCCGTTTATGGCTGTTGTCTGCTGGGATGATCGGGATTCCTATACTTGCCAGTGTGCTGGATGTTGCCCAGCGTTATTTCAGCGCCAGGTTGGGAGAAGGTGTGATCCATGATCTGCGGCAGGAACTGTACGAGCATTTGCAGAATATGTCTTTGCGTTTCTTCACGCATACCCGGCGCGGCGAGATTGTCTCTCGCTTGAACAGCGATGTGGTTGGGGCACAGAGTACGGTCACGAATACGATCCCGAATCTGGTCACAAATACCTTTAGTTTGATCAGTACGCTGATTGTGATGTTCACGATTGAATGGCGTTTGACGCTGCTTTCGGTGATCGTTGTGCCGCTCTTTCTGCTGCCCGCCCGGCGGATTGCTCGCCTGCTGCGAGACGTGCGGCGGGAAACAATGGAATACAACGCTGATATGAGCAGTATTATCACGGAAACTCTGGCGATCAATGGCGCGCTGCTGGTCAAAACTTTTGGCCGGCAGCAGTTTGAGAAAGACCGCTTCCTGGATGTCAACGGCAATGTGCGGGATGCCGGCATTCGCCGTGCCCTGATCGGGCGTTGGTTCATGTTTGGGTTGGGCGTTTCTGCCATCATTGGCACCGGCTTAGTGTATGCAGTTGGCGGTTTTCTGGCAATCAAAGCGACCATCAGTATCGGCACGATTGTGGCTTTTGCCCAATACCTGATCCGGCTGTATATGCCGATCTCAGCGCTGTCCAATATCCAGGTGGAGTTCATTACCTCGTTGGTCAGCTTTGAGCGTGTGTTTGAATATATGGATTTGCCGGTGGAGATTGAAGATAAGCCGAATGCGGTGGTATTGGATCAAACTGCCGGGCGCATCCAATTTGAAGATGTGTCCTTTGATTATATGGAAGCCAATGAGCGGTTAGGTATAAAAATTCACCATACGGAAAGCGAAAACGGCGTAAAAAAAGAAGAGGACACACCGGCTTTT
>Ga0102946_1000616_pt1 | contig 12289 bp, 11 predicted proteins | sample SalPon2A_A_D1_MG_FD_78209 | JGI IMG/M metagenome (GOLD analysis project Ga0102946, IMG submission 78209) | Soil microbial communities from South San Francisco under conditions of wetland restoration - Salt Pond MetaG R2A_A_D1_MG | ecosystem: Environmental > Terrestrial > Soil > Wetlands | place... | reverse complement strand
GGAATTTTCATGGTTTGTCATGGTCAACAGGATCAAGACCTGGCGTCATCACGTGCTGTACTGGTCTCCGGCTTGACGACTTTGGTCGGTTTCGGTGCACTGGTGCTGGCAAAGCACCCGGCATTACATTCGATTGGATTGACCGTCCTGTTGGGTATCAGCGCTGCCGTACCGACGGCCATCTTTGTAATACCGGCTTTTCAGACGAAGAGGTATTGATGATACGGGTTCTTCTCTTTTGTCTGCTGCTGGCATCAACTGCCTGCACCCCGGCATCGCCGCCATTGCAGCTGGAGCAAAACTGCCTTGCTGAACACAAAACGTGGGAGTTGGTCAATGGACACTGGCTTTTACAACCGAAGGTCTGGCGGATCAGGCAGTCGGCTTTACTGGAGCTTGGCCACAAGAAGATTCCCATGGAGGGGTTCCTGCGTCTCGACCTGCAACAACGTGAGGCCCGTCTGCTGGCCATGAACGATATGGGCGTTGTTTTGTTTGATCTTCAGGTGAGCATTGAAGACGAGCAATTGTACCGTGTTTTACCGCAACTGAGGCAGTTTAACGGTCTGGCGCAAGGAGTGGCTCAGAGCCTGCGGCAGATTTTTCTGTCGCCATTCCCGCAACTTGATGACCGTCGGGAGCAACGTGAGAACAGCCAACGCCTCTGGCGGGTCCTTCCGAATGCCACCCTGGGTTTTCTTTTCGACTGTGAAGGTGACCTGCGCGAAACCCGGCTATCTGACGGTCCTGATGACTGGCGGGTTGTTTACGGGCACTATCAATTGTTCGGGGAGGAGCGCATCCCGGAAGAGATCGTCCTGAATGATTACCAGCACAATGTCAAGTTGTCTCTCTGGCTACGCGAAGTGAAGGAGGAGCGATGAACAGAATGCGCGAGGAGATCTTACAGGCTGCTCTTGCTCCGGCGCAGCTGACCGGGGAAAGCGGCGAACAGAGTTTTTGCTTTACCGATGCATTCCTGGGCTTTCAGGGGCACTTCCCCGGTTACCCGATCTTGCCGGCCATACTTCAAATATTGCTGGCACAGCTTCTGGCCGAACAGGTTGTCGGTTCACCGTTGCAATTTGTCTCTCTACAGCGCGCCAAATTCACCCGACAGCTGCTTCCCGGAGATCGCATCGTTGTCAGCCTGAGCTGCCTGGAAAAGACCGGCCAGCTGAACTGTGTTACGCAGCTGAGCGTTGCTGATGAGCCTGCCTCAAGCTTTACCCTTGTGTTCGTAAAAGGAGATTCATGATGAGAAAACCCTATTTTCGTTTACAGAAGGGAACTCCGCAGCCATTGTGTTGCACCGTTCATCGGGTGGTGCGTTTTGAAGAGGTTGATGCTCTCGGCATTGTCTGGCACGGACGTTACCCGAGTTACTTCGAGGACGGGCGGGTGATGCTTGGTGAACAGTACGGTATTGGCTACATGGACTTTTACCACCAGGGGATTGTTTCGCCGATCAAGCAGATGCATGTCGATTATCAGCTCCCTTTGCGCTTTGGCGAGGCCTTCACCATCGAGGCCATCCTGCACTGGTCCGACGCGGTCCGCTTGAATCATGAATTCATTCTGCGTAATAGTGCAGGTGAGGTGACGACAACCGGTTTCACGGTGCAGCTGATGATGGACACAGAAAACAATGTGCTGATGACTCCACCACCGTTCTATGAGGGTTTCCGGCAGCGCTGGCAGGCAGGGGATCTGGTTTGAAAAAAGTTTTTATCAGCAAGGTCGCTTGTATGAGTGCTCTCGGCGTCGGCCCGGACTCTCTCTGGTATGGTCTGCTTGATGGTCGGAGCGGAATCAAGCCGTTGAGTCGGTTTGACTGCGAAGGCTACCTCTCATCGATTGCTGCCTGTATTCCCGGGATCAGTGCTCCTCATGGCAGCTCGCTCCATGACCCTCTACTTGAGCAGCTGGCTGAACAAATTGGCGATGTGCCACGTCATGCACGACTGCTCGTTGCATCAACCAAGGGTGAGGTTGATTGTCTTGAGAACGCCTGTCGCAGCGGCGCGCCCTTGCCGAAGGCAGTCCTCTTTGACGCTTTTCTTGAAAAGGTCTCCCGCCGGTTTGCCTTGAGCGATTGCGGCACGAATATCAACGCCGCCTGTGCTTCTTCAACGATCGCCCTGGCACGCGGTGCGGCAATGATCGCTGCCGGTGAGGCTGAAAGCGTCCTGGTTTATGCCGCCGATATTGTCAGCGAATTCGTTTTCTCCGGGTTCTCTGCTTTACAGGCGCTCTCTGCGGAACCTTGTCGACCTTTTGATCAGGAACGCATAGGCCTCAACCTCGGTGAGGCAGGAGTGGCTTTACTGCTGAGCAACGAGGAATACGCGATACGTCAGCAACAGCCTCCCCTGGCAATGATTGCCGGTTGGGGGGCCGCCAACGATGCGCACCATGTGACAGCGCCGGCTCGTGATGGCAGCGGCTTGATCAGGGCCTGCCTATCGGCATTCAAGTGCGCCGGGATCAACTCCGGTCAGGTTGCCGCGATCAATGCGCACGGTACCGGCACCACCTTTAACGACGCCATGGAATTGACGGCATTTAACGAGCTCTTTGCTGATGGTCTCCCCCCCCTGCACGGCATCAAGGGAAGCCTGGGGCATTGCCTCGGTGCCGCAGGAGGGATCGAAGCAGTGGTCGCTGCCTACGCTCTGCTGGCACAGAAGATTCCCGGGACCCTTGGCTGTGTGCAGCCTGAAGAAGCGGCCCGGGGGAGGGTTTCTGCAATTCCACAGGACATCAGGGGTGAATACATACTCTCTACGAGTTCAGGTTTCGGTGGAATCAATGGTGCCCTGCTTCTGCGAGGGGTGCAAAGATGAAGGCATGGGTCAATGGCGTCGGCTGGGTAACTCCCGCCGGTTACGGTCAGGGCAGGCAGTGTCCGGGGCAGCCCCTGCAATCCGGCACCCTCCAGATCCCCACCCGCAAGAATGTTTTTGCCCGGATCGACCGACGCTTTGGTCGACTTGATGATTTTTCACGGGTCGGTCTGGCTGCGCTGACTTTCTGCCTGCGTGATGGAAATGCCGAGGACTGGCAGGAAAAGCGCCCTCTGGGGATTGTTGCCTCGAGCCGCTACGGCTGTCTGCGAACTGACCTGGCGTATCTCGAAACGATGCTTCCGCTCCAGGGCAAACTGGCCAGCCCGAACCTGTTTGCCTACACGCTGCCGAATTGTTTTCTCGGCGAAGCAGCACTGCGTTTTGGCTTAACCGGTAACAGCATGATTATCAACCGGCATGAACCGGGCCGCCTTGAAGCCCTCAGGATGGGCCTTGCGGAATTGGCCTGGAGTGACCAGAGCGGAGTCCTGGCCGGAATTGCTGATTTGACGCCTCCCCCCGAGCTGGCAGCAGAAGATGATCTGCCCGGCAGCCTGTTCCTGTTGCTGGAGAAAGAACAGAGGCCTGACGTCTTTAGTTATGGCAAGATCAGGTTGAGGGAAGGGCGGCTGGCATTCAATGGTGAAGCTGTTGATACTCTGCTTGAACTGGTTGCTGCCTGCCTGACGAGACAAAATGCGTGATTCACACCACAACCGTCGAACTTTGTTTGGTGATGCCTGAGTAGCAGAGGCAAAATTGAGGAGTACCGAAAAATGAACATGGAGCTTATCTATCCACGCTGGCCAAAACTTGATCGGCAGACTGAATTTCACCTACCGCCACATGGCCCGGTGGTCTTTGCCGCCGCCTTGCCTGAGACAGTGGACATCAATTTTACCGACGAGAACCTGCAGCAGATCGATTTTGAAGCCAGCTGCGACCTGGTGTCGATCTCGACCATGCTCACTTCTCAGTTGCCCCGTGCTTTCGAGATTGCCCGTGAGTTTCGCGACCGGGACAAAACTGTGATCTTTGGCGGTATCGCAACCATGCTGCATGCCGAAGAGGTGAAGCAGTATGCCGATGCGGTTTTCCTCGGCGAGGTAGAAGGCCGTTTCGGTCAGGTTATTGAGGATTTACAGCGCGGCAAGTTGAAGCCAGTGTACGACTACATGAACAACCCGCCTGACATAAACCTGGTCGGAACAGCCCGGCGTGACATCCTTGAGCGTGAGCTGTACAACTACCGCGGAGTCCAGATGCTTGATCTGGTTCATGCCTCGCGCGGTTGTAAATTTGACTGTTTCCCCTGTTGCACCGGGTTTCTGGGAGGCAAGAACTTCCGACCACGTCCGATAGATAAAGTTATTGAGGAAATGGAGGCGATTCAGAACAATCGACTCTTTATCGTTGATAATTCCCTGGCCCAGGATCGTCAATGGTTGATTGATTTGTTCAAAGCGATGGCTCCCCTGAAAAAGAAATGGGTCTCTCATCCGATCCTTGATGATCCAGAGGTCCTCAAACTGGCAGCCGACGCCGGCGCCTGGTATGTATACCAGGCGGTTTTTGATACCTCTGATACTATTCGCAACCGTGTGAAGAGGCTAAAGGATCATGGTATAGGCATCGAGGGTACGATTATCCTCGGCACTGACGACCAGAGCGAAGACGATATCAAACGCTTGGTCGATTTCCTTATGGAAATCGAAATGGATGTCGCCGAATTCACCATTATGACACCTTTCCCCCATTCTCCAGTCAGGCGCCAGATGGAACTGGAGGGGCGTATTCTCACCAACGACTGGCTCAAATACACTGCAGATAAAGTCGTATTCCAGCCAAAGCAGATGAGCCCTGAGAAATTGCAGGACCTTTATTACTATGCCTGGGACACCTTCTATGCTGACAGCGGTCACCAGCTGAAGATGGGCGAACTTTTCAAACAGGTCATCCGCAAGGAGATGGACGACGGTACCTACCATCGTTACAACCCTCGTAAAAGGCGAATCTTTAAAAAGGCAGATGCATGAGCCGGGTCTTTCTTATCTCCAGCAACACCACTGTTGATCCCTATCCGGTTTATCCCCTGGGTATGGCTGTCATCGCAGGGGCACTGTTCGAGGCAGGGCATGAAATCAGGCAATATGATTGTCTGGCCCATGGCGATGATCCTCTGAGTTTGCAGGAGGAACTGCTTGTTTTTTCTCCCGACCTGATAACGCTTTCGCTGCGCAATATTGATAATGTCGACTCTTTTTCGGGTGAGGATGGCTGGTATCTGCAGAGGGTAAAACGACTGGTGGAGTCGATCCGCGAAGTTGCAGACGCCCCTGTTGTGGTTGGCGGCCCGGCACTGACCATCATGCCCGAGGCGATTGCCGATTATCTGCAGGTCGATTACGCGATCATCGGTGAAGGGGAACGCTCGCTCCCGGAGCTCGTGCGAAAACTGGCGGCTGGCGAATCTGTCCCGCAGATTATCGACCGGTACAGTCCTCTGGACGGAGATCAGTTCAGTGCACCTTTGTTTGACCAGACACTGGTGGATTATTATTTGCAGCAGAGCGGCATGGTCAACCTGCAGACCAAGCGTGGTTGCCCCTTCCGCTGCAGTTACTGCTCTTATCCGCACCTGGAGGGACATCGCTTTCGCGTACGTGACCCGCGTCTGGTTGTCGATGAGCTGGTACGTCTGAAACGGGAACACGGGGTCGAACGGGTGTTCTTTACCGATTCAGTTTTCAACGATCCGCAAGGGGAGTATCTGAACCTTGTTGATGAGATGTTGCGTCGAGATCTTGGTATGCAATGGTCGGCGTTCTTCCGTCCACAGGGGTTCGGTGAAAAGGAGCTGGCTCTCATGAAAAGCTCCGGTCTCTACGCCCTTGAGTTGGGAACGGATGCGGCCTGTGATCGAACCCTGGCCGGGATCAATAAGATGCTCACCTTTGCAGAAGTCCTGGAGGTTAACCAGGCCTGTCTGGAACAGCGCATTCCAGCTGCTCATTTCATTATGTTCGGCGGCCCTGACGAGGATGAAACAACCCTTGCCGAAGGGCTGTCCAATGTAGACCAGCTTGGTCTCTCGGCCGTGTTTGCCTTTTCCGGGATCAGGATTCATCCGGAATCGCCCCTCCACCAACGGGCGATAGACGATGGAGTGATCTCAACTGATACGGATCTACTCAAACCTGTCTACTACTTCTCCCCTCTGCTTGATCGGCAGAAAATGGAGACGACGATAGAGAAGCATTTCAGTGGCAGAGCAAACTGCATCTTTCCTCCAACCGAGGGCTTGAAACGGATGGCCGTCATGCGTGAATTCGGATATACCGGTTTGATGTGGGATCGATTGGTTAGATTCCCGAAACAGAGAGGGTGAAAGCATAATCGTTTATGAATGCCATAAACTATCAGAAGGTTCTGCTTGTTCATCCCCTTGGCTACGGGGCTGATGCTGCAGCAAACGACATCTCACGCAAGGCAAATATAATGCCGCCGCTGGGGCTGGCAAGCCTTGCCGCCTATCTGGATCGTGCCGGACTTAACAGTACAATTCTCGACTGTTACGCTCACCCGGACGCCGACAGCTGCCTGCGCGAGCTGCTGCGTCGTGAGCGACCCGGTATGATAGGCTTCAGCTGCACAACCTCCAGCTTTCTCGACGGTGTGCGTCTGGCAATAATTGCCAAAGAGGAATTGCCGCAAACCCGTACGGTTTTCGGTGGGGCACATGTCTCGGCGCTCCAGGAGAAAGTACTGGAGTTTTCGCCGGTGATTGATTACGCGGTCATCGGTGAAGGTGAGCAGACCATCCTGGAGTTGGCGCTGCTGGAAGGTGATGTGCCGTTAAATATTTGTGGCGTGGTCTGGCGTGACCGTGATGGCTCTGTCGTCAACAACGGCTACCGAACTGACACGCTGGTGCTTGATGACCTGCCGTTTCCTGCCTATGAAAAGCTGGACGGATATCCGCATGCTTACAAACTGCCGATCTTTAACTATCCAAAGGCGCCTAATTCAAGTTGCATCTCCAGCCGTGGTTGTCCTTACAGTTGCAGCTACTGCGACCGTAGCGTATTTAGGAAAAGTTTCCGTTATAACTCGGCAGGATACCTCTACCAGCACCTAAAGTTCCTTAAGGAAAGATTCGGTATCCGGCACATCAATTTCTATGACGACCAGTTTACTTTTCATCGCGGGCGGGTCGAAGATTTCTGTAAGATGATGATCGATCAGCCTCTGGGGATGACATTCAACTGTGCGGTGCGCGCCGAACATGTCGATCGTGATCTGTTAAGCATCATGAAGGCGGCCGGTTGCTGGATGATCAGCCTCGGTATTGAAAGTGGCGATAAGCTGCTGCTGGCACAGCATCGGCAGAATGCTGACCTTGATCTCCTGGCCGAGATAATCCGCACGATCAAGTCTTGCGGTATCCGTACCAAGGGGTTGTTGATGATGGGATTGCCGGGTGAGAGCGAAGAGTCTATCCGGCGCAGCATGGAGTATGTCTTCTCGTTGCCGATCGATGATTTCAACTTGGCCAAGTTTACCCCTTTCCCGGGATCGCCGATTTACGAGAATATTCACCAATTCGGCAGTTTTATAGAAGACTGGCAGAAGATGGACTGCATGCATTTCCAGTTTGTCCCGCAGGGGTTGGAAAAACAGCAGCTGGAGCGACTTTTTATCGAGTTTTACAAAAACCATTTCAAACGCAGCCGGGTGTTGTTGGGCTATCTGGGCATGCTCTGGAAATCTCCTGACAGTTGGCTGAGATTTGCCGGAAGCTCCAGGCAGTTTCTGCGCTTTGCATTTAGCAACAAGCGGTATGGAGTCCCTGATGGGGTTAAATGAATAATCATGAGATTTCTGCTGGTTCCGGAGAATAACTCTCTCTCTCATATTGCAAAAGCCCTGGCAATTAGAAATGGCCTGCTTGACCGTGGCCATGAAGTGCTATTGGCAGTGAGCCAGCGCTCGACTTATTTTTTAAAGCATACGGGCACGCCGTATGCCGTCCTTCCCGATATTCAGGAACGGGATGGTTCAGCTTTTCCGAGTGTCAATTGGTTTCGGGACGATGCGGTGACCAGGATGGTCATTGATGAGGAACGGCGACTCCTGGAGGATTATAGACCTGACCGAGTCCTGGGGGTCTTCCGCTTTACCTTGAAGGCTTCTGCGAAACTGGCTGATATTCCTTACGATTCATTCATCTGTGGGTGTCTTCTCCCCGGCGCTTGCGACGCCTATGGTTACGCCAGCGGAGAAAAGGGTGCGCATCATCAAGCAGAGCTGATGTCCGGTTTCTTCCGTTATGCCGGCATGCGACTCAGCCGGGTTTTGGCAGTTTACGGTTTGGCCGGTATCGAAGATGCGAGAGAGATGCTCCTGGGAGAGCGAACCTTCCTTTGGGATTTCCCCGAATTCCTGCCTGTTGACCTGCCGGCTGACTGTGTTCATGTCGGAGCGATCAACTGGTTGGATTGGCCGGTTGAAGATTTGGGCTGGGATAGTTTTGAACCTTTTGAGAGACGTCCTCTGGCAGTACTTTCTTTTGGCACCTGCGTGGGAGATTTAGGTGTCGCAAGATACTTGTCACAACTGCTTGGCGTCATGGGTTTTCATGTCCTGCTGGCTGCGGGCGGACAGAAACAGATGATCAATGAGGTGTCCAGGCACCCATGGTTGAGTGTCTGTGGCTTTGCACCTTTACACCAACTTTGGCCAAAGGTCAGCCTGCTGGTTTCTCATGGCGGTCAGATGACCACTTTCGAAGCACTGAAACACAAGGTCCCCGTAGCAGTTATGCCTTTCCAGCCGGAACAGGCCCATAACGGTGTCTGCCTCGAAGCGCTTGGGTGCGGGCGGAGACTCACGCCAGGACGACCTTTCCTCGGGAACCCCAAGGTTTATGAAGAGTTTTTGTTTGACGGAGGGGAAAAAAGGTTATGTAACATCTTTTCCGGATTAATGAATGATCAAACTTCGCGTTGTCTTGAACAGACCAGCCAGCAGATGAGTCGCTATCAGGGTTTGCCGAATCTTCTGCCACTTCTGGAAGCGTCGTTATGAACCATTTAGCCGTATTGCTTGTCCATGGTTTCAGCGGCAGTGAACGAGACCTTCTTCCCCTGGCCAACCGGATGAGGGAGGCGTTTGGCAAGGACAGCGTGCAGTCGATGCAACTACCCGGTCACAGCAGGGAAGATGCTCTTGCCTGTTTTGATCTGGAGTGCTTGCTGGAGGAGATAGTCAATCAGCTAGAGCGATTACGCAGGGACGCAGAGACCTTGGTTGTCATAGGGCATTCGACGGGTGGCAATCTTCTGCTCGCGGCGCTGGAAAAGTCTTCGATCGTCCCCGATCTTTTGGTGCTTGCAGCAACCCCGTTTAGAGTCGATCTTTCTTACCTGGAGCGCTGGCAGCAGCACCCCCAGAGCAGGACGGATTTGTCTCTTACGACGCTCTCCGGACTGATTAAATTAATCAACGATGTTGCCGCTCGTGATTCGGTGCCTCCTTGTCCTGCCCTGATTTTGCATGGAGGAGAAGACGGTCTGGTGCTTCCACAAGAGGCACAACTCTGGCAGAAGGCTCTTCCCGGAGACGTACGGTTGCTCGATTTTCCGGAAAGTGGACACCAGCTCTTTAGTGGTGACGGTTGGGAAATAACAGTAGAGGAGTTGATACGCGAGATCTCTGCAATGTTGACTCATAGTGAAGAATATTTGCAGGATTTTGTTCAGTGTTTGACCGAAGCTGAGCCGGAAGCACATCAATTTGTCACCGGGAATCGAGCGCAGCTAAGGCATCTGGCGATGTCTCCCGGCGGACGGCGATTGCAGGGTGAGGTTACGTTGTTGCCTGAAAGAGTTCCTTGGGGTCCGGTCTTCGTCAATATTGAGATCACGACTTTTTGTAATTTGCATTGTCGGTATTGCGCCAGGACCGGTCTCAGGCCATCTGAAAAAATGATGTCCATAGAAATGTTCGAGGATTTGCTGGACCGCCTGCCGAGCGCCTACCGGGTAACACTAGTCGGACTTGGAGAACCGCTGATACACCCGCAACTGAGTGAGTTGATAGCCTTGGCCAAAGCTCGTGGCTGCCGGGTCGGAATGGTAACAAATGCTCAACTGATAAGCTCGCAACGTTCGGCTGAGCTCCTTGCTGCCGGGCTTGACAGCATCGCTTTCAGCCTTGATACGGTTGATACTCATTTATTATCCGAGCTACGGGCTGGTAGTGATCTGGCAATAATCGAAGCCAATATTCGAGACTTTTGTGATCTTGCCGACAAACTGACGAGACCGGTCTCTAAAGCGGTTTTTTCTGCAGTTTCAGCGGCTTCACTCGCTGGACTTGAAGTGTTGATTGACAGGGTCGCAGGTCTCGGGGTCCAGGTGCTGATGCTGAGTGACCTGAACTTCATTGATAATCAGAAAGATAGTTTGCACTCATGTGTCGATGCCACACATGAGCTGCAAATTCGTCGAGTTATTTCTCATGGTTTTTCTCAAGGGCTTCCAGTCCTTGGAGTGCACGCCTTGGAGGATTTTGGCCTGGCGCGAGATTACAAAAATGCCTTGTTGCTGCCTGTGCAACAGCTTTACCGACGTTCCGGACAACATCGGCACTGTTTTTCTCCCTGGCAGACGCTATCGGTCAATGTCGACGGCGAGATATGCCTCTGTGATTGTCAGCCGCAACGAAAGCTTGGCAGCCTGCTGCAGCAAAGCCTGGCATCGCTCTGGAATGGTTCTGAAATGCGCGAACAACGTCGGCGGATGCTTAGCGAACAGCCATCCGAAGAGTGCCTGACATGCCCAAGGTTTTAAAACAACGATGATGTCAAGTAACATGCAAAATATAAGGGATAAAATTTTTGTTGTTATCCCGGTCTACAATCACCCATCCACCCTGCGTTCGGTGGTCGAAGGGGTGATTAGGTTGCATCCGTCAGTCCTGGTGGTTGATGACGGCAGCAGAGAACCGGTATCCACTTTGTTGGAGGGGCTGCCGGTCGAACTGATTTGTCATCCTTGCAATATGGGCAAGGGAGCGGCTCTGTTGACTGCTGCTCAATGGGGCTTGCAGAGGGGGATGAGTCACATGATCACTCTTGATGCCGACGGCCAGCATGATCCCTCCGACCTGTTAACGTTTGTTGCTGCAATTGCTGAGTCTCCACAGGCAGTAATCGTTGGTCATCGTGATTTTGCGCAAGAATCGATCCCTGGCTCTTCGCGCTTTGGCAGGAAATTCTCCAACTTCTGGCTGCGATTGCAGACCGGTAGCCGGCTCAAAGATAGCCAAAGTGGTTTTCGCGCCTATCCATTACTGATATTTCAACATTTAAACTTCTGGACCCGTCGATACAATTTCGAAATCGAAGTTCTGGTTCGTTCTGCCTGGGCTGGTCTGGATTTGCAGGATGTCGATATATCAGTCTACTATCCCCCTGAGAGCGAACGGGTTTCCCATTTCCGTGCTTTTATGGATAACTGGCGATTGACAGTACTCAATACCCATTTGACTTTGCGTTCGATTGTCCCTTGGCCACACCGGAAGATTATCGAACGTCAGGCAGCCGATAGTGACAAGCTGGAAGTTCTGTCGGTGTTCCGTCCGCTTCACTCGATAAGGCAGCTCCTGCGGGAGAACAGCAGCCCACAGCGTCTGGCTGTTGCTGCCGGAGCTGGTGTTTTCCTTGGGACTCTGCCGTTATTGTTCTGTCACACTATCGCGATTCTGTTCGTCTGCGGCTTTTTCCGCCTGAATAAGGTCGCTGCGGTCAGCAGTAGTCAATTATGCATGCCGCCGATTGTACCGGCACTATGCATTGAACTTGGTTACTACGCACGCCATGGCAGTTGGCTGACAGAGCTTTCTCTGCAAACCCTTGGCTACCAGGCTTTGGAGCGCTTTTACGAGTGGTTTCTGGGATCTTTATTGCTTGCTCCTTTACTGGCATTAATGGTCTGGTTGTTGACATATCTGCTGGCACGCATGGTACAGAGAGAAGATGCCGAAGCAATCTGATCAAAAACAGAGCTGGAGCAGCCGCAGTGTCGGCAGTGACTGGCAGCACCAGTTTTTTTACCTGGCCATAAAGCTGGGCGGCCGCAAGGCAGCATATTTCTTCCTTTATTTTGTTGTCGCATATTATGTAATGTTCAGCTCTCTGACCAGAAAACGGGCAAGCCACTATCTGTCACGGCGTTTTTCAAACAGTTCAGGTTTTCAAAGACTTTGGCACTGTTACCTGCTGATCCTGAAGTTTGGCAAGGTGTTAATAGATCGGGCTGTGGTCGGTATCCTGGGCCCTGAAACATTCAACATTAACCTGGATGGGCGTGAAGAGCTGCTAAAGCTGCGTGATGAAAATCGTGGCATGATTCTGATGACAGCTCATGTTGGCTGCT
>Ga0102946_1000615_pt1 | contig 12294 bp, 12 predicted proteins | sample SalPon2A_A_D1_MG_FD_78209 | JGI IMG/M metagenome (GOLD analysis project Ga0102946, IMG submission 78209) | Soil microbial communities from South San Francisco under conditions of wetland restoration - Salt Pond MetaG R2A_A_D1_MG | ecosystem: Environmental > Terrestrial > Soil > Wetlands | place... | reverse complement strand
TGCGACAAGCGCCTCGACGAGGTCGCCTTCGCCGGGACGCACAACTCGATGTCCGCCGCGACCTACGAGGGCTGGTTCTTCGCCCAGCAGGAGGAGGGGATGGCCGAGCAGCTCGACGATGGCATCCGGGCCCTGCTGATCGACCCGCACTACGGCTTCCCGACCAAGTCGGGACGGATCGGCACCGACCTGGACGCGGACCTCGGGAGCCGGGAGAAGATCGAGGGCGGCCTCGGGCCCGAGGCGCTGGCCGCAACGGAGCAGATCCGCGGCCAGGCGGGCTTCCAGCGGACCGGGGACACCGAGGTCTACCTGTGTCACGGCTTCTGCGAGCCGGGCGCCTTCACCTGGCTCCGCGGCCTGCGCGAGGTGCGCGACTTCCTCGTCGCGAACCCGGGCGAGGTCGTGGTCATGTCGATCGAGGACGCGACCACGCCCGAGGACACGGTCGCCGGCTTCGACGCCGCCGGCCTCACCGACCTCGTCTACACCGGTCCCAGCGATCCGCTGCCGACGCTGCAGGAGATGATCGACGCGGGGCAGCCGCTGTTCGTGATGGCCGAGCGCGACGGCGGCGACCCATCCTGGTACCGCAAGCAGTTCGAGATCACCCAGGAGACCCCGTTCAGCTTCAGCAAGCCGGAGCAGCTGACCAAGCGCAAGTCCTGCAGGAGCAACCGCGGGCCCGACGACGCCCCGTTCTTCTTGCTGAACCACTGGATCGACACCTCGCCCGCGCCCCGCCCGACGAACGCCAGGATCGTCAACCGGAAGGACTTCATCCTGGATCGGGTCGAGCTCTGCACCGAGGTCCGTGGCACCGAGCCGCGGATCATCGCGATCGACTTCTACAAGCAGGGAGACGTCTTCGGCGCGGTGGACGAGCTCAACGGGGTGAGCGAGTAGGAAGGGTCGGGCGGGTCTGGTGCTTCTTATGCGGGAGCGTGGGTTCGGCCGAGGGCTCGGGCCGCGGGGCGGCAGCGGTTGCAGAGAGGGGGCGTGACCATCCGGCCGATCGAGGCGAGGTTGCCTCGTCCAGTGGCCGAGCGGTCAATCTGCCCCGCCTGCCGGCCGAAAGTGACCGCTCGGCGCCGCACCCGTCAGCGGTTCCGCGGAACCGCCCCAGATCTGGTGTCCCCGCTACGGATAGCCGGCTACCCCTCCCTACTGATCCAGCTGGTCGATCGTGCAGGCGGTGGGGTCCTTGTCCTCGCGCCAGCGCAGAAGCTTCGATCCGTGCCGGATACGGCCGTCGGAGACATGGTCGAAGCTGACCTCGAGCACCAGCTCCGGCCGCAGCGAGACCCACTCGAGCTCGCGGTCGGCGGCCCACCGGCTCGGGTCGGCGGAGCCCCGCTCGCCGCTCTCGTAGGGGGCGAGCGTGCCGACGAGGTCGCGCTTCTCCTTGGCCTTGAGCCCGGAGGTGTGGCCGACCACACGAAGGACGTCCCCCTCGTAGAGGCCGAGGATCAGCGAGCCCACCGTCCCCTCCTCCTTGCCCGGGCGCCAGCCGACGACGACCGCGTCGATCGTCCGCAGGCGCTTGATCTTCGCCATGCCCTTGCGATCGCCGGGGCGATAGGGAGCATCGAGCCGCTTGGCGATCACGCCCTCGCCGCTTTCGAGCCAGGGCTCGGCCGCCTCGGCCTCCAGCGTCAGCGGGGTCAGCTCGATCGAGCCGGCGCTCCAGCCGCCGGGACCCTCGGGGACGACGCCGTCCATCCCCTTGATCAGCTCGACCAGCGCGGCGCGGCGCTCGCCGAACGGAGCCGCCATCCGGTCGTCGCCCCCCACTGCGAGCAGGTCGAAGGCCCGGAACAGCGCCGGCGTCTCCTCGGCGAGCAGCTTGACCCTCGACTCGGCCGGGTGGATCCGCGCCTGCAGAGCGTTGAAGACCTCCGTCCCGTCCTCGTCGAGGATCACGAGCTCACCGTCGATCACGTAGTGCCCGGACGGGAAATCGAGCTCAGGGAAGTAGCGGCTCAGCGGCTTGCCGCCGCGCGACTGGACGTAGGCCTCCTCGCCGTCGACGAAGACGATCGCCCGGAAGCCGTCGTACTTCGGCTCGTAGGCGTAGCCGTCATCCTCGGGGAGCGTCTTGCGGGTCCGGGCGAGCTGTGGCTTGATCGGCGGGGAGATCGGCAGGGAGTCGGCCATCGATGGCATTCAACCACCGGCGGCGGGCGGGGTTGAATACGGTCAGGCACGTGCCCGGCCCGACGCCACCCCGAAGCTGCGACGTCTGTGTGATCGGCGCCGGGATCGTCGGGCTCGCCGCCGCCCGCGAGCTGCAGCGGCGGCACCCCGAGAGCCGGGTCGTCGTGCTCGAACGCGAGCCGGGGCCGGCCCGACACCAGAGCGGGCACTCGAGTGGCGTGATCCACGCCGGGATCTATTACAGGCCGGGGTCGCTCAAGGCCCGGCTCTGCGTCGAGGGCGCCGCGCGGCTCTATGACTACTGCGCCGAGCGCGGCATCGAGGCCCGTCGCGACGGCAAGGTGATCGTCGCGACCGACGAATCAGAGCTCGAGCGACTCGATGAGCTCGAGCGGCGGGGCCGGGCGAACGACGTCCCGGGGCTGGAGCGAATCGGCCCGGACCGCCTCAGCGAGATCGAGCCCCACGCCGCCGGCGTCGCCGCCCTCCACTCCCCCAACACCGGCGTGGTCGACTTCCCCGAAGTCGCGCGGGCCTACGCGGGTGACCTGGAGGCCGCGGGCGGATCGGTCCACTGCGGAGTCGAGGTCGCCGGGCTGAGCGAGCGGGTGGGCTCGGTCGCGATCGACCACTCGGCGGGAGTGATCGAGGCCGACCGCGCGGTCGTCTGCGCCGGCCCGTGGGCCGATCGGATCGCGGTCGCCGCCGGCGCCGATCCCGATCCGCGGATCGTGCCGTTCCGAGGCGCGTATCTGAGCCTGAAGCCGGAGCGCTCGGGGCTGGTCCGGGCCAACATCTACCCCGTTCCCGATCCGGACCTGCCGTTCCTCGGCATGCACCTCACCCGCAATCCGGAGGGCGAGGTGCTGCTCGGGCCGACCGCGCTCTTCGTCGGCGCGCGCGACGCCTACCGGCTGCGCACGGTCCGCTTCCAAGACCTCGCACAGAGTCTCGGCTGGCCGGGCACCTGGCGCGTGTTCGGCAGCTTCTGGCGGACCGGGGCGAGCGAGATCGCCCACGCGGTGAGCATCCGCTCCTTCGTCCGGGAATGCCGCCGCTACGTGCCCGAGCTCCGGGTCGCCGACGTCGAGCGCAGCCGCCACAGTGGGGTCCGAGCGCAGGCGGTCGGCCGCGACGGCGCACTGATCGACGACTTCATCGTCAGCGAGACCGAGCGCACCGTCCACGTCCGCAATGCCCCCTCCCCCGCCGCCACCTCATCGCTGGCGCTCGCGGAGGAGATCGCCGACCGCACCGAGGCGCTGGGCTAGGGGCCGACGAGCGGCGCCGGGGCGCTGTCGTTGAGGTTCGTGGAAACCGCGAGGGCAGCGCCACGATCGGAACGTTCCTCGCCCGTCAGCGCAGTTTCGCCGGAATGTGGGAGTTCCGCTTACCGAAGGGAACGAAGCTCAACAGCCGGCGACGAGCCGCCTGGGCGCTTGGACGAGGTTGTGGTCAAGCGAAGCGAACACCAACCTCGTCTGACGAGACCGAGGGCGTGCTGGGCAAGGACGCAGGAGGCGCAGTATGCGCCAGCACACAAGCCGACGAGGACGCCGCCCAGCGCGTCCTCGGGCCGTCAGACCCGCTCGACGATCATCGCCTCGCCCTGACCGCCGGCCACGCACATCGTCTCGAGGCCGACCTGGTGATCGTCGGTCTCCATGACGTTGAGCAGGGTGCCCATGATCCGGGCGCCGGTCATGCCGAACGGGTGGCCGAGGGCGATCGCCCCGCCGTGCGTGTTGAGCTTGTCCTGGTCGATCCCGCACTCGTCCATGATCGGGATCACCTGGGCCGCGAAGGCCTCGTTGAGCTCGACGGCGTCGACGTCGCTGATCGACATGCCGGCGCGGTCGAGGACCTTCTTGACCGCGCCGATCGGGGCGACACCCATGTACTCGGGGTTGTTGCCCTCGGTGGCGGCGGTGATGATCCGTGCGCGTGGGGTGAGGCCGAGCTCCTTGGCCTTGGTGTCGCTCATCACGAGCACCGCGGCGGCGCCGTCGTTGAGCAGGCACGAGTTGCCGGCGGTGACACCGCCGCCGCCCTCGAAGGCCTCGGGGAGGCTGCCGAGCTTCTCCCGCATGTCGCCCTCATCCCGGCGAGGACCGTCGTCGGTCGTGATCTCGTTGCCGTCCGGGCCCGGGATCGGGACGATCTCGCGCTCGAAGAAGCCGGAGTCCTGGCTCTCGACGGCCAGATGCTGCGAGCGCAGGGCGTAGTCATCCATGTCATCGCGCTTGACGCCGTACTGCTTGGCGACGTTGACGGCGGTGTCCCCCATGTCGATGTAGACGTTGGGGTAGCCCTCGTGCTCGCCGGTGAGCTTCTCGTTGCGGTCGGGGATCCCGGCCGGCTCGGTGCGCTCGTTGAAGCGGCTGACGAACTCGACGCCGGCGGCGATGTAGGCATCGCCCTCGCCGTTCTTGATCGCGTTCGAGGCGTGGCGAACGGCGTCGAGCGAGGAGGCGCAGTAGCGGCTCACGGTGACGCCGGTCGTGGTCTCGGGCAGGTTCTCGCTGAGCAGGACCATGATCCGGGCGATGTTGAAGGCCTGCAGGCCCTGCGGCATGCCGCAGCCGGCGATCACGTCCTGGACGATGTTGGGGTCGAGGTCCGGGTTGCGCTCGAGGAGCTTGTCGATCACGTAGGCACCGGTCTCCTCGGGGCGGAGCTGGGCGAGCGAGCCCTTGAAGGCGCGGCCGATCGGGGAGCGCAGGGTGTCGACGATTACTGCTTCGGGCATTGCGGGGGTCTCCTTTTCGAAGATCTCGGGGTAGCGGAAGAGGTTGCGAATGGTAGGGACCGGAGGGCAGGTGCCGCCGACCGGTGTCCGCGCGCACTATCCTCGGGAGCGATGACCGACCAGACCACGGATCAGGCCGAACTGGCCCCCGGGCGCGCCGCCGAGATGCTCGAGTCCGGCGACGCCCAGCTCGTCGATGTACGCGAGGCCTATGAGTGGGAGGCGGGCCGGGTCGAGGGCGCGAGCCACATCCCGCTTGCGACGCTGCCGGCGCGGGCTACGGAGATAGACAGTGAGCGCCCCGTGATCCTCCAGTGCCGCACTGGCGCGCGATCCCGGATGGCCACCGACGCGCTCCGGGCATCCGGCTACGACGCCTACAACCTCGAGGGCGGGCTCGAGCGCTGGGTCGAGGACGGCCTCCCGCTGACGCCGACCGACGGCACCGTTGCCACCGCCCGTCCCGACAACAGCTAGATCCATGGAGTCCTCACAGAGCCCCAACCCGCCGACCGACCCCGGCCAGCCGGGTCAGCCGGGCCCCGAGACCGGCTCGCAGCCCGTCGATCCCGAGGGAGAGCGCGCCTGGCTCGAGCAGCTGGACCGCAAGCTCAGCACCCGCACCTACGTGGGCGCGGTCGCCGCCATCCTGGCGCTCGCGGCCGGGATCGTCGCGATCGTGCTCGCCGTCGACGCCAGTAACAACTCGGCGAGCAACGGCGACATCAGGCAGCTCGAACGGGAGATCTCGAGCGTCGCCGAACAGGCGAGCGGGGCCGACGACGCCCAGGAGAGCATCGACTCGCTCAGCGGCCGGATCGACTCACTGCAGGACTCGGTCGACCAGCTGGGCTCCACGGAGGAGGAGACTCAGAAGCGCCTCGATGTGATCGAGGACGATGTCGAGGACCTCCGCCAGCAGATCTCCGACCTCGAATCGTCGAGCAACTCGGGCGACTCGGGCCCGGGCGGCGGCTAGCTGACCTGGCACAATCGGGGTTGTGACGGGGACCGGCTACGCGGGCAACGGAGTCACGGCGGGACGAGGGCTCCGCGTGGCGTTGCCGCTGCTCATCCTGATCGCCCTCGCCGCCTCAGCGACGCCGGCGGCCGCTCAGCAGCGGCTCGGAACGAACCTCGCGACCCACACGCCGAACGCGAGCTTCGACTGCACCGCGACACCCTCGGCGGTCGGGCTGCTTCCCTCCGGCGTCACGAACTGCACCTACCTGAGCACCGTGTTCGGCGCGCAGTCCACTGCGGCACCGTTCCCGGGTGGAGTGATCACCCGGGTCAGGGTCAAAGCCGCGGCGCCGACCGGCCCGATGCGGGTGGTCGTCGCTCGCCAGATCGGCACCACGACAAGCGGCATCGGCTGCTGCTTCTACGCGGGCGAGAGCCAGACCTTCACGCCCCGCGCCAACACGACGACCGCGGTCAGGGTCCGGCTTCCGGTCGAGAACTCGATCGATCCCGTCAACGGCGTGCGCGTGGTCGACTACCTTGCCCTGTCGGTCCTCGCCCCCGGCGTCGCGATTCCGGGACAGATCCCCGGAAACGGTCAGCTCGACGGCTCGCTCGCGTTCTTCCCGCGGCTCTCACGCGCCGATGGGCCCAGCGGCAGGGTCGACGGCTACGGAAACAGCCTGGTGCCGTTGCTGAACGCCGACTTCACGCCGCTCTGCGGCGGCGCGTCCGGAGCCGCCGGGGTCTCCGGAATCCCGCGCGGGCGCACCGCGAGGGGCGAGCTCCGATTCCCGGATCCGAGGGCGACCGCGGCGGCCGGGCGCTGCCTCGGCGGCGCCTCCGCCCGCAACGGCAGCCTGAGCCGCAAACGCGCCAAGGTGCCCCTCGACTGCAATCTTTCGAGCCGCTGCGCGGGAAAGCTCAAGCTGCGATCGAAGCGGGGTGGCGGGAAGCTCGGCGACTCGAAGTTCAAGATCCGCTCGGGGGCGCGGAAACGGGTCAACGTCAAGCTCAGCAAGGCCGGCAAGCGCGCAGCCAAGCGCAAGCGCAAGCTGACGGTGAAGGCTCGGATCAGAGTCGCCGGGGGCCCGAACGACAAGGACAAGATCAAGCTGAAGCGCTGACGGCGGCCGACGCCCGTCGGGGCTTGAGCCGCGCCTTCGGACGGCGGCAGCCGGGCGCGCAACGGCATTCGCCGTAAACGCGTCCGCGGCAGCGACTAGATTCGCGGTGATTGGTGGTTGTGCTTTCCGGCACGATCGCCGCGGCAACGGGGCGTCAAGCGCCCGGAAGGAGAGGTCTCATGGCCGAGGGTTACTGCGTGAAGGAGCGTAAGAAGGTCGAGATCAAGGACCCGCAACAGATCACGATGAAGAACGGACGGCCGGCGATTCAGGGCACCTGCCCGGACTGCGGCACCAAGATCTTCAAGATCGGCAAGCTCGACGGCTAGCGACCGACAAGCCGGGCCTCAGAGCCCGGTCACACCCGACTGCCGACGCCCGTAGAGGTAGCCGACCAGCGCCTCGACGACGTTCGGGTCGAACTGTTGCCCCGCATTGCGGGTGAGCTCCGCGAGCGCGTCCGCATGCGACATCGCCGCCCGGTACGGGCGATCGGAGGTCATCGCGTGATAGGCGTCGCAGGCAAGGATGATGCGGGCGCCCAGCGGAATGTCGTCCCCGGCCAGGCCGTCCGGATAGCCCTTGCCGTCGTAGCGCTCGTGCTCATGGCGGACGACCTTGGCGATCGCGCCGAGGCCCGGGATCGCCCGGAGGATGCGCTCGCCGATCACGGGATGCTGGCGCATGATCTCCCACTCGCGCTCATCCAGCGGCCCCGGCTTGTGCAGGATGTCGTCGGGCACTCCGACCTTGCCGATGTCATGGAGCAGCGCCGCGGTCCGCAGCTTCGAGATCTGCTCCTCGTCCATTGCCAACGACTCCGCGATCCGGCCGGCTACGTCCACGACTGACTCGGAGTGATCCCCGGTGTACTGGTCGCGCTCCTGGAGGGCGGAGGCGAGAGCGGCGACGACATCGCCGTGGGTGGCGTCGCCCGAGACCTCCTCGGGCCCCTCGCCCCCGGAGTGGACGGCGGCCCGGCCGCCGCCGCCGGCCTGGGCCTGCCCGAGCGCGGTGTGGGCCTCCCCGAGCAGCTGCTCGGGGCTCTGCTTGGGACGCAGGCCCGCGACCCCGATCGAGGCGCTCAGGCCGCGAATCGGGCCCGCGCTCAGATCCTCGAGAGCGAGCAGGATCCGCTCGGCGGCCTGGATCCCGGCCGACGAGTTCGTCTCCGGTAGCAGCACCGCGAACTCGTCGCCGCCCATGCGACAGGCCAGGTCGTGGGCGCGCGTCGACTCCGAGATCACCCGCGCGACCGCGACGAGGACGCTGTCGCCCGCTCCGTAGCCGTGACTGAGATTGATCGAGCGGAAGCCGTCGATATCCACGATCGCCACGCTCAGGGGCCGGCGGTAGCGGTGGGCGCGCTGGACGTCGAGCTCGAGCTGGGCACGGAAGGCGCGCAGCGTGAGGAGGCTCTCGGTGAGCTGGTCGCGGGTCGCGCTCTGGGCAAGCTCGCTCTCGAGCTCCGCGATCCTCCTGCGGGCCTCGGAGAGCTGGTTTTCGAGCACGTCGCTCTGTTTGGAGAGGAGGCCCATGGGTCGATCCGGTTATCGGCGGCGGAGGGGGACGGGTTGAGCCGCTCGGCTGTCGTGGTTCAGGGACATCGGGGGACGATGCTACCCCGGAGGCCCCGTGAGAGCACCGAATCGGCAACTTCTTGCCCCGCCAGCCGAGCGGGCACCCGATTTGCTGCGGAGTGGGAGAATGCTGGTCAGCAGCATGTCGGGGCAGCAGAAACCGCTCGAATTGATTCTCGCGAGGAACTTGGTGACGAGCATCGCCACGCCCTCGTTCCTGGTTGCCCGCGACGGCTCGCTGCTGTTCTACAACGAGGCGGCCGGCGCCCTGCTCGGCGTCCCGTTCGAGGAGATCGGGCGCATGGATCCAACCGAGTGGATCGGGTCCTTCGGCCCCTTCGACGCGGACGGGAGCCCGCTCGCGGTCGAGGATCTGCCGCTCACGCTCGCCCTGCGCGAGGGACGGCCCGCCCACGCCACCTTCACGATCCGCTCCACGAAGGGCGAGAGTCACGAGATCGCCGCGAGCGGAATGCCGATCGTGAGCGCCGATCATGGCGCCTCGGGGGCGATCATCTTCTTCTGGCCCGTGGATGAGGAGCGGGCGCGGGAGCTGGCCACCGAGACCCACCGGGCGCACGGATGAGGCTCAAGGTCTGGGGCGCGAGGGGATCGGTGCCGGCGCCCGGGCCGGAGATGAACCGCTACGGCGGCAACACCTCCTGCGTCGAGGTGACGACCGCGAGCGGCGAGACCCTGATCATCGACGCCGGGACCGGAATCAGGACCCTTGGCTTCGCGCTCCCGCCGGACATGCCGAAGATCAACATCCTGCTGACCCACCTGCACCTCGACCACATCCAGGGACTGATGTTCTTTCCGCCCTGCTTCCGAGCCGAGTCGACGATCTGCATCTGGGGCCCGACCTCGCTCGAGGCCAGCCTCGAGGCACGGATCGCCCGCTATATCTCGGCCCCCCTCTCGCCGGTCGAGGTCCGCGAGCTTCCCTGCGACGTCTCCTTCGTGGACGCGCCGGCCAGCGAGTGGGAGATCGGCGGCGCCACCGTGCGCGCCGAGGCGGTCACGCACCGCGGGCCGACCCTGGGCTTCCGGATCACCGACGGCGACACGACCGTCTGCTATCTCAGCGATCACGAGCCGGCGCTTGGCGCAGCGCTCGCGGACCTCGAGCCCGAGTGGATCTCCGGCTACAACCTGGCCCGGGATGCCGACCTGCTGATCCACGACTGCCAGTACACCGATGAGGAATACCCCGGGCACGAGGGCTGGGGTCACTCGCGGGTGACCGACACGCTCACCTTCGCAAAGCGGGTCCGGGCGAAGCGCGTGCTGCTGTTCCACCACGACCCCCTTCACACCGACGGCTTCCTCGACGACCTCCATGCGGGGGCCCGCAAGAAGTGGGCCGAGCTCGGCGGCGACCCGGCCCAGATCGAGATCGCGCGCGAGCGCGAGGAGCTGGTCGTGGGCGACACCGCGGGCGCGATCGAGCCGGCCAGCTCCCCGACGACCGCATCCAGCTAGCCAAACGCCGCTTTTGGCTTGAAATAGCTCTTTCTGGGGCTCCCGATCCGCCGCGTACAGCCCGCGGATCGGAATTTTCGACACCGGTACAACCACGGGCCGGCCCGCCGCGCACAGACTGGAGCGGTCCATGAAACGACCGCAGCACGCCCCGTGCGCGCTGTTAGGAGGGAAACTCAATGACCAAGAGGCTCAGCCTCGCCGCCCTGATGGCGTCCGTCGTATCGCTGGTACTGCCTGCGATCGCGTCCGCCCAGGACGAGCTCAGCATTGACGTGGTGAAGGGTGAGCTGGATGTCACCTGGATCATCGTCTCCGCTGTTCTCGTCCTCTTCATGCAGGCCGGGTTCCTCTTCCTCGAGATCGGTTTCTCGCGGCAGAAGAACGTCGGCGCAGGAGTGGCGAAGATTCTCGTCAACCTCAGCATCGCCGCCATCGCCTGGTGGGCGATCGGCTACGGCATTGCCGGAGGCGGAAACGACATATTCGGCACCGATGGCTTCTTCTTCGCGCACGATCAGGTAATCGGCGAAGGCGAAGAGGCATTTACCGTCGCCGGCGCAGATGCAGCCGGGATGTTGTTCGGCATGCTGTTCTGTGCCGTCTCGCTGGCGATCGTCTGGGGCACGACCCTGGAACGGATCAAGTTCAGCGCTTACGTGATCTACGCGGCCATCTTTGCCGCCGTGATCTACCCGCTGATCGCCCACAGCGTCTACGGGGGCGGCCTGCTCTCCGACATCGGCGGCAAGCCGGTGCTCGACTTCGCGGGCTCCTCGGTGGTCCACCTGACTGGTGCCGTGGGTGGTCTTGCAGCGCTGCTGCTGCTCGGCCCGCGGATCGGCAAGTACGGGCGCGACGGCAAGCCGCGCGCCATCCCCGGCCACTCGATGCCGATCGTCGGCCTCGGGGTGCTGATCCTGTGGGTCGGCTGGTACGGGTTCAACGCCGGTTCGACGTTCGGGACCGCCGACAACTTCTTCGCGGAGGTAGCGCTCAACACGCAGCTCGCCGCCGCGGCCGGAGTGCTCGGTGCCCTGCTCGTCGTCTACGCGAAGACCAAGTCGCTCGACGTCGGCATGGCCGGCAACGGCGCGATCGCCGGTCTCGTCGGAATCACGGCTCCGTCCGGATTCGTCGAGTTCTGGGCCGCTCCGATCATCGGCCTCCTCGCCGGTGTGCTGGTGGTCTACGGCGTGCTCACGATCGAGAAGTACCTGGACGACCCGGTTGGCGCGCTTTCGGCGCACGGCCTGGCCGGTATCTGGGGCACGCTCGCCGTGGGCCTGTTCGCATCGCCGCGACTGGTGCCCGAGGAGGCGAGCGCAGGCATGTGGTACGGCATTTTCGACGGAGAGGTCGAATTCGCCGGCACCCTTGGCCAGCTCGCCGTCCAGGCAATTGGAGTGATCGCGACGTTCGTCGTCGTGCTCGGTCTCTCCTACGCCGTGTTCGCAGCGATCAAGGGAACCATCGGCCTCCGCGTCTCCGAGGAAGAGGAGCTCGCCGGTCTCGACATCTCCACACACGGGATGTACGGGTACCCCGAGTCCTTCATTCCGCAGGAGGAGTACCCGGTCGGTAGGTTCGAGCCCAATGTCGCCGGTACGCCGGTCGCCACGCCAGTGGCGTCCGCCGGATCGCCGACCGACTCATAGGAAGGAGGTGCGCTAATGAAGAAGGTAGAGGCATTCATCCGCCACGAGGCGTTCGAGCCGATCCGAGAGGAGCTGCTCGAGCGGGGCATCCCGTCCCTCTCGATCTCTGAAGTCAAGGGATCGGGACGCCAGAAGGGGGTTGTTGAGCACTATCGAGGCGCGAGCCTGACCGTCAACGTGCGGCCAAAGCTCAAGATCGAGTGTGTGATCGACGATTCGGAGAAGGACTCCGTCGTTGAGACGATCCTCAAGCACGCCCGGACGGGATCGGTCGGCGACGGCAAGATCTTCGTCGTCCCGGTCGAGGAAGCGATTCGCATCCGGACCGGCGAGGAGGGCGACGACGTCCTCCAGGCGCACGAAGGACCAGAGATCCCGGCCTCGTAGGGACCGGGCTGACCAGACGCACGGACCGGCCCCGTTCGCGGGGCCGGTCCGGGGCGTCCGGCCGGCGACAACACAGAGGAGGTAGAGGTGAGTGTGGGAGCAGGGGAACAGGATCCGACCGTAATCGCACTACCCGGCCGTGACCGGCGACAGATCGTCAGCTTCGGCGGTGGCGGCTTCTCGATGGA
>Ga0102946_1000614_pt1 | contig 12344 bp, 8 predicted proteins | sample SalPon2A_A_D1_MG_FD_78209 | JGI IMG/M metagenome (GOLD analysis project Ga0102946, IMG submission 78209) | Soil microbial communities from South San Francisco under conditions of wetland restoration - Salt Pond MetaG R2A_A_D1_MG | ecosystem: Environmental > Terrestrial > Soil > Wetlands | place... | reverse complement strand
CTGGGAGGGAGGAATTTAATGAGTGAATTGATCAAAAGTCTGGAAAAAAGTGTGAGGTACCTGAAGCAGCGATACCCTGAAGACCATGTCTTGCTAACCGACCTGCAAGCGTTATTGGAATCTCTGAGGTCTAAAAAGGAAGATATTTCAAATGAAGATCCTCCGTCAGGAGGCGATTGATAAATCATTGCGATCCTGCACTGCTGGCTGGATTCGTTCCATAGTTCGGCAGTAAATGGGCCATGGTTTCTTTTACAGAAAGTTGGGCTTCACCATGAGGAAAAGGCTCCCCAAATCGACTGGGGAGCCTTTTCCTGTTTTAGCTCTGGCCTGTTATTCTATTAATCTTCGGCAATCTTCAGGACGATCTTACCGAAGTGTTTATCTTCTTCCATCATGCCGTGCGCAGCAACGATCTGTTCGATGGGGAAGACTTTTTCTATAATCGGTACGATGGTGCGGTCGGCGAACTTTGGCAGAGCACGTTTGGTGAATTCAGCGATGATGTCGCCTTTTTCTGCCACCGGACGACTGCGCAGGACCGAGCCGATAATCTGCTGGCGTTTGACCATCATCAGAGCCAGGTTCAGTTCTGCCTTGATCCCGCTGATGATGCCAATGATGACGAGTTTGCCGGTGTAGGCCAGGGAGTTCATGTTCGGCTTGAGGTACTTGGCACCAACATGATCAAGAATAACATGGGCTCCTTTTTTGCCGGTGAATTCCTTGACCGAATCTGTGAAATCAGGCGTTTCGGTAAAATCGATCACCAGATCGACCCCCAGCTTTTTAACCCGCTCAATCTTGCTCGGATGTGCCGTGACGATCAGTCTGGCGTCAGGGGTCAGGGCCTTGGCCAGTTGAATAGCCGCAGTGTTTACGCCACCACCACCGCCGTGCAGAATTGCAGTCTGGCCGTCCTGCAGATCACCGATCATGAAGACATTAAGAAACGCAGTGATATAGCTTTCACAGACGCAGGCCGCTTCCTCGAAGCTCATACTTTGGGGGATCGGCATCAGATGATTTGCATAGCCGACAGCATATTCAGCGTAACCGCCACCGCCAACCAGACCCATAACCCGGTCGCCAACTTTCCAGTTGTCGATGTCGCCTCCCACCTCTTCAACGATGCCGGCGACTTCCAACCCGAGGATTTCCGAATCACCGGGAGGGGGTGGATAATTTCCCTGCCGCTGAACAAGGTCCGGTCTGTTGATACTGGTGGCGATCACCTTGACCAGGACCTCGTTGTCTTTTGGGCTCGGTTTGTCGATCTCTCCGACCTTGAGTACATCAATGCCGCCGAATTCGTCGATAACGACTGCTTTCATTTTGTCTCTCCTTTGAAATAAATTGATTGAAAATATGCAGAAATCGTTGAGAATGGATTTTGCGTTTAAAGCGTAAGCGCAAATTATAGGTGATGTGCTGCAGGATTCAACCTTTATTCGGGAGAGATTCATGGAAAAAAAATGGCGTTGTACGGTCTGCGGATATATCCACACGGGGGATCAGCCCCCGGGAATTTGTCCGGTTTGTGGTGTGGATGCCTCCAGGTTTGAATTGCTGATAGATGATAACAAGGCAGTACCATCCCCCTCAGGAATGATTGGTTTTACTCAGGAGGTGTGGGAAACGTTTGTACTGCACGCTGTTGCCGCCCACTTTCCCAATGGACTGCTCCCGGCCGCTGCTCTGTTTATTGTTCTGTTTCTGATTAAGGGTGTGGAATCGTTTGAAACGACAGCCTTTCACCTCGTTGCTCTCTGTGTTCTGGTGACCCCGGTGGTTTTCATTTCGGGGCTGCGCGATTGGCAGTACAAATACGGTGGTGCGCCAGGAGGTGTTTTTTACAAAAAGATCATGTTGGCCCTGATTCTGCTGGTTTTTGGCCTTGCCGCAGTTACTCTGCGAGCTGTTGTTGGCAGTTGGGGTGGTCTGGAAGGATGGGGACAGATTATCTATCTGGCGCTGATCGCCGGAATGCTCGGTTGTGTGACCATGCTCGGGCATTATGGTGGACAGCTGGTTTTTATGAAACTTGAAAAGAGTGCGAGTAAGGATTGAGTGTGAAAAAAGATATTCTTGAGAAGGGGGCTGTTGTTCAACGGGATCGGGAGAGCTACGCGATTACTCCCCATTTGCCAGCCGGACTGGTGACGCCCGATCAATTACGGAGGATCGCGGCAGCTGCGGAAAAATTCAAGGTCCATACCATCAAATTGACCAGCGCACAGCGGATCGCTTTAATCGGTTTGGCCGAAGAGGATCTGGATGCCGTATGGCAGGATCTGGATACGCCGCAAGGGCGGCCCGTGGGACTTTGCATCCGATCGGTAAAGGTCTGCCCCGGCACCGACTGTTGCAAGCGCGGGCTGCAGGATTCTATCAATGTTGGGCTGGAGCTGGATCGTCGCTTTCATGGACGTCAGCTCCCGTGGAAGATGAAACTGGCGGTGTCGGGTTGTCCCAACGATTGTGCCGAGGTTTGTCTCCGGGATATCGGTTTGATCGGCTCACCAAAGGGATGGCACTTGATGGTCGGTGGCAATGGTGGCAGTCAGCCACGACTCAGCCGTCGTTTGTTGGAACACCTCCCGGATAAAGATCAGGCATTGGCTGCCGTAGAGCACTTGCTCGATTGGTTTGCCGCGCAGGATCGAAAATGTCGCATGGGTAAACTGGTCGATGAGGCTGGGCTGGAGACGTTACGCCAGGTCGCCCTGGGAGCCGGTCGGGGAGGTGATCCCTTGGCGGGCGGAAATATCCCCTGAATCGCATGGCCGGGTGTGGACCGTGTTTAACCGGGACTTTTTCTCTGTAGAGTTCCAATCAGATCTTTCACCGCTGCTGGCTTGTGGCCTGCATTCCCTTTGGTGTTGTTCCCGCTGCTGGGGGTAATTGTTGATTGGAAAAATAGACTTTTAAGGGTAGTTATGCTTTATTAATAGACTATAATAAATGACAATGTCCGGAGGAGGGGATTCGTGAACAGGAACAACGGCCATGTACAATGTCCTTCATTTGCCGGTTTTGGTTTTTCTTCCGGCGTTGATCTTTGCCTTGTCTGCCCTCGCAGCGAAATCTCCCTCAACAACCAACGTTGCTCAATTGGAGAAAATGACCCAACCTGAGAAAGTCATCTTTGATACCGACCTGAAAAAAGCCATTCGATATCGTAGGGTGCCACTCAACGAACTGGTACCCGCTTCGCCAGACCAGAATCAGGAACGTACGAAGCAGTGCTAGCGACGAATATGTGGTGATTTTTCTCTCGCGAGGATTTACGTATCGGAGTTTTTCTGCCGGCCAGCGGGACAGACCGGGAACGGATGAGCCGAGTCATGCATGGACCGGTCAAGAGTGTTCTGCAAACCGAGGCTCCCGACAACTTATTTGTTTCGAAATGGACCAGGATGATCAATCGTATTGAATTTTTGACCGACTGAGGATGGTACCTTGAAGAAAGTCAGTTTGTTCCGCTATTTCTCCTCGCTGATCGATTTCGCACCGATCACGATTCTCTTTATGTCGATTTTTATCGCGCTCTTTATCTTTGATATCTCGCGTACAGCGGACGGACTCCTCAATAATAATCAGCAGCATCATGTGAAAACCCGCAGTATCATCAAGACCAACCTGCTGATGCAGAAGGGGCTTGCACAGGCGCTGATTGCTCTGCAGAGCGAAAATGAAAGTTCTTTTTACGGGGCACTTGAGCTGCTGGAGGGCGGGCAGAGCTTTTGGTTCGATAACGGCCATGAAAACGATAAGTCTTACGAGATCTCACTGCTCATCGAAGAGCTTTTGTCGGAGCTTAAGCATCGGGGAGAAGAGCGTTTCACCGGCGGACTTTCTCCTTCTCTGACGACTATGAAGCGGTTACAAGAGCGCGGCAACGAAATTTATTCCCTCCTGACCGTTGAGGACAGCCGAAATTGGAGCGAAACGATTATTGAGAACGGGCGGAAACACGCTTATCTCAAACAACTCTCCCTCTTCTTTTTCGTCATGTGCCTCTTTCTGGGGGGGATTATTACCATCATGACGCTTGCTGCCCGTAAAAGCCGTTCTGCCGAGAAATCTCTACAGGAACTGACTCAGGAGCTGGAGAGGAGGGTTGATGAACGGACAGAGGAGCTGAGCCTGGCTTATCAGGAACTGGTGATGCAGGCGAACCTGCTGCAGACGATCCTTGATACCATCCCTGTCCCCATTTTCTATAAGGATGCACTGGGCGTTTATCTGGGTTGTAACAAGGCTTTCGAGAATTATATCGGGTTACCTAGAGACAGGGTCACCGGTGCGACTGTCTATGATATTGCACCAAAGGAATTAGCAGCAATCTACCACCGCGCAGATCTTGAATTAATCCGGGAAGGTGGCGCGCAGGTTTATGAAACTTCGGTCCGTTATGCCGACTCTTCTCTCCACGATGTTCTTTTTCATAAGGCAGTATTTTACAATCAGGATGGATCTGCCGGAGGCCAGGTTGGTGCCATGCTCGATATTACCGAGCATAAAAAAGCTGAAGCCGAGCTGCTGAAGCGCGAGCAGCTCTTCCATGGTATTTTCAATCAGACTTTCAGTTTTATGGGGCTACTATCGCCGGAGGGAAATCTGCTGGAAGTCAATAATACGGCAATGGCAGTCATTGATGCCGACCTGGACGCGGTTTTGGGTAAACCTTTCTGGATGACCCCCTGGTGGACTCACTGTCCTGAAGTGCAGCAGCAGATCCGCGATGGGGTTGAACGAGCCGTTCTCGGTCAGATGGTACGCTTTGAAACCACTCATCTGCGCGGCGATCGCTTGTTGAATGTCGACCTCAGCCTCAAACCGGTCAAAAACGAACAGGGCGAGATACTTTTCATTATCCCCGAGGGCCGGGATATCAGTCAGATCAAGCAGCACGAAAAGGTGCTGCTGTCGATCGCCGAGGGTCTGTCGTCGCAAACCGGTGAAGAGTTTTTCCAGAGTCTGGTTTTAACAATGGCCCAAACCTTGAGTGCCGACTACACTTTTGTTGGCCGCTTCAAAGATGGGCATGGCGATATCGTGGAGACTCTGGCGAATTGCGCTGACGGGATCATTCTCGACAATATCGAGTACGGACTGCAGAATACACCCTGCCAGGCTGCGCTTGACTGCACAGAGGTGAGCATTCATCCGGAAGATGTCATGCGGTTATTTCCGGACAACTCTCAACTACAGACGATGGGAATTGACGGCTATGTCGGCATGCCACTTCGTGCGACCAGTGGGGAGCCGTTGGGGATTCTTGTCGCCATGTACCGTAAGCCGATTCGGGATATTTCAACGACCGAACACCTGGTAAAGATCTTCGGTGTCAGAGCGGCAAATGAGATTGAACGTCTCCAGAATCAACTCCGGTTGGAGGAGAGCGAGAAAACGTTCCGTACTATTTTTCAGGCCGGACCCGATGCCGCAGTCGTAGCACGCCTGGAGGATAAAATTATAGTCGATTGCAATGATGGCTTCAGCCAGTTAACCGGCTATGATAAACAGGAGGTGCTGGGAAAAACTTCCATCGACCTGGGCATCTGGGTTAACCCTGAGGATCGACGCCAGATGTACGGACTTCTGGAGAAGACCGGCCGGGTGGAAAATTTCGAATTCCTGGGACGCAAGAAGAATGGCGAGATTTCTGATTCACTGCTTTCAATGCGAATTATACAACTACGAGGCGTTTCCCATCTGCTGGTCGTGACTCGGGACGTCACCGAATTCAAACAGGCACAGCAGGCATTGCAGGACAGCGAACAGCGCTACCGTGAATTGTATACCCAGTTTCAGGTTCTGCTTGACGGAATTCCGGATGCTTTGCTCCTGTTCTCGAACGACCTGAAAGTGGTCTGGGCCAATCAGGGGGCTGCCAGGCATTTTTCCCGGACCGCTGAAGAACTGGAGGGGATGTCCTGTGATGACCTCTGGCAAGATCAGTCGGGAATTTGCCTGGAATGTTCCGCTACCGTTTTTCAGGACGGAAAATCCCTGGATATGACTCTGAAAGCCACGGATCGGCGTCATTGGGGTATCAAGACCTTTCCCATCAGGGATACTGATGGTCAAGTGAGCAGTTGTATTCAGATTGCCAGCGATATTACGGAAAAAATACGTCTGCGTGAACACTCCGACCAGGCAAGTCGGCTGGCTTCGTTGGGTGAATTGTCCGCCGGAGTTGCGCATGAGATCAATAATCCTAACGCTCAACTGTTGCTGAATCTGCCGTTAGTGGCTGAGGCGATTGCCGATAGTCTGCCGATTCTTGATCGATACAGTGACGCCGAAGGTGATTTTTGCTGGGGCGGGGTGGACTATTCCAGGATGCGCCATGAAATTCCGAAATTGATCGAAGAAATGCAGGATGCCGCAGGCCGGATTAAAACCATTGTTGACGATCTCAAGAACTTTTCCCGTAACGAAAGTCTCGACCAGGGACAGATGTTCAGTTTGAACGACGCGCTGAAAACGGCAGTGCGCCTGTCGGGAAATACTATAAAAAATTCGACGAATCGCTTCACCGTTGAATATGGCGAAGATTTACCTCTGATCAAGTGCGCGCGCCAGCGGATCGAGCAGGTACTGGTGAATCTGATCATTAATGCCTGCCAGGCACTTGAAGAGAGGACCCGTGGAATTTGTGCCAGAACCTGGTACGACAAAGAGCAGGGCATGGTTTTCTGCGAGGTTGAGGATGAAGGTGTCGGAATAGAAGAAGAAGTTCTCTGCCACGTCACCGATCCATTTTTCACCACGCGTCGCGAGGATGGTGGAACCGGACTGGGTTTGTCGATCTCCGCCCGAATTGTGAAGGAGCATGGCGGCCAATTGGTGATCTCCTCACAACGAGGCCGGGGAACGAGCGTTGCAGTGAGTTTCAAGGCTAATTAACGGGAAGGGAGCCAGATGGATTCAGCAGACAGATCACCGCAAAAGCCTATCCTGCTTGTCGATGACGAGCAAGCCTGGCTGCACAGCATGTCCCTGACGCTCGCCACTCAGGCTGGCCTCGATAATCTCATTCTTTGCACTGAGAGTAACAAAGTTCGTGAGCTGGTGGCACAGGAGGAGTTTTCTCTGGTTCTGCTCGATCTGACCATGCCGCATCCTGCCGGGGAGGACCTGCTCACCCTGCTGCAGGAAGAACATCCCGAGCTACCGGTTATCATCCTCAGCGGCATCAATCAGCTTGAACGCGCCGTCGATTGCATGCGGCTGGGCGCCTTCGATTACTATGTCAAAACAGAAGAACGCAAGCGCATTGTCTCTGGTGTTCAGCGCGCATTGCGGATGCGGGAACTCCAGCAGGAAAACGAACTGCTACGACAGGGGATTATTGAGCATCATCTTAAACATCCGGATGCGTTCGAACATTTTTTGTCACAGGATGCCAAGGTTTACGCGGTGTTCCATTATCTGGAAGCCGTTGCCTCCAGTACCCAGCCGGTACTGATTACCGGTGAAAGTGGTACAGGAAAGGAGCTGGCAGCAAGGGCTGTCCATAATCTCAGTCGTCCAGAGGGACCCTGGGTGGCCGTAAATGTAGCCGGACTGGATGGAACGGTTTTTTCAGACACGCTCTTCGGTCATACCGCGGGAGCTTTTACCGGGGCCGTGCGGGCGCGGAAGGGGATGATTGAAGAAGCAGCGCACGGTACACTGTTCCTCGACGAGATCGGGGATTTGTCCCCGGAGTCACAGGTTAAGTTGCTGCGACTTCTTCAGGAAAACGAATATCACCCGCTGGGTTCAGATCGAACCAGACGTTCTTCAGCCCGGATTGTGGTAGCGACAAACCGCGATCTTGCAAAAAGAATGGAGGCCGGTCATTTTCGCCGGGACCTTTACTATCGACTCACCACCCACCATGCCCATTTGCCATCATTGAGGCAGCGACCCGATGATTTGCCCCTGCTCCTGCGGCATTTTCTCCAGGAAGCCGCGGACTCTCTTGGTCGCACAGTCCCGACACCGCCAGCAGAGCTGCCGGTATTATTGTCGACTTACCATTTCCCGGGCAATGTTCGCGAGCTGCGGTCAATGGTTTTTGACGCCGTCAGCCTTCATCGGTCCGGAAAATTGTCAATGCAGTCTTTCAAGGATGCGATCGGCCGTCAGCAAGTTCAAACATCAGAACAAGAGGTCAATACAAAGCCAAAGCTGACGTTCAGTCATACGCTTCCCACCCTTGACGAAGCTACGACGCTGGTGGTCGAAGAGGCCATGTCACGATCCCAGGGAAATCAGACGATTGCAGCAGCGATGATTGGAATCTCACGTCCTGCACTGAATAAACGTCTGAAAAAAATGCGTGAAGAGGGCGACGAAGCATCCATATAACGCCTTTTGTTTATATTGCTATTTCCTTCAAAAGAGCCCGTTTCGGGCTCTTTTTTTATGTTGACGACAGAAGCGATTGGGTATCGAAAGGGTGTGACCACAGGAACAGTGTGCATCTGCGAACGTGCTTAAAAGTCTTTTTATAACAGCAGGTTTGTCTGATTGTGTGTTTTTGCCTGTGAGCAGTTGCACACCCATATTGAATGGTTAAGTGTTGGGGCTGGCCCCGTTTCTCACACAAAATCAAGCGATTAGAAAGTTGTTTTTAATTGGCAAGAGATTTGTATATGTATACGTCGCTGCAAGGTTCTTAGATAGGGGTTAAATCGCGAAGCGGTATTGATGATGTCTGCATGATTGTGAAAATTCAGACGGGTGCAAAGATGAAAAAAATTCTTCTATTGAATGATAAGCACGAGTCGCTGCTCAGCATCAATTTTGTGTTGCAGGCAGCACAATATATTCCGGTCCTGTTTAATGAGCCGGAAGAGTTGATCAATTGGGCGAAAATCTACAGAGATTCTATTAACAACTGTTTGCTGATCAATGGCTGCCGCGATGTTGCCTTGTTGGAAAAAATGCGTCGGCTCTTGTACTCCTGCGATCTTGATCTGCAGGTTTTTATTGTTGGCGACGACTTGCCTGCAGTTGTTCAAAGGATGGCTGAGTATAATTCGAAAATAAGTTGTTGCCGGTCCGTGGATTTGGTCTCCGAGTTAAACAGGTTTCAGCAATCCGGCCCGACTATCGATGAGGCAATTGAATAAAAACTCGCACTGACGAGAAAGATGTTTTTTAAAGGAGTAAAAAACATGACCCTTACACTTAAATTGACTCACAAGATGACCGCCCTTGTCAGTCTTTGCCTGGTTGCGATAACGGCGATTACGCTGATCTCTCTGGTGATTAACAAGGGCAACCTGATTGATGATCGGAAAGAGAAAACCCAGCATGTTGTAGAGACTGCGCTGGCTACGGTCGAGTATTTTTATAATCGCTACAAGACAGGGGCGATTTCCGAGGCCGAGGCACAGCAGTCAGCACTGGCTGCCGTTGAAAAAATGCGCTATGGGGGCAATGAATATTTCTGGATCAACGACCTGGAACCACGGATGCTGATGCACCCTTTCGTAAAAGATCTGGTCGGACAATCTCTGCAAGACTACAAGGATCCTAACGGAACCAGGCTTTTTGTTGAAATGGCCGATGCCGTCAAGCGGGACGGTGAAGGTTTTGTTGATTATGTCTGGCAGAAAAATGGACAAAAGGCTCTGTCACCTAAAGTCTCATATGTCAAGGGGTTCGCTCCCTGGGGCTGGGTCCTTGGTTCAGGCATCTACCTTGATGACGTTGATGCGGACTTCTGGGCTCAAGCAAAGCGCTTTGCGACAGTAATCCTGGTTGTCGTCCTGCTGCTGGCGATCATCTCCTATTTGATCGGCCGCAGCATTACGCGTCCTCTGGCCAAAGCCGTCGGCGTCGCTCAGGCCCTGGCCAAAGGCGATCTGAGCGTCAAGGTTGAGTCCGACAAGCAAGATGAGACGGGTCTTATGCTGGGCGCGATGGGTGAAATGGTCGATTCGATGAAAGGGGTTTCCAGACTGGCTCAACGTGTGGCGGAAGGAGACCTGACTGTTGAAATCAGGGAGCGCTCGGACAAGGATGAGTTGATGCTGGCGCTGCAGGCGATGGTCGGAAAATTGCTTGAGGTCGTCGGCGGGGTCAAGTTTGCCGCAGAAAACGTCAATGCCGGGGCGGTTGAAATGAGCGCCAATTCGCAGCAGATGTCTCAGGGCGCGTCGGAGCAGGCAGCAAATGCAGAAGAGGTTTCTGCGTCGATCGAAGAGATGACCGCCAATATTCGCCAGAATACGGATAATTCCCTGCAGACCGAAAAAATCGCGGTTCAGGCCGCGCTGGATGCCGAAGAGAGTGGTGTGGCCGTCACGGAAACCGCCGCCGCGATGAGAAACATTGCTGAAAAAATTCTGATCATCGAAGAGATCTCTCGTCAGACCAATCTGCTGGCCTTGAATGCCGCAATTGAAGCCGCCCGGGCCGGAGAGCAGGGACGCGGGTTCGCTGTAGTTGCTGCTGAAGTTCGTAAACTGGCCGAGCGCTCCCAATCTGCGGCGGCAGAGATCAATGAACTTTCGGTCTCCAGCGTTTCTGTTGCCGAAAAAGCCGGTACCATGCTTCAGTCAATGGTACCAAATATACATAGAACTGCGGAGCTGGTTCAGGAGATTGCCGCTGCAAGTCGCGAACAGGATGCGGGGAGTGAACAGATTACCAAGGCTATTCAGCAACTCGATATGGTCATCCAGCAGAATGCTTCAGCGGCAGAAGAAGGTGCATCGACCGCAGAAGAGCTCTCCAGCCAGGCCGAGCAGATGGCCGATATGATCGATTTTTTCCAGGTTGGAACTCATGGGGAAACAGGTCGTGGCAGTCATCACAACCAGATCAGGCATCAGCAGGGAATAAGCAGTCAAACGGAACGGAAAAAGTCAGCTCATTTGCCTTTTATCGCCAGTCGCAAGACCACTCATGTGCGTAGCGACGACAGTGTGAGCGGAGTGGCTTTGGATCTCAAGTCAGGGGTTGACTCCCGGGACCTTGAGTTTGAACAGTTCTGAGACATGATGTTCACTATGTTGTACTTGAGTCCTTTCAGTTACAAATTACGGAGCACAATTTTTAATGGGTGAACTCGCAAAAAAGTTTGATGAGTATACGGACGTGGTGTCCCTTGGTAGTTGTCCCGAAATTATGTCGGCTGTGGGCACCGATTTTTTCCATCTGCTGAACAGGCATCTGGCAAAAAAATTAAGTGCTGATATTGTCTATATTGCGGAAATAAACCTGCACTCGAAAGGGCACTTACAAACGCTGGCGGCATATCGGGATGGTGAAAATATCCCGGATTATTCTTATCTTGCTGCCGGAACGCCCTGTGCAATCGCTTTATCTGAAAGTGTCGTCATCTGTCGGGATGACCTGCAGAAGCGATTTCCGGAATCGAATAAGCTTCAGCCAGGGCTGCGATCTTTTTTTGCAGCCGGGCTGCAGGATGGAGCCGGTGAGTCGATTGGTGTTCTCGCTTTGGGATGGTGCTGTACTGATCCGGACATTGAGACTGCCAAACAGTCGGTTCAGGTCATCATGAACCGGGTTTCTGCCGAGTTGCAGCGCATCCGGGTTGCCAGGGTTCTTGAAGAGCAGTTGCACTTCACTCAGGAGATACTCGACGCGATTCCGATTCCCGTTTTTTACAAGGATCGTCAGCTCAGGTACCTGGGGTGCAACAGAGAATTTGAGAATGCGATCGGCCGCACTCGTACTGAAATTGTCGGCAAAACGTCAATAGATACTATTTCGGATGACAACTACCGGAGATATCATAAACTGGATAAAAGCATTCTTAAAAGTGGACAGTCACATGCCTATGAAGAGGTGATGCAGTATGGAGACGGCAGCGAGCGTGCAGTCGTGTTCAACAAGGCGGCAATGCGTGATTCGGAACGCCGGATCAGCGGAGTCATCGGCACCATGTTTGATATGTCGGAACTGAAAAATGCCGAACAGCGAATCCATCGGCTGGCTCACTACGATCATTTGACAGGATTACCTAATCGCCAGAGTTTTATTGACCATCTCAACAAGGCTCTCGCAGCCAACCTGGAAGAGAAGAAATACTCGATCGCTGTGCTTTGCCTTGATGTCGATCATTTCAAGTCATTAGGTCATAGCATTGGTGCGGAAGCTTGCAACTCCATATTGCAAACTTTCAGCGAACGTCTGACCCGCTTTTCGAGAAGTCGGGATCTCTATTCAAGGATCAGCACGAATCGGTTTTCCATAGCTCTTTGTTCTCTGTCTCATAAACAGGATGTCGCATCCTTTGCGCGACGTATTTTGGTCGCATTGGCCGAACCGGTCCAGGTCAACGGTGAGGATTTCTACTGTACTGTCAG
>Ga0102946_1000613_pt1 | contig 12347 bp, 11 predicted proteins | sample SalPon2A_A_D1_MG_FD_78209 | JGI IMG/M metagenome (GOLD analysis project Ga0102946, IMG submission 78209) | Soil microbial communities from South San Francisco under conditions of wetland restoration - Salt Pond MetaG R2A_A_D1_MG | ecosystem: Environmental > Terrestrial > Soil > Wetlands | place... | reverse complement strand
TCGCTCGGGTACAGCGACCGCAGCCGGCCCGAGCCCCCGCCGAGGGCCGCCGGGTTCGTGCAGAGCACCTCCTCGCCGGGCGTCGCGGCGCGACCGAAGATCGCGTCGGGCGGCACGGGGTCGTCGAAGGTGGCGAAGGCGATGACGCAGCGCAGCTGACGTTCGGACTCGCACGCCCGCACGCGACGGAAGCTGCCGCCCCGGTCGCTGCCCTTCTCGACCGTGACGCCGCCGCCGAGCAGAATCGCGGCAATCAGCCGGCGCCGGTCCGCCCGCTCGCGGTCGATCTCCTCCGCGACGAGCCTCTGGAGCATGAAGGTGCCCTGCGAGTGCCCGATCAGCACGACACCCCGCCTCGGCCCACGGCGCTGCCGGTACTCGCGCCAGGCGCGGCGGACATCGCGATAGGCGATCGCCAGGGCCTCGTCGGTGAAGCCGCCTTCGTTGAGCGCCTTCAGCGGCACCTGCCGGTAGACCGGGGCGAAGATCCGGCAGTGCTGGTTGTAGCGCGCGGCCTGGTACTGCGCGATCGAGTCGAGCTCGGGGTCGACATCCAGGTTCGCGTTCTGCGTCGGCTGGTCGCTGACCGTGGGATAGACGTAGAAGCAGTCGAGCCGGCGGCGGGAGGAGCGCTCCGGCGCCTTCGTCCCGGCTTCCGTGCCGTCGGGCGCGAGCAGCGTGCTACGGAGAGGGGTCTGGCAGGGGTCATCGGCAGCGGCGGGACTGCAGAGCCACTTGGTCTTGCCGGCGGCATCCGCCCCCGCGGCGAAGGCCCCGAGAAGCAGGAGCACGATGATCGCCAGCGGGACGGCCAGCCACGGGCCGACGCTCGCCCCGCGCATCAGCGCCGGCCGAACTTGCGGTTGTCGAGCGGAACGTAGTCGCGGCACGGCTGGCCCCGCAGACCCGGACAGGGCGGCAGCGAGGTCGGCGCCCCGACCCCCTTGGCGACGGGAAGCACCAGGCGTGAGGGGTGCTTGCGGCTGCGGGCGGCGGCGACCCACGGGCGGCCGTTCGGGGAGGCCTCCTCGAAGGCCCAGATCGGCTGATCGCCCCCGGGCGCCGAGAGGATCACCCGAATCCTCGACCCCCTTCTGAACACGTGCCCCTGGTAGTAGAGGGGGATCCGTACCTTGACCCAGCGGCCCTTCGGCAGGGTCTTGGCGTCCCGCTTGCGGAGGCTGGGCACCGGCTCGGTCAGGCTGCTCTCGTCGCGGTCGATCTTCCGGGCGTCGGTACGGAGCCAGCCCCCCTGAACGAAGGTCTCCATGCCGTCGCGACGGACCTCGGTCAGCGTCGCCTGCAGGTCGACGTTGCGCGCCGCGGAGCGGATCCAGACCTGCAGCTCTCCCGCTCCGAGCACCGCCCGGTCCTTCCCGAGCCTCGGGGTCACGTACGAGAGCGCGCGCCCGGTGCGGTTCTGGCTCCATTCGTAGGCGGGCGAGTCGGTCCACAGGCCGTTCTTGCCGCCACCGGTGTCGCCCGTGAAGTTGGTCGGCGGCCGGGCGCCGGGGTCCCACTTGAAGCGGTCGGCGCCGCGCCCACGCCGCTTGCCGAGCAGCTTGCCCTTACCCGAGAGGAACCACGAGCGCGGCTTCGCCCTGCCCGGCGGATAGGTCCGGAAGGAGCGCTCGAACGCCGGCAGCGGCTTGCCGGGCTTCGTGCCGGCGCCGTTGTCGAAGAGGATCCGGATCGGCGGCTGGGACTCGAATGCTGCCTGTGCCGAGGCGAGGTCGGGCTGATTCTGGATCGGGTCGTCGGGCAGCTGCACGCCGCCGACCCCCATCAGCGCGGAGTACAGGGCCGGAGCGTTCGCCTTGATCGCGGGCGAGAGCTGCGGCCGGCGCTTGGCGACATAGATCTCCATGAAGTCGAACCAGCGATTGAAGGTCTCCGGATCGAGCGAGTCGGAGTGCGTGCCGTTGGTGAAGGTGAACCACTTCCGGTCGGTGCCGGTGAATCGCTTGGCCAGGGTCGGGCAGTGGCCGCCGGTCTGCTCGTCGGTCCACTGGCACGCCATGAAGGTGGGCACCTCGATCCTGTCGACGAACTTCGCCGGGCTCAAGGGGTCGGCGACCTTCGGCCGGTAGAACTCGTTGCGCCGGGTCTTGGCGATCAGGTCGATCGCCTCGGGGTGGAGTGCCTGGTTCGCCTCGCAGACCTCGTCGCCCTCCTGGATCCGCTTGTAGGCCCAGGCCTGGCCGCTGTCGGGTCCGGCCGGCTTCGCGTCGTCGACCCGGTCCTGGGCCCACTCGAAGGCGAAGCCCGTGTTGAGGATCCCGCCGGGGTAGAGCGTTGTCTGGGTGTCGTCGATCACCGACAGCGGGGTGATCGCGGCGAGGCTCGGCGGGCGCTCGGCAGCTACGAACAGCTGGCTGATCCCGCCGTAGGAGAGGCCCAGCATCCCGACCTCCCCGTGCAGCACCCAGGGCTGGCGAGCGACGGTCTCGACGAGGTCGTAGCCGTCGAGGGCCTGCAGCGGTTCGAAGTAGTCGAAGGCGCCACCCGAGCAGCCCGTGCCGCGCATGTTGACGTCGACGACCGCGTAGCCGAGCAGCCCGGCGACGGGCCCGATTCCACTCTGAGGACCGGCGGGATTGGCGTATCCGTAGCCGGAGTACTCGACCAGGGTCGGGTAGGGACCATCCTCGACCGGGCCGGGCAGATGAACGGTGAGCGAGAGTTTGGTCCCGTCGCGGGTACGCATGTAGCCGTAACCGCCGGCCGGCAGGGCCTGGTCGTAGAGCTTCGTGCTCGGCGGCCGCGAGCGCTCGCTGATGACGCGCAGCCGCTTCGTCTCCCCCACGCCCTTCTCCTTGACGGTGTACCCGCCGCCGGGATCGACCTTGCGGAAGACGACCCCGCCGAGCTCGCCGGCACGCTCGGCGTCGACCTTCTCACCGCGGCGCAGGAGCTTGATCCGCTTGCCCGGCGTCGCCCCGGTGACCTGCACCTGCTTGGCGCTGCCGCGAGCGGTCAGATCGCCCGAGGCGGCGGACGCGATGCCGGGAGCCGCGAGCGCGCAGCCAGCTGCGACGACTCCCGCCGCGAACAGCCCCCTAAGCCGCCTGATGCTCCTCACCGCACCGAACTCTCGCACACCGGGCCGGCGGGCGCCGGCGGCTGCCTACTCCAAGAGCTCCTCGGGCAGCGGCACGTCATCGATCTCGAACCGGATCTCGTCGATCAGACCGCTCAGGCTGTCGGCGCCCGCATCGACGATCTGGTTGAAGATGAGCAGCAGCGCGATCACCAGCGCGGCCAGCACGACGCCGACCACGCTGAAGATCTGACCCGCCAGGGCGACGGCGCGGAGCCCGGAGCTGTCGCCGCTGTCGGCGCGGCGCTTGCCCGTGCTGCCCAGCGCGATGCCGACCACGGCGATCGGGAGCGAGGCGTAGAAGGCGAGGCCGCTGCCGAAGACGACGAGCAGGATCGAGAGCGGGCCCAGCAGGATCGCCCCGACCGCCGCGTAGTTGAACCCGCCGGCGCCCGTGGATGCGCCGGGCCGGGCGGCCGGGGGCGGCTGATCGCGTCGCGGGGGCGGCGGTGGCTCGGGATCGCGGACCGGCTGCTCCTCGACCCGCGCCCGGCGGACCCCCTCGGGCGGCTCCACCCGCTCGGTGGCGATCGCACCGGGTGCGATCGCCTCGGTCGGCGACTCCGGACCACCCTGGATCTCGAGCGTGACGCCCCCGACAACGATCCGGTCGCCGTCGAAGAGCCGGCGCTCCCCCTCGATCGGCTCGGCGTTGACGTAGGTCCCGTTGGCGGAGCCGAGGTCGCTGACGGCGAGGTCGCCGCCGGGACCGAGCCGGATCTCGGCGTGACGGCGCGAGACCCCGGCCTCCTCGAGCTGCAGGTCGACGCCCTCGTCGCGCCCCACCACGACCGCGCCGGAGCCGAGCTCGATGCTCTCGCCCTCCCCCGGGCCCTCGGCGATCACGATCAAGGCTCCCATCCGGGCGGAGTCTATTCCCGCCGGCCCGGCGCCGATTCCCGCCCCGGTTCCGGTCCTGCGCCTATATCGACTTCGATATACTCTCCGCATGGACGCAGCCACGCTGCTGCGCGAGGCGCGACTCTCGGCCGGCCTCAGCCAGGCCGAGCTCGCCGACCGCAGCGGAACCTCGCAGGCGACGCTCTCCAGCTACGAGCGCGGCCACCGCACGCCCTCCGCTGCGACGCTTCAGCGCGTTCTCGCCGCCTCGGGCAGGCGGCTGACGACCGCGCCCGCCGGCCGGCCCGTCCGCACCCCGGGCCGCGCCGCGCTCGAGCGCGCCGGCCGCACCCTCGTCGAGGTGCTCGAGCTCGCGGCGCAGCTGCCGACCAGCCACGCGGGCGCGCAGCGCTTCCCGGGCCTGCCACGCACGTCCAGCGCCGGCGAACGTCGATGACGCTTGCCGAGAAGCTGCTCGCGATCCACCACGCGCTCGAGCGAGCCGAGTTCGAGCACGCGTTCGGCGGCGCGATCGCGCTCGCCTACTGGACCCTCGATCCACGCGGCACCAGCGACATCGACGTCAACATCTTCGTCCCTGCCGCTCGCGCCGGCGGGGCCGTCGGAGCGTTGCCCGACGGCGTCGCCTGCGGGGAGGCCGACCTCGCTGCGATCGAGCGTGACGGGCAGGCGCGGCTGTGGTGGGACGAGACGCCGGTCGATGTCTTCTTCGACTACGAGCGCCTGCACGAGGAGGCGTCGCGCCACCGCCGACTCGTGCCGTTCGCCGGCGAGGAGATCCCGATTCTCGGTCCGGTCGAGCTCGCGACCTTCAAGGCGGTCTTCGACCGAACCCGGGACTGGGCCGACATCGAGGCGATGCTGGCGGCCGAGACGCTCGATCTCGACGCGGTCCGCGCCCATCTGGCGAAGCTGACCGGCGCGGACGACGCCCGGCTCCGGCGGCTTGCGGAGGCGGCCGAGCGCGTGGATGCAGCACGTGCCCGAGCGACCGGCGGCGGGGCGTGAGCGTCACCACCCGCAGCCTCGAGGGTGGCGACGCGGGCTCGCTGACCCGGCTGATCGAGCGCTGCTACGGCGACACCTACCCCTACGAGGAGTTCTACGACCCCGCCGAGCTGCGCCGCCTGATCGAGGCGGGCGGGCTGCGGTCGGTGATCGCACTCGACGGCGACGAAGTGATCGGCCATACGGGCATGACGCTCCGGGAGGCCGGCGCCGCGGTGCCGGAGGCCGGGATCACCGTCGTCGATCCGGACCGGAGAGGCCAGGGGGTGCTTCGCGAGCTCGGCATCGCTCTGGTCGAGCGCTGCCGGGACGAGGGCTTCGCCGGCTTCGTTCACTACCCGACGACCGCCCACGAGGTGATGCAGAAGGCCTCGGTGCGCTTCGGCGGCGTCGAGACCGGCGTGCTCCTCGGCTACATACCGGAGGACACCGACTACCGGGCCGTGGAAGACGAGCGGACTTCCGGCCGGCTGGCCGCGACGGTCGCCTACCAGCCGATCGGCTCACTCGACCCGCAGGACGTCGTCCTCCCCGGGCGCCACGCGGAGCTGCTCGCGGGCCTCTACGAGGAGATCGGCGCCGAGCGAGGCTTCCGGACCGCCGGTGACGCGGATGGCAGCTCCGCGGTCGAAAGCCGCTTCAGCCCGCGGGAGGGCCTACTCCGGGTGAGCGTCCAGCGGATCGGGGCGGAGCTCGGAGCGACGCTCGATCGGCTGCTCGCGAAGCACGCCGGTGTCGAGGTGATCCACGCCGACCTGCCGCTCGCCGACCTCGCCGTCGGCGCGGCGGTCGAGGAGCTGGGCGAGCGCGGGTTCTTCTTCGGCGCGCTGCTGCCCGCGCTCGGTCGCGCGGATCTCCTGCGGCTTCAGCGGCTCACCGATCCCCGGGCCGCAGCGTTCCAGCCGCGGGTCGCAAACCGGGGCGCCCGTCGCGTGCTCGACCACATCAGGGCCGACGCCGGGGTCGGATAGCGGACGAGGCCGTTCAGAGCCCGAGCCCGCGCACGCCCTCCTCGTCCCAGCCGAGGTGATGGGCGATCTCGTGGCGAACGGTGCGCTTGACCTGAGCCCGCAGCAAGTCGGGGCGGCGACCGAAGTCGCGCTCGAGCGTGTCCTGGTAGATCACGATGCGGTCGGGGAATCCGTCCCGGGCGATCGTGCCGCCGATGTAGTGACCGTAGGCGCCGTGCTCGGCACCACGATCGGAGACGATCACGGGCGTGTGGTCGAGCAGCTCGAGGAAGTCCTCGGGGAGCTCATCCAGCGCATCCATGACGAGCGTGTCGAACTCGCTCGGAGGCCGGTCCGGGGGCGGCATCGAAGCGAGCACCTCGCTGCGATCGACGAGCCGCCGGAACTCCGGCTCGGGCATCTCCTTCCCGGTTGCGAGCACGGTGAGCCACGCGGTGACGACGATGATCGCCACGGCCCCGGCCAGGATCGAGAGCAGGTCCTCCAGCCCGGCGAGCGACGGCGGGTTGAGAATCAGCACGCCCAGGCCGAGCAGGAACGCGGTCAGCGCGGCTGCCCGCAGCGGCGGTCCGAGGATCTCCCACATCCAGGGCAGGTTACGGAGCGGCCCCCGTCGGCAGGCCGAGGGCGTCCCCCGGCCGCAAACCTCGCCTAGCCCAGCGTCGCGGCCCAGTCGGCGATCAGGCGGCCGATCTCGGGCCCCGAATCCTCCTGGATGAAGTGGGCGCCGGGCACCCGGGCCTCGCGCTGATTCGGCCAGCCGCGGCAGAACTCTCGCTGGGGGCCGACCAGGATCGCGCCGGGGTCGGCGTCGATGAAGAGCTTCGGGACCTCCGACTCAGAGAGCCATGCTCCGTAGTCCTCGACGATCTCGACGACCTCCGCCGGCTCGCCGTCGATCGGCAGCTCCCGGGGCCAGCGGAGCGTCGGGCGGCGCGACTCTCCCGGCTCGGCGAACGGCCGTCGGTACTCGTCGTGCTCGGCCGACTCGAGCTCGCGCAGGATGGAGCTCGGCAGCACCGCCTCGACAAACAGGTTCTTCTCGAGGATCAGCTCCTCCCCGGCCGGCGAGCGGAACGCCTGGAAGATCTCCCGGGCGCCCTCGGGCCACTGCTCCCAGTCGACGGGGCGGACGATCGCCTCCATGTAGGCGATCCCGGCGACCCGATCCGGGTGCCGGCGCGCCCAGTCGAATCCCAGCGCCGAGCCCCAGTCGTGAACGACGAGGATCAACTCGCCCTCGGGCAGCACCTCGTCGAGCAGCTCGTCGAGGTAGCGGCGATGCTCGAGCAACCCGAACGAGTCGGGGCCCGCGTCCGCGGGCCGCGCCGAGTCGCCCATCCCGATCAGGTCCGGGGCGACGCAGCGGCCCAGCGGCCGCAGCGGCCCGATCACCTCGCGCCAGAGAAAGGAAGAGGTCGGGTTGCCGTGGAGCAGGACGAAGGTGGGCGAGCCCTCGCCCTCGTCGATCAGCGCCATCTCCGTGCCGAGCACGTCGATGGTGCGCTTGCGCGAGCGGAACTGCTCGGGGTCGATCAAAACCCGCTACCCGGGGTTCGAAGCCGTCGCCACCCAGACGGACGCGCGACCGACGATCGAGTCGTCGTCGCGCTCCCAGCCGAGCTCGCGGTAGTGGGCAGCCACCGCATCGGCGATCTCGGGCTTGAGGCTCTCCCCGCGGTCGGCGTTCAGGCGGATCAGCTCCGCACCCGGACCGATCGCGAGCATCGCATCGAGCGCTTCGTCCATGTCCCGGCCCATGTAGTAGTCGAAGTCGCGCTGGTGCAGCTCGATGCTCTCGAAGCCGGATGCCTCGAGGATGCCGGTCAGGGTCTCGGGGTTGCCGAGCGAGAAGGGGCCCGGGCCGCACGTGTCGGCCTCGTACTCCTCCGGGCGCGACAGGTAGCGCTGGACGACCGCCTCGGTCTCGGACCACATCGGGCTCTCGGCCTTGCGCCGCCAGCAGAGCTGCATGCACACGCCGCCGGGCTTGAGCGCGCCGCGAATCGCCCGCATCGCAGGAACCGGTGCCGCAAAGAACTGTGTCCCCATCCGGGAGAAGGCGTAGTCGTGCTCCGGGTCCCAGCTCGCCGTCTGGGCGTCGGAGAGCTCGAAGCCGACGTTCTCAACCCCGGCCTCCTCGGCCTCGCGCCGCGCGTCCTCGACGAAGCGGGGCGAGGAGTCGGTCCCGAGCACGAACCCCTCGCTGCCGACAATCCCTGCGAGCTGCTGCGTCGTCTCCCCGAAGCCGCAACCGATGTCGATGCAGCGGCCGCCCTCGGGCGGCGGGGCGATCCCGAGAGCCTCAGCGGTGATGTCGGTGAGCGCGCCGACGAAGACCTTGCGGTTGAGCTTCCAGCGCTCGTAGAGGACCGTGTCCCAGGCGCGCACCGCCTCCTCGTTCGCGGGAGCCGTCACCCCCGCTGGCTGCACTTGCGTCATCGGGAAGAACCTACCGCATGGCCCAAGCGCTCGCCGGCTCGTCTCTGGACATTTATTGAACGTTTGGTAAATAATCACCGGCAGCCGTCCCGCGGGACGGCCCCGACCCACGATCAAGGAGCGATGGATGACTCACGGCACGACGACGAACGGCGCGACCTCTCCCGCCGACATCGAAAATGAAGACGAGGCGCTCGCGGTCCTCCTCGACGGGGACATCGACAAGGTGATGGCGGGCCTCGACCGGATCCTCGAAGCGGCCCCGAGCTACGAGAAGCTGTTCACCCGCTGGCAGCGCCAGCACTGGTCGACCGAGGACTTCGACTTCACGGAGGACGCGCGCCAGTGGGCCGACCCCGACGCCTTCACCGAGGACGAGCGGCGCTTCATCAAGTTCGGCTTCTCCGAATTCTTCCTGGGCGAGGAGCGGGTGACCACCGAGCTGATCCCGTTCGCGCTGGCGACGCCGTCGATGGAGGCGACCGCTTTCCTGACCACGCAGATCTCCGACGAGGCCAAGCACGTCGTGTTCTGGGACCGCTTCTACCGAGAGGTGCTCGGAGAGGACGCCCGCGGGCTCGACGCGCAGATCGCGGGGCAGCGCTCGGTCGTCAACCAGGAGTGGGAGAAGCTGTTCGACGGCATCCTCCACGAGTGCGCCGAGGACCTCCGGAAGGATCCGTCGGACTTCGGCGCGCTGGTTCGCGGCGTCACCGTGTACATGATCGTGATCGAGGGGACGCTGGCGCTGACCGCGGCCCGCTTCATGATCAAGTCGCTGAAGGAGAACGGTTGGTTCCCCGGCTTCGTCCAGGGGTTCACCGCGGTGAACCGCGACGAGTCCCGCCACGTCGGCTTCGGCGTCAAGCTGCTCGCCGACGCGATCAAGGACGACCCGGCGAACGCGAAGATCGTCGAGTCGACGCTGAAGGAGTGCCTGCCGATCGCGCCGCTGGTGTTCGCGCCGCCCTGGGTGGACAACCCCTACGACTTCCAGACCCCCTTCTACCACTCGTCGGAGGTATTCGAGTACGCGATGAAGTCGCTCTCGAAGAAGCTGGCGGCGATGGGCCTCGACCCCGCGATGCTGGCCGAGGACGCCGCCACCGCGTGAGCGCCGCGACGGAGACTGCCCGCACCGGGCGCCCGGGACGACCGTCCACGGGCGCCCGCGAGCGCATTCTCGCCGCAGCCATCGAGGTGCTCAAGGCCGACGGGTACGCCGGCCTGAGCGTGGCGAAGGTCGCCGCGTCGGCCGGCGAATCGAAGGCCCTGATCGCCTACCACTTCGGCTCCAAGCAGGGCCTGGTCGCCGCCGCCGGCCGGGCGGTCGCCGAGGAGATCACGGCCCGGCTGCTGACCGCGATCGAGAGTGCGACACGGGTCGAGCAGGTGATCCGCGGAGCGCTGGAGGAGGTCGAGAGGATCGCCGACGACGACCCGAGCCTGGCGCGCATCTACTTCGACCTCGCGGCGGTCTCCGTGGTCGACGCCGAGGTCAGGAAGACGATCCGGGAGATCAACGAGCAGTGGCGCTCGGTGATCTCCAGCCTGCTGCAGGAAGCGAGCGACGGCCCGGCTCCCGCACGCGCGCGGACGATCACCGCGCTGCTGATCGCCTCCGCCCAGGGCCTCGCGCTCGAGCGCATCGATCGCGGCCCGATCGACGAGCTCACCGACGCTCGTGAGATGCTGGTCGCATCGATCGTCGAGAGTTGAGAACCAGCGCCGCCGCGGGCACTGCTCCCGACCACGAGGTCGCGATCGTCGGCGCGGGTTTCTCGGGGATCGGCGCGGCGATCGCCCTCGATCGGGCCGAGATCGACGACTGGGTGATGATCGAGGCCGGCGACGGCGTCGGCGGGGCCTGGCACTGGAACACCTACCCCGGCGTCGCGGTCGACATCCCGTCGTTCAGCTACCAGTTCTCGTTCGCCAAGCGCAGCGACTGGTCCCGGATCTACGCGAGCGGCGCCGAGCTCAAGCGCTACGCGGAGGACCTGGTCGACTCCCACGGCTTGCGGTCGCGGATCCGCTTCGACACCAAGGTCGGCGGGGCCGCCTACGACGAGGAGGGACACCTCTGGCGGCTCGATACCGACCGGGGCGAGGTCACGGCGCGCTTCGTGATCGGGGCCACGGGAGTCTTCAGCCAGCCCAAGCTGCCCGACATCCCTGGCGTCGATGAGTTCGCCGGCACCACCGCCCACACGGCGCGCTGGGATCATGACCTCGAGCTCGCCGGCAAGCGCGTGGGCGTGATCGGCACGGGTGCCTCCGCCGTTCAGCTCGTGCCGTCGATCGCGCCCGAGGTCGAGAAGCTGACCGTCTTCCAGCGCACCCCGATCTGGTGCCTGCCGAAGCCGGACGGGCCGATCGACGGCGCGCGCCGCTGGGCGCTGGAGAACCTCCCCGGCGCCAAGCTCGCCACCCGGCTCGCGAGCCAGCTCTACGTCGAGCTCACCTTCCCGCTCCCCGCCCACTTCAACGGCGTGATTCCGCTCGGCAAGCAGGGCGAGCGGGTCGGCAGGCGGTTCCTCCGCGAGGAGGTCGACGATCCTGTCGTCCGCGACCGGCTCACGCCCCGGTACGGGCTGGGCTGCAAGCGCCCGGGCTTCTCGAACGAGTACCTGGCGACCTTCAACCGGGGGAACGTCGAGCTCGAGACGACCGCGATCGAGGCGGTGACGGCTGCGGGCGTGAGCACGATCGGGGACCGGCTCCACGAGCTCGACGTCCTCGTCCTGGCCACCGGGTTCAAGGTCTTCGACCGCGGCAACATGCCGCCCTACCCGATCAAGGGCAGATCCGGGCTCGATCTCGAGGAGTGGTGGGACGAGAACCGGTTCCAGGCCTACGAGGGAGTCTCGGTCCCCGGCTTCCCGAACCTGTTCGCGATCCTCGGGCCCTACGGATACAACGGCGCCTCCTACTTCCAGCTGATCGAGACCCAGGTGCGCCACATCTGTCGATGCCTCCGGCACGCCCGCAAGGAGCGCGCCACCGCGATCGAGGTCACGCGGGAGGCCAACGACCGCTACTTCAGGCAGATGCTCGACCGCCGCACGCACCAGATCTTCTTCCAGGACACCTGCGCCGACGCCAACAGCTACTACTTCGACCGCCACGGGGACGTCCCGCTCCGCCCGAGCCCGAGCGTCGAGACGCACTGGCGCAGCGCCCGCTTCGACCTCGATGACTATCGCTTCGAGCGCCGGCTCAGCCCGGCTCCGGCGGGATCTCACCGCTGAATCCGGCGCGGCCGCGGGCGGCGGTCCTCTGGACCACCGTTCAGGAGGCCCCCGAGTCGTCCCCCTCCAGTCGCTTCCGGAACTCGGCGTCGGTGGTGCCGCCGACCAGGTCGCGAAGGCGGCGCTTGAACCGCTCGCTCCGGCGATCGGGCGGGAAGCGGCGCTCGGCCCGCTCCTGCTTGTCGGGCCGGCGATCTCCGTACTGTCGGCGGGCCCAGGCGGACTCCGGCTTCCCCAGGCGCAGCGCCGCGTAGATCGCGAGCGGGTGGAAGACGATGCCCAGGACCCCGTGGAAGATCCGGCCCTTGCTGATCGCCATATACAGGGCCGTCAGGTAGAGGGCGAGGCCCAGGACCGACCCGACCAGGCCCTCGACGCCCTCGTCGTCGAGCTCGAACGGCCTCACGCCCAGGACCACGAGCAACACGGCGGCGATGCTCAGCACTGCGGCGTCGATGGACGCCCTCCCCTCCTCCGCCCAGTAGACGTCGTCGAGGTGGACCCAGAGCGCGAACTCGTCGATCGTTAGGCCCATGCCGACGCCGAACAGCGCGGCGCAAAGGCCGCGCAGGAAGTCCGAGTCGAAGCCGGCGAAGCCGACGGTCCCCGCGCCCATCATCAGGAAGATGCCCCAGACCAGGTGGTGGAGGTGCAGGCCGCTGTCGCTGACCACGCTGCCGGGCCACCAGGGGACCCGAGGGCTGCGCATGAGCC
>Ga0102946_1000612_pt1 | contig 12350 bp, 10 predicted proteins | sample SalPon2A_A_D1_MG_FD_78209 | JGI IMG/M metagenome (GOLD analysis project Ga0102946, IMG submission 78209) | Soil microbial communities from South San Francisco under conditions of wetland restoration - Salt Pond MetaG R2A_A_D1_MG | ecosystem: Environmental > Terrestrial > Soil > Wetlands | place... | reverse complement strand
GCGCAGGCGATGCCGAGCTGGGTCGGGGTTGGCGCAAGCCAGGTCTTGCAGACCAGCAGCGGCAGGAACCCCTTCAGGATGTCGCCGCACAGCGTCAGGACACCGGCCAGCTTGCCGGCGACCCGGTAAACATTGGTCGCTCCTATGTTTCCACTTCCCTTGTCGCGCACATCTTCGTAGCCCATGACCCTGGCCAGGACGACCCCGGTCGGAATGGCTGTGATCAGGTAGATAATGATCAATATGAGGAGAAACAACAGAGTATTCATAGTGCTCATGGCCCGGCAAAAACTATCCGTATGGCCTCGCTGCAGCAGCGCCTCACGCCCTGATCGGATTTTGCTGGAGCAAGATGACGACGAACCAGGTCACGACTGCTCGGCATTTCCGAGCGAAATGACGCCATTAATATGGTTAACGCAAATGTTTTGTAGATTGCCGGGGACTTATTTCTGTGACCAGTTCCCCTTGACATCCTGAAGATACCAGTCCTTGGCGGCTTTGTCACGCCACGATTCGGAGAAGATCGCCTCTATTTCACCGGCCTTGTCAGGCAAGCCGTTGGCCTTGGCGATCTCCTGGTAAAGTCGTTTGCGATCCTGGTTCTCGGCATCGACCAGGCGCTTGATTTCGGCACGTTGCTTGAGACCGAGTCCATCTGTAGTGCGTAGGACCAGATAGCCCCTGGCGTCGATACCGACATGCCCGGAGTCGAGTGAAGGTGACAATTGATCGAAACGATCCTTCATGTCGGCACGCAAGGCTCGTATCTCGGGGGTACTGACGTTGATGTCCTGGGCAGCGTAGGCGGATCTCACCCCTAGCCATGGCAGGAAGCTGCTCCCGGGTGTCTCAGGGGCTTTATCGACCGGTTCCGGTTTTTCTCCGTAGACCTCATCGACGATCCTGTCGGCAGCTCCACGCAGTTCCTCGGCAGGGAAATAAATATTGATTGTCACACATGATACGGTCGCAACGATAACGAACAGTGTCAGACCTCTCAGGATGCTGTGCATGGTTACCCTCCTTCTGGATAAAAGCTTCTCGACTTCGACTATACTCGATCAGTAATTAAAATCAATGGTCAGTCCGTTCGATACGTTTCAGTCGCCGCATCATTTCCTTGAAGGATATAGCCGGAGAAGAAATGATGACGTCTATCTTCGGGGGGAACAGTCCGCCGTCAATCAGATACTGATCAGACCCGGGCTTTGCTGTACCGCGTAGATAGAAGGCATCATTGTGCAGCGAGCAGGTTATGCCGATCTTGCGGTAATGGTAAAAATCGATGAAGCGGTAGATCCCTTGCGAGAGCGATGCTGACAGGCCGCCCTGGCTCAGGGTGTTGAGGTTGCGGATGGCTTTGACGCTGATATTTCGATTGCCGGACACAGCAGTTTCGAAGCTGGCTTCGAAAGCTGAGGGAATGCCGTCAAACAGGCGCAAATTATGCACATGCCCTGATGCAACGCCGTTAACTTCACCAAAGGCAAAGGTGTGGGTCAGGGCGTGCAGGTCTATATCTGCGAAATCGATGTTGGCGTGGTAGGTCGGGTAGCGAGAAAGAGGCTTGATCACCTTGAGGTTTTGCAGGCGCAGCGTTCCGCCGAAGGCTTGAACGGATGCTTCTCCGGACGAGGAGATTTCTTCTTCACTGAATCGGATGCCGTTGAGGGTTGCGCTGAGTAATCCGTTCATCTCAGGCGAGTCAAAAGACCGGGAAACTTCGTACATATCAACATCCGTAATGCTCAGGGCAGCCTCGCCTTCAGGGATAAAATCCTGCCAGGAGAATTGCAGGGTGCTGAGGCGGGCGCTTCCGCCGGCAACGGAGATTTCAAGAGGACGGGTATTACGCAAACTGTTGTCTCCGGCAAGAAACTCCATACTGCCGGCAGCCGTGGGAATCAGCGGAGCGCTCAACCCATCCCATGACAGATGACCGGCATACTGCGGGACTCCGGTTTCAGGTAGTGTTCCGGACTGCAGAATAATAGGCAGGTTGCCGTGCAATCCGGACAGGGAGAAGGCCTGTTTGAATCCGGCGTCTAGTCTTTCGGTTTGAATCCCTGCAACGAGACGCCAGCCATCATCTCTCCAGACAATTTTGGCCTGCACGTTGAGTGAGCCTGCCAGGTCAATGTTCTTGAGCCCCGGGGCAAGCTCACCGCCAAGTCGATGTAAAGTATCTAGAAACCGCCCCGATAGCTGAGGTAAGGTCAGCTGAACATTGGCATCAGCGGTACGTGCCGAAAGCCGTCCCGTCAGCTTACTTATTGCAAGGCCTGCCAGATCAATGTCGGCCCGGTCCAGCTGCAGCGACTTCTCCTTGTTTAGCCAGTGACCCCGTACCACGAATGCCAGCGGCAGTCCCTCGAGATTGCCGTACCAGCTTCCAGCAAGGGCCTCGTCAAGTGACACTTGCCCACCCAGGTCTAGCGCGACACTCTCCTCCGACAAACGAAACTGCCCCTTGAACGAGAGTTGGCCGCCGACTGCGACGAGGGTGCCCTCGTTGTTGCTATATTCGATATCCTTGAGTAACAAATTCTGGACTCTGAGCTGCGGATTTGCCGAAGCGCTCAGGTCCAGGGCCAGCCGGGCCAGGAGTTTTCCGGTAACCCCATACCCGTCCAAACTTCCGGACAGCTTAATGTCCGGGAGCAACACCTGCTTGTCATGAACCTTCAGTCGTCCGGAAAGTCTCCCCGCGCGAAGATTCGGAATTTGCTCGACTGTAATAAACCCTGCTTCGCTCATGAGCTCTTTCAGGTCGTCACACAGTATTTGCCAGTTGCCCTGCCAGGTGCCGGCAGCCGGATCTCCCATGATATCAAGCGATGCTGTCGCCGCAGGCACGGTTCCTCTTTTGTCGGTCAGCTTGACATCCTCAAGTGTCGCTTTGGCCGACTGGTTTTGCCAGCCGCCATGAAAGCCTCCCGAGAGATTCCCTGTTTCCTGCCAGCCAATGTTAAAGCGGCCGTCGGTGACCTTGCTGTGGTCCACTCCTGCAAGGGCACGGGCTGAAATACTAAGGTCTCGGGCTTGCGCTAACTGCTCGGGAAGGACTATTCCATATACGCCAGCCAAGGTGGCAGGATGTGGAGCCGTAATCCCGAATCTTCCTGTAAAGACCTCTTCCTCCCATGTCCCCCGGGCCTCTATCCGACCTGCCTCCATCAGGTCGAGACGGGAATCGATTCGCCATGTACCGTTGACCTGCTCCAGAGTAGCTCCGGCAGATTGCCACGGCCATTGACTACCGGAGAGAATCAGCTCCCCGGGGCCAGTCTGTAACTTCAGGGTCAGCTCTCCGTCAGCAAGGTGCAGGCCGACAACCGGTTCGCTCACCTGCCATTTCAGGGCTTCGGGCCAGGGAAGCGGTTGGTCAAACGCCTGTAGAAGCTTTGCCGCATCGCTTCCGGAGAAATCCTGCAAGCCTATTTCAATCGCCAGGTCATCCGATGTTCCGGGACGAAAAGTCACTGTCTCCCGCAGTAATGGGACCTTGTCCCAGACAAGTTCTTCGAGGGTTACTTCCAGGCCGTTTTGCCAACGGCCCTTCCCGGCCAGGCCGATTTTAACACCGTCGCCTTTGCCGACTTTGGCAGAAGCTGTGTAATGCATGACCTCACCAAAGCTGCCGGTGGCAGCGAGCTCCTGCACAACATAACTCCGCGGCCCGGATTCTAACTTCAACCCGCCGTTCTGAAGCGACCATCCAGTAACACTGAGCGGCATGCGGCCTGGCAGCGACAACCCCGATGACCCGTCTCGCACTTTGGTCGGGTCGATCCGTACAAATACTTCGGGCTGCTGCACGTCGATTATATCTATGCGTCTCTGCAACAGGCCGTCTATCGTGAACAGTATCTTCAAGTTGGCTGCACTGGCTTCTACGTCCGGCCTCGTGAAGCGTATTTCTCTGAGATCTACCTGCCCCCAGGACAGAGCCAATTGAGCCAGTGAAACATTGCCATCAAGGGCTTGACCGATCTTTTCTTCCAGCCAGGGATGCAGAACGTTGCGGGACAGGGGATTTCTTGCCAACCACGCTACGGTAGTCAGCAGTGCTGTTGCGATAAGAAGAATCAGCAGCAGATGACGCAATCGAAATGACATGAGACCTCTTCGTGAGAAGCGAAGTGAACATATACATTTTACGCATCAGGTGGTGTTCTGTCGATTGGGAGTCTTTACCGCGAGACAGGCCAGGGCTCAAAAACCCACGCGTCCAATAGCTGCCCACGCCCTCCTGTGACCGGACCAGGCTATTGCGACAAGTGTCACAGTTTACAGATTGTGGGGAGGTACTGGGTACCCATCTCATGCCTTTCGAAGTTTAAGGGCAATCGTGAAACCGTAAATCACAAAACATAACGAAACAAGCTGTTGCATTGACAGCAACGGTTTGTGCTGAAGGAACATCAGGGCAGCCATGCTGCCATTCATAAGCATAAAGAAAAGCCATCCGTATGAATTTTTCTTAGCCAGCAGGTAAGTGCCGACCAGAAAGCCGATCATGACTCCGATTTCCAGCACCTGCGTACCAGAGGTAACCCCTCCGTAATCATACAGGCTGTAACTGACGCCCAGGAGCAAGGCGGCGTAGGTGAACAGGGAGGTAATGCAATCAAGGGTTTTGTTGGGCGAGCCGGAATTCTGGCAGACATTAAGCAGACCGAACAGCATCGCGGGGACTCCACCGGCCTCTATGGCAGCGGCTATCCAGTCATGCTTGCCGACAAGAATGATGACCCACGCCGGGACTCCCAGGATATAGACGCACCATCCCAAAATCCTCAAACTTCTTTGCAAATCATCCTGCTTGCCTTCCGCGAGAGCAAAAAAGACCTTATTGAGAAGGTAAAGCCCGCCGCCCCATATCTGTAGAGCCAAATCCATAATGATTCATTCCTGCTTGAGATAACTTGTCTGGTCAAGACCCGGGCCGGACGCTGTGCCGACTGTGACCGGAGGTTAAAAACAAGAGCGACCCGGAATAGGTCGCTCAAAGTGTTTATCCTGTCGGAACAGCATCGATAAACCCGGGGCCGGTTCTATTGGATTATCCGGCTGGCCTCAAGTTGTTCGACGATGGTCGGAATAAGTTGATTAATTGCTCGTTCTCTCGACCCAACAACTTTGATCTGTGCGAGATAAGACCAGGTCGGCATTGCGCTGTCCACATCGTAGAGCTTCGTCGATATGATGAAATAATCTGAATCGTATTCCCTGTTGTATGTATAACCGTAACCGTAACCGTACCAGCCGCCGTCGTAAACTGCTACGCCGCCGAGGACAACGCCACCATACTGGTGGTTGGTGATCTCTCTCTGACTGATCGAGCGTGCCACCAATACGCTGTCGAAGCCGAGCTCCCTGACTTTTTCCTCGATAGCTTTCCTGTCGGGTTTCTCATCCGATTGGGGCAGGACCTTGTAGCTGGGAATGGCTTCTAGCCCTCGTTTGACAAGCTGGTTGGCGAGGACGTTTTCAGCTTGTCTGCGGGAGCTATCCCGTTTGGCTATGGCAATCAGGAGTATCTTCTGCGGGGTCGTCGAGTAAGTCTCTTCTTTCCAGACTTCCAGCTTTTTGATCGGGGAGCACCCTGCCGCAACGGTTACAAGCAGCAGACAGAGAAATAATCTGAAGGGTTTGGGGTTCTTCACGTTGTTCTTCCTTAAATGTTGAGGCTGCAATGGCTGAAAATTGATTTCTAACGGTCGGCAACAAATGCATTGAAACAGAAAACAGTCCAAAGAGAAACTATTTTATTATAACCAATGATTGCTGCAGCCGCCGTCTCCGGGAGAACATGAAGCAAAGTTATGGATCGACGTTGGTGTGACTGAGCCTTGCGAGCTGCATTCAGGGAAAGCAGAAGTCTTCTTTCTCTCCTTGCAGATATTTATTTGGGTAATTTTTAAAGCAAGAAGCCCCAACTCCGGGGAGATGGGGCTCAACATCACTTCTGATGTCAACGGTTAACGATTAACGGATGCTTTACATGATGCGAGGTTTCAATCGCGCGAGGAATTTACAGCTATTTGGAGTGTGCTGACTAGCATGGACATCAGTCGATTGCTTTCCCAACAACCCTTGATTCCTCTCAGGACAACACTTACTGTCATTTGATGGTCCTGTTTTCGAATTATTCAGCAGCTTCTTCTCCAAACAGCAGCCTGTTGCGATGTGCCCGTTCTTCATCGTCGCAGAAACGTTCCAGGAATCGTTTGTATTCTGCAGCATCAGCGTAGTCATCGACCTCAATTGCAGAGTCTTGCACGCACCATAAATTTTCCATGTCATTGTCTTTCCGGATTGTGGGAAAGCCCCTCTAGAAGAGACGCGTTTCAAATAAAAACATAGTCATCCGATTCAACCAGGTCAGAAGTGGAGTTGAGAAAAGACCCTGCCTGTGAATCCTTGATGACCTCTACCTGATCGTGCGCGCAAGAACAGATTGTCCCGCAGTTGACACATTCCTGAATTTCTTCGTGGAATTGAAATGCATCCAGGTCCGTCTCAATACACAACACCGCCTTGCAAGTAGGACAGATGAAATCTGAATACGCCTGCACACTTTTGCTGTTCTTTTGTTTGATGATTTTCTGGCCATTTTCGGAGATGGTCCAGATGGCTCCGCAATCACCGCATTCGCATACATCCCGGGCAAATCCGTCGGCGTGCAAATCGATTTCAATGTGTCCTTTGCTGTTACATGATGGGCAGTTCATAAGCTTCTCCTTCTCTGTAGGGGCAGATTCTTTCCGCCCTCTATCTTAAGGGATAATAAATATCACAAGTGATGTCCATTATCGCCGAAAGAGATCTTATGTCAAGCGCAAAAAACAAAATAACCCATATTTATCAGCTACTTAGATCGTTTTTCGTTTTGCTCAGTATACAGACAGTCTATTTTTTGATAGATCATCGGAAGAAAAATTGATTAAACGACACCTAAATACTTGTAATTATTCGGCGCTTCGGTTTAAAAACAGAGTTTCGCAAATCTGTGATATTGTTACATCAATGGTCTTCACGTTGATCAGAAGAAAAAGTACACAAGCGCACAATGCCTGGCTCGCAGTTTGGCCCGTTGAAGGGAAAATCGTGATTTTCTTCTCAGGAATCACAAACAGGCCGCCTTTCCTCTCATGACAAGTCTCTGTAAAATACATTTTTCGAGCCGGATGCTATAATGACTGGAAAGTTTCCATGACTGGCATTCATACAAAGAGGTAAAAACCTTGAAAGCAACCATCATCTGGCTGATAGAGATAGAATCGTCGGCAGTCAACCTTTATGCGGAGGCCGCTGTTGCTTTTCGTGAGGATGAAGACTTCTCCCGCTTTTTGACCTTGATGTCTAAGGAAGAGCATGAACATATAAAGTTACTGCAACGGGCCAGGGACACCATCTCAGACGAAGAGATAACGCGTGCATGCTTTTACTTTGATGATCATTTCCGTAACAAAATTGAAGCCCCTTTTATACGGGCACGGCGTTTGTTGAAAAACGGCGATTTGACCAAAGCCACAATGATTGACATTCTTGCAGAGGCCGAGTTTTCAGAATGGAATGAGCTCTTCCTCTACATTCTGGACGCTTTGAAAGTTTTGGATGAAGACGTGCAAAAGGCTGTTTCAGACATTGATCAGCACAGGAAGCACATCCAGGAATTTATTTTATCGTTACCCGATGGCGACAGTCTCATTCAAAGGGTCCGCAGGCTATCCCATACGGGCAACAAGCGCGCGCTGATCGTAGAAGACAACAATGCGGTTGCCCGCATGCTGGAAGCCTTAGTTGCGGACAATGTCGAAGTGACCATCGCCCGCAACGGACAGGAGGGCCTTTCTCACATTCGACAAGGGCATTTCGACCTGATCGTTTCAACCATCGAAATGTCGGAAATGCACGGTATCGAGATGTACAAACAAGCCTTGGCGATTGATCCCTCTTTACACCTTAGATTCATTTTCTTCACGGGCACTGAAAATCCAGAACATTTAAGTTTTATCAGAGACTCGAATATCTTGATGCTGCCAAAGCCTTCTCCGGTGAGGTTAATCTGTGAAAAGATGAACGAGGTGCTGGACTCAACCGCTATGTCACAGGATGCGACAATCCATTGAAGTGGATTGATCTGGCCCCAGCTGCAAATCAAGTTCATTGCAGGGTATTCTAAATACGATCCCGGTGAAACTGCCCGCCTTTCAGGGAAAAACGAAGCGGTTATTGCCACCAAGCCTGGTCTCCGCCGATTACATCAAAAACACTCTATGTGGTTCTGTTCTTTGCCAATCTGGCACAAGTCGCCACCGGTAAAAACTCTTCCTGAGCCCCGCTATCAATATCAAAGTGCAGGACCGGTATGAGGTCGCAGCTGACCGGTAGAGAATTGTGGTTCAACCGAACCGGTCTTGCACGTGCATTTTTGTCAATCCAGAGTAAGGGACTTCATGGAGGCGACTGATTAGATGGGGAAACCGGATTCGAACTTGATATCCGCGTTAACATTGTGGTATCTAGCTCGCCTTGCATAAATTTGTAATCATGGAGATACCAATATGAGTAAAGCCCTTGGGCTCCTCTCCGGAGGACTCGACAGCAGCCTGGCCGCCCTGTGCCTGAAACGCCAGGGGCTCGAGGTCACCGCGATTGCCTTCGTCACTCCGTTCTTCGGCAGCAGTAAAGCTGAACAGGCGGCCCGTTTGATGGAAATCCCGCTGATTGTCGAGAACATCAGTGACGTCCACCTTGACATGGTGAAAAACCCGCGTTACGGCTATGGCAAGAACATGAACCCCTGTATCGACTGCCACGCCATGATGTTCCGACTGGCAGGAGAAATCATGGTTGAACGCGGCTTCGACTTTCTCTTCTCAGGCGAAGTCCTTGGCCAGCGGCCGATGAGCCAGAACGCCAACGCACTACGCTCGGTCGCCAACTACTCTGGTCATCCAGACCGGATTCTTAGGCCGCTCAGCGCCAGGCTCCTGCATATCACGCCCATGGAGGAAGAGGGCCTGGTCGACCGCGAGCTGCTGCTCGACATCCAGGGGCGCTCCCGGAAACGCCAGGAGGCACTGGCAAAGGAATGGCAGCTGACTGATTTTCCTTCCTCGGGAGGGGGCTGCCTGTTGACTGAAATTCACTTCTCCGACCGTCTGCGCGACCTTTTTGACCACCAGCCCGAATGTACGGTCAACGACGTCGAGCTGCTCAAGATCGGCCGGCAATTCCGCCTCTCGGAGCGTGCCAAGCTGACCCTCGGCAGGCACCAGAATGACAACGAGGCGATCCGCGAAGCCGCAAACCAAACACATGTCCTGCTCCGGACCCCGGGCATAGCGGGGCCGCTAGGACTGGTTTCAGGAGAACCGTCCGACCAGGATCTGAAGACAGCCGGTGCCATCCTTGCTTCATACGGTAAAGGCAAAGATCAAACGGACATTGAAGTGTTGGCGGAAACACCGGAAGAAGAACAGCGCTTTATGGTGGCGCCGATGTCACGAGAAGAGACACAGAAGTTGATTGTCTGATTACAAGGGGATCGCAAGAGGAGTCCGACCTTCCAGCAAAATAAACCGGCGGGTCGCGTCCTGCCGATTTTGTTTCTGACCCTGAACATAAACAAAAAAGCCCCCCGGTTTTCCGGGGGGCTTTTTACACTCAGGACAAGCAATCGGGCGTTACATCATACCGCCCATACCGCCCATTCCACCCATACCGCCCATACCGCCCATATCAGGCATGCCGCCGCCACCTTCATCCTTGGAAGGCTTGTCGGCAACACAGGCTTCGGTGGTCAGCATCAGACCGGAAACCGAAGCGGCATTCTGCAGGGCATAGCGAACCACCTTGGTCGGGTCGATGATACCGGCTTTAACCAGGTCGGTGTACTCGTCAGTAGCCGCGTTGAAACCGTTGGCGCCCTTGCTGTTCTTGACTTCGTTAACAACGATGGAGCCTTCCTGGCCGGCGTTGGCAGCGATCTGGCGCAGCGGCTCTTCGAGAGCGCGCTTGACGATATTCACACCGAACACCTGCTCACCTTTGACTTCAACTTTGGCAACAGCATCGATGGCACGGATCAGGGCAACACCGCCGCCAGGGACGATGCCTTCTTCCACGGCTGCACGGGTTGCATGCAGGGCATCTTCGACGCGGGCTTTCTTCTCTTTCATCTCGGTTTCGGTTGCAGCACCGACCTTGACCACGGCGACACCGCCGACCAGCTTGGCGAGACGCTCCTGGAGTTTCTCGCGATCGTAATCGCTGGCGGTCTCTTCGATCTGGGCGCGGATCTGCTTGACGCGACCGGCAATGTCGGCCTCAGTGCCGGCACCGTCGATGATCGTGGTGTTGTCCTTGTCGAGGACAATGCGCTTGGCAGTACCGAGCATGTCGAGGGTAGCGTTTTCAAGCTTGAAGCCGACCTCTTCCGAGATCACACGGCCACCGGTAAGGATGGCGATGTCTTCGAGCATCGCCTTGCGGCGGTCACCGAAACCGGGAGCCTTGACGGCTGCGATGTTCAGGGTGCCGCGCAGCTTGTTGACGACCAGGGTCGCCAGGGCTTCGCCATCGACATCTTCGGCGATGATGAACAGCGGTTTGCCCTGCTTGGCAACCGGCTCGAGAACCGGCAGCAGGTCACGCATGTTGCTGATCTTCTTGTCGTGGATCAGGATCAGGGCGTCTTCCATGACCGCTTCCATGCGCTCGGGGTCGGTCACGAAGTAAGGGGACAGGTAACCGCGGTCGAACTGCATTCCTTCGACGGTTTCGAGGGAAGTTTCCATCGACTTGGCTTCCTCGACCGTGATAACGCCTTCCTTGCCGACTTTTTCCATCGCCTCAGCGAGGATGTTGCCGATCGTTTCGTCGCTGTTGGCGGAGATGGTGCCGACCTGGGCGATCTCGGTGTGATCCTTGACCGGCTTGGACAGCTTCTGCAGCGAAGCAACGGCAGCTTCAACTGCCTTGTCGATACCGCGCTTGATTTCCATCGGGTTGTGACCCGCGGTCACCAGTTTGACGCCTTCACGGTAGATGGCCTGGGCCAGCACCGTAGCAGTGGTGGTGCCGTCACCGGCAACGTCTGAGGTCTTGGAAGCAACTTCCTTGACCAGCTGGGCGCCCATATTCTCGAACTTGCCTTCCAGTTCGATTTCCTTGGCGACGGTCACGCCGTCCTTGGTGATCAGCGGAGCACCGAAGCTCTTGTCGATAACAACGTTGCGGCCTTTGGGGCCGAGGGTGACCTTGACAGCATTGGCCAGGGCATTCACCCCTTCCAGAATTGATGCACGGGCCTCTTGCCCGAATTTGATTTCTTTACCAGCCATTTTTATCGTTCCTCCTTATCGGTCCGGGTAATGGTCTTATTCAACGACGCCGAGGACGTCGTCCTCACGCATCATCAGGTATTCTTTGCCATCGAGCTTGATGTCAGTGCCGGCATACTTGCCGAACAGCACTTTGTCACCAACCTTGACGTCAAGCGGCATTACTTTGCCTTCTTCGGTCACCTTGCCCTTGCCAACAGCCTTGACGATGCCTTGCTGGGGTTTCTCCTTGGCGGAGTCGGGAATGATGATTCCGGCAGCTGTCGTGGTCTCCTCTTCGAGGCGCTCAACTATGATCCGGTCATGCAGGGGTCTGATGTTCATGATTTTGTTCTCCTTTCCAGACAACATTGAATTTAAAGTTTCTCGTTTTCGTTGAGATAACTTGCGGGTTCGACTCGTTAGCACTCTGTGCTTGTGAGTGCTAAAAGCAGGCCTAAATATAATCAGCCTTTCAGAATTGTCAAGAGATTTCCGGAAAAAATTTCAGAATAAAATGCGACCGCCTGCAGACGACGTGAAAAGCCGGAAAGAAGAAGGCGTTAACGATATGCGGATGAGATGACCGGTTATTGTAATCGGCCGTTTTTACATAGATGAGTTGAGGATCCACCCCCTTTTGTTTCGGCGGTCATCCGCTTGAGCTAACTCAGCGACTAAGAGGTATTATAAAGGTACCTTGAGTCCAATTTAGATAAAATCGGGCCAACAAATCGGTGCGACCCATTGTGAGAGAGGAAGATAGTGTCGGCACCTATGAACAGATGTTGTTGATGGATAGACACTTTAATGTTTACAGTAAGTGCAAATTTTTCATATGATGCCTTGTACGTTACAAGGCGGCTTGATCATTTCACGCATGGATTAGCCAGACGGCTGGAAGAAAGCTCGTTCTTGTCGACCTAAAAGAGGGGAGGTCCTGGCGAATGGCCAAGCCAGCGCTTAGGGCCTTCCTTGCACATGACGAGGTGACACGTTTCGAACGCTCTG
>Ga0102946_1000611_pt1 | contig 12362 bp, 12 predicted proteins | sample SalPon2A_A_D1_MG_FD_78209 | JGI IMG/M metagenome (GOLD analysis project Ga0102946, IMG submission 78209) | Soil microbial communities from South San Francisco under conditions of wetland restoration - Salt Pond MetaG R2A_A_D1_MG | ecosystem: Environmental > Terrestrial > Soil > Wetlands | place... | reverse complement strand
TGATCGGCCGGGTCGCAAACGTCTTGCGGCGCACGACCTCCCGCTCGGCCGGAGGACGCGGGTAGTGGTCCGGCCGCCCCTCCTCGAAGTCCGCGTGGCGCCACTCGCCGGGATCGCGCTCGGTGCCGCGACGGGCCAGGTCTGTGCGGCGATCGATCCAGCGGCGCAGCTGCCGCTCGAGGCGATGGGCGAGCTGGTTGATCGCTGCGATCGGCTCGATGTCGGCGACGCTGACCCGGATCACCGGCCCGTTGAGGTCGACGTCGCCCTCGGCGCGGGAGGAGCGCTCGATCCGCGGGTTGGGCTCCTCGGTCAGCACGACCCGGACGCGGCGGATCTCGCCGGCGACCAGGCGGTCGAGCGCGCCGAGCTTCTCCACCGCGTGCTCGCGCGCCTCGTCGGGAACCTCGCCTCGTACCGTCACATCGACCTCGATCACACCTGCTCCTTCCGTAGATGGATCACGGTGACTACCACACGGCCGACTCGCAGCGTCGGCCGCGCCCGTGGCGTCGGCGGGGAGCGATCGATCCCCCCGGACCGCAATGATCCGCGGCGATGCGCGTGCTCCTCGTCACTCAGATGTGGCCGAGCCGGGAGAATCCCGACCTCGGCAGCTGGCTGGTTCCGATTCGGAACGAGCTGGAGCGCACCGGGCACACGGTCGAGGTCGCCGCGATCAGCAGGCGTGGGGGCATGCCGACCAAGTACGGACGGCTCTGCGCCACCGCCATCCGCGGCGCTCGGTGGTTCGAGCCCGACGTGGTGTTCTCACATTTCCTGTTTCCGGCCGGGTTCGCGGGGCTGCTGGCCGCCGGCGCTGCACGGGCGCCGCTCGTCGTCATGGCCCATGGCCAGGACGTCGCCAACCTCGGCGGGATCCCCGGCGTGCGCGCGGCGACGAAGCTCGTCGTGGGCAGGGCGGCGGCGGTGATCGCCAACAGCCGCTGGCTTTCGGATCGGCTGGCCGCCGAGATCCCCGGGGCGGTCTCGAAGACGACGATCGCCGACTGCGGAATCGACCTAGCGTCGTTTTCTCCACTGCCGGCGGAGGAGTCCCGCCGGCAGCTGGGCTGGGAGGGAGACGGGCCCGCCTACGTATGCGTCGGCTCCCTGATCGAGCGCAAGAACGTCCTCCGGCTGGCCGATGCGTTCGCCCGGCTCGGGGAGGGCCGCCTCGCGTTCGTGGGTGATGGACCACTGCGGGACCGGCTCGAGGGCCGCGACGGCGTTACGGTCGTCGGTCGGATCCCGCCATCGGACGTGCCCCGCTGGGTCGCCGCCGCGGACGTCCTCTGCCAGCCGTCACTGATGGAGCCCTTCGGGCAGGCCGCGCTCGAGGGTATGGCGATGGAGCGCAGCGTGATCGCCACCCGGGTCGGGGGCCCGCCCGAGTTCGTCACTCCCGAAGCCGGGATCCTGGTGGACCCGGAGGATGATGACGCCGTACTCGAGGCGCTGCGGGCGGCGCCCCGGCTCGGGACGCCGAACACGGCCGCGCGGAAGGCCGCCGCCGAGCATGACGTGCGGAAGACGGTCGCGAGGATGGCCGCAGTGCTCGAGCGTGCCCGCGGCCGTTAGGGCCGCCCTCCATACGAGCTCGGCTATCGGGAGATCGCGGCGACGAGGCGGTCGGCGACGTAGGCGGCGTCGGCCCCGACTCCTCCGACCAGCCCTGAGTCCGGGTGGGACTGGAACGGCCTGCCGACGGTGAACATCGCGGGCTCCCCGTCGATCACGCCGCGGCTACCGCGCAGATCGCCGCCGTCGTCCAGCGCGGGCGAGTCGATCCACTCCCCGAACGCAGGGCGATATCCGGTGCACCAGATCACCGTCTCCGCCTCGATCGGCCCCTCTTGGGTCGCGGGCAGGCCGTCGCGGATCTCGCGCACCCTCCCGGTCCGGTGGATGCCGGCCCTCGCGAATGCCCGCCTGGGGATACCCACGACCTCGTCACCGCCGCCTGCGCCGTACGAGCAGATCCAGCTTCCCGGCGGACGGTCACAGCGGGCGCGGATGATCCGGCTCGAATAGAGCCACCAGTACAGATCACGGCCGAGGATCGTCCCCGGCAGCCTGCCGACGTCGGGACCCGCAAGCGTGACCGGGCCGTGTCCGTGCGCGGCCAGCTCGAGCGCGATCTCGGACCCCGAGGCGCCCGCGCCGACGACCAGCACCGGCCCGCCGCCGATCTGTGCAGGCCGCCTGTACTCGGCGGCCGTGAGCTGGGCGGTCGCCGGGTCCAGGCCGCTCGCGAGCCCGGGAACCACTGGACGCTGGTGGGCGCCGGTGGCGACGACCACCCCCCGCGCGCGCCATTCGCTTCCGCCCGCCACCCGGAGCAGGTACTCGGAGCCGTCGTGCCTGAGCCCCTCGACACGCACGCCCGATTCAACCGCGAGCTCGAACCGCTCGGCGTACGCGGCGAGGTAATCAGCCATCTCCTCCTTGCCCGGGCACCAGAACTCCGGGGCCCGAGCGGGCTTTGGGAACGCCACGCCGGGCAGCGCGCAGTAGCGAGCCGGCGTGAACAGCCGCAGGGAGTCCCAGCGCTCCCGCCAGCTGTGCCCCGGCCCTGGCCCGGCGTCGAGGATGCGATAGCTCAGGCCGCGCTGTTGCAACTGGCGACCGGCGGCGAGCCCCGCCTGGCCGGCGCCGACGACGACCGCGTCGAATGGCGCCGGCATCTGTCGAGGATGGATCCGCTAGCGATCGCGCAGGCGCGCGAACGCCTTCGACGCCGCAGTCTTCGCGTTGAAGGCGCCGATCATGCCCTTCTCGGCCGTCGAGCCGGCCGGCGGCATCGCGCCGAGCTGGCGCGCCATGTCGGCGCCGTTCAGGTAGGCGAAGTTCTCGACGATCTTGCCGTCGCGGATCGTGAGCATGTCGCAGCCCTCGATCTCGATCGATGCTCCGTTCGGGTCCATCCCCTCGAACTTGGCCGTGCCGTTGAAGGTCCCGGTGGCGCGCCAGCGCACCGCGGCGTGGTCCTTGCTCGCGGCGATCGTGAGGACCTCGAACTCGAAGTCGGGGAAGGCCTTGAACATCTGCCCGAACCACTGCTTCCACTCGCCGGGGGCGCGGAGGTCGACCATGCCGACGATGCTCCCGATCCGGCCGGGCTCCCACATCGACGCGGCGGTGTCGAGGTCCCCCTCGGTGATCGCCTCGAAATAGGCGCGCGCGACCGTCGTCGGGCCCTTGGCGCGGGGCTTGGACTTCTTGGACGTGCTGGGTGACTTGCTGGCTGCTTCCATCGCGGCCAGCGTAGCGAGAGTGGGGCTCGGGCGCCGGGCTCGGACATGCATCGACCCAGCCCTATTCGAGCGACGCCAAACCGACGGCATGCGGTGGTGGTTTGGCGTCGCTCGGCGCGCTCAGTCGAGCAGGGCCGCCAGTTCCGCGGCGCTGCCGACGGGGGCCTTGCAGGCGAAGTTCTCGCAGACGTAGGCGGCCGCTGACCCGTCCGGGGCCCCGCGGTCGCGCAGCAGCGGGGGCGTTGCGGACCCCTCCGGGCCGCCGGCGAGCACGAGCGTGGGCCGGTAGCGACGCCGGACGACGCCGGCGAGGCCGTCAAGCGCTCCCTCGCCCGCTTCCTCCGGGGCGACGAGCGCCACTTCGCGGGTAGGGGAGAGGTGGAAGTTGAGCGCGCCCAGGAGGTAGGCGAGTCCTTGGGGGTGCTTCTCGGCGGGGCCCGCGAGCAGCCGCAGCACGCCCTCGCCCCACTCACCCCAGCGCCGCTCGCCGCTCAGCGCCTCGAGGCGGAGCAGGCCGAGGGCAGCGGAGGCGTTGCCGGAAGGAATCGGATGGTCGTCGAGGTCCTTGCGGCGGGCGATCAGTTGCTCGTGCTCGTCAGAAGTGGTGAAGAACCCGCCACGTTCGGCGTCGCCGAAGCGCTCGATGATCTCCCCGGCGAGGGTCGTCGCCTCCTCGTACCAGCGCTCCTCGAACGTGGCCTCGTACAGCGACAGCAGTGCCTCCAGCAGGTACGCGTGGTCCTCCAGGTAGGCGTCGATCCTGGCCTCTCCGCGGTTAAAGCTGCGCAGCAGGCGACCGCCGCCGTCCCGCATCGTCTCGAGGAGGAACGACGCGCACTCCCGCGCCGCATCGAGAAAGCGCGGCTCGGTGAGCGCCGCTCCGGCCTCAGCCAGCGCGGAGACCATCAGCGCGTTCCAGCCGGCCAGCCGCTTGTCGTCGAGCCCCGGGCGGGTCCGCTCGGACCGTGTCGCGAGCAGGGCGGCTCGAGCCTCCTCCCAGCGCGCGGGCGGCTCGGACCAGGCCCCCTCGGGCAGGTGGAGGACGTTCGCCCCCTCCCAGTTGCCCTTGGGCGTGACGCCGAGGTGGGCGAGGACGCCGTCGGCCTCGCCCGCGTCCAGCCCGGCCTCGACCAGGACCGCGCGCGCCTCCGGCTCGCCCCAGACGTAGTAGCGGCCCTCGACGCCCTCGGAGTCCGCGTCGAGCGCCGAGTAGAAACCGCCCTCGGGGCCGCGCATCTCCGCGAGCGCCCAGTCGAGCGTCTCCTCGCACACCCTCCGGTAGCGATCGTGCCCAAGCTCGAGGTGGCCGCGCAGGTAGCTGCGAGCGAGCTGCGCGTTGTCGTAGAGCATCTTCTCGAAGTGGGGGACGAGCCAGACAGGGTCCACGGAGTAGCGGGCGAATCCGCCGGCGAGCTGGTCGTAGATGCCGCCGGCAGCCATCGCATCGAGGGTCCGCTCGACGATCGGGTGCTCGCCGCGAGCGAGGAGCAGATCGAGGGCGGGGGCGGGCGGGAACTTCGGCGCGCCCCCGAAGCCGCCGTTCTGCAGGTCGGCCTGCCCCTTGAGCCCGGCGATTCCCCGCTCGACGATGCCGGGATCCAGCTCTCCCTCGGCCGGGGGGATCCGCGCTACGGCGCCCAGCCGTTCGCGGGTGCTCGCCGCGCGGTCGCGGATCTCGTCTCGGCGATCGCTCCAGGCGTCGAGCACGGCCTCCATCACCATGCGGAAGCTCGGCATGCCGTGGCGCTGCTCGGGCGGGAAGTAGGTGCCCCCGTAGAAGGGGACGCCGTCGGGGTCGAGGAAGACGGTCATCGGCCAGCCGCCCTGACCGGTCATCGACTGCACCGCCTCCATGTAGACGGCGTCGACGTCCGGGCGCTCCTCGCGATCGACCTTGACCGGAACGAAGTGCTCGTTCATATAGGCCGCGGTCTGCGGGTCCTCGAACGACTCGTGCTCCATCACGTGGCACCAGTGGCAGGAGGAGTATCCGACGCTCAGCAGGATCGGCGCGTCGCGCTCGGCTGCGAGCTCGCGCGCCTCCTCACCCCAAGGGAGCCAGTCGACGGGGTTGTCCCGGTGCTGGAGGAGGTAGGGAGAGGTCTCGGAGGCGAGCCGGTTGGGCATCAGCCGAGGTTATCGGCGGCGCTCGATCAGCCGGACTGGGCCGGCCGCTCGGCGAGCTTCGCCCAGATCTCGGCGAGCCGGTCGAGATCCTCGCCGTCGAGCCTGGAGAGGAAGTGCGCCCGCACCCCGTGCAGGTGGGTCGGGCGGGCGGCCTCGAAGTTGCGGCGGCCCTCGTCGGTGAGCCGCGCGAAGGAGCCGCGTCGATCGGATTCGCAGGTCGTGCGCTCGACCAGACCGGCCTTGACCAGTCGGTCGATCAGTCGCGTTAGCCCGCTCCGGCTCAGATATAGGCGATCGGCGAGCTCACCCATCCGCAGCGAGCAGTCGGGTGCGTTGGCGAGCTGGAGCAGGACCTCGTAGGTCGTAAGCGGCATTCCGTGCTCGCGCTCGAGCTCGGCATCGAGGGTCGCGATCAGGGACGAATGGGCCCCCAGGAGTCCCCGCCAGGCATCGAGCTCCTGCTCGGTGAGCTCGCGATGTTTGCTTCTAGTGGCCACGGGTAGATCGTAGAGGATCATATTTTGCGAATGCAACTAGTTTGCGGTATAGTTGCGCAAGCAAACAACGCCTACCGGCCGGACGGGCCGGCGACAGAGACGGAGATCCCATGCAGCTCGAAGGAGTCCACCACGTAACCGCGATCACCGCGGACGCCCAGAAGAACGTCGATTTCTACGTCGGTGTGATGGGACTACGGCTGGTCAAGAAGACCGTGAATCAGGACGAGCCCAGCGTCTACCACCTCTTCTTCGCCGATGAGCAGGGCTCCGCGGGCTCCGACATCACGTTCTTCGAGTTCCCCGGCGCGCCCGAGGGGCGGGCCGGCGCCGGCATGGTCCACACCGTCGGCTGGCGGGTCGGCTCCCCGGAGGCGCTCGACTTCTGGGCCGCTCGGCTCGGCGACGCCGGGCTCGACACCGATCGGGCTGAGCGTTCGCTGCGCTTCGCTGACCCCGAGGGCCTGGGGCACGAGCTCCGGGCTACGGATGTCGATGACGCTCCGCTGATCGCCGACCATCCCGAGGTGCCGGCAGAGATGGCGCTCCGGGGCTTCGACGGCGTGCGCGCCTACGCCGGCGCGCCGTCGGCCAGCACCCGGCTGTTGGAGTCGCTCGGGTTCGCGCGCCTCGGCGAAAGCGACGCCGAGTGGGAGGCCCGCGGCGGGAGTCGCGGCGGCCTCCTCGGCTACGACGAGCCGCCCGCGGAGCGCGGACTCGGTGGCGCCGGGACGGTGCATCACGTCGCCTGGGCCTCCGAGCCGAGCGAGCTGGAGGCCTGGCGTGAGCGGGCGGGCGAGGGCGGCGCGCGCCCGACGCCCGTCATCGACCGCCACTATTTCCGCTCGGTCTACTTCCGTGAGCCCAGCGGAGTTCTGTTCGAGATCGCGACCCTCGGGCCCGGTTTCACGGTGGACGAGCCGCTGGAGTCGCTCGGGACCAAGCTCTCGCTGCCGCCGGACTACGAGCACCTCCGGGATCAGGTCGAGCCGAAGCTGACCCCGCTGACCGACCCGCGGGCGGAGCAGGTCCGATGACCACCGCCCGCTTCGGAGACGTCGACCTGTTGCTCCGTGAGCCCGCGGAGCCCGAGCCGGCAGGAGCCCTGATCCTCAACCACGGCCGGGGCGCCGACGAGCACGATCTCTTTCCCCTGCTGGAGGCGCTCGATCCCGAGCGGCGCCTGCTCGGGATCACGACCGGTGCCCCGATTCAGGGCATGGCCCCCGGGGGCAGGCACTGGTACATCGTCGAGCGCATCGGCTTCCCCCACGAGGAGACCTTCCACGCCTCCTACGCGGCCCTCGCCGAGCTCCTCGACCGCACGCTGGCCGAGCGCGGCATCGACTGGGATCGGACGGTCCTGGGCGGCTTCTCGCAGGGGGCGGTCATGTCCTACGCGATCGGGCTCGGGGAGGGAAGGCCGACGCCGGCGGGACTGCTCGCGATCTCCGGGTTCATCCCCAAGGTCGAGCGATTCGAGATTGAGGTCGAGGAGCGCGAGGGCCTCGCCGTGCAGATCCACCATGGAGCCGCGGACCCCGTGATCGAGGCGGGCTTCGGCCGGCGGGCTGCCGAGGAGCTGCGCGCCTCCGGCCTGCAGGTCGAGCATCTCGAGACCGACGTGGGTCACGCGATCGCGCCGGAATCGGTCGCGGCCGCTCGCGGGTTCGTGGCGAACCGGATTCCCACCGGGGTGAGCGGCTGATGGCGGATGGCGAGCACAGGGCGGTTCGCGGGGCGGCGGACGGGAGCTCGAGCGGTATCTCGGGCGAGTTCGTTCGCGGCGCGACCGCCTTTCGTGACTGGGTCTCGGCCGACGGCTCCAGCGGCTATCGCGCCGAGCCCAACCGCTACCACCTGTACGTCTCCTACGCCTGCCCCTGGGCCTCCCGCGCGGTGATCGTCCGCCGCCTCAAGGGGCTGGAGGGGGCGATCTCGATGTCGGTCGTCGATCCCCTTCGCGACGAGCGCGGCTGGCGCTTCGGCGAAACCCAGGAAAAGGGTCCAGCCCCCAGCGAAGGCCTGCCCGGCGTCGGCCCGGATCCGATCGCCGGCTTCCAGTTCCTCTCGGAGGCGTATCGCGCCACCGACCCGAACTTCGCAGGTCACGTGAGCGTTCCGGTGCTCTGGGACACCGAGACGGGCAGAGCCGTCAACAACGAGAGCGCCGAGATCATCCGGATGCTGGGCTCGGAGTTCGACGCGTTCGCGGAGCGGCCCGAGCTCGACCTGTATCCGGCGGAGCTCGCCGACGAGATCGACGGGATCAACGAGCGGGTCTACGCCGAGGTCAACAACGGCGTCTACCGGGCCGGCTTCGCGAGCAGCCAGGAGGCCTACGAGGATGCCTTCGACCGGCTGTTCGAGGCGCTCGACTGGCTCGAGGATCTGCTCTCGGAGCGCCGGTACCTGGCCGGTGATCGGATCACCGAGGCCGACTGGCGGCTGTTCACCACGCTGGTCCGCTTTGATCCCGTCTACCACAACCACTTCCGCTGCAACCTGCGGAAGCTCGTCGAGTACCCGCATCTGTACGGCTACACACGGGACCTCTACCAACAGCCGGGGATCGCCGAGACCGTTGTCCTCGACCAGATCAAGCGCCACTACTACATGACCCACGACAGGCTCAATCCCTCACGGATCGTGCCCAAGGGGCCGGACCAGGACCTCAGCGGCGAGCACCGCCGCGACCTGGTCGGCGCCGCGGCCTGAAGCATGCCCGCTCCGGGCGGCCTCAGGCGGTCGCGGCAGCGGCTCGCGCAGCGCGGGCCGCACGCAGCGCCAGTGGGATCGCCCCGAGTGCGATCACGGAGGCGACGGCGAACGACAGTCCGTAGCCGCCGATACCGGCCATCGCTCCCGCGAGGGGTGCGCCGATGCCGAAGCCGACGTCGAAGAAGGCCGTGAACGTCCCCATCGCGGCGCCGCGGCGCTCCTCGGGCACGCGGTCGACGACCAGCAGCGCCAGGGACGGGAAGAGGAGCGCGAACGCCGCCCCCATCGTCACGGTTCCGATCACCGCCACAGGAAGGCTCTGAGCGAGCGCGATGATCAGCAGCGCCACCGCCTGCAGGCCGCCCGACACGGCAGCGGTGCGGCCCCCGCCGAAGCGATCGGGGATGCCGCCCCCGAAGATCCGCACCGTGACCACCGTCGCCGCGAAGGCGGTGAACGCGGCGGTCCCGTGACCGATGCCGCGCGCGTCCAGGTGGAGGACGATGAACGCGCCGAGCGCGGAGAAGCCTATGACGCTCAGCGCCAGGGCGGAGCCGGGCCCGAGGGCCTCCGGCGCGACGAGGCGGCGGAAGCGGTCGCCGAGCGTGAGGTCGGCGAGGCCCGGCGGCGGCCTGTAGGCGGGCTCCGGGATGCGACTCGCGATCAGCGCCCCGAGCAGCGGCGCGATCGCCGTGAAGGCCCAGACCATCTCGAAGCTCGAGGCCTTGAGCAGCAGATCGCCGATCGGTGGCCCCAGCGACAGCGCCCCCCAGATCGAGAGGCCGTAGAGGCCGATGATCCGGCCCCGGCGCGCGGGTGGCGCGAGATCGACGACCCAGGCGGCGCCCGCCGTGTAGACCATGCCCTCGCCGGCGCCGAGGAAGAGCCGCGCGACGATCAGCCCCGGCACTCCCGCCGGCACGAAATAGAGCAGGCCGGCCGTCATGGTCAGCAGCGCGCCGATCACGACCACCGGCTTGCGCCCGCGGGCGTCGGCGAAGGCGCCGCCGATCGGCCGGAACAGCAGTCCCGTGGCCGCGAAGGCCCCGGTAACCACGCCGACCGCGACGTCGCCCGCGCCGATCGGCCCGGTCACGTACAGCGGCAGGACCGGGAGGGTGGCGCCGACCGTGAGCAGCCCGAGGCCGGTGACCACGAAGATCCCCGCGAACGCCGCCCGCGACGGTGTCATCACCGGGCCGACGCGGCCGAAGAGCCGTCGCCCCGGCGCGCTCACGTGCCCCTGCCGCGCAACTCCGCCCGCCTGATCTTGCCGCTGGCGGTCTTCGGCAGCGACTCGGTGAACTCGACCTCGCGCGGATACTTGTACGGAGCGGTCGTTCGCTTGACGTGCTCCTGGAGCTCGGCCTTGAGCGCCTCCCCGGGCTCGCCGGAGCGCAGCACGACGAATGCCTTGACCACCGAGCCGCGCTCGTCGTCGGGCGCGGCGACGGCGGCGGCTTCGGCGACGCGCTCATCGGTCAGCAGCGCGGACTCGACCTCGAAGGGCCCGATCCGGTAGCCGGAGGAGATGATCACGTCGTCGGCTCGGCCCTCGAACCACAGGTAGCCGTCGTCGTCGGAGCTGACCAGATCGCCGGTGTGCCAGGGCTCCTCGCCGCTGTGCGGCTCCGAGCCGAGGTAGCCGGAGAAGAAGGTCGGGCAGCTCGCCGGATCGAGGACCAGCTCGCCGTCCTCGATCCTGACCTCGATGCCGGGCAGCGGTCGTCCCATCGACCCCTCCCGCATCCCTTGCCCGGTGAGCGATCCGGTCAGCGCTCCGGTCTCGGTCTGGCCGTAGCCGTCGTGGATCTCGAGCCCGAGCCCCTCACGGAACGCTCGGATCACCTCGGGGTTCAGCGGCTCGCCGGCCGAGACCAGACGTCGCAGGCTCTCGACCGGGCGCAGCTCGGTGCGCTTCGCCAGAATCCGGTACTCCGTCGGCGCCTGGCACAGCGTCGCGACGCCCTCGCGCTCGCAGATCTCGAGCCGCTCGTCGGGGTCGAACCGCCCGTCGTGGAGAAGCGCGACGGCTCCGCAGAGCCAAGGCGCGATGAACGAGTTGCGGGCGGACTTCGACCAGCCGGTCGCCGCCGTGCACCAGGCGATCTCGCCCGGCTCCGCGCCGAACCAGTGCTTGGCCTGGAGCGCCTGACCGGTGAGATACCGCTGCGGGTGCACTGCTGCGCGCGACTCGCCGGTCGTGCCCGACGTGAACACGATCAGCGCGGGATCGTCGGGGTCCAGCTCAGCGATCTCCCCCGGGGGCTCCTGCGGGCGGTCCTCGTCGAGCACGCCGGCGACGTCCTCGAGCGTCATGTAGGGAGCGCCCTCGGGCAGCTGGTCGAGAAAGCGCTGCTCGCCGATCGCGAGCTTCGGGTCCGCGGTCCCAACCCGGTGGGCGAGGTCGGCCCTCCGCAGCTGTGTGTTGCACGGGAGGGCCACGGCGCCGATCCGGAAGCAGGCGAGCATCGAGAGCACCCACTCGGCCCGGTTCCCGATCAGGGTCATGACGACGTCGCCCCGGCCGACCCCGCGGGCGATGAGAGAGCCGGAGAGGCCGGCGCTGCGCGCGATCAGCTCGCCGAAGCCCCAGACCCTGCGCTCACCGTCGGCGCCGACGGTGATCAACGCCGGTCGCGCGGCGGGGAAGCTTTCGAGCACGTCTTCGGTGAAGTTCATGGGGGTCAAGGAGCTCGGCGGGGAGGCTGGCCGAGCCGGGGGCGCCAACGCTACCGAGTGCCGGATAGTCTCCGGGATCCAGCCCGCGCCCGCGCGCTCGCCGGCGGCGCCACGACCCAAGGAGGGACCCAGATGAAACTCAGCATTTCGCTTCTCGCCGCAGTCGCGGCCGCCCTGATCGGCGCTGGATGCAGCGCTGATGCCGAGGTCTCGGTCGGCGGCAAGTCGATCAACCAGGGCGATGTCGAGCAGGAGATCGCGGAGGGCCTCCCACGTGATCCCGCCGACCTTCCCGACCCGGAGGTCGACTGCGACGGGATCAGCGACATCGACGTCGAGGAAGGGAGCACCTTCACCTGCACGGGCGCCAACCCAGCGAACGGCGAGGAGTTCCCGATCGAGGTCGAGCTTACGAACGACGAGGGCGGCTTCCGCTACGGCGTGCCGAACCCGCAGGGCGGAGCGGGGCGGGGATCCTGACCTGGAGGCGCGGTGCGGCGATGCCGGCCCTCGGGTCGGTGGCGCTGGGCTCGCTGGTGGCTCTGGCGCTGGCCGGCTGCAGCGCCGAGGCGGAAGTCTCCGTCGGTGGCGAGTCGCTCGATCCCGACGCGACCGCGGAGACGATCTCGACCGGCCTCGGCGATCAGTCCGGCCTCCCCGATCCAGGCGTTGACTGTGACGGCATCCAGAACATCCCGGTCGAGGAGGGCAGCGACTTCACCTGCACGGGAACCGATCCGGCAGACGGGGAGACCTTCTCGATCGAGGTGACGCTGACAGACTCCGACGGCGGTTACAGGTATGAGGTTCCCTGAGCCGGAGCGGGGCGATCCGACGGCTCGGTCGCGTGCGGGGCGACCGGGATAGCGGCGGCCTTTAGTCTTCCAGGTGATGCAGAGCTGGGATCTGAACGAGATCGATGTCGCGGCGCAGTCCCCGCAAGTCCTCGACTCGACCAAGGAGGCCAGGGCGATCGTGATCCAGCTCGACGCCGGTCAGGCGATGGGCGAGCACCAGGTTCACGAGCGTGGCTGGCTGGTCGTCACCGCCGGCCGGATCGAGGTGTCCGAGCCTGGGG
>Ga0102946_1000610_pt1 | contig 12392 bp, 13 predicted proteins | sample SalPon2A_A_D1_MG_FD_78209 | JGI IMG/M metagenome (GOLD analysis project Ga0102946, IMG submission 78209) | Soil microbial communities from South San Francisco under conditions of wetland restoration - Salt Pond MetaG R2A_A_D1_MG | ecosystem: Environmental > Terrestrial > Soil > Wetlands | place... | reverse complement strand
TATCAAGGCCGGACGTCGCTTTGTTTTCGTTCCAGGTTACAGACACTTCCAGCATGACTGGAAAGTCAACGCCGATCCGTTGGATCCGGGCACTCGCGGCCGGCAGCCGATCCTGGATGCCGCCCTGTCCGCCGAATGAGCTGCCAGACTGCGCCCAACTTTTAATGTTGTATGCGGCGGTCTCCATGGGCGTGCATACCGCTGCGGAGCAATCCGTGCCCAATGCCTCAAGGGCATCCCCTTCGCCGGTTCCACCGAGGTCGGCTATGACGCCGGCAGCGCTGATGGAAATATCAAAATTGGGCGAAATGGTTTGCCAAAACAAGTCATTGCTATTGATGCGCGACAAGAGTGCCGACGTTTGAATCGACGCCAGGCTGCGGTCCGCCGCAACCTTGGTGCTGCCGATCGCGATCGATTGCAACGCACCGATTCCAAGCAGGCCGAAGACGATGATCAAAAAGGCGATCAACGACTCTATCATCGCAACACCGGATTGTTTGTTCTTGAACTTCATCATGGGTTCCTTATGGGCAGCCCAGGTCTGTACCCGATCGGTCTTCGGCGATCGAGTTGCCGTTCGAATCTGTCGCCAGTCGCACCCGACCGTCAACAGAAACAATGACGCCACGGGCCCGTCGTGCAGAATTGTCAGGCCCGCAAAGTTTGATTGTTCGTGCACTGCTGGAGAAGCCGTTCCGATTAAAAACGATTGCACCGGTGCCACCGACAATATCCATTTCCGTTGCAGTGTCAGCCGGCAGTGCTTCGCGCACGTTCAAGACATTGCCACCGCTATCGACGACCAGCCAGCCGGTGCTCCAGTCTGCCGATCCGGAACATGCGGTCAGGCCCGCGTTGGCAGAACAAACCGTAACGTTCAGACCTTGCTTCGCAGCCTCCGAGCGCGCGTAACGCAGGGATGCCACCAGGTCATTGGTTTCGGTAGACAGATTGCTGTTGATCGAGATGCTTTGAAAAGACGGCACGGCGATGGCCGTGATCACGCCAAGAATCGAGATCGCAATGAGTAATTCGAGCAGGTTGAAGCCGCGCTGCCCGGCGCGCACGCCACCCGCAATGATGCGCATGGGGCGACTGCTGCCACCAATCGAACTGCATGTTGCTGCGCTAGTTGCGCGCATCGGCTGCTCCTGAGCTAGCGAATTGGATCTTTCCCAACTGATGACTGTACGGGTTTATGGCCAATTGCTCCGTGTTCCTGTTCACATAAAGGCCCGCGTGTAATGTCGCAGATCGCTAGCTAAGGCGTTGATTCTAACCCAGTTTGCCAGTTGTCGATACGTTATGTTTAAACGCACCGAAGCGACCACTGTGGACCTGTTCCTGCCCCATTCATTGCGGGCGAAAATGATCCTACATCGCGAAGATGGCCCTGAATGTGCTGACTGACGAGCGGCATTGATTCACCGACAAGCGGTTCAAATCATGAAGAATCCGTCCAGCAACTGAATATCGGGCTGATTATGTCTTGATGAACGGCGCGATGGGCTGCATTAACGGCGGGATCGGCCGACAAAATATGTTGAACGGCCGCGTCACATTGCGCCCGATCGCTGAAAGACATGACGAAAAAATACCGGTGCTTCCGGCCGTCGTCAGTATCCATAATCGGGTGACGGTATCGTTCCAGGACCGGCCCCGTCTCAACAAGCAGGTTCTTCGACTGCATGAATTTCGTGAAGTCCTGTAATGCCGCTTTGTAGTCGTCCAGGCTGACGCCTGGCGCAAGATCAAAGCTCGAATGGAGGTACATCACTCGGCAAGACTCATGATAAGCCCCTGTTATGGCTATTCTTTTCTCTAGTGCTACAGGGCCGCGATTCTAGCGTGAATTCAAGTCGCCGTCTTGCCGAAGTCACGGTCGTTCGCTTCCTCGACTGGTTCATCTTCACTCTGCGGCGCCAGCGAGTAATCGAGCACGCCCGTTGCCAGCATGTCGGTCGACGCCTGGGCGACTTCAAGTTCGGTTTCCACTTCTCGAATCTTGGCCTCGGAACGCATGTTTTCCGTGGCCCGATCAGACAGTTCTGCCCGTAATTCCCGGGTTTTCCTGACCGAAGCCTTGAGGTCCTGGGTCAACGTCGTGATGCGCGCCTGCTGATGGGCGATGACGTTATCGCGTTTCTCGATTCCATCGCTAGCTTCTGCCAGGTCTTTTTGAGTTGTTTCATCTTTCTCGGACATCTTCTGCGCATCGGCCCGTGCAATCCTGGCCTCTGCTTCCAATGCGCGAATTCGATCGTCCCGCGGGTCGCGTTGCTTGGACCGAAGATTTGCACCGATGCGGGCCAGGATCGCGGCTACTATCCAGCCCACCACGAACGCCGCAGCAAGATGTAGCAGTTGATCTTTAGGCAACTCGAAAAACATCGGCCTAGATTATTCGCTTTTCTCGATGAGAAAAGGACCGAAGTCTCAATCCGGAAACCAACCCAGTTCGCGGTTCGCCCGCGGCAATCCACCGAACACGCCAGGAATCCACTGAAAAAATATTGAAAAACAGAAGGTTAGGCGTGTTTTGCAGAACCTCATTCAGCTTTGCTTCGGCTATCAATTTCCTCAAGAAAAGCGACCACTTTATCGGTGAAATCGGTAAAGATCCCATCAACGGCGAGCTTCCCGACGCAAAATTGCAGCAGCTCATCCAAGCTGTTGAACCCGGGAGGCAGATCATCCGCCCTGAACGTATACGGATGCACAACGAGATTGAGATCATGTGCCGTTTCGACCAGGCCCGTCGACTCCAGTCCGGTGTCCGCCATCGCATAGAGCTGTTCAACGTGTGGGCCTATGCCGTCAGCAACCTCTGCAACCCGCGCCAGGCCTTCTGGTGTGCGCAGCTGATCATAGTCCGTTGCAGCCTCATGCCATGAGTTGCTGCCGATTAGCTGCACCAGCGGCCACGAGCATCGCAACTCGAGTTTCAGGCGCCGTACTTCGGCATCATCGAAGCACTGCACGAAGACAAGCTCTCGATTTCCTGCGCCTCTGAATTCGGGAATTTGTTCCAGCACGAGCGGGCTCATGTCGATGCCCTCGCGCTGGTGCCACGCCGGATGCTTGATCTCGGGATAAATGCCCACAGTCCGCCCCGTTGCTGCGTTGAGCCGGTTCAGCAGCTGCAGTTCCTCGCGGAAAGTGTGGATCTTGTAGCGGCCGGTCTTCGCGGGGTAGCGGTCCGGGTATACCGCTGATCCGTCAAGGCGCATTCGTTCCCAGGCCGTCAAACTTCGAATTTCAGCCATGTCGAAGTCGCGCGCATAGTATCGGCCGTCGGCACGCTGCCGACCGGGATATTTTTCGGCGACGTTGCTGATCGTATCGATATAGATATCGTGCGCGACGATGAGTTCATCGTCGCGGGTTGCAACGAGGTCCTGCTCCAGAAAATCCGCGCCCATGATGTGCGCCAGGACCTTTGCCGGTCGAGTGTGTTCCGGCAGATAGCCGGACGCGCCACGATGTGCAATTACGACCGGCTTCAACAAATAACTTCCTTTAAAAAACCTACAAAACCTTTTGATTAATCAGCTTTTTCTTCATCACTATCAGCATCATCGAGTCCCGGGAAATCAATAACTTCCCAGCGCTGGGTATCCTCCCCGCGCCCTTCAAGCTTCAGTCGGTCAATAATTTCCCGCGCATTCCAGTCAACCGCTGGTCCGGTCCTCTCCTCGAGTTCCGGCGGGGTCTCCAGCAGTCCGCCGAAATGACGGATGCAAAAAACACCCATGTCGTTCGCTTCGGCGACGTCGATCATGTAATTCACCAGGTCCGGTTTTTGCTCGTAGACCGCCGGCAGCACAATGAGCGCTTCGGCCGCCTTGATCTGGCCAATCAGTTCCTCCTTGATGCTGTCGATGCCACCTTGCATCGGGATATTCTCCGGCTTGCTGACATTGAGGTAATAAAACCGATCATCGCTCTCCAGGAATTCGAAGACCCGCAGGTAATCGTGAGTTTCTTCGAATACGTGCGATACAAACACCCTGATTGGATTTTCTTCAGACACACTAAGCTCCCGTCACTGTGCTGCGCATTATAGTTCCAAGCAGTTCCCATGCCTATGGCGATTAGGTATCGTATCCGCAAATGCGCCTCCTCCTGTACAACATACGCTACGCCGTCGGCGGCGGAGCCAGTATGCATATGCCCCTCCCGGGAGCTGGTTACGTTTTGGGCAACCAGACAGTGCTCCCTGACATCACCCGCTTCATCCAGTCAATCGACCCGGACATCGTCGGTCTGATCGAAGTAGACACCGGTTCCATTCGCAGCCGCATGGTCAACCAGGCCGAGAAAATTGCGACAGACCTCAGAATGAATACATCGTACGAGACGAAGTATGGCAGTAAATCGTTCAACAAGATGCTGCCGATCGTGCGCAAACAGGGCAATGCCTTCATGGCGGCAGCCCGCGTGCATGGCGAAACGTTTCACTACTTCGATACCGGTATCAAGCGATTGATCATTGAACTCGAAATGCAGGATTTTGCGGTTTTCCTGGTGCATTTGTCGCTCAAGTATCGCCATCGACACCTGCAATTACGGCACCTCTATGACCTGATCAACGCAACGGACAAACCCGTCATCGTGGCTGGCGACTTCAATACTTTTTGGGGAGAGAACGAGATCTACCTGTTTATGAAGGCCGCGGGACTCACCTCGGCAAATGGCAACAGTATCCCGACCTATCCGAGCCGATCACCCAGGAAAGAGCTTGATTTCGTGCTGTACCAGGATGGGATCAAGATGCTGGGTTTCGAAGTGCCGGACGTAAAGCTCTCAGATCATCTTCCGCTCGTGTTCGACTTCGATCTCGCCTGAGCGAATTCAAAAAGGCAGTAAAAAATGACAGACAAACACTGGAATATCGAAACAGACGACAAGGGTATTGCCTGGCTATGCTTCGACAAGGCTGAGAGCGCCGTCAACGTCCTGTCGACCGAAGTGATGCTCGAGCTTGAAGAAAAACTCGGCGCAATCGGGACCAACCTGCCGCAGGGCCTGGTGATCTACTCCGGCAAGTCGAGTGGTTTCATCATGGGTGCGGACATCTCCGAATTTTCGTCCGTGACATCGCCAGACCTGGCGTACGAAGTTACTCGTCGCGGACAGAAGCTGTTCGATCAGATCGAGCAGCTTGCCTGCCCGACTGTCAGCGTTATCAACGGCTTTTGTCTCGGGGGTGGCCTGGAACTGGCGATGGCGGCTGATTATCGCCTCGCACTGCCGAACAAAAAACCGATCCTTGGCTTACCAGAAGTGCAGTTGGGACTCCATCCCGGATTTGGCGGCACGGTACGGGCAATTCAAATCTGCGGTGTGCGTCCCGGGATGCAGCTGATGTTGACCGGTAAGCCGATTACGGTTGAGAAAGCGCGCCGAATCGGGCTCGTCGACCGAATCGCGGATGCGGAGAACTGGCGGGAGGCAGCTCGCAAGCTGCTCGGCTCGGGCGCGGCTCGACATACCCCTCCTCTCACGGAACGCCTGCTGAATATGTCCCTGGTGCGGCCATTCATTAAACCCACATTAATCAAACAGGTTGCATCGAAAGCCCGCAAGGACCACTACCCTGCGCCTTACGCAATGATCGACCTTTGGGCTGAGCATGGTGCATCGCCGGCGACGGGGTACGAAGCCGAAGCACGGTCGTTCGCGGATCTGATGTGCACCGACACATCGCGCAATCTCGTGCGCGTTTTCTTCCTGCAGAACAAGCTGAAGAGCCAGGGCAACAAACTGGAATCGAAGATTGGCCACGTCCATGTGATTGGCGCCGGAGTAATGGGCGGCGATATTGCCGCTTACTGCGCACTACGCGGCATCGATGTGACCCTGCAGGACCGCGAGGAGAAATACATCGAACCCGCGATCGCTCGTGCACACAAGATGTATGCCAAACGTATCCGTGACGACAACGATCGAGAAGCGGCGATTGGTCGACTGCACTCCGACGTGGATGGCGCGGGCATTGCCAAGGCAGACCTCATCATCGAAGCCATCTTTGAGAACCTCGAGGCGAAGAAAGGACTGTATGCAACGATTGAACAGAGCATGCAACCGGGTGCGATCATTGCGACGAATACGTCGAGCATTCCGCTGCAGGAACTGCGCGTTGATCTTAAGGATCCGAACCGGTTCATTGGGGTGCATTTCTTCAACCCGGTTGCACAGATGCCCCTGGTTGAGATCGTGCGCTGCGACGACACGCAGCAGGAAGCGATAGACATTGGCCTCGGCTTCGTCAAGCAGATCAAGAAATTTCCGCTCGAGTGTGCCAGTGCACCCGGATTTGTGGTCAATCGTATCCTCGCACCTTACATGAGCGAAGCGATGCACCTGGTAGGTGCCGGTGTCAGCCTTGTAGAAATTGACAAGCTTGCCGAGGACTTCGGCATGCCAATGGGGCCTGTCGAGTTGGTCGACAGCGTCGGGCTCGACGTCGTTTCGCATGTTTCCAGGGTGTTGGGGACTGAGATGCAGGGGCCGGCGGCAGAGCGAATTGCGGAGCTGATTGAGCAGGGTCACCTCGGTCGAAAGTCCGGTAAGGGCTTCTACGACTGGGAGGATGGCAAAGCGGTTAAGCCGGAAGGCGACAGTGCGCCACCGGCCGACGCCCAGGATCGCCTTGTCCTGAGTATGGTCAATGAGGCCGTTGCCTGTCTCGCAGACGAGGTGGTTACCGATGCTGACCTGCTGGATGCCGGCGTGATTTTTGGAACCGGTTTCGCCCCATTCCGGGGCGGACCAATCCAGTACGCACGCGATCGTGGCATTGATAGTGTCGTTGAACGACTCCGCGAACTCGCGACCTCGCAGGGCCCGCGATTCGAGCCGCATCCGGGCTGGTCGGATGTTAGTGATCCGAACTGAGACACGCTTCCGTCCAAACTGTGCGCCGCTTCACGATGCGAGCTTATCGTGGTATCGGAAGTCGTTGAAATAAAGGTAGAATACCGCGCAATCCCGACCATTGAATCCACCATTGAATCCACCATTGAATCGACCTTGAATAACTGGAATATGAATGTCCACTGAGGACCAGAACATTGATCTGCTGAAAGGGTTCTCCCCTTTGGACGGTCTCAAGCGTGACAATCTCGCGGCCCTGGCTCGTAAAGTGCAGCTGCGCGAGTTATCTCCGGGCCAGGTCCTGTTCAAGGAAGGCGACACGGAAAAACGAACGTTTTACGTTGCCACCGGAATTCTCGAGCTGGTCGATCAGGGCAAAGTCGTAGGCACTGTTGAGGGCGGCTCAGAACTGGCACGCAACCCCATCGCGCCGGTATATCCGCGGCGCGTTTCGGCTCGCGCCAGGGACAGAGTTCAGTTCATTTCGGTCGATAGTGACCTGTTGGACGTGATGCTGACCTGGGACCAGACAGGCACTTATGAAGTCTCTGAGCTGGAAGGCAAGCCTGATACCGGTGACGACTGGATGACGATGCTGCTCCAGACCAAGGCCTTTCACAAGATACCGCCTGCGAACATCCAGGCGATCTTCATGCGCATGCAGCAGATAAACTATCGCTCTGGCGATGTCATTCTCAAACAGGGAACCGATGGTGACTATTTCTATGTTCTGACCAAGGGCAGCGCAATTGTCACCCGCGAAACACCGCTTTCGAAAGATGGCATCAAGCTCGCAGAGCTGTTGGTTGGCGATACCTTTGGCGAAGAGGCGTTAATTTCGGATGCCAAACGCAACGCAACGGTGACCATGACGTCCGATGGGTCGGTCATGCGGCTCGGCAAGGAGGACTTCAAGAAACTTCTGAACGAGCCAATGCTCGACTGGGTCAGCTTCGATGATGCGCAGAAGATCGTTGCCAATGGTGGCGTCTGGCTCGACGTCAGGCTGCCGAGCGAGTACGAGAATCACCATCTCGACAATGCGATCAACATCCCGCTGTATTTCATTCGGCTGAAGATGAATACGCTCGATCAGGACACCAAGTATGTCGTTTGCTGCGATACAGGTCGACGCAGTTCGGCAGGTGCTTATATTCTGAGCGGCAAAGGCTTTCAGGCTTACGTGCTGCAGGGCGGCATCAACAAGGAAAACGGCTGAGCCTGACTACATGGTGTGCGTCGGTTTGTCTCCACCCAGGGCTCCGGCAAGGTAAGTCTCAATTTTTTTCTGGGTGTTGCCCTGATCCTGATCGCTGAATTGAACCCCGATGCCTGCGGTTCGTTTGCCCTGAGCACCTTTTGGTGTCATCCAGATTACGGTGCCGGCGACAGGAATCTTTTCCGCTTCGCCCATGAGGTTCAGTAGCATGAAGACTTCATCGCCGAGTCGATACGAACTGTTGGTTGGAATAAACAGTCCGCCATTGATGACAAATGGCATATAGGCCAGATACAACGCACTCTTGTCCTTGATTGTCAGCGTTAACAGTCCTGGCTTGCTCATCGTTAATCCTTTACACCATCAATTCCGCAGGCTCGCCACCGGGCGAGCCGCCACCGCTGTCGCGCAGGCCATCCGCCAGATCGATCAATAAGCCTTCCAGCGTGAGCTGAACATTGAACGAGCCGCCTGGCTGGCCACGCAAGCGATTAATTGTGTCTAGATAGCAGAACAGATTTCGCCTGTCCATGCGCTTCAGCACAGAATCGCTAATTTCAGCTGTCGCGCCCATTTTTCCGCCCTCGCTGGCGCGAACAATAGCCCCCTGGACTGCGCGAGCGAGCCAGTCGAGAACAAAGGCGGTGTCCAGCTTTTGCCACCGGGCGGCAACCTCCAACGGCGAGCTTGCACCACTTGCAACGGCTGAAAAATCGCGGCTCATCGCCGCGTGGGCATCAAGTTGCTCCAGTGTGTCCAGCGCCGCCAGGGGCGCTCTGCCCGCATGCAGTAGCGCCTGTGGCCACTGATTGCCGGGGCGCAACTGGTCCAGCCAGCGCAGGGCGTCAGCTTCAGGCGGCACCGCAATCTCGATTCGCTGGCAACGGCTGAAGATCGTTGCCGGCAAGCGGCCTTTCCGATCGGCAATCAGAACCAACAAGGCATTGCCGCTCGGCTCTTCCAGCGTCTTGAGCAGGCTGTTCGCGGCACTGTTGGTCATGGCGTCGGCCGGATCGAGCACGGCAACCTTGCCCCGGCCCTCGTAGCTCGTCATGCTCATCGCTGCGACGAGTTCGCGTATCTGGTCAATGCGAATCGCTTGCTTGTCATCGGGCGGGCGAATCCAGCGCAAATCCGCATGCTCCAGGGGCGCCACGGGAAACTGCGGCATGCCCGTGCCGGCGATGCCAAGGTGCTGTCGGGCCAACCAGGTGGCAAAGGCGCGTTTGCCCACACCGGTCGGGCCGGTTATCAGGACAGCGTGGGGTTGCCGGCCCAGGGAAACACCTTCGGACCAGTTTTGGACAACATCGTCAAGCCAGCTAATATCTTTAAAATTATCCACTTATAGAACTTAATTAATTTAAAACATCATCCAAAAGCTGGTTGATAATCGCTCCAACGTCGGCCTTGACTGCGGCGATATTCTTGCTGGCATCGACAACGGCGAAGCGCCCCGGTTCTGCCGCGGCCAGTTTAAGGGTACAGTCGCGGGCCCGGCGGAAGAGATCGTCGTCGTCCGTTTCGATGCGATCCGGTTTGCTCCGCTTGCCGGCCCTTTGCATGGCGGTATTCACCGGAGCGTCGAGCAGCACTGTCAGATCCGGCTGCAAATCCGGGTGTACCCAGTCCGCTATCTGGTTGACATCGTCCAGGGGGAAACCACGACCCGCACCCTGGTAAGCACGACTAGTATCCGTAAACCGATCGCTGATGACCCAGCTGCCTGCTCCCAGTGCGGGCTTGATGACGTTGTTAACGTGCAGTGAACGAGCGGCGAACATTAGCAGCAGTTCCGCGATATCGGGCACCGGCTCGTCGCCATGTTCCAGCAACAAGCCCCGTATCTGTTCCGCCATTGGCGTGCCACCAGGCTCACGGCTGGTAATGACATTGAGTCCGCGAGCTTCAATCGCCTTGCGCATGACTTCGATATTGGTCGATTTGCCGACCCCCTCGATACCTTCGACGGTAATGAATTTCCCACGCATCGTGTTAGTTGCTGCCGGCCCGTTTGCTGCGCAGCCGTCGCAGGTATTCCGCCACGGCCGCATCGTGTTCTTCTTTCGTCTTTGAGAACTTGTGACTGCCGTCGCCGAGGCCGGTCGCTACAAAGTACAACTCTTCGCCATCCGCCGGGTTCAATGCGGCACGAATCGCGGCGCGGCCTGGCATAGCGATTGGCGTAGGCGGCAGGCCATGATTGGTATAGGTATTGTAAGGAGTCGGGGTGCGCAGGTCCTTGCGCGTCAGGTTGCCGTTAAAGTCCCGTCCGATACCGTAAATAACAGTAGGATCCGTCTGCAGGCGCATGCCTATTTGCAGTCGACGGGTGAAAACCCCGGAAATCCGTTCGCGTTCATCGGCGCGAGCGGTTTCTTTTTCGATTATCGAGGCCAGGATCAATGCTTCGTAAGGTGTGCTGACGATTGCGGCATCGCTTTTCCGGGCCCATTCCTCGGCCAATGCCGCTTGCTGCAATGCAAATGCCTGCATCAATATGTCTCGGTCCGTGGCACCAAGGGGAAACCGATAAGTCTCGGGCAGGAACAGTCCTTCAGGATGCGTTGCCTCTGCGCCCAGTTCCTCCAATAGCGCCGGCCAGTCTTCGTCGGTCAATGTTGCAGAAAGTTGCGGTTCAGCATGCAGAGCCGATAGCAGGTCCCACCGATTCCAACCTTCGATGATCGTGAAGGAATACAGCCGGACCGCCCCGCTCGTAAATTGCTGCAGTATCTCCCGGGGTGTGGAGCCGCCCTGGATGAGGTAGTCCCCGGCGTGAATTTTCGGGGCAGTGTCGGACCAGCGTGCATAGAACCTGAGCCAGTCCGCATTACTGATCAGGCCACGCGACTCCAGTTGTGCTGCGACCTTGCCAAACGACGTTCCGGCGTCAATCGTGAAGCTGGCATCGCCACCGGGCACCGCTGGCGTATCAAGGAACTGGTTCATGCGGGTCACTGCATAAACGGCTGCAATGAAGACCATGACCAGCACGCCCGCAACTGTGATCAGCACTTTCCTGTTCAAGGCGCACACTCCGGAACACCGTTCGCGGCCGCAAGTGACTGGGCTTGTCGGGCCATGGTCCCAATCCCCCATTCTTGCCCGCCGCAGCCCTTTACCGGCAAGACCCCGAATTGACTATTCGTCAGGAAGCATTCGTCGGCGTTATCCAGTTCATCGCCTGACACGTCCCGGATTTCGCATTCGATGCCTGCCTCGCTCAATAACTGCAAGACGTGTGCGCGCATGATTCCTGACACGCCACAGCGGGTGATCGCGGGGGTTACGAGCGTTGAATTCAAGGCGATAAACACGTTGCTCATGGTACCGCAGATCAGTCGCCCGTCGAGGTCCAGCAGCAAGCCCTCAAAAATGTCAGCAGCGTCCCACTCTGCCCTTGCCAGAACCTGCTCAAGCCGATTCAATGACTTGATGCCCGCCAATGCCGGCTGAATTGCCAGGCGCAGATTGCATCGGCGCAACGTGACGCCCACCTCGTAATGCACCCTGGGCAATGCCCTGGCAGTAAACAACTCAACGGATACCCTGGGAGGGGCCGAAGCAGTCCGGCGATAGCCACGTGGTGAATCGCCTGCAGCAACGACCAGTCTTGCCGAGGCGAACTCTGAACGCACATCACTACGGCGCATCTCAGCACGCATTTTTTGCTCCAATTCCGCGGGTGTCGGGCAGGCAATACCCAGGCTGGCGCAGCCTGTCTGCAACCTGTCCAGATGCCTGGGCCAGAAACGGGCGTTGCCATCGCGTATCGCTATGGTTTCAAAAACGCCATCACCATAAGCGCTGGCGCGGTCAATCAATATCGGCGATTCGCTCTCCATCACGACAGTGCCCGAAGCAATCCCTTCGCCTTGGCGCGGGTTTCGTTAAGTTCGGCTTCAGGCTGGGAGTCCGCAACGATTCCCGAGCCGGCACGAAACGTGATGGTATTGTCTTTGATGACCATGGTCCGGATCAGAATGTTCAGGTCGAGGCTGCCATCTCGATTCAGGTAGCCGAATGAGCCGGTATAGGCACCACGCGGCCCGAACTCGAGTTCGCTGATGATTTCCATGCAACGTACTTTGGGACAGCCTGTGATTGTACCGCCGGGAAACACCGCCGCAATCGCATTTCCCGGAGTGGTGTCGGCCCGCACCCTGCCCCGCACATTTGAAACGATGTGGTGCACGTGCGCATAGCTCTCGACAATCATCATTTCATCAACTTCGACACTGCCTGCTTCGCAAATCCTGCCAAGGTCGTTGCGTTCAAGGTCGATCAG
>Ga0102946_1000609_pt1 | contig 12400 bp, 11 predicted proteins | sample SalPon2A_A_D1_MG_FD_78209 | JGI IMG/M metagenome (GOLD analysis project Ga0102946, IMG submission 78209) | Soil microbial communities from South San Francisco under conditions of wetland restoration - Salt Pond MetaG R2A_A_D1_MG | ecosystem: Environmental > Terrestrial > Soil > Wetlands | place... | reverse complement strand
GAATTATATAGACTGTGCTAATTCCTAAATTTCTCGGTATAATCAAGAAATATGCTAAATTAGGTAAGTAGAAATATCCGATCTCTGGGTGAAAAGTTTCCGGCAACATGGTATAATCCGGGGTTGGTATACAAAAATTAGGCTAGTCAAAACAAATACATGACTAATCAAAAAAATTGGAGCGGATTTTGGCTTTCAATCCACTAAACTGGTTACTAGGTTTCTTTTCATTAGATATTGGCATTGATCTAGGTACTGCAAATACATTGGTGCATGTTCGTGGAAAAGGTATCACGATTAATGAGCCTTCTTGGGTAGCCGTTGATAAAAGAACTCGTGAGCCATACTTTGTTGGGAAAGAAGCGAAAGCAATGGTTGGGCGAACTCCAAGCAACATGATTGCGGTTCGCCCTTTGCGGGATGGCGTGATTTCAGAGTTTGAAATTACTCAAGAAATGTTGGCATATTTTATTGATAAAGCCCACCAACAAAGCATTGTGCCTTTCCCGCGACCGCGAGTAATTGTTGGTATTCCTTCTGGAGTTACTGAGGTTGAGAAACGCGCTGTGTATGATGCCTGCCTGCTGGCAGGGGCGCGTGAAACATATTTGATTGAAGAACCGACAGCTTCAGCAATTGCTGCTGGTTTGCCTGTCGCTGAAATTGGCGGCAGCATGATTGTGGATATTGGTGGCGGTACGACAGAGGTAACTGTATTTTCAATGGGAGGGGTAGTGACATCCCGCTCTTTACGTGTGGCTGGTGATGAATTAGATATTGAAATTTTACAATATGTGAAGAATAAATATAATCTGCTTATCGGCGAGCGGATGGCCGAAGAAGTCAAGATGCAAATAGGTTCCGCATTCCCCTTGCCGGAGGAAAAAACCCATACAATACGCGGAAGAAACCTGGTAACCGGGTTGCCAGAAACGCTTGAACTTTCTTCAATTGAGATTCGAGAAGCAATTTCTGGGTCTGTCCAGACCATTGTTGATACAATTAAAGATACGTTAGATGAAGTCCAGCCTGAGATTATTTCGGATTTAATGGATATCGGTATTTGTTTAGCTGGTGGGGGTTCGCAGCTGCACGGCCTTGCTGAACGAGTGTCAGAGGAGGTGAAAATCCGAGCTTGGGTCGCTGAAGATCCAATGACATGTGTGGCAAGAGGGGCAGGTTTAGTTTTAGAAGATTTCGAAAACTTGCGCCATTGGGTGTTGGATGAATTTTAGAAAAAATCGATCAGTCCAATCAATTATCATAATATTATTTATTACAGGGTTGTTGTTATTAGCTATTAGTGGGGCAATAACACCCGTAGCAGATTTTTTAGTTTCTCCCTTTTTATCTGTTCAGCAGTGGATGACGGTTCGTTACCAAGCATTCCAGGATTTTATCAATTCACCAACGGACCTGGCTCGGCTGCGCCAGCGCAATATTGAGCTTGAAGCCGAGGTTGCGAACCTGCAATCACAGGTAATTTCTTTGCAGCAGCAAGTCACCGAAGTGGAACTGCTATCATCATTGTTGGATTTTGCTCGAAGTCAGCGTGAAAATGAATACAGGGCTGCTTCTGTCATTTTTCGTGATCCTCGTCCATTTTTAAAGTATATTGTGATAGATGTTGGGTCTGACGATGGGGTATTGGCTGGTATGCCGGTTGTGAGTGCTGAAGGGTTAGTTGGTCGGGTTGACGCGGTTTCTTCAAATGCTGCAAGGGTGCAGCTAATCACAGATACCGCGGCTAATGTCAACGTGATCATTCAACCTTCCGACACAACTGCTGTCTTGCAGGGGAGTATCACGAGCGATATTTCCCTTGATTTAATTACAAAAGATGCTAATGTGTCTCCCGGAGACTTAATCCTGACATCCGGGTTAGGCGGGAACTATCCTGGCAATATTTTAGTGGGACAGATTGCAAGTGTGCGCACCTCGGCCACGGCATTATTTCAGGAAGCGGCGGTACAACCCGCAGTTGATTTTTCAAGGCTGGATATAGTTTTAGTGATCATTGACTTTCGGCCAGTCGATATGGAACCGTTGATCCCTGAAGAAGGTACAATCGAATAATAAGATATGGCTGGAATAGTTATATTTGTATTGCTTATTTTTGCAACCCTGTTGCAAAATTCAATTGTAAATCAAATCAGTATGCTTTATGGTTCCGCTGATTTGGTGTTACTGGTTCTTTTGGCTTGGATTCTTCAATCCGAAGAGAAACAATATTGGTTGCCAGGGTTCTTCGCGGGGTTTTTGATTGGTTTATCGTCTGCATTACCGGTCTGGCTGCCGATGGTGGAGTATGTTTTAGTGGTTGCAGTGGTGACTTTCCTTCAACGGCGAGTTTGGCAGGTACCAATCTGGCTGCTGCTGACTTCCACTATTCTTAGTTCATTATTAGTTTACGCAGTTGAATTTATTTATCTGATCGGCACTGGTGTGGAATTTGACCTGTTAACTGCATTCAATTTATTATTGCTGCCAACGATTGTTTTGAATTTGATTTTCTCTCTCCCTATTTATGGAGTGATGGGAGAAGTTGGAAAGTTGTTATATCCTGAAAAGGTTGAAGCATGAACCAAGCGAATGATAATTCGAAAAATAATATTTCTAATTGGCGGACAACGGCATTCTTGGGAGTAATCGGGGTGTTATTTGTGGTGTTTGCTGTGAGGCTTTTTAATTTACAGATCATTCAGGGGGATGAATGGGAGCAGGAGGCTGAAGCCAATCGCACAGAGAGTATAAGTTTACAAACTCAACGTGGTGTGATATTCGATAGAAATGGAATTGTTCTAGCCCAAAATATTGCAGCCTACAATATCATAATTACACCAGCGCTTATGCCGGAGGATGCTGCAGAACAGGAAAGGATAATTCGCGAGCTCTCTGAACTGACAACCATCCCTATTACATTCGATGATGACCCGGAAGCGGAAAACATCCTTATTCAATGCGGTGACAACCTGGGGATTATGGAGATGTTTGAAATTGGTTTGTCCTTTGCACCTTTCGAACCAGTCCAGATTGAGTGTGATGTTGAACGTGAACGTGCACTCTCGATCATGGAAAAATCAGTGGATTGGCCGGGGGTTAGTATTCAGATTGAACCAGTTCGGGATTATCCAACTGGTGTTTTGACTTCAACTTATATAGGATATCTTGGTCCAATCCCGGCGATCTTAGAAGATGAACTAAGTGCACAAGGTTTTGTTCCCAGGAGAGACAAGATTGGTTATGGGGGTTTAGAACTTTATTTTGACCATATCCTTCGGGGGACTCCAGGTAAACGTATTGTTGAAGTTGATGTTGCTGGTGAAGTGTTGCGTGATATTGAGGGCTTGGTTCAACCCCAGGACGGGGATAATCTAATATTGACGATTGATTTGCGTTTTCAGCAAGCCGCCGAAGCGATCATGGAGCGAGAGATAAACTTTTGGAATACATATTTCTTTGGAAATTCCGGGCAAATTCGAATTAGTAGCGGGACGACAATTGCAATGAATCCCAAGACCGGTGAAATACTTGCCATGGTTTCGTGGCCATCCTATGAAAATAATCGATTTGCCCGCTTAATTCCCGCATATTATTACAATCAATTGATTGAAGATTCAACAAATCCTTTGTTAAATCATGCAGTAGGTGCGGAGTTACCGGCTGGTTCAGTATTTAAAATTGTGACCGGAATTGGCGCGTTGAACGAAGGAGTGGTTACGACCGATCAGGTTATTCAAACCCCAGGAAAGATCACAATTGAAAATAGTTTTTATCCCGGAGATCCGGGGAAGGCTAAAGACTTTGTGGACTGGAATGAAGAATCTGGCGGGTTCGGGTCCCTGAACTTTTATGGCGGGGTAGCAAATTCGAGTAATGTCTATTTCTATAAGCTGGGGGGTGGGTACCCAGGTGAGGTTGAACCAGGTTTGGGAATTTGCCGCTTGGGGACTTATGCCAAAGCCTTGGGTTACAATCAGCTGCTTGGAATTGAACTGCCAGATGAATCGGATGGATTGATTCCAGACCCCACCTGGAAACGGATCAACCAAGGCGAGAATTGGTCTACCGGGGATACTTATATATCCAGCGTTGGACAGGGGTTTATGATTGCTACGCCGATGCAGGTGCTGACCTCGGCTGCTACAGTGGCTAATGATGGGAAGCTGGTTCGCCCGACTATTGTTAGGGAAGTAGTAAATGGTGAGGGTGACACAATTCCGGTTGTAATGGATGAATTCGGCAATTTGCTGGATTTTGAGGTGGATGCGCTTGGGCGAATTATTGCGCATGTATATGACAGCCTGGGAAATCCAATAGATTTCGTGGTTTTGGATGAAAATGAGCAGTTGTATGATTACTATTATGATACAGAGGGGGCCATTCAGGGGCAGGTTTACAATCAAAATGGGAATCCAATTCGCCCGGTTGTCATTAGTCCGTTTTACCCGGATTATAAGTGGGATTTGACAGAAGATAACATAATCGAGAACTACTCTAATCCAGAGGGGATTGGTAGTTGCAAACCTACTGGAGAATATAGCAATGTTCAAGATTGGGTCTTCACAGCCATGCAGCAAGGGATGCGGCGTGCTGCTGCTGAAGGCACGCTCTCTGACCCTGATTATTTATTTGGGAATTTCCCTATCCCTGTTGCTGGGAAAACAGGCACGGCGGAGTATTGTGACACCGTATCATTAGCCTTAAATAAATGTATTCCTGGGAATTGGCCGACACATGCCTGGACGGTCGCCTATGCACCATATGATGACCCGGAAATTGTAGTGGTCGCTTTTATGTACAATGGTGGTGAAGGGGCGAGTGTTGCGGGACCTGTGGTGAGGCAAATGGTCGAGGCGTATTTTGAGTTAAAAGCAATTGACGCTTCGCAAAGCGCGCCTTGATACTTAATGCTATAATTTGAAGCTAAGGATGATTTATGCGTCCAAAAGTGGAACTGAAAGGTATCCGAGAAGGTTTGTTGGTTTCCCTGGGTGATGGCAATTGGAACGAGATTGAGGAAGTGCTCTTAGATCAATTGCATGCTCAAGGCGGTTTTTTACGCGGAGCCAAGATCATCCTGGATGTTGAAAATCACATTATCAAAGCTGCTGATTTGGGAATGCTCCGTGACAAACTCTCGGATATGCAAATTACCCTTTGGGCAGTGTTGACCAATTCGCCAACGACTGAAAAAAACGCACAGGCATTAGGGTTAGCAACACGCATTCATAAACCCGTGGCAGAAGCACGTTTAAAAGTCTCCAAGCCTGAAGCTTATTTGGAAGGTGATGAGGCGATTTTTATACAGCGCACACTACGGTCAGGCAATAGCGTGAATTTCGATGGACATGTAGTCGTTGTCGGTGATGTGAACCCAGGCGCGGAGATCATTGCTGGTGGAAATGTGGTGGTGTGGGGGAAGCTGCGTGGGATGGTTCATGCTGGCGCTGCAGGGGATGTAAATGCGATAGTCTGTGCGCTATCGTTGACGCCCACACAGCTAAGAATAGCGGACAAAATTGCTGTTTCCCCGTCTGGGGATGGGCAATTGAGACCAGAAATTGCTGTAATCAGGGATGATCGTGTTGTTGCCGGACCCTGGTCAGAGTTATAAAATATTTATTCGAGGATTGATATGGCAGGAAAAGTTATTACTTTAACATCTGGAAAGGGTGGGGTAGGGAAAACCACTGCAACGGCAAATATTGGTGCTGCTTTAGCCGATTTGGGAAAGAATGTCGTTTGTTTGGATGCGGATATTGGTTTGCGCAATCTGGATGTCATTTTAGGATTGGAAAATCGGATTGTATATGATCTGGTGGATGTCGTAGAAGGCCGCTGTCGTTTGCGCCAAGCAATGATTCGCGATAAGCGTTTGTCGAATCTACATTTAATTCCTGCTGCACAAACACGGGATAAAAGCGCTGTTTCTCCCAGCGATATGATTCGCCTTTGTGATGAATTACGAGAGATCGTTGATTTTGTAATTATCGATTCGCCAGCGGGTATAGAGCGCGGTTTTCGAAATGCCATTGCGGGAGCGGATGAGGTTTTAGTGATCACTAACCCTGAGGTATCTGCGGTGCGTGACGCTGATCGTATTATCGGCCTGATTGAAGCAGAGGAAAAAGGATCGCCTCGTCTGATTCTAAACAGGATCAAAGCAGAGATGGTCGAACGGGGTGACATGCTGAACGCAGATGATGTATTAGAGTTATTAGCAGTTCAGTTGCTGGGAGTTGTCCCAGAAGATGAAAATATTTTAATTGGCGCAAACCAAGGTGTGCCGGTTGCATTGAATGGCAAAAGCCAGGCAGGACAAGCTTTTAGGAATATCGGACGAAGGATATTGGGAGAGGAAGTGCCATTCCTAGAGATTAGTTCGGATAGTGGGTTTTTTGGAAGGCTTTCTCGTTTCATTAATCCCTCCGGGAGGTGATGGATAGTGAAAAGGTTTATAGATAGAATTTCAGGAAAGCAGACAAGCGCCAATACTGCAAAAGAACGTCTGCAGTTGGTGCTGATTCATGACCGCACTGATCTTCCCCCCGGTGTTATGGAAAGCATGCGAGATGAAATTATTGACGTGATTTCTCGTCATGTTGACGTAGAGCGGGAAGATGTTCAATTAAAGATTCAGCAGGAAGGCCGTCAACAGTTTTTATTGGCAGAAATACCAATCCAGTCCTCAAAGAGAAAACGAGGACGTTAACTTCCCCGCTCGCGTTTAAATATTAATAGCCTATGAAATTAGAAACCTGGAGATATTTTGATTATTGGTTAATTGGGGCTGTCGCTATCGTGATTATATTCAGTATTGCGATGATCGATTCTTCAATCGCGGGCAATCCTGAATTAATCGAGAATAATACAGTCCAACGACAAATTATTTTTAGCGGGATTGGCTTTGCATTAATTGTCCTGGTAACTTTGCTCGATTATCATTTTTGGGCTTCCATTGGAAGAGTTATGTATGTTGCAGTGGCGATCTTCCTGGCGATTATCGCATTTAGTGGCAGCGGAGAAGAGGCCTTTGGTTCAGCTCGTTGGTTAAATGTTGGGTTCGCGGTAGTTCAGCCGTCTGAGTTAGCAAAAATAACCATTATTGTTCTTGCTGCTGATTTTTTTGCTCGCAATCAGGATAGGATAGGAGATTTGATATGGATTGCGCGCAGCAGTGTACTTACATTTGCACTAGTCGCGTTGATTCTGCAACAGCCAGATCTCAGCACATCGATCACATTAGTCGTGATTTGGGCGGCATTGTTGTTTGCTAGTGGGTTGAAGGGGAAGCATATCGCATTATTCGTTGTAGGTGGCTTAATTTTGATGGTAGCTGCATATCCATTCCTGGCAGAATATCAGCAGCAACGGATTACAAATTTTTTGTTCACCGACCCGGATGCCAGGTTTGGTGAAGAATATAATGTGAGGCAGGCATTAATTACGGTTGGATCAGGGGGGTGGCTTGGACAGGGGTATGGACAGGGTACTCAGGTACAGCTTCGCTTTTTGAAAGTCCGGCACAGTGATTTTATCTTTTCGGCGATTTCTGAAGAGTTTGGTTTTGTCGGAGCAGTTGTGCTGATGTTGTTTTTGTTTTTTATTATTTACCGAATTTTGTATAACGCTCGTAATGCGCGCGATACCTACGGTGCTCTTCTATGTTATGGCGTGGCTACATTGATTGCTTTTCAAACTGTAATTAATATCGGAATGAATTTGAAACTACTGCCAGTGACTGGGTTGCCGTTACCTTTGGTCAGCCAGGGAGGGAGTTCTCTACTCTCGATAATGCTAGGTATTGGCATTGTCGAAAGTGTTGCAGCAAGACAAAAAATATCTTAAAGGAAAAATTTAACTATGAAACATGCAGATGACAATAAACCTATGCGAGTTCGTTTTGGGCCATCTCCAACCGGATTGACCCATTTAGGAAGTGCAAGGACGGCTTTATATAATTATTTATTGGCGCAGCAGACTGGCGGTCAATTTATTCTACGCTTTGAAGATACAGATCAAAAAAGGTATGATCCAGAAGCTGAAAACGATCTGATCACCGGCCTAAAATGGCTTGGCCTTCATTGGGATGAGGGTCCGGATATCGGTGGAGAGAATGGACCTTATCGGCAATCTGAGAGAAAAGAGCTCTATCAAGAGGTTGCTCAACAGCTTATTGAGAATGGCGATGCATTCTATTGTTTTTGTTCTCGCGAACAATTGGATAAGGATCGACAAGAGCAAATCAGCCAGAAGCAGAGCCAACGTTATTCGGGGCGGTGTCGGAATTTGAGTGCTGCTGAGGTCAATGAACGGCTTGAAAGGGGAGATGATCATGTGATTCGCTTCAAAATGCCACATGAAGGGACAACTACAGTCCATGACCGGCTTCGGGGTGATATCATCTTTGAGAATGACCTTCTGGATGATTATGTCTTGGTCAAATCGGATGGCCTGGCTGTTTATCACCTGGCCACAATGGTGGACGACCATTTGATGGAGATTACACATGTGCTTAGGGGCGAAGAATGGATCCCCACATTCCCATTACATGCCCGTATTTATCGATCATTAGGATGGGATGAACCACAGTGGGTGCATTTGTCCTTATTCTTAAAACCAAGCGGTAAAGGCAAAATGAGCAAGCGGGATACCGAACTTATGAAGAAAAGTGGAGAATCCATATTTATAAAAGATATGCAAAATATGGGCTATTTACCCGAAGCTGTGCTCAACTGGGTTGCACTAATGGGGTGGAGTTACGACGATCAGACGGAGTTTTTTACCCTGGATGATTTGATCGAAAAATTTTCTCTCAATAAGCTCAGCCCCAAAAATGCTGCTATTGATTTCAAAAAATTTGATCACTATAACCGCCTTCATATTAGGAATCTGGCGCTTACTGATCTGGCGGAGCGATTCCGCCCATTTATCGAAGCGGAAGGGTATCAAGTGGATAAAGATACCTTACTTGTATTGGCCGAACTGCTCCAGCAGCGAGTCACAACACTTGACGAAGTGGTAGAATGGACACGTTTTCTCTTCCTGGATGAAATTGAGCAAAAGTATGAAGAATTGGTCAAAGGATTGGATGCCGAGAAAGCATTGCAGGTTGCAAATTCCCTGAATGATATTTTGACAAATGCTAAAGAGTTCAATTACGAAGAATTGGAACAACCCATCCGTGATTTAGCAGATAAAATGGAATTGAAATTAGGTCAAGTTTTTGGAGTATTGCGTATAGCCATAACAGGACAGCAAATTAGCCCGCCGTTGATTGAATGTATGGATCTATTAGGGAAAGAAAAAACGCTGAAGCGTTTGAATGAAGCTATTGGTATTATTCGAACAAGTAGTATTGTGGAGTAGAACATGAGTGAGTCAAAGGACACAAAGACAACCAATTTTATTACCGAAATAATCGATGAGCACAATGAAAGCAATCGATTTGGCGGGGCAGTGCATACCCGTTTTCCACCAGAGCCAAATGGATATTTGCATATCGGCCATGCAAAATCGATTTGCCTGAACTTCGGTCTTGCAGAACAATACGAAGGTAAAACAAATCTGCGGTTTGATGACACAAATCCGCTAAAAGAGGATATTGAATACATTGAATCAATAAAACGCGATGTTCAATGGCTTGGATTTAAGTGGGACGGTGATGTACTTTATGCTTCGGACTACTTCGAACAACTTTATGAATACGCTGTTGAATTGATACGGATTGGTCGAGCTTACGTTGATGATCTTAGTGCGGATGAGATTCGTGAATACCGTGGATCATTGACTGAACCTGGAAAAAACAGTCCTTATCGTGATCGTTCGGTTGATGAGAATCTTGATTTGTTCAAACGTATGCGTGATGGGGAATTTGCGGACGGTGAAAAAGTTCTCCGTGCAAAGGTCGATATGTCTTCCCCGAATCTAAACATGCGGGATCCCATCATGTACCGGATTTTGCATGCTACGCATCATCGCACTGGGGATGAATGGTGTATTTATCCGATGTACGACTGGGCGCATGGCCAGTCAGATTCAATTGAGGGAATCACGCACTCAATTTGCACATTGGAATTTGAAGATCATCGACCGTTGTATGACTGGTTTCTCGATAACCTTGAGATCCATCATCCTCAGCAGATCGAATTTGCCCGCTTAAATCTTTCGTACACATTGATGAGCAAACGGAAATTGCTCCGCCTTGTTGAAGAAAACATTGTTGATGGTTGGGATGACCCTAGAATGCCCACTATTTCCGGAATCCGCCGCCGAGGTGTCCGAGCTGAGGCTGTGAAAGATTTTTGTGACCGTATAGGTGTGGCAAAAGCAAATAGTGTAATCGACATTAGCCTTTGGGAGCATACCATTCGGCAAGATCTTGACCCGATCAGTCCAAGAGTTATGGCTGTGTTAGAACCTTTGAAGTTGGTTATTGATAATTTCCCAGATGATGAAACCGTTGACTTTGATGTTGACTATTTTAGGCATGATAGTGAGCAGCATGAACTAAGGAAAGTCCCCTTCTCGAAAGTTTTATATATTGAGCGAGAAGATTTTATGGAAGATCCTCCATCTAAGTTTTTCCGCCTGGCTCCTGGTAGGGAAGTGCGTTTAATGAATGCCTGCCTGGTGACTTGTACAGATGTTGTGAAAGATGACGATGGGAAGGTTATTGAGGTGCATTGTACCTATGATCCTGAATCTTTAGGTGGGCAAGCCCCAGATGGGAGACGTGTCAAAGGGACGCTTCACTGGGTTTCTGCTGACCATGCGGTGGACGCAACCGTTCGGCTGTACGAGCATCTCTTCACTACAGATGATCCTGGCGAAGGGAATCTCCATGAGAATATCAATCAGGATTCAATGAAGATTTTAACAGCAAAAGTAGAACCATCTCTGAAGAATGCAAAACCGGGAGATCGCTACCAATTTATGCGAAAAGGCTATTTCTATCTAGATCCTGAAGATACTACCGAAGATGAACTGGTTTTTAACCGGATTATTTCATTACGAGATACCTGGGCAAAGATCAAGAAATCAAAATAACCGAACATAAAAACTTGAACGAATATTTTCGATTGCACCTGGAGTGAGAATGCAAGTACAAGCTGTTCAGGACAAAAAAGCTCTCGATACTTTTTTAGAGTTTCCTTACGATCATTATAAGAATGATCCTTACTGGGTGCCCCCGTTGCGAGTGGATATTCGGAATCAATTCAATGTAAAGAAAAATCCATTCCTCAGACATTGTGATTATCAATTATTTTTGTTGAAAAACAATGACAGCGTAATCGGGCGAATTGCAGCATTTGAAGATAACCTGGCATCCGAATTTTGGGGTGAACAGATTGGGCTTTTTGGTTATTTTGAATGTATACCGGATCAAGAAGCCGCGTTTGAGCTATTAAATGCGGCTCAAAAATGGTTGCTCGAAAAAGGCTGCATGAGGATGCGTGGTCCTTGGAGTTTTGTTTCACAAGAATGGGGATCCGTAGTGGAGGGGTTTTCTCCTTCGCCGGTGATAATGGGGCCATATAATCCGCCATACTACAATGATTTTTATACAAGCTATAATTTTAAAAAAGTAAAAGATTTATTGTGTTGGTATATCTCTGCTGAAGAAGGTTACCAGATTCCCGAACGGATTTTGAAGCTGACAGATAGAGTTGCAGAACGCTATCAAGTTTCCATTCGCCCTCTAAACCTGAAAAATTATGACTCAGAAGTTCGCACGATCATGGATTTGTCGAATCGCAGTATTATAGAAAATTGGGGATATTCACCAGTCACAGACGAAGAAGTTGAGTCTATGGCAGAGGAGTTGCGACCAATTGCCCAATCTAAGGCTGTGCTGTTTGCAGTAGATCAAAATGGACGAGAAATCGGTTTTGCAATTGCACTTCCAGACATCAATGTGCTTTTGAAAAGTCTAGGCGGTCGGCTGTTTCCCTTTGGGATATTCAAATTATTACTGGGATTACCTCGCCTAACGCAATACCGCATGTTTGCGCTGGGGGTAGTGCCAGAATACCAGGGCAAAGCCATCGATAGCTTACTTTATCGAGCATTGCATGAGAGTCTCTTTTCTTCCAACCTTTGGATGGAAATCAACTATGTCCTGGAAGATAATTGGCCGATGATCAATGCGATAAAAAAATTAGGCGCTACGCCTTTGCGCAGATATCGAATATTTGAAATGGAGATATAAACAGTTTTTTCTCCTTCATAAAACGACAAGAGTAAAGATTGCCACTACAAGCAATCAAATTATCTGGAGTGAGGCAGCAAGTCTTGATGATGCCAATAAACAATTGCTGTCATCATAGTATAAGATGAGATAAATATTGTCTTTGAGCCAAAACTTGAATTATTTTGGTGAACCCTGTATTATAAT
>Ga0102946_1000608_pt1 | contig 12448 bp, 10 predicted proteins | sample SalPon2A_A_D1_MG_FD_78209 | JGI IMG/M metagenome (GOLD analysis project Ga0102946, IMG submission 78209) | Soil microbial communities from South San Francisco under conditions of wetland restoration - Salt Pond MetaG R2A_A_D1_MG | ecosystem: Environmental > Terrestrial > Soil > Wetlands | place... | reverse complement strand
CAGGTTTTGGGATTCGGTCGGTAATCTTCATCCCCATGCCGGGATTGGTTCCAAAGGTAATCATGGGCGCCAGATCCTGGGTATCTAAAACTACCCGTGAATCATAGCTTGCCTTATGATCTGTGGATAAGGTTTTCCAGTATTCTAGTGCTGCATCCCATGCGGACCCTTTCGGGGCATTATCTCGGCCTGACAGGTACTCATATGTGGTTTCATCAGGGGCGATCATCCCGGCCCGTGCCCCGCCTTCGATGGACATGTTGCAGATGGTCATGCGTTCTTCCATCGACAAGCTCTCGATCAATGAACCGGTGTATTCGATCACATGACCAGTACCGCCTCCTGTGCCGATTTTGGCAATCAATGCCAGGATGATGTCTTTGGCAGAAATGCCATCTTTGAGCGCGCCATCCACCCTGACTTCCATCGTCTTTGGTTTTTTCTGTAAGAGACATTGGCTGGCGAGCACATGCTCTACTTCGCTGGTTCCAATCCCAAATGCCAACGCGCCAAATGCGCCGTGAGTGGATGTATGGCTGTCTCCGCATACGATTGTCATGCCGGGTTGGGTATATCCTCTTTCAGGGGCAACCACATGAACGATACCGTTATAGGGCGAGCCTAGCTGATAGAGTTCAATGCCATATTCTTCACAGTTTTTGATCAGCTGTTTCAACTGTGCCTGGCCTTGCACATCTGTCATTCCGGAGATCGTCGCGTCTGCTGTTGTGGGAGTTGCGTGATCCATGGTTGCTAAGACCCGGTCTGGTCGGCGAACTTTTAATCCGCGCCTGCGCAGTCCGGCAAACGCCTGTGGTGAGGTGACTTCATGGATCAGGTGCAGATCAATGTAGAGAATCGACGGCGCGTCTGCTTCTTCTATCACGCAGTGTTGGTCCCAAACTTTTTCGAAGAGGGTGCGGGGTGGATTGTTTTCTGAGTTCATGCAGCTTGCTCACTTGTTTGGAGAAGTTTTGTGTTATTTGCATATTGACCATATTTACCGCTGGCATACAGCAGTTTATTCAATGCGGATAAATATGCTTTTGCGCTGGCAACGATGATGTCCGTGTCTACGCCGTGTCCACCAAAGGTGCGGGTTTGAAAGAAATTGTTCTGCGGGGATTTCCGTTTGGGGATCGATCCATTCTCGGCTTCCAGCCGGACAGAGACCTCGCCAATTGCGTCAATCCCTTCTGTGATTGCATTTACGCTGTATTCCAGTAAAGTATTGGGTGCCTGGATCACGGTATTAATTGCGCTGAAGGTCGCATCTACCGGACCTGTACCTATCGCCGCCTGTACATGTACGGTTCCATCTGGGCCAACCATGCGAACTGTCGCCGTGGGCAATCCCATAGTGCCGCAGCTGACCTGTAATCCCTCCAGACTGAAGATTTCAACCGGCTGGGCGATTTGGTCAGAAACCAAGGCTTCTATATCGATATCGGTGACATTCTTTTTGCGGTCAGCTAATTCCTTAAATCGTTGGAAGGCTGTATCGAGTTCTTCTTGGTTTAGCTCATAGCCCATTTCGCTCAGATGGTTTTTGAAAGCATGGCGGCCAGAATGTTTGCCCAAGACCAATTTAGAATGGCTCAGGCCAACCATATCAGGGCGCATGATCTCATACGTATTCTGGTTTTTCAGCATCCCATCCTGATGGATTCCAGCTTCGTGCGCAAATGCATTTGCGCCAACGATTGCTTTATTAGGCTGCACCGGGATCCCGGTATAGTTGGAGACCATCCGGCTGGTGCGGGCGATGAGAGTCGTGTCGATATTGGTCTCAAGGTGATAATACTGCCGGCGTGTTCGGATTGCCATGGCAATTTCTTCCAATGAAGTATTGCCGGCACGTTCCCCAATGCCGTTGATGGTCACTTCTGCCTGTTGTGCGCCTGCCTGGATGCCTGCTAACGTGTTCGCGGTTGCCAGCCCCAGGTCATCATGACAGTGGACGGAGATGATCACCCCTTCCACACCAGGCGTATTTGCCACAATGCCGGCGATTAGCGCGCCAAATTCTTCCGGGGTGGTGTAGCCAACTGTATCCGGGATGTTTATTATGGTGGCGCCTGCTTTGATAGCTTCGCCTAATACAAGGTAGAGAAATTCAGGGTCACTGCGGCCAGCGTCTTCCGGTGAAAATTCGACATCATCGCAGTAAGTTTTTGCATATGCGACCATCTCACGGACTTGCTCGACCACTTCTTCGGGGTCCATTTTGAGCTTGTACTGCATATGGATGGGCGAGGTTGCCAGAAAGGTGTGGATGCGAGGTTGGTCAGCATGCTTCACTGCTTCCCATGCAGTGTCTATGTCCGATTTGTTGGCTCGTGCCAGCCCGCAAATCACTGGGGGGAGACTTCTGCCCATTTTTGCTGTGCCAACTTCTTTAGCAATTCGACGTACGCCTTCCAGGTCATCTGGTGAAGCGGCGGGAAATCCGGCTTCGATCACATCAACACCGAGCTTGGCGAGCGCTTTGGCGATCTCTAATTTTTCGGCAGAGGTGAGTGTTGCGCCTGGGGATTGTTCGCCATCTCGTAAGGTGGTATCAAAAATTCTGATAAGGTTATCTTGCATGGTGATTATTCTCCAGGCCGGATGGTGACGGGATCAATAAAGGGCATCATTTCGCGCAGGTCTGCACCAACTGTTTCAAGCAGAATCTCTTGCTCCTTTTGGCGCTTATTGTTGAACCACGGGCGGCCTTTCTCGTTTTCAGCGATCCAATTTTTGGCGTACTCGCCTTCCTGGATGTCTGTCAAGATTTTCTTCATGACACCTTTGGTATCTTCAGTAATAATCTGATTTCCTGCGTGGTCATCGCCATGTTCGGCTGTATCGGAGACCGAATAGCGCATATAGTTAAGCCCGCCGCGATACATTAGGTCAACGATCAATTTAAGTTCGTGCATACATTCGAAATATGCGATTTCTGGTTGATAACCTGCTTTGACCAGCGTTTCAAAACCGGCTTTGACCAATTCCGAAACTCCGCCGCAAAGCACCGCCTGCTCGCCAAATAAATCGGTTTCAGTCTCTTCGGCAAATGTGGTTTCAAGTACGCCTGCCCGGGTTGCGCCTAAAGCATGAGCATAAGACAGGGCCATTTCTTTGGCCTTACCGCTGTAGTCCTGATAAACAGCCAGCAAGGAAGGGGTTCCACCACCAGCCCTGTAAATTTCTCGGACGCGATGCCCAGGTGCTTTTGGCGCGATCATGGTGACATCTACGTACTCTGGTGGGGTGATGGTATTAAAGCGGATATTGAAGCCGTGTGCGAACATTAAGGTGTTACCAGTTTTCAGGTTTGGTAAAATGCTTTCCTCAAAAATTTTCGGCTGGGCGGTGTCGGGTGCTAACATCATGATAATGTCTGCCCATGCTGCAGCCTCGGCCACAGACGCGACGGCTACGCCATCCGCTTCGGCTTTAGCAGCGGTTTTGCTGCCGGGGCGCAGCCCAACTTTTACCGTTACGCCGCTGTCTTGCAGGTTGAGGGAATGTGCATGGCCCTGTGAGCCGTACCCGATTACGGCAACCTTCTTGTCTTTGATGAGGTCTGGATTTACGTCTGGGGCATAATAAATTGTTGCCATAATGATTATTGCCTCTTTCCATTAGTATGGTTTGAGTTGTTGGCGTGTGGTTTGTTTCCATTGGGCGAGTGACCGTTTGCGCCGGGGGTATGGCGCACGCCAGGGGCATCTCCGCGCAGCATTGCGACCTGTCCTGTGCGCACCATTTCAGTGATGCCGATCGGGCGTAATAGCTCGACCAGACCTTCAATTTTTTCTTCGGTGCCGGTAATCTCCACGATGACCGAGTCTGGGGCAACGTCAACGATCTTGGCCCGAAAGATGTTGGCGAGGTTAGCGACTTCGGCTCTTTTTTCTGGCTTTGCGGCGACTTTTATCAGGGCGAGGTCGCGTGTGACGGTAGGCTGGTTCGTCACATCCTGCACATCCAGTATATTGACCAGCTTGTACAGGTTCGCTTCAACTTTACGGGCATCCACATCGGGGTTTTCCATCACGATAGTCATGCGGGATATGTCTGGGTTTTCGGTCCGGCCAACATTTAAAGATTCGATATTGAAATTTCTTCGCCGGAATAATGATGCTACTCGGTTGAGTACCCCAGGTTTGTTTTCAACTTTTGCGATTACTGTGTGCTGCATGTTATTCTCCTACTTTTGTGCGTGTAATTGGGCGGCGCATCATTTCATCCAATGCGGCACCGGAAGGAACCATCGGAAAGACGGCGTCTTCTTTTTCAACCTGGTATTCAATCAAGACTGGCCCAGGGGTTTCTTTTGCGAAAGTTATCGCGTCCATAACATCTTCTCTTTTGGTCACTCTTCTGGCAGGGATGTTGTAAGCTTCACAAACCTTGACGAAATCGGGGCCTGTGATCTGGGTGGCAGCATAGCGTTTATCGAAGAAGAATTCCTGCCATTGCCGTACCATGCCTAAGAAGCTGTTGTTGATCAATAAGATTTTGATGTTGGCTCCTTCTTGAACCACAGTTGCTAATTCATTCAGCGTCATCTGGAAGCTGCCATCTCCTTCGATTGTCCAGATTTCACGGTCAGGATGAGCAAACCATGCGCCTAAGGCCGAGGGCAGACCGAAGCCCATCGTCCCGGCCCCGCCTGAGGTGATCAACCGGTACGGCTGCTCTAATTTGTAGTATTGGGCAGCCCACATCTGGTGTTGACCTACGCCGGTGGTGATGATGGCATCACCGGCGGTTTTTTCCCAGAAGTCTCGGATGACATGTGCTGAGTGGAGTATTTCCTCATCAGGCCACGAGAGGATGTCACGCGCTTCGGTTTCTTCTTTCCATTCTTTTATCTGATCGAGCCATTCTTCATGATCGGATGGCTCTACAATTGGAATGATGTCGTTGAGAATGGTCTTGAGGTCACCAACCAGCGGCACATCTACTTTTACATTCTTATCAATTTCTGTTGGATCAATTTCAACGTGAATTTTCTTGGCGCGAGGTGCATAGGTGCGCAGGTGTCCGGTCACCCGGTCGTCGAAACGCATACCAAAGGCAAGCAATAGGTCGGCGTTTTGTATGGCCTGGTTGCAATAGGCTTCGCCGTGCATCCCCATCATGCCAAGGCCGTACGGGTGAGAGGCCGGCAGCGAACCCAGGCCCAGAAGGGTCATAGCGACCGGGGTTTGAGTCTTCTCGGCGAATAACTTCAGTTCATCCATCGCGCCGGACATTTGCACACCATGTCCCGCCAGTATGACAGGGCGTTTTGCTTCGGCGATCAATTCCGCCGCATTTTGTAGATCCTTTAGTGGGGCATGTTTGGGTGGCTTGTAGCCAGGAAGTGAAATTTTATCCGGGTAATCGAATTCCGCTTCTTCGATTTGGGCGTTTTTACAGATATCGATCAAAACGGGACCGGGGCGTCCGCTTCGAGCAATGAAGAAAGCTTCACTGATTGCCTGGGTCAGTTCATCTGCGCTGGTCACAAGATAATTGAATTTGGTGATCGGGAGGGTGATGCCAGTTACGTCGGTTTCCTGGAAGGCATCGCCACCAAGCAGGTGCGCGGCAACTTGCCCGGTGATACATACGATGGGAACTGAATCCATCATGGCAGTTGCGATACCGGTCACCAGGTTGGTTGCCCCTGGCCCCGAGGTGGCAATAGCTACCCCGACTTTGCCAGATGCCCTGGCATAGCCATCTGCGGCAAAGACTGCCCCTTGTTCGTGGCGAGTGAGAACATGGTGAATTGGGTAATCCATCATGGCGTCATGGACGGGCATGATGGCCCCGCCAGGGTAGCCGAACACCACTTCCACCCCTTCACGTACTAAACATTCATTTACAATTTTTGCTCCAGATAACTTCATAGTGTGCTCCATTTTTTTAATACTGCAATGACTAAGATAAAACTGCTCCGTGGTTGGCGCTTGACACCATACGTGAATAACGTTTCAACCATGAGCTTTCTGTATTTGGTTTAAATTTTGGAAGTTTATTTAATCGTGCCTGAATTTCTTTATCGCTGAGTTGGACATTCAATGTGCGGTTATCGAGGTCAATCTCGATCATGTCTCCAGCTTCAAGTGCAGCGATTGGGCCTCGGGCGGCGGCTTCAGGGCTGACATGTCCGATGCATGCCCCGCGTGTCCCACCGGAAAAACGCCCATCGGTGATCAGGGCGACCTTCTCACCAAGTCCCATACCCATGATGGCAGAGGTGGGGGAGAGCATTTCCTGCATGCCTGGTCCGCCTTGAGGGCCTTCATAGCGGATCACGACGACTTCACCCGGCTGCACTTCGTTGTTCAGGATGCCTTTGATGGCATCGTCCTGGCTTTCGTAGAGCCGGGCGGGGCCTGTGTGCTGGCGCATGGTGGGGGCCACCCCGCCTGTTTTGATGACGGCCCCTGCGGGTGCCAGATTGCCGAACAGGATTGCCAGACCACCGGTTTGGGTATGGGGATTATCTAAGGTTCGAACCACATCTGAGTCGGTAATTGCCTTGCCATTTACGTTCTGTTTTAGGGGGCTTCCTGTTACGGTTGGGCGTTCAAGGTGCAGGTTTCCAGTGCGGGCAATTTCATTTACTATTGCCGGAACCCCACCTGCGCGATGGACATCTTCCATATGCCATTTGCCAGAGGGGCTGACCTTGCAAAGGTGTGGAATCTGATTGGATATTTTGTTGATCCGTTCCAGAGAATACTCGATTCCTGCTTCTTGGGCGAAAGCCAGTGTGTGCAGAATGGTGTTTGTACTGCCGCCCATGGCCATGTCTAGAGCAAAGGCATCGTCAATTGCCTGTTCGGTCACGATATCTTTAGGTTTAAGGTCCATCTCTACCAGGGTCATGATCTGCCGGGCAGCCTGTTTGACCAGTTCAACACGTTCTTCGCTGGTAGCGAGAGCTGATCCATTGTAAGGCAGAGCCAGCCCGATAACTTCAAGCAGGCAGTTCATTGAATTTGCAGTGAACAGACCGGCACAAGAGCCACAGGTCGGGCAGCCATAGTCTTCCAGGGTTTTGAGCTGGCCTTCATTGATCTTTCCGGCTTGATAAGCCCCAACTCCTTCAAATACAGAGATCAGATCCACAATTTTTCCGTCAGGGGTTTTACCGGCTTCCATTGGTCCGCCAGAAACGAAGATGGTTGGGATATTAACTCTCAATGCGCCCATGACCATACCGGGGACAATTTTGTCACAATTGGTGATGCAGACCATGCCATCGAAACAGTGTGCCTGGATCATCGTTTCGATGCTGTCGGCAATCAGCTCTCTAGACGGCAGGCTGAACTTCATGCCAGCATGACCCATCGCGATGCCATCATCGACGCCAATGGTATTGAATTCAAAGGGAACTCCCCCCGCCTCTCGGATAATCTCTTTGACTAGTTTGCCGAATGGCTGCAGGTGTGCGTGACCGGGGATGATGTCAACGTACGAGTTGACAACCGCAATGAACGGTTTATCGAAATCTTCGTCTTTGACACCAGTCGCTTTGAGCAGGGCGCGATGGGGGGCTTTTTCATATCCCTTTTTGATCTGATCAGATCGCATGGCTATTTTTGACTTTGCTGATTTCTAGTTTTAACGTTTGGTGGTGCAGAGGGCATTCCCGCCTGCTGCACAAAATCGATTTGGACTTGCTCCATTTCATCCATTCCAGTAGAAACTGTGCGGAAAGGGAACAAGGGTACTTCTTGGGTAGTGCGGGCAAAGTTTTCTCGGTTGTTGTTGGCATTAGATTCTTCAGGTGTCATTTTGATCTCCTACTTTTCAGATAGATAACAAAAAAGGGCTGCCCATTTTGGGCAGCCCTGATTTTCTAGAACTTTTTTGCTTAGTCCAAGCGTATCTTGTTTCGGATAAGCCTGGCTGCCCAAGTGTAATTAGAGTTACTAATTACAATAATTAGAACTAAAAGCAAGGACAGAATAAGCAGTGAAAGATAGGCTGTAAACATAATTTTTTTTAAATATTTTCCTGTCTCAAACCCTGATTTTTTGACGGTTTGAGAGTTTTATTGTATTTAAGTAGTTTAAGAGAGGGGAGAGGTTTTGTCTATTGGTAAAAGTTATGAAAAAGAAAACTTCTTTTTTGTGCAACTTGCACAAAGACTATAGTATTCCAGCTTTATTTTCCCGGTTCTTCTAACATTCGATGAATTTTTAGTGCCAATTGCACAGCCAAAGCAGTATCTGGGTTACTTATATCCAACCCGGTGATCTCTGCAATGCGCTCCAGGCGGTATGCCAGGGTATTCCGATGGATGAATAGTGCATCTGCAGTTTGCGAGAGATTTCCCAGTTCCTCGAAGTATGCTTCGAGAGTTTCTATGAACTTGTTATTGCTTTCCTCGGTTAGCAGTGAACCGAGGGTATCATCCTTGAAGATTTGTAATTCGGGGTTATCTTCCAACAACATCAGCAAGCGGTAGATGGATAGGTCAGGATAATAGAGCGGTTTGGGTGCCTTTAGACGAGCTGCCATATCCAGGGCTAATCCGGCTTCTCGAAAAGAAATGTGCCATTGATTTAGATCCTTTGTCGGAGCGCCGACGCCACAGTGTAAACGAGCATCAGGGTATTCTTTGCTGGCTTGAGCGAGTACATTTTGTGCTAAATTGAGTGCCCCTTGATAGCCATTATCATCTGGGGGAACCTGGCAGAAGCAGATGACTGCATCTCCGGTGGGGTTCAAAATCACTTTGACTCCCATGCGGGCAACCTCACCATTGATGATGGTCTCCAACCGTCTTCTGGAGGGTGGGTTTGGAGAATCCCAACTGAATTGGAGTGCAGCGTGGGATTGCGTTTGGTCCAAGCCCATAGCTTCTACCCATAATTTAGCATCGCGGGGTGAAAGGTTTTCTTGTAATAGAGCAGTGAGTAGATCGCTTTGTAATTTTTTCTCAGTTTCGCGTACGGCTTTTGTGCGTGACATATCAATTGCACAAATCAATGAGCCTTCTTTGGCGACCAGGTGATCCAGACTATCAAGTGTGCCTTCCATCCCGATCACAGAGAGATACCCCCTGGCAACATTGTTAACTATTATAGGAACAATCACTCGTGATATTTCGCCAGATATATCTTGTGTGAGTATTGTATTCTGTTCTCCTGCCAGGTGCCGGTCTTGGAGCGGGGCAGGGAGGTTGGAGGTCCTGCTGAGTTTTTCTGTGATGTTTTCCCAGAATAGCCCAAGGTCAGGAGAAGGGTGATCGGCAATGATATTCAGGCGTTTGTCCTGGATCAAAACCCCGTGTCTGGTAATCTCAGACATCGCTTTTGTCAATCCCTCCAGTTCTGCGCCATCAGCAGCCAATTTAGTCAACTGGGTGTGGATTTTGAGAGTGCGTTCGTTCTGGATCGAATTCTTGCTGCTGATCAGGAGAACCAATTCGCGCTGGATATCTCGAATGTCTTTTGTGGTTTCAATCAGGAGGGTAGGCAGCCTTGGTTTCAAGGTCTTTTGTTTTGGTTTCTTGCCGATGATAAGCACTGCTTCAACGCCACGTTCGGTTGCATCCGTGAGCTGACTGCTCTTAAAATCACTGCCAGTCAATAAAAGCAAATCTCCACTCTGTCCTTTTTCAATATCTGTAATGACCCACTTAATCATCAGCTTAGAAGGTATAAGCTCCGACAACCAAACAATCTCCTCGGTTGGGAATATTATTCGGAGAGACTTATTCAGATTTAGAGTGGGCTGGTTTGCCATAATTCACCAGTTGTGCGAGTCAATGTGATTCCAAGGGCTTCAGCATGTCAGGCTGCCATAGTTATCATTATATAATAATTATTGTGTTTGATTTCCAATATGCGGATTTCTTATTGCTTGAGATGTTCTATCAGTTGTCTCAGATCGCAACTGGATCGATTTGATCACTATCTCCGAAAGCGATAGCGTGAATGCTGTCGTGACACCACTGCACTATGGGAGGAATTATGGAATCCGTCCCCAAGATATGCGGTCTGGGTGTTTATGAAATTTCCCGAGGATCTTGAAGAGGAAGCACAAGATTTTTTAGCTGATCAAATAGAGTGGAAAGTTAATTATGGCAGCATGGATGCCTCTTCGTTGAAGCGGCTGGAAGAATTGCTTGAGGAAGAATACGCTAAAATGTGAGTTTATCAATAATGGCTACTCTTCCAAAACAGCAACGGCGCGGATGCCACTTTCTTTAGACAAGACTTCCTGCCAATGCATTTCATTAAATTCAGCATAAATCAATCTGCCGCTGGATAATACGGCCAACAGCCCATCCATTGTTGGTGTGAAGTGCTCGACCATTGTGCGCGGCCAGGGTGTATCTAAACCCTTATTCAAGGTTTCCCAGGTCGCTCCTCCATCTATCGTTTGTTCAATCCGGCCATTTCTGTCCGGACCATCTGCAGGACCTAAGATCATATGGTTATCATTCTTAGGGGAGACCCAGATTGCCCGGCAGTAATCCGAGTGAAAGCGCTTCCAACTCTTTCCGGCATCATCCGAAATGTATAAACCTCCACCGGTAGGGGCAATGACTTTGTTAGATGAATCTGGATGGAAAAATACCCGGTGCACATCCGCATGTATCTCACCAGAATTTGGGCGAAGAATGTTGTTATCCTGCGTTAGACGCCATGTTTCTCCAAAATCGTAGGTTACTAGCATCCCCCCTACCTCAACAGCTGCGAAGCCCTTTTGCCCTTCAAATGCGAACCCGCGAATGCAGCCTGCCTCGGGCGAATATGGCAAATACCAGTCATTTTCCTCACGCAGCCGGCTGACGTCATTGCTCTCTTGCCAATTCATACCGCCATCTTTGGAAAAATAAACTGCCGCGGGTTCAGTTCCGGCATAGGCAAACCCCTGATTTATGGGGTGGAATGCTAATGAACGAATATGCTTGTGTTGTAAATCTGATGAGACCTCCTGCCAGTTATTTCCATTATCCGGGGATAAAAATAAGCCATCTCTTGCCCCGGCCAAAATTGACCCGTTTTTGGAAATTGAAATTGAAGTGAAGGATTTATCTTTTAGCCAGGTATTTTCTACCTCCCATCCACTATCAACTCTTTTTAATACACTCACGCCATTATCGGTAGCAGTAAAAATTTTTCTATTCATTTCTCATTCTCCTAAAACCAATCAATTTTAAAATTTATGAAAAGCCCCGTAAAACCCACCTGCTTCAGATACCGTCTTAAAAGTCAAGAGGAAAATGCAGGAATCTGCTGCGATTGTGAAGAAAACTGTTCATAGTTGGGGTCAAAAGGGCAGTCATTCTTCAACACATCAAAAGCAATATGGAGCAGTTTTCGCATGCCAGCGATAATCACCTGCATTGGAACCAAACCATTTTCTTCCAGACGAATACAGAACTGATGAACAATCGGGTTGCTTCTCTTGGCTGAAATCGCAGGGAAATACAACGCCTTTCGCAATTGAGGGTTGCCTGTTTTGGAAATCGGGCTACGACCTTTCATTTTCCCTGAGCGTCTCTGCCTGGGGTTGAGTCCGGCATAAGCGACCACCTGTTTGGCATCTTGAAAGGAATCGAGATAGAGGATCTCACCCAGAAGGGTATGGGCGGTCTTTTCACCGATACCGGGAATGCTGCGTAGCAGTTCCTTTTTTCTGCGAAGATCGTCATCTTGGGCAATGTGGGTGTTGATGAGTTGTTCGACATACTGGATCTGATCGTCGAGATAAGCGATATGATCTTCAAGGATGCGGCCTACCTCCGCCGAGCGAATGCCGCTCTTGAGCCGGTTGATCTCTGCCTGGCGGGTGGCGGTCAGGTCCTCCAGCAGGCGTACCATCGCTTGGAGTTCACGCAGTTCCTCTCGTGGGGGATGCCAGGCTGGTGGAGATTGTGTCCGGCAGAAGTCCGCAATGATGGCGGCGTCAAGACGATCCGTCTTGTTGCGGGCCAGCAAGCTTCTGGCATAGGCGCTGATCCGGGCGGGGTTGACCAGGCTGACAAGGTGATCGGCGGCATGCAGGACTTCTGCCACCGGGAAGGCATACTGCCCGGTGGCTTCCAGACCGACATGCACCTGCTCCTGTCCACAGCGTTTCTGCAGCCAGCGGACCAGGCGTTTATGGCCTTTTGGTGTATTCGTAAAAGCAGCATGCTGGCTTGTGTCAGCGATGATTAGGTGAACATCCAGGCTGTCTTTTGAGACATCGATTCCAAGAATGGGTAAGTTCATTTAACACCTCTTTTCGGGTACAATCTGAATATGATTTGTGAAATGGGTCTCCCTTGTATATGCAGGCTCTGGATGGCCTAGGATACCGTTCGACCTGTTTCACATGAGCCAGGGCTGGGGATCTGATCTGAAGCACAGGGTCGTTGCCCTAAGCGGTGGGCCAGATTCTCCCAGCCCTTTCCGTTGGATTATTTTAATATTATCTCCTGGAATTTAAAGAT
>Ga0102946_1000607_pt1 | contig 12463 bp, 13 predicted proteins | sample SalPon2A_A_D1_MG_FD_78209 | JGI IMG/M metagenome (GOLD analysis project Ga0102946, IMG submission 78209) | Soil microbial communities from South San Francisco under conditions of wetland restoration - Salt Pond MetaG R2A_A_D1_MG | ecosystem: Environmental > Terrestrial > Soil > Wetlands | place... | reverse complement strand
CACTTGGATCAACATACATGATTGGCGAATTGTTCACATAAGCGTATCTGTTCCAAGCCTGGCTGTTGGTCAGGTCTGGCACAATGGTGTCCGGCTGGGTGAAGCGTCCCAGCGCGGGGCTATAAAATCTGGCGCGATAATCCATGAGACCGATATCTGCAGTTTTCCTTTGATGAGTAGTTCCCAAGTCCGTCTCCGCTCTGCTGCTGTCCCAATCATAGTGCAATTATATCTCACCTGCCCATCCTTGCCCGGCTACCGGCTTGATAGTAGAATCGCTTCATACCAGCCACCAACTACCCCATGACCATCCGCCTCAAACATTTTCTTATGAAGTTCACCCGCCCCAAAAACTGGACAAAAAAACTTGCGCTTGTCCTCCTGCTGGCCTGCTTGTGCCTGCTGACCACCCCTGCCAGCGCCCATTCCGCCGATATCTTCAACCACAGCACCGCCATTACCTTCACAACAGCAGGCATCCAGGCCCGCTGGGAGATCATCCCCGGCCCGCTGGTCACGCCCATCATCTGGGAAAAGGCCGACAAGGATAGCGACGGTACTGTCAGTGCTGGTGAATCCGACGAGTGGGCTGGGCAGCAGTTGGACTACCTCAACGCAATCCTGGACGACCAGCCCATCCCCCTGACACTGGAAACGATCACCTGGCCGGAAGCCATTGAAGACTTGCGCTTTGGCGATACCCCTATCGTGATCGAATTCACCGGGAGCTGGCCGTCGGAACCCGGCCCGGACAGCCGGTTCCAGATCGACAACACCTTCCCCAACAGCCTGCACTGGTATTCGCTCTCAACCCAGGAGGACCTGAATTTTGACGTCCTGGCGCAGGAAGCCAGCCTGCTGCGCGTCCGCTTCACCGACTCTGACGACAGCACAGCCTTTTGGGAAAGCGGCCGTCCGGTCATCCCAGGATTGGTGACTGCTTTTGGCCTGGACAACCTGGCCGAGCAGTCCGCCGCACAATCCAACCAGCAGCAAGGGGTAATCAGCATTCTCGACGGCCTGATGCGCAACAACGAAACCTCTTTTCTGTTCTATTTCAGCGCATTCAGCCTGGCGCTGATCCTGGGCGCGCTGCACGCCCTCAGCCCCGGACACGGCAAAACGGTGGTGGCCGCCTACCTGGTGGGGGCATCCGGTAAAATAGTTCACGCTCTCGCCCTCGGCAGCATCGTCACCCTGACCCACACTGGCTCGGTCTTTGCGCTGGGGTTGCTCACCCTGGCCGCCTCCTCCTACTTCCTCCCCACCGACATCTTCCCATTCCTGGAGCTGATCTCCGGGCTGCTGATCCTGATCTTGGGAGTCGGGCTTCTCGCCCCGCGCCTGCGGGACTGGATCAAAAAACGCAAGACCAACCAGCATGCCGAAATACTGGTGCGGCGGGAAAACCTGGAGAACGCCGGCGGCCGAGAACGTCTGGTGCTGAACCAGCCGATCACCGAGAGCGGCCCATCCCACAGCCACAACCTGGAAAGCGGCGGCACCATCCCGCGCGGCCCGATCATCGGCAGCCCTTTGCAGGCCATCACCTGGCGCTCCCTCATCACGCTGGGCGTCAGCGGCGGCCTGGTGCCCTGCCCGGACGCGATTGCCATCCTGCTGATTGCCGTAACCATCAACCGGATCGGTTTCGGCCTGTCCCTGATCGTGTCCTTCAGCCTGGGGTTGGCGGTCGTGCTGATCGTGATCGGTCTGCTGATCGTGCAAGGGCGGCGGCTGTTCGAGCGGCTGCGCTGGTTCGACCGGGTGGCCTACATCATGCCGATTGTCAGCGCGCTGATCGTGATCGGCCTGGGCACAGCGCTCACGATCAGCACGGTTAAAAACCTGCCGCCGAAATTTGCCGGCAATCTCACCATCCGCTTTAAATCGCCGATCCCATCCTGGTCAGAAATGAACGTGGTCTATGTGGAACGTGACGCGGACGGGCTGTACCAGTTGTTCGCCCAAAAGCCGGACGGCAGCGCCTTCCGCCAGCTCACCCAAACCCCTTCCGGTGTAGCCGATTTCACCATCTCGCCTGACCAGACAAAAGTGTTCTACGCCGCCCAGGACCCCATGCTGTCCACCTCCTTATGGGAATATGATAGTGAGACCGGTACGCACACCCAACTGTTGGACTGCTCGCCGGACTACTGCAATTCCCCGGTGCAAGCCCCCGGCGGGGAGCAGCTGATCTACGAACGGTTGCCCGACCCCGCCGATGATAATTCGTTGGGCATCACTACATTGTGGTGGCTGGAGCCGAGCACCGGTGAGACCGGCGCAGTCTTTGGCGATTCCGGGCTGCCGGGGGTGGTGCCGGCCTTTTCTGCCAGCGGCACCTGGTTGAGCTACGCCTCTGTGTACCCCAACATCGCCCGATTCTATAACCTGACCACTGGCGAAAGCAATGAGATGCCCCTGAGCAGCGATCTGCGCATCCAATGGCACCCAACCGATGAGCTTGCCCTTTTCGTCAAGGATGTCACCATCGACGGAAAAACCATCAGCAAAGTTTTTTTGTTCGACCCGGCAGCCAACACCAGCGAACAACTGATGAAACAGGACGAAACCTTTGAAGAAAGCCTGCCCACCTGGTCGCCAGACGGCGGCACCATTGCCCTGGTCCGGGATGATTTGCGCACCCCTGACGAGATCGGTAACCAGATTTGGCTGTTCGATCTTGCCAGCCGCGAAACCCAACCGCTGACCACCACTCCCGACATCCTGCACCGCAACCTGAGTTGGTCGGCTGACGGTCAGGCGCTTCTGTTCCAGTCCACCGACTTGAACAATACCGAGAACCCTTTCGTCGTACAAATCTATGGGATCAAGAGCGGCGAAATCACCGACGTGACGGATTCCGGGCTGGAACCGGCCTGGATATTTGGGGAATAAAAAAAATTACCCCGTACGATCTACGTGTATCCCCCAAACTTGCCCCGCTTTTTGGTTAGTAGTACAATCCTAAGACCACTCCATAGGGATTGGGGGCACGACCTCCGCCCGCCACACAAAAGAATCCTATGAAATTACTCTTTAAAAAATTGATCGTCTTGTTCATCACCCTCATGATCATCATGATGGGGTTTGGTATGGTCATCCCGGTGCTGCCCTTCCTGATCGAAGAATTCGGCGCCAGCGGCAGCGACCTGGGTATGCTGATGGCGATTTACGCCCTGATGCAGCTGATCTTCTCCCCCATCTGGGGCAAGATCTCCGACCGGATCGGGCGCAGGCCGGTGATGCTGTTTGGCCTGACCGGCAACGGGCTTTCCATGCTGCTGATGGGCCTGTCGAGTTCAATGTGGATGCTGTTCGCGGCCCGCGCCCTGGCTGGGCTGCTGGCCTCGGCCACGCTGCCAACCGCCTACGCCTACGTCAGCGACAAAACTAGTGAAGAAGATCGCGGCGCGGGCATGGGCATTGTCGGCGCGGCACTGGGGGTCGGCATGGTGCTGGGTCCGGGCTTCAGCGGTATCCTGGCCGAATATTCTCTTTCCCTGCCGTTCTTCGCCGGGGCATTTCTCTCTTTGTTCGCCATCGCAGCCGTCTATTTCTACCTGCCGGAATCCCTGCCCGAGGAGGAACGAGAAACCACCACCAAGATCAACCTGAAAGGCCAGTTCAGCGAAATGTGGTTTGCCCTGTTTGGGCCAATCGGCTTCCTGCTGGTGTTAGCCTTCCTGATTAGCTTTGGCATGACCAATTTTGAGAGCATCTTCGGGCTGTACATGTCCCACAAATTTGCGTACGGCCCCGGACAGGTGGGGCTGATCCTGACCCTGATCGGGCTGGTTTCGGCAGGGGTACAGGGCGGGCTGACCGGCCCCGCTACCCGCAAGTTCGGCGAAACCACGGTCATCAAAGCCTCTTTCATTGGCAGCGCAATTGGGTTTGTCATCATGTTATGGGCCTTCAATTTACCCACCATTCTGCTGTCGGTCTCCTTCTTCGTCTTCTCGAATGTCATGATCCGGCCACGGGTTTCCTCACTGATCTCTAAGCGGGCCACCATCGGGCAGGGCATGGCCATGGGGTTGAATAACTCCTTCATGAGCCTTGGGCGTGTGGTCGGTCCGGTTCTGGCCGGAGCGGTCTTCGATATCGACATTCGCCTGCCCTACCTGATTGGGGCGCTGGTCACTTTCATCGGGTTTGTGCTGTGTTTGTTCCTGCTCAAGCCTGAGAATCAAGAGAAAGCAGGAATACCAGCCAGTCAAAGCGCAGATTAGTGATTTTGCCGGTAACTCAAAATTCTTTTTTTCCAAACATTCTATTCCTAGATGATTTCATTCTGCCTACCCGGTAATCAATAAATCAGGTTCTATCATAAAATCTATTAAATATTATGGTAAACCATTACAATTATTTGGTAAAATATTAGGCCAACGATAAAAAATTCCATTTTTATCGTTCCATTATCAATTTCTAGGAGAGTTTACTCATGATCGCAAGTTTTTTCTTATCCTTACGTGAGGGGCTGGAAGCCGCCTTACTTATCGGTGTCCTGCTGGGAGCATTGAACAAACTGGAACGCCCAGAATTCCGCTCTTCCATCTGGTTAGGTACAGGGCTGGCGTTAATCGGCAGCATCCTGGTCGGCATAGTGCTGAACCTGATCGGCGCATCCTTCGAAGGGCAAGCCGAAGAGATATTCGAGGGTGTCGCCATGCTCTCTGCAGCCGCCATCCTGACCTGGGCCATCTTATGGATGCAATCACAAGCGCGGGCAGTCAGCAAACAGCTTGAAAGCGATGTCCACAATGCTGTGCTGAAAGGCAGTAAATCCGCCCTGCTCAGCCTGGCCTTCCTGGCAGTCATCCGCGAAGGAGTCGAGCTAGCCTTCTTCCTGACAGCTGCTTCAATCGGCGCCAACGGCGCGCAGGTGCTGGTCGGTGCGGGGTTGGGGCTGGCTGTGGTGGTAATCCTGGCGGTGCTGCTGTTCAAGAGCCTGATCCGTCTGAATATCGGAAAATTCTTCCAGGTGACATCGATCATCCTGATTTTGTTCGCGGCCGGGTTGGTCGCCCATGGTGTACACGAATTTAACGAAGCCGGCCTGATTCCCTCGGTGGTTGAGCATGTCTGGGACATCAACCCCATATTGGATGAGAATTCTACCGTAGGCGAGCTGCTGAAAGCGTTGTTCGGCTACAACGGCAACCCCTCCCTTACAGAGGTGCTGTCCTACGTTTTATACTTTATCCTGTTGTGGTTCACCTCCCCGGCGTTGGAGCGCCGTGAGCAAAGCCTGGCCGGAGCAGCTACTTAAATCACATGATTTGTAAAGGAGTTCGAATGAAAAAAGTATTACTTGTGTCTTTTGCGCTGCTGGTAGGCTTATTGTCGGCGTGCAGCACACAAAACACCGAAGAAGCGCCCGCCCTGGTGGGCAACTCAGCCCCGGATTTCACCCTGGAAAATGCCTTGGGCGGGCAGACCTCGCTCTCAGACTACCAGGGCACGCCGGTTCTGCTGTTCTTCCATATGGCGGTGGGTTGACCGCCCTGCATGCAGCAAATCGTTGATTTGCAAAACGATGCAGAATTTCAGGCTTTAGGCGTGCAGGTCATCAGCATTGCGCGTGACTCCACTGCTGAAATGGCCCCTGAAGCCGTCTCACTTGGGATCACCAGCGTCCCCGTCCTCTCCGACCCTGACCTGACGGTCTCAGCCGAATACGATGTCTTACAATGGGCAATAGACAACGGCGAGCCCAGCCACACTTTTGTGCTGGTAGACGGCAGCGGGGAGATCGTGTGGGTCAAAGACTACGGTGCGCCAAATAACCCCAACCGCACCATGTACGTCGAAACAAACGAATTAATCCGGTACGTAAAACAGAATTTGAACAACTGATTGTACGATAAACAAAAAAACGCGTCGTTTATAACGACGCGTTTTAATTTTAACTAGACTAATTTCTACCCTTCAGACCCCAACGGTTTGGGACTGGAGCCTTGTGAGAGCATCTCCGAGTAATACCCATTGGACTTGCTGGGTTTCTCTTCCGTTTGTGTCCACTCGGCCAGGTCACCGTTCAGGAATACTAGATCCTCCGGCAGGTCGACATCGTGCGCCAGCGAAGGCAGTTCCACGATCTTCGCTTCCACGCCGTGGCTGCGAGTCTGTTCCACATGCTTGGTGAACGAATTGACGCCAAACTCGTACGTCAACAAACCAGGCGGCTTGATCAGCAGGGCGTTGGTGCCTGTTCGGCGGTGATCGGGGGCAATTACCACAGAGGGGGACATTCCAGATGCCTCAACCATCACATTGACATCTTCGGGGGTCATCTGGGGCAAATCGGCAGGGAGCACCAGCACACCCACCGCGTTATACATTTTCGATATGGCTGTCGCCCGCGTGATGGCCAGATTAAGATGCGGTGCGCCGTCTTCCAGCAGGGTGCGTGCCCCATGGAAGCGGGCAATCGCCAGCGCTTCTGGATCGCGGCTGACTACCAGTACTTGTTCGATAGCAGGGACGTTCGTAATCGTATCTAAGGTATGTATCAGTAATTTTTTGTTCAGTGCTGCGCGTTCTTCTCCCGATAACACTTCTGCCAGGCGTGATTTTCCTCGCCGCAGTGGTTTTACAGGGACTATTGCCCACAAAATCATTGAAGTTATATCCTCTCTGTATTACAGAAATTGATGTAGTTGCAACATCCGTCACTAAAGCGGTTTACAGTTATACCAGATTTTTTATATCTGTCAAAAGTTAATCCGATTCCGTAAACCTCCGGGTAAAGGACAAAACCTCATCTCCTAATTTGGTACGATCACTCTTCTCTACCATTATTGTATCAGTAAATAAGGTCGGAATTCCTATAAATTTTGTAAGATTTTCGTCGATTGCATCCAACACAAAACCGGTCAGCAAACCGCCGTAGTGGCGTGCCACGGCTGCCGCGGAAGGTTCAATCTCTAGCTCAGTGTACATTTTGGCAGCCGGACCTTTGATCGCCTTGCCCCCCACCAGCGGCGAGACCGCCACCACAACCTTCCCGGAGAGCGCATCCCGCACACCCGGCACACCCAGAATGGGGTCAACGCTGACCCACGGGTTCGATGGGCAGATTACCACAGCATCGGCTGCTTTAATAGCCTCCAGCACCCCAGGGGCAGGTTTAGCCTGCAAAATATTATGGAAGCGGAACCCGGTCACTTTCGGCTCACAGCGGCGGGCTACAAAATATTCCTGGAATGCCAGTTCGCCTTCCTCCGTCAGCACAATTGTTGGGACCGATTGGTCGCTCATCGGCAGCACGGTCTGGGGAATGCCCCAGGCGCGGCAAAAATCGGCAGTGATCTGGCTGAGAGGGTCGCCCGCTTTCAAACGTCGGGTGCGCTCCAGGTGGGTGCCCAGGTCGCGGTCACCCAACCGGAACCAGGACGGGCCGCCAAGCTGCTCGATGGCATTGAAGGTCTGCCAGGTTTCGTCTTTTCGTCCCCACCCTGTATCGGGGTTGTGCATCTCAGCCAGGTTGTAGCACACGGTATCCAGATCCGGGCAGATGGTCAGACCAAAGTGTTCAAAGTCGTCCCCGGTATTCACGACCACGGTCAAATCTTCGGGCGGTAGGACCATTGCCAGCCCGTGGGCTAGCTTGGCTCCGCCCACACCTCCGGCAAGTGCAACAATTTTCATACAAAAATCTCCAGGTTCAGATTATTCATTGCAAGTATTGTGCTGGAATGGTCTCGATACACCCGGAGCATTTTTTCTGGTGTACGCAACCCGCTGGAAATTTTCCAGCATCACAGGTACTTGATTACCTCATCCAGCGGGCGTCGTTCCCGGTACGCCGGTTCCTCATCAGGCACACCAAGCAAGAACATCCCCTGCGCCTGCCAGAATTCCGGCAGGCTGAACAGCTCGCGCACCCGTTCAGGCGTGAACAGAGGCGCACACATCCACACCCCGCCTAACCCCAGCGCTTCAGCCGCCAGCAAAAGATACCCTCCGGCCAAAGCCGCGCTCTGCACCGCCATCATATATTCGCCATTGTCCCGGTTTGGGTCTTTGTAACTGTCCAGGTCGGTGGTATCCACAAATGCCACGATCACCAATGGCGCGCCGCAAATGCGCGCCTTCCGCCCTGCCGCGCGGGCTTCCACCTGATCTGGCGGCGTACCGCCTTCCAGCATGACCTTGCGGTAATCCACGCCCATACCGTCCGCCAGCCGCTCGATATCGGCAGGCGCCTGCAGCACGGCAAAACGCCAGGATTGGCGGTTATGAGCATTTGGGGCGCGTACAGCGGCAGCCAGCAGCCGCTCAATCACATCTGGGGGGACAGGCGCTGGCTTAAACCGGCGCACCGAGCGGCGGCTCTCCAGCACATTCCAAAAATCACGGATTGGCTCCATAAGTTCCCCCATGTATCAATAGGGTTTGATCTTGAAGATCACGCGAGTCTGGCCGGCCGGGATGTTGAAAGGCCGGTCGTCATATGCCTGCGAAAGTGCGTTGATGTGTTCCTCCGCGCCTTCTTCGGTGATCTCAACCACCTTGCCTCGGATTTGCACGTAACGGTAAGGCTCAGACAGTTTCATCAGCGCAACGGCCACCTCCGGGCGGGCGCGCATATTCTTGTCTTTGATTCGCCCTTTGGCAGTGTTGATCAGCAGATGTTCACCATCGGTGCCGAACCACACCGGGGTGACCTGCGGACTGCCGTCTGGCATCAAGGTAGCTAAAAAAGCAAATGCCCTGGTCTCCGGCTTTAATAAATCCTGGTAAGTTTCAGGAACTTGTTTCATCAATTTCCTCCAAAAATGGTTAATCTGAAGTTTTCAGCCGCTTAGTGAATAAATACGGTGGATTCCGGCCACGCCGCCTTCCAGACAGACCACAGCCAAACGGTGGACTGTAATCTCCCAACTAAAATCATGGTCAGCCAAAGTTTTTACAGCGCAGTCGATATTCTCAGCGGTCACATCGTGGATCGCCAGGGTGATATGGGGCACCCATATCCCTGGCCAGTAATGCTCGTTCAATTCTTCGCCCAATACACTGGTTTGAGACCATACAGTCTGGTGCACATCCAGCAGCGTTTGGTCAGAAACAAGAGGAATATAGAGGACGGGAACCGCCCCCGTGAAAATGCCCAACCCGGTAGTCCGCACAGTGAATGGCGGCAGGGTATTTGCCAGTTCAGTCAATCGTTTATCCATGTCATCCAGGTCGTACTGCCTGGCACCGTGGAAGGTGAAATGAGGGAAAGGCGCAAGGTTGACTGCTTTTAAACCACACTGAGCCTGAAGCAGGTTCCAGATTCCCTTGACCCGCTCGGTGTAGGGCTCATCAACCAGGGCCACAACAGCCTGCACTTGAAGTTTGGCGATTTCAGTCATGTTGCACCGTCCATCTTGAGTTAGCGGAACAGGTCCGTTTCTGGCTGCCGCAGCAGCTCCGGCAGGCGGGCATCTCGCAGTGCATAGGGAAACCCGCGCACATGCACCACCGGGGTGGCTTCGGCCACCTGCCCCATCAGCAAAGACGCGCCAGCAGCCAATTCGTCTGCAGCACCCACGATAGTAGCTACCAGTTCATAACCCACCAAGTCTTTCTCGCCGCGCAGGTCGACCACTCCTGGCAGCCCGGAAAGGCCGATCGTGATCCCAACCGTGCCCACCCGCCAGGCCCGCCCGTGCGAGTCAATGATCAACACACCAAGCTGCGCCCCGCTGGCCTGTTCCAACCCGGCCCGCAGGCGGTCAGCGGAGGCATCCGGGTCTTTGGGAAGCAGCAGCACCCAATCCTCCGAACCGGCCACATTGGAATGGTCAATCCCGGCATTTGCGCTGATAAACCCTAAATTATGCTCGGTGATGACCAGCCCAGGGCGTTTACGCACAACGGACTGGCTTTCCTGTAAGATCATTTCCAGCAGGCGGGGGTCCTTCCGGGTCTCCTCGGACAGCGCTTGCGCTTCCGGGCTGGGGACCACCTCCGCCAGGTTGATCCTGCGCCCTTCCGCCTTGGAGATGATCTTTTGCGCCACCACCAGCACATCCCCATCTTGCAATTCGATTTGCGCTTTCCCTAAAGATTGCAATAAAATTTCGACCAGATCATCCCCGGGTTCGATTAAGGGAATGTCCGGCAGGGCGGTCAGGGTCAGTTGAGACAAGTTTTTGTCTCCCTTCATTTTTTATCAATACCTGTGATCTGGACAGTACCGTGCCCGCCATAATGTTTATTCATGGCAATCAACAAGGCAGTCACCCCCTCGACCACCACAGCATTGTCCAGACCTCCGGCGTAAAATGCGCGCATCCCGCCGTCTTCGGACAGCGCAACGACCTTTTCTACGGCATCCAGGTCATCACCGCAGACCATCACATCGGTGACCACCGGCTCGTCCAGGTTCTTCCGCAGCGCGCTGGCCGGCACATTCTGAAAAGCAGCCACCACGGTTGCCCCTTCGCCGAGGATGTCTTGGGCGATGCGGGCGGCGGCAGGCGGGCTGGCCGGTTTCGGGCCGGGGAATTTCAGTCGAGCGGTGGCGTCCACCACCAGTTTACCCTGCAAGGCTTCTTTCAGTCCTTCCAATGCGGCTTGATGTGCTTTGGCTACCACAGTCAGCACACAGATGTCGGCTGCCTGGGATGCGGCGGCGTTGTCCATGCCGCGGATGGTGTTAATACCAAGTAATTCGTTCAATTCTGCGGCAGTCCCTTCCGCTTTTTCCGCCTGGCGGGAGCCGATGATGATCGGATATCCGGCGTGCGCCCAGCGCATGGCGAGACCGGGGCCTTCTGCACCGGTGCCGCCGATGATGGCAAGAGTGGGTTTTGTCATAGATTCTTCTCCTGGTAATTATTTTATCGATCGATAGTCATTGCTTCGCCAAACAAAAACTGAGAGTTTTTGTCCTGCTCACAAAAACACCATCTACGAATTCTTCGGCACAAAGGTCTCATAGCGCGCCCACACATCCGGGGCCAGCGCAATCGCCTCAGCCGCGATCGCGGCTTCGTCCAGCGTCAGCAGTTCCCTGTCTTTCATCAGGAACTCCCCAGCCACCATGGTGCTGGTAATCATGCTTTCGTTGAAGCCAAACACGATTTGCCAGGGCAGGTTCCCAGCGGTCAGCGGGGTGAATGGATGATAGTCGACAAAGATCAGATCGGCTGCCGCACCCTTTTGCAGTACGCCCAGCGGCGTGTCCGGGAAGAAGACCTTCGCCAGCGCGGCGTTGTTGTACACTGCCATCTGCACAAGATCAATCCCGTTCATGCGGCGCGGGTCGCGGTGCCAGACCTTGTGCAGCAGATAGGCGGTCTTCCACTCCGTCCACATATCCTGCGTGAAGCCATCATTCCCCAGACAGACGTTCACTCCAGCGCGCATCAGGCTCTCCACCTGAGCCACGCCGACGCCGTTGTTCATATTCGAGCGCGGCTGGTGCGTCAGCCAGGTGCCGGTCTCCACCAGCAAACGTGCCTCAGCCATGTCGATATGAATGCCGTGAGCGGTGATCGTATTCCGCCCGAGAATGCCAAATTTGTGCAGGCGGTCCACCACCCGCAAGCCAGTCTTGTTCAGGCTGTCGTATTCATCTGATTCATGCTCGGCAACGTGGATATGGTAGGGGGCATCTTCCCCCGCTTCAGACACACAGTCTGCCAGCGTCTCGTCGGAGAGGGTCAGGCTGGCATGCAGGCCAAAAGCCGCTGACACCCGTCCCCCGGCCAACTGCCCACCGGCCGCCTTGTTGAGGAAACGTACATTTTCACGGATTCCGGCGGCGGCTTTCCCGCTTCCATCCCGGTCGGTCACTTCATAGCACAACGCCGCCCGCAAGCCGGATTTATCGACTGCATCGGCAATCACATCCAGCGAGCCATCAATAAAATTTGGGGAGGCGTGATGGTCGATCAGGGTGGTAGTGCCATGCTTGACAGCATCCACCAGATGAACGAGGGCTGAAGCACGAACACTGTCCTCGTCCAGGGCCTTGTCCAATGGCCACCACAATTTATCGAGAATTTCAGGGAAATCTTTGGGGGCTGGGCCGGGAATTCCCATGCCGCGGGCGTACGCCCCATAAAAGTGCGTATGAGCGCAGATGTTTCCGGGCATAACGTATTGCCCGCCGGCATCCACCTGCTCGGCATCCGGGTATTTCTCCTTCAGGCTGGCTTCCGGGCCGATCTCGGCGATCTTGCCGTCTTTCACATACACAGCCTGCCCTTCTAAAATCTGATTCGCTCGCCCCCAGGTAACCAGTTTTCCATTTACGATCAACATATTTTTCTCCTATCCTGCCTGTAGGGGTCAGGGTACCTGACCCTTAGGCCAATTAGTTTTTAATCGAAGATCGTCGGTAGTTCGGAATCCTCATGAAAACGAAATGCATCTTCCACATGCCGCCATTTTGTGCGCTGGCCGGAAAAAGGCTGGGGGATATCGTCCTGCCCAAACCAGCCGACATCGCTGGTTT
>Ga0102946_1000606_pt1 | contig 12471 bp, 9 predicted proteins | sample SalPon2A_A_D1_MG_FD_78209 | JGI IMG/M metagenome (GOLD analysis project Ga0102946, IMG submission 78209) | Soil microbial communities from South San Francisco under conditions of wetland restoration - Salt Pond MetaG R2A_A_D1_MG | ecosystem: Environmental > Terrestrial > Soil > Wetlands | place... | reverse complement strand
GACCAGGTGGCAGTAAAGGATAGGATCGGGGAACTCGGCGTGATGATAGAGGCACAATTCCAAACTTTGCCCACCAGGTTTGCTTCTGATTATAAATAAGTTGTTGCCATGTTCATCGACCATTGTTCGGGGAAGGGAAAATCTTTCGTACAATTGATCAGGAATTAACTTTAAGAATATTTCTCGTTTTTCTTGGTCGGGGATGTTATTGATTCCGGCAATTGAGTGGGCTTGTGTCATCTATCTATTTTTCAATGCGCGTTCAATATCGCGTTGAGCATCCCTTTTTGCAATTTTTTGACGTTTGTCATATTTTTGCTTCCCCTTAGCAATGGCTATTTCAACCTTTGCTTTTCCTCGTTTCAAATAAACTTTGACAGGGATGACCGTGTTGCCTTTTTGTTTTACTTCTTCCCATAAGTTTAGAATTTCTTTTTTATGTAAGAGCAGTTTTCTGGTTCTTTTGGGATCATGGTTATCTCTGCTGGCAGGATTGTATGGCGCGATGTGGGCATCTACTAACCAAGCTTCATCACCGTTGGTGCGCACATAGGCTTCTTTCAAACTAATTTGTCCAGCCCGCAATGATTTGATCTCGCTGCCCTGAAGGACAATACCGGCTTCAAAGGTTTCCAGGAGGAAATAATCATGGCGGGCTTTTCTATTCGTGGCAATTATTTTTATATTTTCCATCTGGATGATTCTAGCACAAACTTGGCGAAAAATAGGAGAATTTACCTAGACTAATGGGGGAATTGGGCAAATTGCCGGGAGATTTTTTCTGTGCTAAGATTGAGGTATTATGTTATGTGGCAAGGCTCACAGACTCCGATTTTATTTTTTCCCCTTAGGGATGATGATTCTATTTGGGATTGTCTCTTTTCCTGTTCAGGCAACACCCCGGGCGCAGACGACATGTGCGGGTACTCTTCATTGGCAGAATCAGACAGTAGGATCGTTTGTGGTTGTTTATACTCGGGATAACCTTGATGTGGCTAAAGAATTCATTAGTGATTTTGGCGAACCGCTGGAAGCTGAATTTCAGAATTATGCTGCTTTGTTTGGAATATCATTGGAAACGCCAATAACGATACGGATATATCCGACTCTTGATGATTATGAATGTCTGAATGCGTTGGCTCCACTGCTCCGGGAGGAGGATACCCATTCCCATATAGGCGGTCGAGAAGTTGCTTTGATCGGCGAGGCAATTAAGGCAAATTTGAGCAATTGGACATCAACGGCCCGGAATGCCATGCGCCATGAAATTGCTGTTTTGTTCGCTGAGAAGATCACGGAAAGTCATGCGCCACCTGGGCTGCTGCAAGGGATTGGCGGGTATTTTGAAAATCCAGCAGAGACGTTCGAGAGGCGGTTCAATACAGCTGGAAACATTCAATCACCGACACGATCTATCCAGCGTCTATTAGAGGAGGACGTCCCAGCCTCAGATGCCCTTATTTTGCTCCAGCAGACCAGTATTGCGGCTTATTTGATCGATACCTATGGGTGGGTGCGCTTTTTGGAATTCCTCACTGCAGTTGGGGAATCGGTAGGATATCGACAATCGTTTGAGACTGTGTATGCACTCAATATTCAAGAGGTGCAGGTAGAGTGGGAGAATTATTTCATGCCGTATACTTCCGGAAGATGGCAGGTCAATATTGTTCATTCCTATGATTTGGACCGGTTTGACTTGCTCCTGGCTGCCGGTGCATACCAGGATGCGGCTAACGAGTTGATGGCGGCTCAACCAATATTGGGGTTGTTCGGCACTGGCGAGGAACTTGCGCGGCTTGAAGAGAAGCTGCGTATAGCCAATCAAGGGGTGTTGGCCGGAAATTTGACTCTGGAAGCCCGGCAGGCAATCTTGGAGGGTGATTACACCAATTGCATTGAAAAAGCTGAACAAGCAATCAGTATCTACAATCAGCTTGGGGATGGACGTAGAATTAATGAGTTGGAGATATACCGGGATACTGCCTTTGAAATCCTTACGCTGCGTGCAGAAATGGAGAGTTTGAAGGGGTTTGATACACCGCTAGACCCACAAAAGACCCAACGCATGCTGCAAATCGGACAGCGGTTAAGCGAATTGGGTGATGAACAAGGTGTAAAAGAAGTTCAGAAGACAATGATCTTATTGAGTACTGGACAGCGTTATTTTGTGGAGTGGATAACCGTTATCGGCCTTCTCGTCTGTGTGTTTTTGATTTATCGGCGAATACGCGGACTTTTAAGGAAGAAGCCTCCGGAAGTGAATCTATTATGAATGCGCAAAGCTTTATTTCGGAAATCAACCGAATTTTCCAGATTGCTTTCATCCAGAAGGCTTTTAAGCTGGTCTTACGTTCAGCCTGGGTTGGCGGCGCTGTGTATTTGTTCTTTTGGGGGCTTCACCAGTTCTTTGGTGTCCTGCCAAATAACACGTTTTGGACTATCGCTGCTGTTCTGGTTGCAGTTGCCATTTTGGCAACCCTGTATTTCCAGCGAAAACCGGATAAAAAGTTTGTCTGGACATTGGATCGACGGTTTAATTTGAAGGAACAGGCAATCACAGCATATGAGCTTTTAACTGAAAATGAAGCAGGTGAGCTAGTACCTGATGATGAATCTATGACCAGCCTGCTTGCAAAGGATGCAGCACAAACTTTGCCGGTAGTGCGTCACCGATTGGTATCAAAAGGTTGGAATTTGCGCCCGGAATTTGAATCGACTCTGGTTGTGTTGATCTTGCTGTTGGTCGTGTATCTGAATGGGGTAAGCATCATCACACAGGTTCCCCCTGGGGGAATGATCGGGATTTTACCTGGATTAGGCAGTGATCCGGATGCAGAGGATGTTTTTGCAGTTGGAGAATCTGGCAGCGGTCAAGCGCCAGCAAGTCAAGGACAAGTTCCACCTGCGGATGACAGTTTGAATGAAGAACCATTTTTGACGATTACAACCCAGGATTACGAGGCAATTGCTAGAGTAATGAAGCAGTTGGGCAAGGACATCGAAGATGATTCCATCACCAATCGCCTTGGAGAAATGCTGCAAAATGAGAATTTTGAGGTTGCAGCAGAGGAGTTTGGAAAACTGGCGGAAACAATTTCTCACAGTTTACCGGAGACGAGAGAAAATCTTGGTAATGAATTTCTTGAATCAGCTGTCGAGCTGCAGGATGCGGGTCAGAGTGAGGTTTCCCAGTATTTTCAAAATGCATCCGCGTCGCTATATGGGGAATCATTCCCTGTGATGAGCGAGCGATTGGATGATCTTGCAAGGGTTATGGAGTATCTTTCCCGATTTCAGAGTAATCAATTCTTAGTGCAAGTTGATACTGACCAGGCTTTGGAATTAGATGCTGCTGGCGAGTTAGATGAGTCAGTGGAGCTGCCTGGAATTTCTAACCTGCCAATAAGCGACAATGAATCTTCGGATGTTGATCTGATCATTCCCTCAGTTAATAATGTGGATGTGAGTGTTTGGCAATCCTATGACCTATCCCTGGATGATGTAGATGTGGTTTCGACGTATTTTTCGACCCGATAATAACCCTCAGCCAAAGCGAACTGCCCGGAAGCAACCAAGGCAAGGCTCTACGCAAATTGGTTTAGGACCAAAGGAGATCCGACAGCTTGATCGGCTGCAGATCAGGGGCATAAAAGCCCTGCGCGGAGACCGGATTGGCGGGCGGGCTAGTTTTCGTTTAAAACCCTCGGTGGAATTCAAGGAATACCGTAGTTATGTTCCTGGCGATGATATTCGATTTGTGGACTGGCGCGCTACCGCCCGGCATGAGAATATCTTTATCCGGCAGGGAGAACTCCCCAAGGATGTGATCGTTTATTTATTGGTGGATTGTACGGCTTCGATGAATTGGGGACTGACAGCCAAGAGTCTGGCACAACGTTCTTTGGCTTCCGCGCTGAGTTATATGGCACTATCGCAGAGTGATCGATTGGTGATTTATCCATATGGTGGGGAAAAAAATATAGAATATGGACCGATTTCCGGTAAAGGTTATATTCCGCATGTCACCCGTTATTTGCGTCATTTATCGTATGGTGGAAGTGGCAGTTTGCATAATGCAGCCAGGCGGCTGACACAAAAAGTTTCCCGAGGGGGGGTAGTCTTTATTTTGTCCGATTTATTGGAAGACGGCAACCTGTCTGATATTTTGTCGCTGTTTCCTGCGCCGCGTTGGTGGGTGAATGTACTGCATTTGCTGCACCCTTATGAAATCCAACCGGAGATTAGAGGTACGTACGAATTGGAGGATAGTGAGACAGGAAGACGAGTCAATATGGACATTTCCCAGGAAGCGTTGGCGGATTATCAGAAGCGGGTTGAAAACTGGCGGAATGACTTGGAATTAGTGTGTGTGGAGAATCATGCTTTTTATAATCTGATCCAAACCGACTGGCTGTTGGGTGAGGAAATCTTGCCATATTTACGCCAGTATAAGGTCTTGGTGGATTTATGAGGTTTTTAAATCCATTTGGTTTGCTTGGACTGGTGACCGTTCCAATCATTATTGGTTTGCACCTTCATCTGGAAAGAAACCGCCGCGTCATTGTGTCTTCTATGTTCTTGTGGTCGTTTTTGGATGCGCGATTTGAGGGAAAAAGTCCGAAGTTCATAAAACTTTCTTGGCTGTTGTTGTTAGATGTATTGATTGCTCTGTTCATCTGTTTCGCGTTTGCCCGTCCAGTGCTCCTTTTGCCAAGCACAAGGATGCAAAACTACGATCAGGTGATTTTGCTGGATGATTCAACCAGTATGCTGACTGAGGATGAAGGGCTGGATCGGTTTACGCTGGCTGTTGAGTTGGCCAGCAGTCTTGTGCGGGAAGCTCCAGAGAGCGTGGATTCGATGGTAGTATCGATTGGCGGTGGAGTGGAGGTGGTAGGTTCTACGCGCGAGATAGATCGGCAGGAACTGGTCCAAAAAATATTGTCTTGGAATGCCGGCGGGAGTGGGATAGAACTGAGAGAAGGGTTTTCCTTGGCTGGTGCCTTTGCCGATCGGGAACGACCTGTGCGAGTAATTGTCATAACCGATGCTGCCTATGAAGCACCCAGATGGGATGATTTCTCGTTGCCAACTGAGTGGGTATTTTTAGGAGTGGAAAATAATAACCAGGCGCTTATCAACCCGGTCCTTCGTGAAACTGACCAGTCCAAACTGGAAGTTTACTTTGAAATAGCCAATTATTCTAAATTTGACGTTGTTCGGGATTTAGTTTTCATTGTGGATGGAGTGGAGATTCATCGGACAAGTTTTACGTTTCCTGGGAATAGTTCAACAGGGCAGACGTTTGAGGTGCAAAGCAATGTTGAGGATATTGAGGCGCGTTTGACCGGTCTGGATTCATTTCCATTGGATGACAGCATAAAGTTGGGTAAGGTGAATGGGCGAGATGTCTCGGTCGCATTGGTAACGGATCAACCCTATCCGCTTGATCGGGCTATAGAGTCCAATCCTGATGCCACGTTGACGGAATTTCTACCGCAAGATTACTCAACGGCCTTTGGGTATGACCTCGTGATTTTTAGAAATTATATTCCTGAAACTTTGCCTTCAGGAAATCTGTTGATTTTTGACGTCCCGGTAGGAAATGAATTATTCCCTGTTCTTGATATGGATCAAGCTGTGGGGGATTTGAATGTTGTCGACCATGAAGTCTTGAGCGGGATCAACTTCAATGCCGTACGGTGGGAAGACACAAGGACGGCAGCGTTTTTGGATAATGCCGATAGCCCGTTCACCTCCTTTGTTCTGGTGAGGGATGAGCAGAATCCAATTTTGGTTCTATTGGAAAATGAAAACCAGCAGGTCTTTCTGTTTTTACCTGAGTTGAATGCTGGCAATTTCACCAATCATCCGGCATTTCCGGTGATGGTCTCGAACATGATCGAGTATTCTAGTTTGGCAAATTTCTCACCTTATTATGAGTTAGGATACCGACTGACCTTTGAGGATTTTTCAGGCTATTTGCCTTCATCAATATACCGCCCTAATAGTGGGGAAGCGGAAGATATTCTGGGAGCAGATCATGTTGATTTGGACCAAACCGGATTTTATACAGTGGAATTGTTGGATGTCTATGGGCGAGTTCATACATATTCTTTTGGTGTAAATGCCGGGGATGATGCTGAAAGCAATATAGCCCCGCGGGATTGGCGATTCAACTCATTGAATACCCCCATTTTTGATGAAGGGGAACCACAATCCGTGGAACTGGATCTTGGTCCCTGGCTGCTTGCTTTTGCTGTAATCTTGTTGGTTTTGGAGGCATGGCGAGCATGGCGGTAAATTTCTCGGTCTTCGTATGGATTACAGTACTATGCATAGGGGGGAGCTACTGGCTTTCTCGAAAATTGAATCTTCGCTGGCGGCCTGGACTTTGGCTTCGAGTTGGATTCATTCTGCTTATTTTGTTAGGGATATTTACAGCGGTGAATGACAATGAAGAGCAGCCTTTTTATCCGCGAGAGGTGCTGCTGCTAGACCAGTCAGAAAGTATTGCGGAGGGACAGATTCCTGAATTAAAATCGTTTGCAATAGCCTGGAAAAATGCGCAGCCAAACCGTCAAGTGATTGTGTATGGGCAATCCTCAGATGTGCTGCTGGGGGAGCAGTGGCCGGAGAGCGTGACCGCTGGCAGCGATTTGGCTGGCGCACTGGAAACCGCTGGAGGGTTGGCGGCTGGAAAGCCGGGGCGGCTTGTGATCGCTACGGATGGGAATGTGGATGATATTTTGGCGGTGGATGAACAACTATCGACTTTCATGGCAGATGGATACAGTATTGATTACATACCGTTGATCTCGATGGCGTATGAAAATGATGTTTTTGTGCGGGATATTATATCGGCTTCAACAGTCTGGGAGGGGAATACATTCCCGATTGCGGCGAAAATCTATTCCCCATTAGAGCTTCAGGGACAGGCGCGGGTATTCGTGAATGGTCAGCTTTATTCAGAAAGTCCGATTGCTCTAGAACAGGGTGAGAGGCGGTATGCTTTCTTACTCCAAGCCGGTACTCCGGGAATTATGTCTATTGAACTTAGAATTTTGGTAGATGGAGATGAGTTCCCAAACAATAATTTTGGATACAAGTCTTTGTTAGTGTATGAGTCGCCGGATATTCTATTGGTGACGAAAAATCCAGAAGTTGTGGAAGATTTCAGCAATGACCTTGAGCGGGAAAACGGCAAAGTGACCGTAATCTATCCTGGCGAATTTCCAACCAGTTTGAACGTGCTTTCAGAATACGAGGTTGTACTTGTGCATGATCTCTTGGCACGAGATTTCAACGTAGAACAGATGCAGGCTTTGAATATCCATGTGGTAGAAAAGGGGAGAAGTGTGGTGTTTTTTGGGGGGAAGAATAGCTATACCCTTGGCGGCTATGAGGGGACACTGCTGGAATCCATGCTGCCGGTGGTGCTAGAGCCTCCTGAACGAATTGAACGGGTACCAGTGACCTTTGTGTTGGTGTTGGACCGCTCCGGCTCGATGGCAAGCGACCGGAATTCGGATATTTCTCCGATGGAGCTGACCCGGGAAGCTGCCATGCGTGCGCTGGAAACCCTGCGGCCTGAAGATTATTTTGGTGTACTATCCTTCTCAGGTGAAGCGAACTGGGAGGCAAATATCCAGCAGTTGGAGAGCGGGGTTAATTTACGATTGGCACAAGATGCAGTCAGCCAAATCATTGCAAATGGTGGGACGTTAATGTACCAGGCGTTAGAAGAAGCGATCTCTGATTTAGGATCTGTTCCTTCGACAGACAATTTGCACATCTTGTTGATGTCGGATGGGGAAAGTGGAGACGGCTCGCTGGGAGAATTCCGGGATTTGGTTGCTTCAGCGCGTCAGCAGGGCATCTCTGTCTCGACAATTTCATTGGGAAATGAGAGCGACCCGGAAACATTGTCTTTAATAGCAGAGGTAGGGAATGGACGGTATTATCAGGTACTGAATGCGAGTGAATTACCGAATGTGATGATTTCGGAAACAAAGGCGGTGCAGAGTGAGAACGTGCAGACAGGACGCACCAACCTGATTTTGGGCGTGGACAACCACCCCGCATTAGCGGGCTTCCAGCTGAATGACCTTCCTGTGACCGATGCATATATTGCATTGCAGAGCAAAGCAAGCCGGGGGGCGGAAGATATTTTAGTATCGGGGAGCTTTGGTGATCCAATCCTGTCCAGCTGGCAGCTTGGGCTTGGGCATGTATCAGCATGGATGGGAGATATAGGCGAAGAATGGATGCCGGGTATGCGGAACTGGGATGATCAGGGCGCATTTTGGATGCAATTTTTCAGGTATACATTACCAAATCCGTCTTTTGGGAATACTGAGGTTGTCGTGGTGCAATCTGATGAAGCATTAACGGTAGAGTTTTCGCTGCAAAATGAATTGGATTCTGCCTCTTTGAGTGGAGCGCCAGAATTTGTCTTTCGGATTGGTGGGGAACTGCGATCCTTCCCGATGATGAAAACCGCACCACAAAAATATAAGGTGGGGATACCCCTGCCAACCCCGGGAGCTTACCAGGGAGTTGTACGGTATTTTATTGATGGGGAGGAGCGTGAAAGCTTCACGCCAATCGCAGTGGATTTTCCATCCGAGTGGCTTTTTTCTGACCCAACCTTTGATTCAGAAGACTATGTGCCGCTGAAAACGAACTTGGCGAACTCGGGGAAGACGATAGAAGCGGAATTGGCCAGTACGGCTGCGTTTTCATCCGATAGCACCTTTGATTGGTATTATTTTGTGTTGTTCCTGGTATTATTATCCTGGCCGGTTGAAATTGGTATTCGCCGCTGGCAAATGCCCTGGAGAAGGCCTTGATGAATGGAGAGTGAACGATTATGGCTGTGAATGAAATCAGAACGATCAATGTTGAGCAATATCGAAAAATTGCTTTGTCGATTGAACAGCAACTTTCGCGCGTAATGGTTGGGCAAAACGATTTGGTGCATGACTTGCTGGTGACCTTACTGGCAGGCGGTAATGCGCTGCTGGAAGGAGTTCCTGGCCTGGGGAAGACCATGTTGGTAAAAACCCTGGCAGATGTGATTGCATGCACCTTCAACCGTGTACAATTTACGCCAGATTTGATGCCTGCCGATATTATTGGTACGATGATTATTTCCACCGGAGAGGATGGCAGTCGGGGATTTCGTTTTGAGAAAGGGCCGATATTTTCAAATATCGTTTTGGCTGATGAGATCAACCGGGCAGCACCTCGTACGCAATCGGCGCTGCTGGAAGCGATGCAAGAGGATCGCGTAACCGTGGCAGGAAAAACGTATGAGCTGCCGCAGCCGTTTTTTGTGTTGGCTACCCAGAACCCGATAGAGATGGAAGGGACGTATCCTCTACCGGAGGCGCAGCTTGACCGTTTCCTATACAAACTATATGTGCCTTATCCTTCCGAAGGGGAATTGGTGGAAATTGCTCGCCGGACTACCGGTCTGAATCTTCCTGAAGTGGATCGTGTGTCTTCAGGACAGGTGTTATCCGCGATGCAAAAATTATCCAAACAAGTACCGGTGTCCGAGCCGGTTTTGCGGTACGTGGCGAAACTGGTTGGGGCAACCCAGCCGGCCGCCAGCACAGCAATTGAGAGTGTGAGGCGGAATTTGCGGGTTGGCGCAAGCCCGCGCGGGCTGCAGGCGATTGTGTGGGGGGCAAAGGTAGAAGCGTTGCTAGACAACCGGAAAGCAGTGGCTGTGCAAGATGTTCAGCGTGTAATCTTCCCTGCGTTACGTCACCGTTTGATATTAAATTTTGAAGCTCAGGCTGCAGATGTGAACCCCGATGATATTATCCGGGACATCATGAACCATGTGGTGGTTTCCTGATCTCAAGGTTGTGTTTGGAAATAATCCAGTGCAGCTTTGAAATAGCTGACATCAGTTTGGTCGGCTTCATCTATGGGAATATCTGGGGAGAGCACGAAAGGTCCTCCGGGTTCATTACCAGGCAGCCACCAGACACCATGGGTGACATGGATGCTGGAGCTGTCTTCAAGCGTAAATACAAGTTGGATTGTATTTTTCCCAAAAGAGGAAGTGCCTATCAGCGGTGCGCGTTGGTTGACTTGTAGCGCGCCACTGATGATTTCAGATGCGCTGGCAGTATTGTGATCAATCAACACCACGAGGGGGATGTCTTTGAGTTCGCCGGTTTGCCGAACCTGATGGACTACCGGTTTATCACCCTTGTACTGCAGGGATATGATCTCGCCATCTTCGAGAAATAGACGAGCGATATCGATACCTGCGTCAAGTAGCCCTCCGGTGTTTCCCCGCAGATCCAGGATAAAGCTGTTCACCCCATCATTTTGCAGTTCCTGAACCCCCGTTTTTACCTCGTCTGCGGTGGAGGCTGCAATGATGTTTATATCAATCAAGCCGACAGTAGGATCTTGTTCAAGCTTTCTGTAGACGACTGAAGGGATTGGGAAATCTTCTCTGGTCACAGAAATTTCAGTCTCAGTAGTATCGGTTGGGTTTTTGATAGTGAGGAAAACTTTTTTGCCAACTTCTCCCCTTACCATCGAGACGACATCATTCAACGGGATATCGGAGGTAATTGGGGTGCCATCTACAGCCAATAAAACAGCACCGTCATGGATACCAGCTTCCGCTGCTGGGCCATCTGGAAAGGGATAGAGCAGGATTTGATTGTCCTCAGAACGTGTGACCTGAGAGCCTATTCCACCAAAATGACCTTCAAAGGTATTCGTATTAAGCTCATGCTGGGGTGGTTCCACAAATGCGGCGTAAGGATCACCCAGGGCACCGACCATGCCGTGAATCATGCCATATTCAAGTGCCGGAGCGGGAGGGGAATCGTAATAGGCGTTTTCCAAAATGATTTCCTGGGCCTGAGAGAGAATGGGCAGTTCCAGTTCTGGGGGATTGATGAATTGATTTGCGAAGAACCCCGCAGCAAAGGCGATAGCAAGGCTGACGATTGTGATGATGGTGGAGATTATGATTTCTTTTTTCATGGTCAAATACCTGATAGTATAATCATGTTAATTAGAATATTTGGTAATCATACCCCATTTGGGTGAATTTGGAGTTGAGAAATGAAAATTGCTATTATGAGCGATACGCATGACAATATCTGGCGATTAATGGACGCAATGCCTCATTTGCAGAATGCGTCAGCAATTCTGCACTGCGGGGATTTGATTTCTCCTTTTGTGGTGGTAAAGCTCATGGAGGGGGTGGGAAATATACCTGTTCATGTTGTATGGGGGAATAATGACGGTGATAAGAAAGTGATCGCAGATAAAGCCGGAAAATATTCAAATATTGAGCTTCACGGTGAGTTTGCGGACCTAGAAATTGATGGATTGCGCATAGCCATGAATCATTATCCAGAGATTGGAAATAGTCTGGCTTATTCTGGGAAATACCACCTGGTGTGTTTTGGACATAACCATCAGGCCAGCCTAGAGCAGGTCAATGACACATTGCTCGTTAACCCTGGTGAAGTGATGGGGCTGTATGGCAGAAGCACGATGGTGTTGTTTGATACCAAAACGCACCAGGTGGAGTGGATAGAACTCTGGAATGAAGAGGCTTAACGGGATACCACTAATTTCGACACTTTGCCTTCTTCATTGATGGTGATCCGGGCATGATAGGCGTGCGTATTTTTGTTATTAACGAATTGTTTGCTTAATGTCACTACCCTTCTGCTGGGGATATGTTTGGGGAGACTGTTTTCGCCAAGGTGTTTGGTTGGGCAGTCATGTCCAACGCAATTGAGATGTTCTTGTGAGTAAGAAATCCGAGCGTTCTCCATTCCGGGGAGATATTGTTTGACGACACTTTTTACCTGTGCAATGACTTCATCAGGGATGGGGTCCTGGTTTGAATCGGACAGTTTGTCGCAAACGGTTTTAATTTTATTGGGGTTGGCATAATCCCTTTGGTATCCTTTGGCATTTGCCATATTGCTGTCTTTGGAGATTTGAGCGAGGGGGTCACCATACAGCACAAAGGAAACCAGCGTTTTTTGGTCTTCACCATCCAGGTAGCCTTGTACTCTATTCATTTCTTTGGCTAGATGGATTTTTGCTCGTCTAAGAGATTCGCCTGCCGGATATCCATCTTTCAAGTTGATCCAAAACATTTTTCCGAGCAAATCGGCTGCAATCAGCGGGGTTGAGATAGAGCCGTAAGATGTGCAGGTGGAACCGACTACAGCCAGACTGCCCGAGTCGAGGAATTTGAGGCAGATGGCTTCTTCTACCTTTTTGTTGACAATGTTCGCACCGAAGCAGGCCTCGGAAAAGACGATCACTGGAGCGCTTCCGCTGTTCTTAATATTGGTTGTACGAAGGGCAACCGGGTAGTCAGGTCCGGATTGAGCTTCCAGTGGGTCTCTCTGTCCATACCATTCGGCAGTATTTTCTAAGCCATGCAGGTTGAAATAAGCTAAACGG
>Ga0102946_1000605_pt1 | contig 12496 bp, 14 predicted proteins | sample SalPon2A_A_D1_MG_FD_78209 | JGI IMG/M metagenome (GOLD analysis project Ga0102946, IMG submission 78209) | Soil microbial communities from South San Francisco under conditions of wetland restoration - Salt Pond MetaG R2A_A_D1_MG | ecosystem: Environmental > Terrestrial > Soil > Wetlands | place... | reverse complement strand
ACACCAATCCACAACGGTATCATGACAAAGCGACGCGCACGCTCTTTCACATTTTCAAATTCAGGAGACGGTGCTGCGCTTCCTTCGAAGCCGGAGCTTGCCTCTGCTTCAAAAACATCCATCTGTTCCTGAGCAGAATCTTCATCAAGTGCGCGCATCAGATCAGCAGCCTCTTCAGCCGAGATCTTCCCCTCTTCCACCATCTGTAGGATCTTTCTGCGTTCTTCAGAAGACATTATCCACCTCCGTCCAATGCCTTGAGTAGTTCATCCGCCTGTGCGGCAGTGATCTTCTTTTCCTGTAACATCTTCAAGATGGCCATACGCTCCTCTTCAGCAATAGGCTCCGAAGGAGGTGTGGGCGGAGTGATCACGCCTGTTGGACCAATATCCCAATTCCAGCGCCCAACGTTCACTTTCCCTTTCCATTTACGGGCATGGCGTTCAGCATGTCGTTCAGCGCGGCGCCCCGCTTCTTCTGCGCGGCGTGCGGCACGTTCCACTTGCTGGGAGATGCGCTCACCAAAGCCTGACCAGTCAAAGTTCAAGCCTGCAAAGTTGCCAAATTCCTCCGCAAATTCGCCCGCATTTTTCTTGTCGCTGACACGAACGTCACCGCCAGCGCTGAGTGAAATTTTGGCTGAACCATCGCCAAGCACAACAGAGCGTTTGGCGGCATTTTTGTCTGCTTCTACGCTTGGAAGATCCACATTGATCTTATCGCCTTTCATGCTCAATGTGACGTTAGCTTTGGGAGGCAATACAAGCAATATGTCGTCACCTGCTACGACAGAGTAATTACCGTCAGATTTTGGTTCAAGATAAACGATCACATCCCCGCCCACATTGACCTTTACATTGCCGCGCACGCCTCTTACCGCAAGATCATCCGCAACTGTTGCAAGATTTATATTACCGGCAATTTCGCGAATTGAAACATCGCCGAGCGCCTCTTTTACGAACAGGTCGCCGGTTGATCCACGCAGGCTAAAATCTGATCTTATTACATCAATGGCTACAGAACCGGCATCACGAATCGAAAGATCTCCATCAATTTCCTTCAATTCAATGCCGCCTTTTACACCGCGAATGGCTGCATCCCCGCCTATTTTTTTGAATTGCAAAGAAGAACCTTGAGGAACACGCAAGGATAGATCGCCGTCGCTGGATAAGAGAAGTTCGTCTTCTCTCTCTTCCACGCGATATTCGTCCTCATCACCTTTTATCAGCAGATCACCTACCCAACCAACGACACTGAGGTCGCCTTCAACAACATCTATGATGATCCTGGGAGATTTACCGGTAGAAATTGTCCTGGTCATAACCTACTCCTCCTCACCTCGTAAAATGCGCATGGCTTCGTCAGCAGAGAGCGTGCCTGCCTCCAATTCATCCAAAACTGCATTTCGCTTCTCGGCGCTAACATCCACAAATTCTTCCTTGCCGGGCTCAAAACCCAGGGCGCGAATTACCTCATGTAACCGATTTCGAATCGTCGGATAGGAGAGACCGAGGTCCTGTTCCATGCGATTGATCTTACCCTCGTTACGGACAAAGGTGATTATGAAATCCACATGATCCGTGGTCAGGTGGCCAAATGGACCGCCTGCAAAACGCCCCTCAATGGAAGTGTCACATGAAGAACAATGTAATCGAGCAACTGTCAATTCAGAACTACAAACCGGACAACGTGATGGTGCAGAGTGCATAATGATCCTCCAAAGTTAATTCTATGCGTTTTCCTGTAACACCGCAACAGGTGCGGCATCACGGTTTCGCGATCGGTACAAAATGAGAAAACAAATGGTTGACAACAGACCAATAAAGCCGGCTACATACCATAGATATTGCGGCGTTGGTCCATCAACGATCAAACCGGCAAAGTACGGACCTATGGCAAACGGGATGCCAAAGGAAAGCCCTGAGACAGCCATGTAGCGTCCGCGCATGTTTTCCGGGGCGAAGCTGGCAACCAATGCCTGAGCCACCGGCGAAACGATCATCTCACCTATTGTAATGATGACCATGGCCGTCACAAACATGAAATAGACTGAAACAAATCCATACATGGCAAAACCAATTGCATATAGCAGAGTGCCAAACGCCATCATCAGCATAGGCGGATAGGCTTTGATACGGCGGGTAATTGGGAATTGCATCAAAACGACCATAGCCGCATTCAAGCTTAGCAACATTCCATAGTGCCATTCAGATGTCCCATGTTCGTTACGCAGATACACACCCAATGTAGTATTCATATTCATATACGTGAAGATCTGCAACATGACCGCGCCCAGAAAGAGAATAAAAGCTGAATCGCGAAATACTTTGCCGTATCCTGCAAAACTTGAAGCCACTGTCTGTTCGGGTTCATCGGGATGTGCCTGGGGCTTCGTCTCAGGTATGAATATGGCGATCAGCACCACGGTCACGAGAGAGATCGCTGCGTCCGTAATGAACAATGTAAGATAGGATTTGGCTGCCAGCAATCCACCAATGGCGGGGCCGATCGTCACAGACAAATTAAAGGCAATGCGGAGGATCCCGTATCCATCTGCACGTTTATCTTCAGGGAGAATATCCGCAACCATCGCCTGATGTGCAGGACCAGCCACATCTGTAAGAATCCCAACGAAAAAAGCCAGCGCGAAAAACATTTTGTACGAGTCGGCAAATCCCATTGCCAAAGCGGAAATGGACGATGCAAACAGACCAAAAATAATAATACCCTTGCGCCCAAAACGATCTGTAAGCGCTCCACCAATTGCCGAGCCTGCAAAGCTCGAAAGTGCGAACGCGGCAAACAGAACCCCAACATCTGTCATGCCAACGTTAAATTTGCTGGTGATATAAAGCGCGAAAAACGGAAAAAGAAGTGCGCCACCTATACGATCAATAAAGGTGATGACCATAAGGATCCAAAAAATACGCGGATACTCATTGTATACATCTTTAATTTTTTGTAGGCGAGCTTGCAACATTTTGTCTCAATTCTGATAAATAATTCAAATTTCTAAATTTATTATACATAAATAATTGCAATTGTCAAGAATATATTTCATTATTCTTACAAAATAAGTAAATATATTCAACTTTACCCTTAAAGTATCTGTTTTTTTTCGGTTCATCTCTCCAAATCCCCTCCCACCAAACCAACCAGGATAAAAATTGCGCCCAAAACTGCGAACATGAGTTTCTAATTACTCTTGACACAGAACAAGCGTTCGAGTATTATTTGTAGCACAAATGAGCGAAGAATGGCTCAGGAGGCATATTCTATGATGGTTCGAAAAAGCAAAGGCATTAAGGATAAACACATTAAAGTTCTGGAATTTCTACAAAAATACCAGGCTGAAAATGGACGCCCACCCTCTATACGCGAAATTGGTGAGGATGTAGGTATTTCATCTACTTCTGTTGTAAATTATTATCTTGATCAACTGAAGAAATGGGGCTATCTTGAGCGGGATGATCGTGTCTCGCGCGGCTTGCGTATGACCGAGAAGGTTAATGAGATCGTACAAGTGGCTACAGATCTGCTTCGTATACCAATTGTCGGTCCAATTGCAGCTGGCCCGCTTCTGCTTGTTCCTGAACCAGGCATAAACTATTTCAATGAAAAAGAATATGAAGCCGTTGAAATCGCCAGAAGCCTGCTTCCCAGTAGAGAAAAAGGCAATGATCTTTACGCCCTGGAAGTAAAAGGCGACTCCATGATCGATGCGATGATCAATGATGGTGACATTGTTGTAATGAAACCCGCCCAGGAAGCACGAAACGGTGAAATGGTGGCTGTCCGTATTAATGATGAGTACACTCTGAAATACTTCTTCAAGGAAAAAAGCGGATATCGCCTTCAACCTGCAAACCCAACCATGGAACCCATTACTCTCAAGAAAAACGAGCCGGTAGAAATAGGCGGCAAAGTGGTAATGGTCATCCGTAAAATGGACAGGTTAAACTAACAAAACAAACTAAATCAAAAAAAGGACGGCTCGATATCGAGCCGTCCTTTTTTTGATTCTTGATAGAAATTACTCGAGTGTGATCCCCGCGCCAGCTTCTTCAAGTTTCTTTTTTGCATCTTCAGCAGCATCCTTACCAACACCGGCAAGGATCTTGGAACCGACAGTTTCAGCCATGGTCTTTGCTTCACCGAGACCGAGGCTGGTCAACTGGCGAATGACTTTGATGACGTCAATTTTCTTTGCACCGGTATCTTTGAGAACGACATCGAATTCTGTCTTCTCTTCCACAGGCTCGGCAGCAGCACCACCACCAGCAGCCGCAACAGCGACCGGTGCAGCGGCGGAAACGCCCCACTTCTCTTCGAGCATCGTAACCAATTCCGCCGCATCAAGGACGGAAAGTGTGGAAAGTTCTTCCATAATTTTTTCAAGTTTTTCAGACATTACTTAGCACTCCATACATGCATGATAGATTTAATTTTATTGCGTAATAATCCATGCCGATTACGCTGCGGCGGGAGCCTTCTCGGAGAAAGCTTTGATAACAGCTGCCAATCCGCGTGCGGGTTCGGCGATCGTGCGCACCAGTTTTCCAGCGGGCGCCTGTAAAACACCCAGTAACTGGGCACGGACAACCGGCAACGGCGGTAGACTTGCCAAAGCCTTGACTTCGGCCGAACTTAATACCTGCCCGTCCATGAATCCGCCTTTAACCTTGACGAACTCATTACCTTTTGTCGCATCGCTAAGCGCTTTTGCTGTAGAAGCCGGATCTGTGTAGGCAAAAGATGCCGCCGTACTGTTTACGAGAAATTCCTGCGGAAAATCCAGTCCGCCATCTGCAAATGCGCGGCGGGCAAGTGTATTTTTCAACACATGGAATTCACCACCAGACTCACGAACCTTGGCTCGAATACTATCCAGGTCCTTCATCGTTACACCGGTATACTCAACCACGATCACAGCCTGACTCTTTTTGAGCCAATCGGTATACACAGCCAGCACTTCTTCTTTACGTGCTTTTGAAACTGCCAAAGGGTACTCACCTCCTTTCAATAAAAAAGTCTTTGCCACTTTTCAGGCAAAGACTTTTAGCAAACCTCCAAAGGAGGGGTTTTGCTTTTCGTCTTCACCTCAGCAGGATATTAAGTCCCTTATTCAAGGGGCGCCCGCTTTCATTGGCGAAGTGGCTTATCAGATTATCGAGTAATTTTACTCGGAAACCTCGAGATTGTGGGTATCGCTGGGATCAACTTTAATTCCGGGACCCATCGTTGTGGCCAGGGTAATATTTCTAATGTATTCACCCTTTGCACCGCTAGGCCGCGCCTTATGAATGGCATCCATAAAAGCAGCCAGATTTTCGAAAAGCTGATCGTCACTAAACGAGACCTTACCGATGATCACATGAATATTAGCCGTCTTATCAAGGCGGAACTCAACACGGCCAGCTTTAGCTTCCTTGATCGCGCGGGGAAGATCGTCAGCGCTCACAACAGTTCCGGCTTTCGGGTTTGGCATAAGACCGCGCGGACCCAATACACGTCCCAAACGACCGACCTTACCCATTGCATCGGGTGTTGCAATTGCCACATCAAAGTCCATTGAGCCGGTTTCAACCTGCTTCAAAGATTCATCATCATCCGCGACCATATCAGCACCTGCAGAACGAGCCACCGCAGCACCTTCACCCTGCGCAAAGACCAAGACCTTTACTGTCTTACCCAATCCATGCGGCAAGACAACAACATCACGAACCTGTTGATCAGCCTGACGCGGATCAAGTGCAGTGCGCAAATGAACTTCCACAGTTGCATCAAATTTGGTAATGCTGGTTTCTTTAGCAAGAGCCACTGCTTCACGCGCAGAATACTCTTTATCTAGTTCCACTTTTTCAAGAACAGCTTGATATTTTTTTCCGTGTTTTGCCATTGTATCCTCCGTGGTGCAAGCGAGTCACAAGATCGACTCTCCCACAAAATTATTTGGAAATCGTAATGCCCATCGAGCGGGCTGTACCTTCAATTTGCTTTATCGCGCCATCGAGATCGATCGCATTTAGATCTTTCATCTTCAATTCAGCGATCTCCTGTACCTGCGCACGTGTCACTTTGCCAACTTTTTCTTTGTTCGGAACTCCGGACCCTTTACTCACTTTTGCCGCCTTACGCAACAAAACTGCTGCAGGAGAGGTCTTTAGCACAAACGTGAAAGAACCGTCGGTAAATACTGAAATTTCAGCGGGAAGTATTTCACCTGGTTTATTCGATGTTCGCGCATTGTATTCCTTACAAAAAGCCATGATGTTAATACCATGACTCGCCAACGCCGGACCTACCGGAGGCGCCGGATTAGCTTTTCCAGCCTCAAGCTGGAGACGAACGATTGCCTTAAATTTCTTTGCCATTTTTACTCCTTTGTGGTTTTAGCGGGCGATTTACTTTTACCAGCGGTTTCCTGGTGCGGGACGCCCTCCCACCGTTTCAGGCCTTAGACGTTGGAAACGCTTCATTCCAAACCCAGGCCTGTTACCGTTTAATTTATGATTTCTCTACCTGGAGAAAATCCAGCTCAACAGGCGTTTCACGCCCAAAGAACGACACATTCACGCGGACCTTTGTGCGCTCCATATCGATCTCGGAAACCACGCCGCGAAAATCATTGAATGGGCCATCAATAATACGAACGCGCTCTCCAACTTTGTATGTGACATTGACGGTCGGCGCATCAGCTTCCATACGCTTGATGATCTGAGACACTTCTTCAGGGCGCAGAGCCGTGGGGGTATTCCCCATACCTACGAAGCCTGTCACACCTGGTGTATTACGAACGACGTACCATGATTCTTCTGACAATTCCAGGTTGACGAGAACGTATCCTGGGAAAATATGTCGCTCTACTGTGCGACGCTTCCCGTCCTTAACTTCGATCTCTTCCTGGGTTGGAATGACAACATCAAATATCCTGTCTTTCATTCCCATTGTTTCAATACGCTGTTCAAGATTATGACGAACCTTGTTCTCATAACCAGAATAGCAGTGAATCACATACCACGCGGAACCTTCCGGGTCTAAATCAGAAGAAGCCTCAGATGCATCTGGCTGTTCTGGAGCAGAATCAGCTTCAGGCGTAGATTGATCCGCCGTGTCCGATTCTTCCGAGTCATCAGAAGATGGCACTTCATCCACAGGAACATTTAAAGACGAAGAATCTTCTGACGGCACGTTCTCATCAGAATCCACCGTAGGCGATACATCGGATTCTTCCTGTACCTCGGTTGGTTCTTCTATCTCATTTTCAGATTGTTCTGGCATTTCCTGTAAAGCCATTCGTCCTCAAATTCTTTGGTTTTGAAACTAACTGAACAATAAAGCCAACAAACCACGGGCAGCGGCGTCAGTTACTCCAAGGATAATACCTACAAATATCATAACTACGATCACAAGGCCGGTTAATTGCCTTGCCTCGTTCCAAGTAGGCCATGATACCTTGCGGAGTTCACCGTTGGTCTCGCGAAAGAATGCCTGGATCGCATTCGGTTTCTTCTTTTTTTTTGCTTTCTCTGCCAAGATTGCGTCTCCTAATTATTTCCGTTATGTTTTCGGCTAAAAAGCCGCCTTATTGGAAAGCGGCATTATTTTTTAGGCAGGCCAGGAAGGACTCGAACCCTCAACCGCTCGTTTTGGAGACGAGTGCTCTACCAATTGAGCTACTGGCCTATAAAGTCACCTGATTTTTCATCTGATGGACATCCGTTCTCAAATATCCATCAGACTAATTGACCAGGCAACTCACTTAACTATTTTGTTTCGCGATGCAGGGTGTGCTTTCTGCAACGTGAGCAATACTTATTGAACTCAAGACGGTTTGGATCATTACGGCGATTCTTTTCGGTTGTGTAATTACGCTCTTTACAATCGTTGCATTGAAGCGTAATGACCGGTCGAACGCCTTTCTTTTTAGATGCCATACGAACTTACCAACTTTCTTCTATTCGATGATCTTGGTGACGACACCAGCGCCGACGGTCAGACCACCTTCACGAATGGCGAACTTCGAACCCGCCTCCAACGCTACAGGTACGATCAACTCCACCGTCAGGTTCACATTGTCTCCGGGCATGACCATCTCGACACCTTCCGGCAGCTCGATGTTGCCCGTCACATCCATTGTGCGGATGTAGAACTGCGGCCGGTATCCGCTGAAGAATGCCTTGTGGCGCCCACCCTCTTCCTTCTTCAACACATATACCTCTGCCAGGAACTTCTTGTGCGGGGTTATGCTGCCGGGTTTGACCAACACCTGTCCACGCTCAACATCGTCACGCTCAATACCGCGCAACAGGATGCCTGCATTGTCGCCAGCTGCCGCCTGATCCAGTTCCTTGTGGAACATTTCAACACCTGTGATGACCGATGATTTGGTATCACGCAATCCGACGATCTCGACCGGATCACCCTTCTTGGCAGATCCACGGTCCACACGTCCGGTCACGACTGTACCGCGTCCCTTGATCGAGAACACGTCTTCCACTGCCATCATGAACGGTTTGTCTGTCTCACGCTTCGGTTCGGGGATGTATTCATCCACCACCCGCAGCAGTTCTTTGATGCTCTCATACTCAGGTGCATTCGGGTCTGTGCTTGTGCTGTCCAGTGCATCCTTGGCGCTGCCACGTACGATCGGGGTCTCGTCGCCGGGGAAGCCGTAGCTGCTCAACAGTTCGCGCAGTTCCAGTTCCACCAGTTCAAGCAGTTCGGGGTCGTTCATCTGATCGACCTTGTTCAGGTAGACCACGATGCTCGGCACTTCCACCTGACGGGCAAGCAGAACGTGTTCGCGTGTTTGCGGCATCGGACCATCGGGAGCTGCCACCACTAGGATGGCACCGTCCACCTGGGCTGCGCCGGTGATCATGTTCTTGATGTAGTCGCGGTGTCCGGGCATGTCCACGTGGGCATAGTGACGTTTTTCCGTCTGATATTCTACGTGTGCGATGTTGATCGTGATGCCGCGCGCTTTTTCTTCCGGCGCGTTATCGATCTGGTCGTATGCCTTGAATTCCACATCTCCACCTACCAGCCCGGCCACTTTCGTGATCGCGGCTGTCAGCGTCGTCTTTCCATGGTCGATGTGTCCCATCGTCCCTACATTCAAATGCGGCTTGCTTCTGTCAAATTTTGCCTTCGCCATGTCTCTTTCTCCTTTTATTTAGACATAGATCTAATTTCAGCAACTGAGCCCTCAACGAGATTTGAACTCGTGACCTCACCCTTACCAAGGGTGTGCTCTACCAACTGAGCTATGAGGGCATATATGCTGTCCCGCACATGCGGGATAGTGGGCGGTGAAGGATTCGAACCTTCGAAGTCGTCCGACAACTGATTTACAGTCAGTCCCCTTTGGCCACTTGGGTAACCGCCCGCTGGTAAATATTATATTGTCATCATCAGTTGGTTATCTTATCATTCAACTCATGATCTACAAAGCCGACGATGAGAATCGAACTCATAACCGCCCGCTTACAAGGCGGGTGCTCTACCGTTGAGCTACGTCGGCGCACTGTTACACGGTATCTTCAACACCCAATTAAGCAGAGCGATTATACCAAAGCCACACTTAACAGGGAAGTAAAAACAGGCAATTAAATTGCTCCCGCGCAAACGAAGGGAGCAGGGCGATAGTTTAGCAGGATTCATCTTGATAGTCAAGAATAATAAAACAATTGCAGAGTTATCTCTGCCCTCTTGACACCCATATCATTAAGTTGTATATTTAGAACAGTTGTTCTAAAAGAGGATATTATGTCTGATGAAACCAACCGCTACGAACTAATGATGGATGCATTCACCGAAGTAACATCGGAGTTGGACGCATCGCGTCAAACCAAGCCGATACCTGCCCAGCCACCCTTGAGCCGGATACTCGCTGACTTCGGCCCCATGCCGGAGGAAGCATTGTTTCTAGGCGTGGCTTCTGACGAACTTCCTGTTTTGCTTAATCTGCATGACTCCATCCCCGGCCCCTTACTGATTATTGGAGATTCCGGAAGTGGAAAAACAGCGTTACTGCAAATGATCGCACAGGCGGTCGGATCAATGCATCAGCCTGAGAAAGTGCAATTCGGCGCACTGACCAACCATCCCGATGAATGGAGCGGATTTGAATCATCCCAAAATAATGTGGGCATCTTCCCCATCCAGCACAGGTCATCTGAAGATTTCATCCTCTCCCTGGCTTCCTGGGCACATGGAAACAAATCCAGCCGGCAATCTGTTCTGCTGCTAATGGATGATCTCGAAGGAGTCTCCAGCATGGAGATGGACGCGGTTCACAACTTGCGCTGGCTTCTTCTGCGTGGACCGTCTCGCCGGGTGTGGCCTATCATCACTTTGAACTCAGATCGTATTCGAAACATGGAACCCTGGCTGGATGCATTCCGCACACGTATCTTTGGAAACATGCAAAATCCGAATCACATTAGCAAGCTGGACGCCAAACTTGCGCGACTTGAATCACTCGCAAGCGGTTCAGAATTCACAATGAGTGAAGGCGATCACTGGCTTCGTTTTTCAATACCAGCGCTCGATTAGATTGGAGAAAGTTATGCATACTGGAATGTTATGGTTCGACGACTCACAAACAACGTTGGATGTAAAAATTCAAAAGGCTGTAGATTATTATCATAAGAAATACGGGCGCATCCCCAACCTGTGTTTGATACATCCGAATATGCTGGGCGACGAAAAGTTCAAAGAAGAAAAGATCACCGTCCGCCCTTACCGACCTGTACTACCGGGTCACCTTTGGATTGGCAATGAGGACAAGAATTAAGTCGAGTCCATGTCCTTTGCACCTCCCGCGGAACTGGCCCGCGGGAGGATTTTTTTATTAACCGATCATCACAACCATAGCCACCGAATGACTCTGGCTATGACTGATACTCACAGACCAATTCGACAGGTCAAGTTCTTTTGCCATTTGCTCCGCTGCGCCGTGCAACGTCAACACCGGCGCGTTCTGCTCATCCCCCAATACTTCGATCTCTTTCCAGGTCACATCACCGATCCCGCAGCCCAGTGCCTTGGCAACAGCTTCCTTTGCCGCAAAGCGGCCGGCCAGTGACTCAGGCCGTTTGCCGCTTTGCTCCAACTCAGCAGGCGTATAGATGCGCTCAAGATAATGTTTTCCATGACGGGAAACCACTTCCTCGATGCGGGATATTTCTATAAGATCAACGCCTGTACGTAAGATCATTAAGGACCTGCTACGGCGATCGCAAGTTTTTCGGGATCAATGTATTTTCTCGCAGTCTTCAACACATCAGCGCGAGTCACTTCGTTCACAAGATCAGCATAGCGAAGATAGTAGTCCAAGCCTAGGTCGTGGCGCTCGATGTTCAACAACGCACCTGCCACCCCCCCATTAGACTCGAGTGACAATGGCAAGCGTCCTATAAAATTCGCTTTGCTGTCAGCCAGTTCACCCGCAGTCACACTTTTGGCAATGAATCGTTTCAACTCATCCACGATCAGGCTGATCGCCTTATCAACATTTACTGGGCTTACTCCTGCGCTCACTTCCCACGAACCGGGTCCAATACCTGCGTGTAAACTCGAATAAGCATAATATGCCAGCCCGGCCTTCTCACGAACCGAGTCGCCAATGCGTCCCATCATGCCGAACTGCCCAAGAATATTGTTCCCTAAAGTGGCAGACATATAATCTGCATCCTTTCGTCTTGGACCATTCGTCCCCAGCACAATATCAGACTGGGACTTACCAGCGATCTTATGATGTTTGCGGATTGTCTTCTTAAGCAACTTCACATCGGGAATCTCAAGCGCCTCTTTCTGACCTTTGACCTGCCAGCCGCCCAATGCGCGTTTAACCTGCCTGACAGCTTCTTCTGCCTTAACTGCGCCGACAACAGCGATCACCATCCCGCGCGGACCATAATGTTCGCGGTGGAATTTCACAAGGTCGTTGCGTGTGATTCGTTGAATGGTTTCCGGCGTCCCTTCATCTGGACGGCCATAAGGATGGCTTTTATATAGGATCTTGTCAAAGGTCTCGGATGCCATATCCGATGTATCTTCTGCGCTGATCGCCATACCGGTTAGGATCTGCGCGCGCAGCTTTTCTATTTCCACTTTGGGGAATATCGGTTGAGTCATTGTTTCAGCCAACAAACCAAGGATCAACGGAAGATCCTCCGCCAGCGAACGGCCGTTAAAACCTGATTTATGCACACCGGTGCTGAATCCCAAACCTGCACCCGCAGATTCTAGAATGTTATAGATTTCGTCAAAGTTATGTTTCTTTGTCCCGCGCATCAAAGATGAGGTGACGTAATCAGCAAGCCCAAGTTTTTCGTCAGTGTCGAACAGCGCTCCCGCGTCAAAGTATCCGCTGATGACGACAGACGGGCTGTTGAAATTAGAACGCGTTAGAACTGTAATGCCATTGGACAATACTTCACGATAAATATCATTCGGGCCGGGCAGGGCGGATTTTACTTTTTTCATT
>Ga0102946_1000604_pt1 | contig 12504 bp, 12 predicted proteins | sample SalPon2A_A_D1_MG_FD_78209 | JGI IMG/M metagenome (GOLD analysis project Ga0102946, IMG submission 78209) | Soil microbial communities from South San Francisco under conditions of wetland restoration - Salt Pond MetaG R2A_A_D1_MG | ecosystem: Environmental > Terrestrial > Soil > Wetlands | place... | reverse complement strand
CTAGTGAATCATAGGATGGCAATCCAGGGTACGTAAGGTTATTGTATAAAGAGACCAACCCCTCACTGGTATACCAGCGTCCCGGTCGTAAGACTTCCACCAGAACTTTATAAAGATTCCCTTTTTCCACCAGCTCAAGCACCGGCGCGCAGGTCTTACAAATCTCTTCAATGGGTACGGCCAAAGGGTGAATGGAATCGTCCTCCTCCAGGCGTCCCAATATCATCCCCACGACACATCCGGAATCTTTATGATAAACCGGGGCACCGCTCATCCCCTCCTTGCCCGCATCCCACCTATTCGCCCCAGGCTCCAACTGCATCACATGCCAATCAGATCCCACGGTACTAATCAAACCATCAATATGGCCGGTCGCATACAGACCCTTCATGGTGCTGGACCGAAAGCCGTAGGTTTCAAAGTCATCCGACTGATTAGGGTCGGTCCAGGATTTTTCCCACACACTCAATCTTGCTATACTTGCATCGGCAGGGATATGCCCGGACTTGGTACGTAAGAGTACATAATCCAGACTTTCCGGATCTGGCGAAATGCTTACTACTTCCAACTCAAATATATTATTTTCCCACTTTGCTGTGATCTGCCTGGCATACTCCGACCCATTATGGACTACATGTTGGCAAGTTAATATCAAGCCCAAACGGTTAATAAAAAAACCGGTCCCTCTGGATGGAGAGGACGATTCAGCCCAATGGGCTTCGATAAATACTATATAGTTTTGAAGATTTTCACGCATGAGCTCATACTTAGGGTAGGTTATATTTGGAGGCGGTGAAATACGAGCCAGCCCATCGATCTGTTGGGTTATCACTGTGACTCAAGACCGAGTTCAATCTGCTCCCACTCCTCCTCATTGAAATATCTTCCGATTTCTTTGAAAATAACGGCAAACCACTTTAACCGACCAAAGTCGCTTAGCTTTTGAGCGGTGATTTCATTATAGGGATAAATAAGTATGAACATCATGTGTCATATGTCAGAATTTAATGGTTTAAAGTCATCAAATTCGTTGAAGATTATTGTTGTGTGTATGATTGTTAAACTCAAATTACGAGGAAGGAGCAGCCTTACATCAACCCTCCTCCCAAAAACGGCGCGATGATCGCCAGTACCAATCCCAACACCGCCATCACACCGAACAAGCCGGCGCGCTGACGCACGAGTGCCGCACGCGCTTCCGTGGCTTCCACCACGGAACGATGCACTGACTCTCGCAAACCTTGGACACTGGATAAAACCGGGCGGTTGTTCGCAAAGAAATCCTGGATGTCACGTAGAAACAGATTTGCTTCCACATCAGTAGGATCTGGCAGGTGTGCGCGAGTCACTTCCACAGCCTTTGTAAAATCATCGACCTCCATGCGTGCCACTAGCAGACCCAATAGGTTGCAGAACGGTCCGCCGACAGACGAGGCGCGTCGCAGCGCCTCCTGTACGCCCACGCCGGAAGACAACAGCGAACTCAAGACAGACAAACCGATCAACATGTTGTTGCGTAACGACTCGGCACGTTTCTTTGCCAGTGTTTTTATTCGCACATAGGGCCGGCGTAGACCAAGCAGAATAAAGATCATGGCGATCACCGGTGCAACCGCGATGACGTTCATGGCGGCCAATGCACCCGCGAGCATTCCACCCACCAGTAGGAAGGTGGAGAAATCACGGATCGCAACGGCATAGAATTCACCGGGCGTATCGTATGGATAGCCTGCCCGTCTCAAGAGACTGACCACATCCGCAGTGTTCTTTGCCTGATTGGGGTCGAATCTCCCCGGCAGGATGGCGACCAATAACGCCTCCCATGTGGATCGTCTCTCTATAGGTGTGGAGGATGGAACACTCATCAGGCGATTTCCTCCAAAGGTGCTGAAGGCAGATTGGAAGACGGACATCAGTTCAAATGCCAGCAGGCTTAGACTGAGCGCGCCAAGGAAAGCAAAGAAAGTCATCGGGGTTCTCCTTATGGAATACTAAGGCGGAAGTCTAATAGTTTTTGCAGGGGGGCTTCCCCCAACTGTCGCCCGCGAAAGGGTTTGCTGTAAAGGGCGCGGCGCAGGGCATCCATGTGCTGCTCATTGCGGGCAACCTCGTGAGGCGGGCGAGGTTCCGCGTGTTTCAAGGCACTGCTGCCAGTCTCCCATTCATCCCCACCATATTCCATCGGCCAAAGCGGAAATGCGCAGGGATCCCAATCTTTCGGAAGACGATGATTCTTCATTGCCCGATGCCACTGCCAGAAGGCTTCAAAACGTGGACCCCACAATCCCCATACCAGATCGATCCGCAAGGACTCATCCCGTAACAGGTTCAGGGTCTCCGTGCAATGATGGCAGATCGGGACGGCATTTTCCGGTCGCTGATATCTCCACGTAATTTCCACCGGTGCATCTGGTACGGGAGTAAGGATCGGGTGCCATGAGCCTGGCTTGCCGCAACGCATACAGGCATTTGGAAATTCATGTCGCCAGGGAATACCTGCCACGGATGCAGCCACGATCTCATCCAGGTAAGGTTCCTCGGCCTTGAGAACGGAATAGGATAGCTTCACTGCATTATCCGGCAGACTCCAGGCACTGGAAAAATCAAGGATGAATCCCGCCGAACTGACGATCTGTCCGCGTTCCCAGGCTTCGAACTTTGTTCTCTGGATCTCGGGTCTGACCTCGCCTTGATGCGCCTCGCGAATGCGGCGAATGTCGGCCACGGCTTCCGCCAGCAGGGCGAACAACAGACTGTCCATGCGCAGGCTGGCATCCATTGCGCCCAATTGTGGCAACTCAGGAGCGGTGGAAAGGATGGTGTCTATATGGGACCGGTAATCCACTTCGGGACCGGTCTCGACGATGTAGTGACAGGCGGGCAACTTTACAAACCTCCATTTGGAAATGATTTCATCGAACAGCACACGGCCCTCTGCGCTCAAGGCAACGATCCTCAGTGGGGGACAGAAGAATGTGTGAAAAGTACGGACTTCGCTATTGGGATAGATAAAGGCCAGGATGTTTCTGTTTAGATCGCGCATGAACATTGCGCCGATGGAACGCTGACTGGAAGTGGTCAGGAATTGGGTTTGCATGTTATTGGTTTTCTCCTTCACCAAAGAGGATGACCCGCACAAGCGCCAGGGATGGATTGTTGGAGCCCATTGCCTGCTTCCAGGCATGTGCGAGAGGATGTTCAATTGGGGCGGGCAGTTCGTAAGCATGTGTGGGGGTGGAGTCGATCAGCATCAAAAGTTCCGCGGGTGGCAGGTTGGCGAATTGCCGGAAGACTCCGCGTGCCTCGCGCAGCGCATGTTCGCGCAAGCGGCTGATGGCATACCCCAATGGATTGGATAATTTTCCGCTTTGTGGACTGGCAACATACAACACCCATGAGACGAAGGCATGCACGGACGCCCGGGCTTCCAGGAGTTCCTTCTGCACCTTGGGGTGCACGTCATTTTGCTGCAGCAGGGTTTTGAGTTCCCAAAATGCAGGTGCAGCCTCCGCCGATCTTGTGTCGTGATCTGTCCCCTTCAGGGGGTGGGTGGTGGAAGTGTTTTTTTTGTCAGTGCTTAATGGGTGTTTAAAAGAGTTTAAAGCAGTGCCATTTGCGTCCACCATATTGCTGCCATTTGCGCCCACTAATGCTTCCATCTGCGTCCGGCTAATCCTGCCATTTGCGTCCGACATATTGCTTCCACCTGCGTCCACCGTATTACTGCCATTTGCGTCCAGCGGTTCATCGAGCAGCACCCGAAAGGCACGCGGCATGCTGTCCACACGCAGGTCGGAGTAGGTTCTGGATTCCGATGGTTCCACCTCAAGCAGAAAACGATTGAGATCCCCGCCGCGCTGCTGTGTGGTCCAGTCCCGGTTCAGCCAGGCTTGCACGGTCTTATAACGTTTTGACCCAACCAGCTCCGCCATTTCCTCGTATCCGCGCTTGAAGGTCACCACCTCGCGCCGTTCACCGGTGCGGGAGTTCAGGTAGGCCATGTCGCGTGCGACCGTGATCAACCAGGCCTGTGCGGGAGTCAGGTTGTAACGCTGGATGGTTTCCGTGATGAAGTAATGCGTGATGTGAATGTCGCCCAGACAGTTGATGATCCTGCGATGTAATTCCTGGGCCAGGTGATCGATTTCAGGGGAAAACTTTTCATCCGCTTCAAGGCGCGCCATGTCCATGACCGTGTTACATGGAATACCCACTGGTATGGATTCAATCGGCGTAAGGAGTTCCATGACATCCTCCACCGCCAGCAATTGTTGCAAGGCATCCAACAAGGATGTGCCATCCTCCAACAAAGTTTTCAGGCGCGCGTGGACAGCAATGGCATCCGCACGAGTCAGGCGCGGAGTCATGCACACCTGATACCGCACCGGTCGGCGATGTGGACGCCCGTCCCGCCCGCGATGGTAGTGGCGTTCCTGTGGCGCTTCCATGCGCTGCACCAATCCATTCAGATCGGATCGAGTCTTTTCGTTGCGCAGTGTTCTCCAAAACGCCCCAAAGCTCAAGCCGCTGAAACGCATGATGTCACTGCTGTGCAGGGCCAGGCTGGATTCCTTTCCCTTCGTATGAACCATCCAGGCCGCCTGATGGAAACCGATATACAGCCAGACCGCCTTCGGTCCCATCTCCATTCCCAGGCGACGCAGATAACCCTTCACCACCACCTGTTTGTGCGGCTGAACGATCCTGTCGTAATCCAGCCATCCCACGGCTTCGATGGCTACTTGCTCTTGTTCATCCTCTTCGGTTTCCAGGTCTTCTTCCTGAACATCACGCACGATGAACCGAACAGACACAGTCTGATTCAAAATACCGATCAGCAATCTTTGCACGGTGCTGGTCAGGCGTGACTCAAGCCAGTCGCGGGCATATGCGTTACAAGTTGCGACAGTCAACACATCCTCTTCCAGGGATATGGCTTCGGTATCATGCACCCATGTATCAAAGGAAGCACGCGGCATATCCATCTGGAGCTGACCCAGCACGGATCCCCAGGCTTGTTGGTAATTCATGGTGTCTGCTCCATGTGATAAATTTCCAATTCACGTTCCACAAACCCAGTAACATGGTTTGTATTCGCTCCCGCCCTTCCTGTGTGTTCAACGTGGGCGGGAGGTAGGCAGAACGTAGGCGGCGTGTAGTCAATATCGCCTGCGTTGGTTCTTTTTCTAAACATCAAGAATGTTTTTCGGTGGGATCTCATGTTCTACCCTGGTTCTGCCAATGTATGGGCAGCGGCTTTTTGGACGGGTTCAAGTTGTAGCAGGCCGTGGTCATAGGCCTTCAAGCCAAAGCGGAGCAGGGCAGTGATCAACTCTCCAACGGGCACATTTAACTCGTTCTCGGAGGCCAGGACCGCGAGTTTATTTTTGAGTTCGGGTGGAAACCCTCGCCAGGTGGTGATAACTTTCCATAGTGCCTCGGTTTTTTTCCGTTTGGCTGCTCTGGGTTGTCGGCCATAAGTGCGCACTGAATCCTGTGTCGGAAATAATGTCATTCGCACTCGGTCGGGGTTGATGCGCGGACGAAGATCGAGATCGTCCTGCTCATAGGCTCGCAGGGAATATTCGATCACAGCGCGGGCGACATCTCCGGTGGGGACAAGCAGCTCACCGGCGATTGACTTGACCTTCAACGCCAGCTTGGGATCGACTCCGCGATAGACCACCTTGTGACTCTGGTGTTCCTTCTCCCACTGACGGTTGCGTTTACGTGGCGCAGCCACGCGCAGGGAATCATGGATGTTCGCCGGTTGAACAGTGACAGGGGCTGGTTCAGAAACTTCAAGCGGATTGCGTCTATTGTTCATGGCTGTCCCTGGAACTTCATCACTTGTTGAGTCAAGGCCTGATATTGCTTTGCAGCACGACATAAGGGATCGGCTTCAAATATGGTTCTGCCTTCCGCGATGCATTCCCGTAGGAGGGTTGCGCGGTGAATGGGGGACAGCAGGCTGGCATCAAAGCGTTCGCGCAGGCCATCCAGCGTGGCATTGCACTCGCTCTTCTGTTCATCGTAAAAAGTCGGCAGGATTCCCAGCAGGTTGCCGCGCCAATTCCTTTTTTCCTGCAAATTGTTCATTGTGAGCAGGATCTTTGAGGCCCCATCGGCAGAGGGAAATTCCGTGGCGGTCGGCACGATCACCAGATCGGAGGCCCAGATCGCACGTTCCTGGATGCCGCCCACACTGGGTGAGGTGTCGAAGAGGATGTAGTGCAGACTATCCTTGAAGAAGCGCTGGATCGATTCCCGTAGTGAGGAGATGGGTTTGTCCTGTGCATTGAGGACTGTCTGGGCAGCTATGGTTTGCTGGTCCCCGGCTAGTAAATACAGTCCCGTTCTTCCAGAGAAACGTATCCAGGATCGCACGAAGGTGGTCTCCTGTGGAGTTGTACCCATTGTGAGCAGATGGAACGCGCCCGATTCAGGATTTCGACCCAGGGCAGCTGTGCACTGTCCCTGTGGATCAAGATCGATCAATAACACCCGCCTGCCTTTTTGGGATAAGCCATGTGCGAGCGATATGGCGGTGGTGGTCGTGCCGGTTCCGCCTTTTTGACTGGCAATGCAGATTACTTTTGTGGACATAAAAAATCGTCACTTTCAATGAAGATCGAATGGGAGCATCTGTTCTGGTTTGGGTCAGAACAGAAGGAAGAAAACGATCACCCCGGCCAGGATGCTTCCAACGAATATGGTGAACCCAACTGCTATTCCTGCAAACATGTCAGGCCTCGCTTTCGATCAGGTCGGTGGATTGGGAAGTGATCAGAGGGGAGGGGCGTTTCGCAAGCGTCGTGGTGGATTGTGAAGATCCTTCCAGCTTGTTCTTGCGTTGCCTTCGCCAGCTTAGGATGATGCGGTATACATGTCCCAGTTGGTGGCGTTGCTCGGGAGTCAGTACAATTTCATCGTTGTGCTGCTCTAACATGTTGCGCCTCCGGGATCAAATTCAGATGACTGATTGATCTGGTCCGTCAGGTCTCCAATCATCCCCGGTTGCAACTTCACCGGTCGGTGTACATGTTGGGCAAACTGATTGCGTGCGTTCATTTCTGGTTCGAGCAGATATTTGACAATTCCTGCCATGTTCAACCTCGCTTGGTTTAAGATAAAAGAGCCACGTGCAGTGGCTCTTTTACATGGCGGGGGTCACGTAATTCCCCATTTTGACCCACAGGAATTCTACGGAAATTCCTGTGGCATTATTTTGGAGCGTCTTTCCCCGTAAATTGTATTGATTTGCGGAATTTTCGCGGGAACCGTCTATTGGATTTTAGAGGTATCGAATGGGAAATCTTGCCGGGTCATCTGAATGCTAAAAGTCTTCATCGTCTCGGTTACGAAACATGCCTCTGATTCGCAGAATGAGTATGAAAAATAATACCATTCCGATTACGATGGGGATAATGAAGATGGCTATACCAATGAGAAAACCGGTAAATAACGAATGCATCATTTTGGCTCGACAGGTCGTGACTGTTAACCGATAAAAGATTAGGCGCGACTCATGTGTGCTTCGGTGCTTCTCCAGGGTGATGCGCTTATGCCGGAACGAGTACCGAGGGACGGTGTGGAGCTAAGGGATTATTGACAACGATTCCAGAACCTGTTGCGAACCCTTTTTACACGAGATAATATACAGCAATTAGATTAATGGTAATTAAATAGTCTCTGTGGATAATTATTACTGAATCCCCGTGTCTTAAGTTATGTTCTCAGTAAGCAGGCCTTGATTAATTTTATGGCATCAGGTGGCTGACTCGGGGAATCAAAAAGCCGCAACATGTGCGGCTTTTTTTTGAAATTCAATTTGATCAATGTATTTCCCGGTTGTTATGATGTGATCTCTTGATTCAGCGTAACACTTTTTCTGAGTTCATCAAAAACCTTTTTGCGGTTTTCGTAGAAACTGTTTTCGGACATGCAGGGTGAACCATCAGCATAAGTACCGAATTCCTCGGAAAGAAATTCGGTCAAGGTTATGGGCTTTCTGTACAGATCCCGATTTTCCCACGCCAATACAACCCGTGTCCACCGATCAAGCGAATGGGCGGGCGGTCTGCCTCGTCGTTTGGGCTTTTCGATGAGCGCCAGTGCTTGTTCCATGTTTGGCTTGATGGCTGTATCAGGAACGCCGCTTTTGGGCTGGACTTCTTCATATCCCAATAGCGATAGAAAATGCTCTGCCTTTCTAAACGACCTATGTATCATCCAGATATCGATCTTTCGTTGTCTTATAAACCGATCCAGATTCCAGCCAGCCCGCACCCCGACAAGGATCAGGGCGAGGATCAGGATGGATAGGAGTGAAACAGAGACTTCAGCCACTTCGGAACCAAGACTGGACTGAATTCGCTGGAAGAACCAAAGCACGGAACCCAATAAAAGACCACCGCATAGAAGCAAAATGGAGTAGAGTGTGATCCGCAATTTTGGATGAGTATGACTACGTTTGGTTAGTTTAGCCATAAGGCTGCAATTTTAATTGAGATTTCTGAAAAGTCGAATGTGAAAAAACTTACAATCACTTAACTTGATTCATAGGCCTTCATTTTCCTGTGCTTGTGCAAACGGAGGGTCGCCTTTTCATTAATATAGTTATAATTGGCACTCGGGAGAATTGTTCATGGAAGACTGGCTTACTACATATGATGCGGCTCGTGTGAGTGGTTATAATCCGGATTACATCCGGCAATTGATTCGATCCAAAAAAGTGGTTGGTCGAAAATGGGGGCCATCCTGGCAGGTCAGTCGGCAGTCCCTGGATAAATATATGAAGGGAGTCGAGAAATTAGGGGAGCGACGCGGTGCAAAGCCAAAACCTGGTTCCAAAAGAAGATAGGTAGATTGGGGGAGTTGGGAATATTGACATTCTGTTTCTGCGTAGTATAATTATCGTAACAATACGATAATTATACCCATAGTAACGGGCCGTGAATGTGGTGGATCACACGCACGACCCTGACCCAGCCCACCGGCTAGAGCGGGGGATGGGCTGATTTCATTATATCAGCCCAGATTTCACGCCCTGGTGGGATTCACCGGGGCGATTTCTTTTTCTGACCGGGCAGAAGAGGATCGCCCCAATACTCAAAAGGAGCTGTCTGATGCTGAATGTACTTCCCAATCAACGTACCCAGTGTATTTCTATTCTCGCCAAATTCCGCCAGGAGTGGCAGGAAGCTGCGAATGGAAAAAGCCTGCTGGAAGTAGAAGGAAATATCGGTATGGTGTTAGCCGATCTAGTTAATTCCTTTGAGTTTGCGACGCACGAGCAATCCCTGGTATTGGGGTCGCAGCTATTTGAAGAAATGCGGGAAATTCTTTACCAGCCATCCCGTAATTAAGCGACAGCCAGCCCGGTCTGGCCTTGCTGTTCCTATACCATATCTTTTCTGCAGTAAAACACAAAACTATCATGGTAGGTGAATAATGAAAACAACTAAACGTGCAGTACTTTACGCAAGAGTTTCAGGGGATGATCGAGGCAAGGAAGGACGCAATCTTGCCGGTCAATTGGAAATGTGCAGGGAATTCTCACTCGACAATGGATGGCAAATCATTGCGGAATTGTCTGAGGATGATCGTGGGGCTTCAGGCGCATCCTTTGAATTGCCAGAGCTCAATCGTGCGAGGGACATGGCGCAAAAAGGTGAGTTCGATGTTCTGGTAGTTCGTGAAATTGATCGTTTGAGTCGAAAGCTTGCCAAGCAGCTAATTGTTGAAGAGCAGTTAAATCGGGCGGGTGTGGAAGTTGTTTATGTACTTGCAAGTTATGAAAACTCACCGGAAGGGCGCTTGAATAAACATATTCGCGCGACTATTGCGGAATACGAACGCGAGAAGATTGCCGAACGCATGGTTCGTGGCAGACGACAGGTGGTCAAGAATGGGAAGATCATGTTGCATGGTAATAGACCGCCATATGGTTACCGCCTGGCGGAAGATGGAAGAAATCTTGAACTCCACGAGGAGGAAGCGTCTGTTGTGCGCTTGGTCTTTACTTGGTATGTTGAAGGCGATGAAAAGGGAAAGCGCCTTTCCACTCGAGAGATAGCAAAACGATTAACTGAGATGAACATACCCACGTGGGCGGATACACGCGGGACGTTCAAAAAACGTGGGAAAGGTGAGTGGTCTTGGAGACTTGTAATTCGAATTTTAGGGTCGGAAACCTATGCAGGCCGATGGCATTACGGCAAGCGGAATTCTTTCAATGGAAAGATAAATGATCGTGCGTCCTGGCTGACGTTCAATGTTCCTCCGATAGTTTCAGATGAGCTTTGGAAAAAAGCCCAACATCAGAAAAAGATGAATGTAAGTAAATCCAAACGAAACATTAAACGAGAGTACCTTTTAAGAGGACGGGTTCGATGCGGTTTATGCCAGAGTAGTGTAAATTGCTACGCCACTGTTCCTCAGGAGAGGAAGTTGTATCTTTATTATCGTTGTAATGGGCTTATGGGAAATATCGCCAACGTTACGTGCAACCTTCCAAGTTTCCGTGTTGACGTTGTGGATAAAGTGGTTTGGGAGTGGATCAAGACACTGCTTATGAAGCCGGGTGTACTTGAGAAAGGACTTGTGGAGTATCAAGAGGGCAGGGAGCAATTTTGTGCTCCCATACGTGATCGACTGATTGTGCTGGATGATTTATGGCTGGATAACAAGAATCAATTGGATCGAGTGCTTGATCTTTATATTGGTGGTGATATACCCAGGGAGTTGTTGCTGGACAAGAGACAGCAGTTGGAGTCGACCCTCACAGCATTGGATAAGGAGCGTGACGAATTAAATTTGAATTTGGATGCTGAATCATTTACTGAAAACGATATACAAAAAATTCATGAATTTGCCGCACAGATTGTGGAGGGATTAGATCCCGGTGATGAATCTTTTGATGATCGCCGTCGTGTGATTGAGCTGTTGGATGTTGGTGCATCATTGACAGTGGAAGATGGTCAGAAGTATGTTGACGTCTGGTGTTTTCTTGGTAGGAAGAAGTTATCGATTGAGTCCCCTACTTATCAAAGTGAGGGACGCGCCAGAAATTATCGACGCTGTAACGAGAGAAGCCGCCGCCAACTACATCGTACATACCGCCGCGCGCCATGGCTTTGAGCGCGTGAAGTGCGGGCTTAAGTAATTCATCCGGTTGATCATTTGGGAGTGCCGACCGCAGTAAAAACTCAATTGTCATGGGTTGTGGAAATTTGGGGGCAGAACCCCAGCCACCATAGCCCCAGTCATAAGAGTCGATTAACGACTTCACTGCTGGCCCCAGATGCTCTTCTGTAAAAACTGAATTTGACTGGGTGTTTATTGAGAGCGATTGTTGTAAGTGTCCTAATACTTCGTCGCTGACACGGGATGCTTCGGCTGGTTGTTCCTGCCAGGTACGGGAGATGCCGGCTAGCACATCTTTGAAGGATGGCATGTTGTAGCGCGGCACTGGCGGAAAATAGGTGCCTGCGTAAAATGGCTTGAGATCGGGTGTGAGAAACACAGACATGGGCCAGCCGCCCGAGCCGGTCATTGCAACTGTGGCTTGCATGTAGATGGCATCCAGGTCAGGGCGTTCTTCACGATCTACTTTGATATTGATAAAGTGTTCGTTCATGAAGGCAGCGGTTGATTCGTCTTCAAAAGACTCATGTGCCATAACATGACACCAATGGCAGGCAGCATATCCTATGGACAGGAAGATCGGCTTGTTTTCTGCTTTTGCTTTTCCAAGCGATTCTTCATTCCAAAGATGCCAATCCACGGGATTGGCTGCGTGTTGTAATAGATAGGGAGATGTGGATGTTGAGAGTTTGTTCATGGTTACCTGTAAGATTTGATATGATGATTATAGCGTAAGGATGTGCTGTTAAAATAGTGGAGTGATAAAATTCACAATAATAATTAATGAAAAGGATTTGACCATGAATACAGATGTAAAGTTCTCCAAGCGTAAACTTGGAAAAACAGATATTGAGGTTACTCCGATCGGGCTGGGAATGATGGAATTCGCAGGCGGGGGAGGTTTGATGGGATTCGCGTTTCCCAAGATCGATCAGGATGTCAAGAATGCAACAGTAAAGGCTGGCTTGGACGGTGGGGTCAATTGGTTTGATACTGCTGAGCTTTATGGCTCGGGTACATCCGAAATGTCATTGGCAACGGCGCTCAAGGCTGCAGGGAAAAAAGATGAGGATGTAGTTGTTGCGACAAAATGGTGGCCAATGTTTCGTACTGCACGCAACATTCCGAAGACCATAGGCGATCGTCTGCATTTTTTGGATGGCTACAGCATCAGTAATTATATGGTGCATCAGCCGATGAGTTTTTCTTCACCAGAAGCAGAAATGGATGAAATGGCGAAACTGGTCAAGGCGGGAAAGATCCGTTCGGTGGGCGTTAGTAATTTCAGTCCCGAACGGATGCGTCGTGCGCATCGTCGGCTGCAGGAGCATGGATTGCCGCTGGCGGTGAATCAGG
>Ga0102946_1000603_pt1 | contig 12508 bp, 12 predicted proteins | sample SalPon2A_A_D1_MG_FD_78209 | JGI IMG/M metagenome (GOLD analysis project Ga0102946, IMG submission 78209) | Soil microbial communities from South San Francisco under conditions of wetland restoration - Salt Pond MetaG R2A_A_D1_MG | ecosystem: Environmental > Terrestrial > Soil > Wetlands | place... | reverse complement strand
CGCGGTAGGCGGCCAGGCCCGGTTCGCCGGCGCTGCGAGGCGGCCGGCACGCGGGCCACCGGCTTGTACCCTTGCCCGGTGACTGAGATCGAGATCGGCAAGGGTAAGCGGGGTCGCCGCGCATACTCCTTCGACGACATCGCCATCGTGCCCTCCCGGCGCACTCGCGACCCGGAGGAGGTCTCGATCTCCTGGCAGATCGACGCCTACCACTTCGACCTGCCCCTGATGGCGGCGCCGATGGACTCCGTCATGGCCCCGTCGACCGCGATCGAGATGGGTCGCCTCGGTGGGCTGGGCGTGCTGGACCTGGAGGGTCTGTGGACTCGGTATGAGGACCCGAGCTCCCAGCTCAGCGAGATCGCCGAGCTCGAGCCCGAGGACTGTACCCAGCGGATGCGAGAGCTCTACGCCGCGCCGATCCGGCCCGAGCTCATCGCCCAGCGGCTGCAGGAGATCCGCGACGCCGACGTGACCGTCGCCGGTGCGCTGTCACCGCAGCGCACCCAGCAGTACTGGCGGGCAGTGGTCGACGCCGGCGTGGACCTGTTCGTCATCCGGGGTACCACGGTGTCGGCCGAGCACGTGTCCAGCCAGCAGGAGCCGCTGAACCTCAAGCGCTTCATCTACGAGCTCGACGTGCCCGTCGTGGTCGGCGGGGCCGGCACCTACACCGCCGCCCTGCACCTGATGCGCACCGGCGCGGCGGGGGTGCTGGTCGGCTTCGGTGGGGGCTCGGCGCACCGCACGCGGACCACCCTGGGCATCGACGCCCCCATGGCCACCTCGATCGCCGACGTCGCCGCCGCTCGCCGCGACTACCTGGACGAGTCGGGCGGCCGCTACGTGCACGTCATCGCCGACGGTGGCGTCGGCAACTCCGGTGAGATCGTGAAGGCGGTGGCCTGTGGTGCCGACGCGGTGATGATCGGTGCGGCCCTGGCGCGAGCCCACGAGGCACCCGGACACGGGTTCCACTGGGGCTCCGAGGCCCATCACCCGTTGCTGCCACGGGGTGAACGGGTCTATGTGGGCACGGTCGGGAGCCTGTCGGAGATCCTGCTGGGTCCAGGCCGCGACGCGGACGGGGCCACCAACCTCATGGGTGCGCTGCGCCGGGCCATGGCGACGACCGGCTACACCGACGTGAAGGAGTTCCAGCGCGTCGAGGTCGTGGCCTCGCCCTACTGACCCGCGAGACGCGCCCGCCCACTTCGCCAGCCTCATCGGCGTGGGCCCTTCCGCTGCCTAGGATGGCGATACGCCCATCCGACGCAGCCAGACGGAGGTGCCCCTGCGATGCGCCTGAGCAAGGATCCCCTGTACCGGAGACGGCGCCGCGTGGTCGGTGGCGCGCTGGCTGCCCTGCTGCTCGCCATCAGCCTGACCGCGTGCCTCTCCCTGACGGGAGGGGACGAGGAGGGGGCGAGCCAGGACGCCGCGGCGGCAGACGGGGGCGACGACAGAGGGGACGGTGGCGAGGGGGGTAGCGGCGGCGGCGATGCGGCGGTCCAGTCCACGCGGGAGCCCTCCGGTGAGTCCAAGGCCAACAACGCAGGGGTGGTGCTCAAGCCGCCGGCCACGCCCTCGGCCCAGACGACCATGGAGAAGGTCGACTACATCACCGGGGACATCACGCCCAAGTCGGTGGTGGCCTCGGGGGCGGGGCTGGTCATCGCCAACAACATGATGTACCGGCATACCTCCACCGTGTACGACTCGCGCAGCCGTGAGCTGCTCGAGACTCTGGACGACGGACTGGAGCTGTCCGAGTTCGACCTGTCCGGCCACCCCGGCACCTCCCGGGGTGCGCCGGTGGAGGCCGCCTGGACCGACGACGGCCGGTACGCCTATGTCTCGCAGTACACGATGTACGGCGAAGGGTTCGGCAAGGAGGGCTTCGACGCGTGCAGCCCCTCCGACGGCGTGGGAGGCTCGCTGCTGTACCGCTTCGACGCCCAGGACATGGACTGGGACCAGGTCATCGAGGTGGGGGCGGTGCCGAAGTTCGTGGACATCACGCCCGACCAGAGCCGGGTCATCGTCAGCAACTGGTGTGACTCCAGCATCTCCGTGGTGGACCGGAAGAGCGCCAAGGAGACCGTGGAGATCCCCATTGCGGCCGCGCCGCGGGGGATCGAGGTCATGCCGGACAACCGCACCGCCTACGTGGCGGCGATGTACGCCGACAAGCTGTTCAAGGTCGATCTGGAGACCGGGGACAGCGAGGTCCTGATGAACACCGGCGACAAGCCTCGGCACCTCAACCTCTCCGAGGACGGGAAGTGGCTCTACCTGGCGGTCAGTGGAGCGGACACTGTCCACAAGATCGACACCGAGACCGAGCAGATCGTCGACGAGGTGACCTCCGGCAGGGAACCACGCAGCATGTCGCTCTCCTCGGACGGGACGGCGCTGTACGTGGTCAACTACTACGAGCCCTCGGTCGCGAAGATCGGCACCGAGAACATGGAGGTGCTGCAGAAGGAGCCGACCGACGCCAACCCGATCGGACTGACCTACGACCCGGTCACCCACCACGTCTGGGTCGCCTGCTACGGCGGCAGCCTGTACGTGTTCGACGACCAGCCCGACGCCTGACGCTGAGGCTGCGCCGTACGCTGAAGGGGTGCTCCGCACCGCCCTGCAACCGCGCTGGCTGGCGTTGCTGGCGCTGCTGGTAGTCATCGTGATCGCCTTCGCCCAACTGGGTCGCTGGCAGATGGGCCGAGCCTCCGACGCCTCGGCGACGGAGCGGCTGGAGCAGCAGGCATCCGCACCGGCCATGCCGGTGGATCAGGTCACCCGGCCCTACGCGCCCTACGACGACGCGGTCTCCGGTCGGACGGTGTTCGCCCAGGGGCGCTATCTGGCTGACCTGCAGTTCCTCGTGCCCGACCGGGTGCTGGACTCCCGGCGGGGGTGGTGGGTGGTGGTGCCGTTGCGGACCGACGAGGGCGCACTGTTGCCGGTGCTGCGCGGATGGGTGTCCGACCCCGACCTCGCCGTCGCTCCGGACGCCCGCGAGCGAACCGTGACCGGCACCCTGGCTCCGAGCGAGTCCGCGACGGGCGGGTCGCAGGAGGGCCTGGCCGAGGGCGAGCGTGCCTCGGTCGACCTGGCGGCGCTGGCCAACGAGTGGCCGGGCGAGCTCTACAACGCGTTCGTGTTCGCCACCGAGGAGAGCCCGCCGGTCAGCGGCGGAGACGTCCGGCCCGTTCCGCCGCCGGCTCTGGTCCCCGAGGCGGTCGACTGGCGCAACGTGGGCTACGGGCTGCAGTGGTGGGTCTTCGCCGGGTTCGCGGTCTACATGTACCTGCGTTTCCTGCACCAGGCCAGCCGTCCCCGGCCGGAGCGTTCAGCCCCACGGCCTACAGTGGCGTCGTGAGTGACCTCGCCAAGCTCCGGTTCTTCCAGGTCATGGCCATGGTGGTCGGGGTAGCGCTGCTGGTGCTGACGCTGCACATGGTGCTGCGCTACGGCTTCGACAACCACCTGCTGGACTGGTGGGCCCAGCCGCACGGCTTCCTCTACATGCTCTACCTGCTGGCCGTCGCCATGCTCGGGTTCGAGCTGCGCTGGTCTCTGCCCACGATGGTCGCAGTGATGCTGGCAGGCACGGTGCCCTTCCTGTCCTTCGTGGTCGAACACCGGATGACCCGCAGCGCCAAGGCGCAGCTGGCGCAGCGTCACGCCGCGCCGACGACGGCCTGAACGGTGCCACGGGCTCGGGTCCGTCGCCGGTAGCCTGCTCGGTGTGACGCAGACGCAGAGCGATGGCCCGCCCCCGGGGCAGACGCTGGCCGACGAACCGGTCCTGGTGGTGGACTTCGGCGCGCAGTACGCCCAGCTGATCGCCCGCCGGGTGCGTGAGGCCGGCCGGTACAGCGAGCTGGTCCCGCACGACATGCCGGTGCGGGAGATGCTGGCCAAGAGCCCCAGCGCCTTCGTGCTCTCGGGGGGCCCCGCGTCGGTGTACGCCGACGGGGCGCCACGGCTCGAGGAGGCACTGCTCGACGCCGGTGTACCGGTGCTGGGCATCTGCTACGGCTTCCAGGCCATGGCAGCGGCCATGGACGGAGAGGTGGCTCGCACCGGGATGCGCGAGTACGGGCAGACCCGGGCGCGCGTGACCGACACCGCGAGCACCCTCTTCGACGGGCAGCCGGAGGACCAGCCCGTGTGGATGTCGCACGGCGACGCCGTCACACAGGCGCCCTCGGGCGCGAAGGTCACCGCGACCAGCCCGGGCTCCCAGGTGGCGGCGTTCGAAGACGACGACCGCAGGCTGTACGGAGTCCAGTGGCACCCCGAGGTCGTGCACTCCACCTTCGGCCAGCGGGTGCTCGAGAACTTCCTGCGGGACGGGGCGGGGCTGCGCGCCAACTGGACCACCGCCGACGTGGCGCGAGACCTCATCGACCGGGTAGCCGCGGAGGTCGGCGACGCCCGGCTGATCTGCGGCCTCTCCGGCGGGGTCGACTCCTCGGTGGCGGCAGCGCTGGTGAACGAGGCGGTCGGGGAGCAGCTCACCTGTGTGTTCGTCGACCACGGCCTGCTGCGCGAGGGTGAGGCCGAGCAGGTGCAACAGGACTTCGTGGCCGCGACCGGGGTCGACCTGGTCACCGTGGATGCCGAGCAGCAGTTCCTCGAGGCCCTGGACGGCGTGACCGACCCGGAGACCAAGCGCAAGATCATCGGGCGGGAGTTCATCCGGGTCTTCGAGCGGGCCGCGCGCGACATCGCCGGCAGCGCCGACGCGCAGGGCCACCCGGTGCGCTACCTGGTGCAGGGCACCCTCTACCCCGACGTCGTCGAGTCCGGCGGGGGCAGCGGAGCGGCGAACATCAAGAGCCACCACAACGTCGGTGGCCTGCCCGACGACTTGCAGTTCAGCCTCATCGAGCCGCTGCGTACCCTGTTCAAGGACGAGGTGCGCCACGTCGGCCTGGAGCTGGGGGTGCCCGAGTCGATCGTGTGGCGCCAGCCCTTCCCCGGCCCCGGGCTGGCTATCCGGATCATCGGGGCCGTCGACGCCGCGCGCCTCGACATCCTGCGCCGGGCGGACGCCGTCGCTCGCCAGGAGCTCACCCGCGCCGGGCTGGACCGTGAGATCTGGCAGTGCCCCGTGGTGCTGCTTGCTGATGTGCGCTCGGTCGGTGTTCAGGGCGACGGTCGCACCTACGGCCACCCCATCGTGCTTCGCCCCGTGTCCAGCGAGGATGCGATGACCGCCGACTGGAGCCGGCTGCCACACGAGGTGCTGGCGTTGATCTCCTCACGCATCACGAACGAGGTGGAAGAGGTCAACCGCGTCGTCCTGGACGTGACGAGCAAGCCTCCGGGCACGATCGAGTGGGAGTAGGCGTGCGGCCCCGGCTGACCGCAGCGCTGGCCGCCGGCAAGGTCGCGAGAGTGGTCTCGCGGTTCCGGGGCGGTGGCTCCGCCCTGCCCGGTCTGGTGAGCGAGACCATCGACCCCGGCGTGCTGCGGCACACCCTGGCGGCCATGCCGCGGGGGGTGGTCGTGGTCACCGGGACCAACGGCAAGACCACGACCACGAAGATGCTGGTCGCCGTGTTGCGCGAGCACGGCCTGCCGGTGTTCACCAACCCCACCGGCAGCAACTTCACGCGCGGGGTGATCTCGGCGATGTTGGGCGAGGTGGACCTGCGTGGGCGGTTGCACGCGGATGTGGCTGTCCTGGAGCTCGACGAGGCCCACGCGCTGCACTTCGCCGCCGTGGTGCCGCCGACGCACGCCCTGCTGCTCAACGTCGCCCGCGACCAGCTGGACCGGTTCGCCGAGATCGACTTCACGGCCGGGCTGTTGTCCCGGCTGGCCGACCAGACCACTCAGGTGGTGGTGCTCAACGCCGACGACGCCTTCGTCTCCCGCGTCGGCCCTGCTGTGGCCGAGCGGGTGGGCGTGCGCTGGTTCGGGGTGGACCCGGTCATCGCCGACCGGCTGCCGGAGATCCAGGAGGCCGACGTCCGCTTCGAGGACCCGTCGGACGCCCCGAGGATGGGCTCCGGCGACGGGGTGCTGCTGCCTCACGACCAGGACGCCTTCACCGTCCAGGACCCCGGTGGTGACGACGTGGGGCCGCTGCGACTGCGCCAGCGTGGCCTGGCGGCGATGATCAACGCCACCGCGGCCTGCACGATGGCCCGCGTCGTGCTCGGTGAGGACTTCTCCGCCGACGTGGCCAAGAACGCTCTGGAAGCAGTGCACCCGCCGTTCGGTCGCGGGGAGACCATCGACGTGGGTGGCCATCCGCTGGAGCTGGTGCTGGTCAAGAACCCGGCCGGGTTCACGGTGGCCCTGTCCACCTACGGCGCCCAGCCGGTCGCCACCATGATTGCGATCAACGACAACTACGCCGACGGCCGGGACGTGTCCTGGCTGTACGACGTCTCCTTCGCGAGCCTGCGCGAACGCGGGGTGAGCATGACCAGCGGGGTCCGCGGCTGGGACATGGCCCTGCGCCTGATGTACGACGACGTGCCCGTGGGGCGGACCGAGTGCGACCTGGACCTTGCGCTGGATCATTTCCTGGACCAGCACGACGCCGAGCCCACCCGGTTGTTCTGCACCTACACCGCGATGATGCACCTGCGTCGCCGGCTGTCCAGCCGGTACGACCTGGCGCGCTTCGGGGAGGACCCGAAGGCGACCGGCGCATGAGCAGCACGACCAGCAAGGGTGAGGTGCATCTGGTCCACCTGTACCCCCAGGAGATGAGCATCTACGGCGACCTGGGCAACACCCGGTGCCTGGCCGCCCGGTTGCGCTGGCACGGCTACACCCCGGTGGTGCACAACCACGGGCCCGGAGACCCCTGGCCGGAACGGGCCGACCTGCTGCTGGGCGGTGGCGGGCAGGACTCCGGCCAGCTTCGCGTGCAGGACGACCTCGCGGTCCAGGCCGACCGGCTGCGCGAGCTCGCTGCAGCGGGGACGCCGATGCTGATGGTGTGCGGCATGTACCAGCTCCTCGGCGAGGCCTTCATCACCGCCGAAGGGGCCCGCCTGCCGGGTCTGGGCATCCTCGATGTCACCACCCGAGGCAACGAGCGCCGCATGATCGGCCCGGTGGTGCTGCAGACCGACTTCGGCTCGGTCGTGGGGTATGAGAACCACTCCGGCTCCACCGTGCTGGGCTCGGGCCAGGCCGTCTTCGGGCGCGTCCGCTACGGCCAGGGCAACAACGGCCGGGACTCCACCGAGGGCGCGCGTGTGCACAACGTGGTCGGCACCTACCTGCACGGGCCCGTCCTGCCGGCCAACCCGGCCCTGGCCGACGGGTTGCTGGAGATCGCCTGTCGCCGAGCGACGGGGGACTGGCAGCCGGCCGAGGTGGACGACACCGTCGCTCGGCGGGCGCATGAAGCTCAGGTGTCCCGCCTGGTCCAGTCCGGTTCGGCCCGTCGCCGCTAGCGCGGCACACGGCCCCGGTCGACCTGCGCTCACCGCCGGCGTCGGCGTAGGTCGACCGCACCACTGTCCAGGTGGTCAGCGAGCGCGTCGCGCACCGCAGCCACGCGAGCCGGGTCCACCCCGCCGTCGGAGACCACCCCGAGGAGGACCTCGCCGTGCTGCGAGCTGGCGGCCATGCGGGCGCTTCCGGCGCGGGCCTGGGAGGCGTGGATGCACCAGACGTGGGCAGCATGCGCCCACTGCGCCACAGCGTCGTTCGTGGCGGGGTCGTCGGTCGCGGCCAGGACCAGCCAGGAGCCCTGGATGTCGCCTTGTTGCACCGGGCGCGGGAGCCAGGTGACCTGGTCTCCCCGGACCAGGTGCTCGAGGCGCTCGTCGCGAAGCGCGGGGGCGACCACGACCACGTCGGCGCCGTCGGCGGCGAAGCGGCGGGCGCGGCGCCCCGCCACTACGCCTCCGCCTGCGACGAGCACCCTGCGGCCGCGGAGGTCGAGCCCCAGCAGGGTGGTCACCGTGAGTCGGGGAGGTCGAGGTCCATCGGCGCCATTCTGCCGCTCACGAGACCTCCGTCCGGGCACGCCGCCGCCGTCCGGCCCACCACGCCAACAAGGCCACGGCACCCAGGGGCACTTCCAGCAGGTGAGTGAACACGGCATAGAGCAGCGCGGCCGCCGCCGCGGCTGACGGGTCGCCGCCGAAGGCGACCAGGATGCCGACGGTGCCCACCTCGGTGACGCCCAGACCGCCCGGGGTGATGGCGACCACGGTGAGGAACTGCCGGAACGCGTACGCGGCGAACAGCGCGGCCAGCCCCAGCTCCAGTCCGACCGAGCGCGACGCGACGACGTACAGCACGAAGAGGAAGCCGAACATCCCCGCCAGGCCCAGGCTCAGGCGCAGGCTCGACCGACGCACGATGGCCTCCACGCGCGCACGCTGGTCGGCCACGAAGTGGTCGAGGTCGGCCAGCTGGGGGAAGCGCCGGGCCAAGGGTGAGGCCAGAGTGCCCAGGGCGCCGCCGACCTCGCGGGCGACGCGCTCGGAGAAGACCGTTCCGGCGAAGAAGCCCAGGACCAACACGCCGATCCCGGCGGCGAGAGCGGCGGCAACGAGGACCGGGCGCGGGGCCTGCACGGGGCCCAGCAGGACGAAGAGGGCCCCCAGTACCGGTAGGGCGAGGCGGGCCAGGATGTTCCAGACCGTGAGCACGAGGATCGAGGTGGAGATGGCGCGGCGGAGGTGGCCCCAGGAGCGGAACATCACGTAGGTCAGGGCCACCCCCACCGCCCCTCCTCCGGGGAGCAGGTTGCTCACCATCGAGCCCGCCGCGTTGACCATCAGCGCGCGCAGATGGGTCAGGCCGGGCAGCGAGGCGATCATGGTGTGGGTGTAGCAGTACAGGCCGGCCAGCAACAGTGCGGCCATACCCAGGGCCGAGCCGGGGCCGACCAGCCGCAGCTGTGCGGCGATCTGCGGCCAGGTCGTCTCGGCCACCCAGGGCAGGCCGAAGACCACCAGAGCCGCCGCCAGCGCGATGCCCGCCACGGACTGCGCGGTCTCTCGCCAGCCGAAGCGAGCCGCCTCCTCGGGCGGGTGCTCCTTCATGCGGGCTCCGCCGCGAGGTCGTGAAGGGCCGCCCGCCGCGTCGGGGGGGCCGCGCCGCGCCCTGGCTCGACGAAGTACTCCCAGCCGAGCAGGAGCCGGGCCAGGGGCGCCGGCAGACCCAGGACGAGGGTCCACAGTCCAGGCCTGCGGGTGCCGGCCCGGCGCTGCGAGACGTGGGCGTGCAGTGCTGTGCGCTTGGCCGCCACCTGGGCGCGCACGTCCACTCGGTGCGTGATCCGCGACGAGGGGGTGAAGCTCCGGGCCCACTGCTGGGGCGTGAAGTCGGGCGCGAAGAACCCGTTGAGGCCGGGCAGGCCCCGCAGCCGGTACCCGGCACGCACCGTGCGCAGGATCGGCTCGCGGGGGAGGGTGGCCTCGACCAGCCGGACCCCCGGGGTCAGCGCCGCGGCAGCCCTCGTGAGGTGGTGGGCGCGCACATGGTCGCGGTGACCGTAGCCGCCCGCGGGGTCGTAGCCGATGACGAGACTGGCCCGCTGGTCGCGAAGCACCGCCGCCAGCCTCGCGCCCGCCTGCAGCACCGGGACGACATGCAGCCGCGGACGCCGCCCGAGGGCGGGGAGCACCTGCGGGCCGATCCCGCTGTCCGCGTACCCCAGGTCGATGACGTCCGAGGCGCCCAGGGCCACCGCGCTGGTCCGGAGCTCCTCCATGCGTCGCGCCCCCCGAGACTCCATGTCGTCCTCGCAGCCTGGGCCGACCGGCCCGCCCTCCTCGCCTCGGGTCAGCGTGACCAGGACGACCCGGTGTCCGCGCGCGCTGAGTGCCGCCAGCGTGCCGCCCATGAGTATCGCCTCGTCGTCGGGGTGGGCGTTCACCGCGACCACAGTCTGTCGCACGCGCTCTCGTCCCCTCGTCGTGCCGGGTGGGCGCCTCCTGCGCACCAGCGGTGTGGTTGACGCCTGGCCGGCTCACGATACTCCCAGCGTGACACGCTGTCGGCGTGAGGATCGCGTTGGTCTCCGACTGCTACCCGCCCCGTCTGGGCGGGATCGAGGTGCAGGTCGCGGGCCTGGCTAGGGCGCTTCGTCGGGCGGGTCACCAGCCCCTGGTGATCACGGCGACCCCGGGCCCCCCGGAGCGCGATGTGCTGCGTCTGCCCGTCGCGAACCCGGTCGGTGCACCGGTCGGCCTCGGGGCCGGCCGACGGTTGCGGCAGGTGCTGGCCGGCGCCGATGTCGTGCACGCTCACATCGGGGTGCTGGGGCCCCTCGCCCAGCAGGCGGCCGGCATCGCGGCGAGCGGAAGGCTGCCGACCCTGCTGACCTGGCACAGCCTGCCCGGGTCCTCTCCCTTGGCGCTGGCGCTGGCCCCCACCTGGCGGCGGCTGGTCGAGCGGGGCGTGCGGCCCACCGCGGTCTCCACGGTCGCTGCTGAGCAGCTCGAAGGCCTGCTGCGGCTCCCGGAGGTGCCGGTGCTGCGCAACGGGCTGGACGTGCCCGCCTGGACCCACGGGGGCGCCCGGGCGCATCGAGGTTCGTCGAGCTCGAGCAGGGTCAGCGTGCCGGGGGGGAGTGGGCCGGGTCCGCGAGTGGTGAGCGCCATGCGTTTCTCGGCCCGCAAGCGACCCCTGCACCTCATCGCCCTTCTCGCCCGGGTGCGTGAGCGCGTACCGGCACACCGGCGACCGCGGCTGTCGATCCTGGGCGACGGTCCATGGTGGTCCGCGCTGCGGGCGCTGGTCGGCGGCACCACCCTGCGTGAATGGGTCGATCTCCCGGGGCGAATACCGCGCGCTCACCTGGCCGGGCATCTGGCCGACGCCGACCTGTACGTGGCGGCGAGCCGGCACGAGGCCTTCGGCATCGCCGCGCTGGAGGCTCGTTGCGCCGGCCTCCCGGTCGCGGGGTACACCGGGACGGGGGTGCGGGACGTGGTCCAGCCCGGGGTCGGGGGCGTCCTCGCCACGGGGGACCGCCAGCTCAGCACCGCGCTCGCTGACCTGCTGGCCGACCCCGCGCGCCTGCGACGGTACGCCGAGCACCACCACCGTCATCCGCCGTGGGACCACCACTGGCCAGCGGTGACGGCCGACACCCTGGGACACTACGAGGGGGCTCTTCAGGGGCTCGGCCGAGAGGGGGGAGCGGATGCGCGCGCGAGTCGAGGCGCGTGACGCCTCAGGGGCGGTGCGCTACGAGGCGGGAGTCGCCCACGGCGAGGATCCGGCCCGGACGTTGGCCATCGCCGGCTGGGAGCCGCGCTGGCTCGGAGCACGACTGGAGGCGGGCGCGGGTGAGCAACCGGAGGTCGTGCTGCGCTACGCGGTAGAACCCCAGGCGCCCGCCTACCCCTACCAACGCTTGGCCGCCTACGCGCTGGTGACCGAGGACGTCGACGGCCTCCCCTGCGTGTTGCTGACCTCGTTCACCGACTCACGCAGCGGCCACTGGGGCCTGCCCGGTGGCGGTATCGACGACGGTGAGGACCCCGTGGACGCGGTGCACCGGGAGGTCTGGGAGGAGACCGGCCAGCTGCTCACCGACGTGCGGCCTCATACGGTGACCAGCGGGCACTGGGCCGGGCGCGCTCCCTCCGGCCGGTTCGAGAACTTCCACGCCGTGCGGCTGGTCTACCGCGCCCGGTGCCCCAGGCCGCAGGAGCCGGTGGTGCACGACGTCGGCGGTTCTACCGAGGAGGCGGCGTGGGTCCCGTTGGCGCAGCTGGGCTCCTCCACCCCACTGCAGCCGTGGGGCCGCGAGGTCCTCGCCGGGGCACGGTTGAGCGGGTGAGAGGCTAGAGGCATGGACGGTGTCTACCAGCTCCTCGTCTTCGCCCACGTCCTCGGCTTGGCCGCCCTCATCGGCGGGTACTTCGCGATGGTCTGGGGTAGCCCGCGCTCCACGAACCCCGCCTTCGTGCCGAGCGCGGTGATGCTGTGGGGCGCGCGAGCCCAGGTCGTGACCGGCCTGCTCATCGTCGGCCTGGGCGAAGCCGTGGTCGACATGGACTACGACCACGCCAAGATCGGCGTCAAACTCCTGCTCGCCCTGGTGGTGGCCGCGCTGGTGGAGATCAGCCGGGGCCGCGGGCGTCGCGGTCAGAGCTTCGCTGCCGGCGTCGTCCACGCGGCGGGGGCTGTCGCCATCCTCAACGCCGGGGTCGCGGTCCTCTGGACCTAGCCAGCCACCACAGGCCGAGGACGGGTAGCACCAAGGGGATGAACAGGTAGCCCCGCCCGAAGTGCGACCAGACGCTGGCGTCCGCGAACTGCTCCGGCTGCACCACGCTCCACGTCCCGACCACCAGCACTCCCACCAGCTCGACGCTGATCGCGACCACGCTGACCCGCCAGGCCCGCTGGCCCGGCACGGCCAGCGAGATGGTGGCCACCACATAGATGGCCGCCGCTACCGCGGACAGGGAGTAGGCCAGCGGGGCCTGGTCGAACCGGGTCAGGATCTGGGCCGTGGCCCGCGACGTGGAGCCGATCACGAAGACCACGT
>Ga0102946_1000602_pt1 | contig 12516 bp, 10 predicted proteins | sample SalPon2A_A_D1_MG_FD_78209 | JGI IMG/M metagenome (GOLD analysis project Ga0102946, IMG submission 78209) | Soil microbial communities from South San Francisco under conditions of wetland restoration - Salt Pond MetaG R2A_A_D1_MG | ecosystem: Environmental > Terrestrial > Soil > Wetlands | place... | reverse complement strand
TTTTCGAAATGTATGAGAAGATTACCGCTGAAGATGCTTACAAGCGTCCGATGCGGATCTATCCCGCTCCTCACTACTCCATGGGTGGTCTGTGGGTCGATTACAACTGTATGAGTAATGTCCCTGGCCTGTTTGTTCTGGGAGAGGCGAACTTCTCGGTACACGGCGCCAACCGCCTCGGCGCTTCAGCCCTGATGCAGGGTCTGGCTGATGGCTACTTCGTAATCCCGAATACTATTGCCAACTACCTTGCCGGTATCACACCGGGGACCGTCAAGGACGATCATGCAGAGTTCAAGAAGTCCCTTGAAGAAGTTGATGCTTCGGTTAACAAGATGCTCAACATCAAGGGCAAGAAGACCGTCAGTGAGCTGCACCGTGAACTCGGTTCGGTCATGTGGGAAGACGTTGGGATGGCACGAAGCGATGCCAGCCTGAAGAATGCTCTCAAGCGAATTCCGGAAATTCGTGACGAATTCTGGAATAACTGCAACGTTACAGGTGAAGCTGGTGAACTTAACCAGCAGCTTGAAAATGCCGGTCGTTTGGCCGACTTCCTTGAGTTTGCCGAAGTCTTTGCCAAGGATGCCCTGCATCGTGAGGAATCCTGCGGTGGCCACTTCCGTACTGAGCACCAGACTGAAGACGGCGAAGCAATGCGTGATGATGAAAACTTTGCTTATGTTGGTGCTTGGGAATTCAAGGGTGTAGACAACGAACCAGAGTTACACAAAGAGCCCTTGAAGTTCGAAAACGTCAAACTTGCTGTGAGGAGTTATAAATAATGAACCTGACATTGCACGTATGGCGCCAGAAGGGGCCACAGGACAAAGGAAAGCTGGAAACTTATCCGGCGAAAGGTGTGAGTGAAGATCAGTCCTTCCTTGAGATGCTTGACGACGTCAACGAGGAACTGATCAAAACCGGCAAGGACCCGATTGCTTTTGATCATGACTGCCGCGAGGGTATCTGCGGTATGTGTTCACAGGTGATCAACGGCAAGCCACATGGTGGTCAGGAACGGACGACCGTTTGCCAATTGCATATGCGTGAGTTTAAGGACGGTGATGAACTGTTCATCGAGCCATGGCGCGCCCGTGCCTTCCCGATCCACAAGGATCTGATCGTGGATCGGACCGCACTGGAAATTGTCATGCGGGCTGGTGGTTACACCTCCTGCCACACTGGCGGGGTTGCAGATGGTAATGCTCTGCTGATTCCCAAGCCGGTTGCTGATTACGCCATGGATGCCGCCGAATGTATCGGTTGCGGTGCTTGCGTCGCATCCTGTCCGAACAGCTCGGCGATGCTCTTTACCGGCGCAAAGGTTGCGCAACTTGCGGTACTTCCGCAGGGCAAAGGTGAAGCAAAGGCACGCGTCAGGAAGATGGGTGATGCTATGTTGAGCGAAGGCTTCGGTAACTGCACGAATCATTATGAGTGTCAGGAAGCTTGTCCAAAGGGTATCAACGTTAAGTTTATCGCCAAGATGAACCGCGAGTATCTGAAATCACTAGTTTAATTGATCAGAAGTAGCAGCATGCGAAAGGGGATGGACGAATTGTCCATCCCCTTTTTTTTAGAGAAGAAACTCCCTCCTTATTATCCTGACGACAGCAAGCCCTGCTTGTTTACTATTAAAATAATTCTAATACTGTTGTTCCTATGATATGTTGAAACCCTAATATCGTTTAGCTTTAACCATTGGTTTCTCAGTGAAATTTCACAGACAATGCCGAGGAAAAATGAACATTTTTCGTACACTTTATATCTTTCTGGAAAAAAAACTGTTCTGCACTCTGAATCGCAAGATTTCTGGAAATATTTTTTTTCTGACTCTGTTTCTGCTGTTGCCTGTCTATTATTTCAGGATGCAGAAGCTACGCATAGAAGCGGTATTGGCAAGTACCGGAAATGCAGAGCAGATCTCGACCGAAATTTCTGAAATCCTGGCGACCAGCGATCTTTATCTCTGGGGGATGACTGCTGTGATAGTGATTGTTGCACTCTTTACTTTTCTCTTCCTGCGTTACCTGGTGGTGGTCCCCACGCGACAAATGATTAATTTCTTCGATCAGAACAACAGTGAAGATGTAAATCTCGAAGCACGTCTACCGACGACCACCTATGATGAATATTTGGAGTTGTCGGAAAAATACAACCAGTTCATTGACCGCCTGCGACGCATGATCAGTACTGTCCGTAAAATGGGTGTCAATATCGCCGTCAACGCGACCCGTGCAAGCAGAGCGATTAATGATACGGCGGAGAATAGCTATCAACAGCGTACGATGGCAAAAGATATCTTCAATTCCAGCGGACAGGCCACTCAGTCGATAGACCAAGTGGCCAATCACAGCCAAACTGTATCTGAATCCACCGGAAAGCACCTGGATGCTGCCCGAAAATTCATGTCGGAGTTGTCGGCGGGGGCGCAAGAGGTTGAAATGGCCTATACTGCGCTACAGGATTTCCAGCAGACTGTCAGTGAGTTGAACGCCAATTCCGCAGCGATTCAAAAAGTGGTCGAACTGATACAGAATATGTCCAGCCAGACGAATATGCTGGCACTGAATGCTGCGATTGAAGCTGCTCGTGTCGGCCAGCATGGCAGAGGTTTTGCGGTTGTTGCCCAGGAAGTGCGAACCCTTGCGACCAGATCCAAAACCGCGACCGATGACGTAAGTGAATCGATCAATACCGTGAACAACCTGGTTCGGGACACGTACCGGATGACAGAGGGCATCCTCGAGAATATCAGTGATACACGCAAGGTGGTACGTGAAGCCTCAAACCGTTTCCAACAGATTGTCGACGACTTTGATCGTAATAGCGACCAATTGATGAAAATCGCTTCGACCACGGAACAGCTTTCGGCAACTAACACCGAAATCCACAGCCAGATCGGCAGTATAGATCAGGTCTCCGAGGCCGTTTCCAGCCAGATGCAGGCAGCCAACGATGCGACCGCAGACTTGAGTCGCACCACTGAAGAAATGCAGGATATGGTGTCCCGTTTTGTCACCGGACATGGAAACTTCGAGAGAGTGCTGAACAGGCTCCGGGCCTACCGCGATGAGGCTCAAGCTCAATTACAGTCCATGATGGATCGAGGTATCAACGTCCTTGACCAGAATTATCGTCCCATCTCCGGCACTGATCCACAGAAATACACAACCAGCTTCGACGAGGAGTGTGACCGGATATTTCAGGAGATGTTCGACAACAATCGTGCCACGCTGGACGGATCCATCTATTGTCTGATCACCGACGTTAACGGCTATGTGCCGACCCATCATACCGATGTTAGCCAACCTCTTACCGGGGACTACGAGTATGATATGGCGCACAGCCGTCAGAAGCGACTCTATGCCGACAATGATGTCGAGCTGCGTCGCGCGACCAACCGAAAGCCTTTTCTTCTGCAGACATACATCCGTGATACCGGCGCGGTTCTGAGTGATATATCACTGCCTATTTACATCAATGGTCAGTTCTGGGGAGCACACATTGTCGGTTTTGACCCTGAGGTTTTAGTGCAGGATTAATGATCATACCAGTCGTGCGTCATAAGACATGGCGCATAGAGGGGGACTCTATTCCGTCAGATCTTCGCATCTGATATAACAGGTTAACTAACTTCATGGCTCTGGAGGGGAAAAAGATGGCGAGTCCCGGCTTTACTCTTTCTGTAGTAGAACCGTGCTGAACTCTTCCAGTATCCGGTTCTTGAGTACTGCACACCCCAGCCTTTCAAAGCGAGATCGCACATCAAAGTTGTACTCCCAGAGAATTCCAGAGAGGATCAGATGTGCTCCTGGTTTTGCTCTGGCCACCAGATCGTCGGCTACATCAAGCAGAATATCCCCGTAAATATTGGCCAGGATGAGATCAAAACTGTCCTCTTTTAGCTTGTCCAACGTCCCGCAGAAGTGATTTGTCAGCTGGCCGACTCCATTGCGTTTACAGTTGCGCTGGCAGGCAAGGACCGCATCCTTTTCGATGTCGAGGCACCAGGCTTCTTTTGCCCCTAACATCAGTGCTGCAATCGATAATATTCCTGTCCCGCTCCCCAGATCGAAAACCTTTGCGCCTCTTACCTGCGGGAGTGTTTCGAGTGTTTCAATACAGCTGCGTGTCGTTTCGTGCTCACCAGAACCGAAAGCCCCACGATCCATGATCAGGTTGAAGCGGTCATCCCCAATCGGTGATGCGTCCGGTGGGATAACCCGGAAGCGATTGCCTATGTTGAAAGGTGAATAATCTTCTCTCAATTTTTTCTCCAGTTGTTGTTCCGGGACGCGGGGTTCCCGCTCTGCAGAGATTCAGGCTGCGCTCGCAAGATTTTCCTGCGGCTCAGACATTCCTCCCTTTATCACCCGATCTTATCTCTGCTCAGGTCACGCAGATATAATCAAGTCCTTCTTTTAAACCTGCACTTTCTGCCCATTGACGAATCTGTACCCGAGCTCCTCTGGCACCGACAGTGATAAGGGTCGGTCCGGGCAGATCCTTCAAAATGTCTGGATGATAAACAGTTGCACCATGAATCCTCTGCCCAATTTTACGCTGATCGACGTCAATCCAGCGATCGACTTTGACTCCCTCCCGCCGCAGAACTTTTCGCCATGCTTTACCTTCCAGGCCAACTCCCCAGAGGGTCACTTCAGAGGACTCTTTCAGATAGCTACGTTTCAGAAAGTGAGCTTTACAGGCACGAAATGCTTCAAGCGAACAGTTGTCGGCAGTTCGGGTCAGGCGTTGCGGACGATCCCGCCAATATAGCAATGTCTCCGGACATCGTGCAAAGCGTGCTCCTTGTTCAGCGAGTCGCAGCCAGAGGTCATAATCCTCTGCCCAATTTTTTTGGCGATAACCTCCGATCTCAAAAACTGCATCGCGGCGGTACATGACGCTGGGGTGAGCAAAAGGCGATTCGATAAAAAGGTTGCGGCTAATATCCGTATGACTGAGATTTTCATTTTGCCATTCTTCGTACGCCAGCATCCCCCCTTGAACGTTCATACGTGGGAAGTGGCGGACGCAACTGGCGACCAAGGTCAGTGACGGATCGTTCTGTAAAACGGTGAATTGTTTGCCAAGTCTGTCCGGATGACAGACATCATCACCGTCCATACGTGCGACGTAAGGGGTCTTACATGCTTCCAATCCTCGATTGAGTGCCGAAACCAACCCGGTCGCTGGTTGTCTGATGATTTGGACCCGCGGGTCTTTTGTCGCAAATGTTTCCAGAATGTCCGGGGTCGTATCGCTTGAACCGTCATCGACCACCACAAGTTCCCAGTTGCGAAACGTCTGTCTTTGCAGTGAACGAAGAGCAGTGATTAGGTGTTGCTCTTCATTGCGAACCGGCAGAAGTATCGAAACCTGTGGTTGCATCAGAGGCCGAACCCTCTGAGAAGCAGCAGGCACAGGGTGTAGCTGAAGGCTGACCCCAGGGTCGATATCATCACGATTGAAGCGGCCAGTTCGGCATCACCGTCCAGTTGATGAGCCATGATATAGGTCGCTGTTGCTGCCGGGGTTCCCGCCAGTAAGATGCCGACCGCAAGGTCAGTTCCAACAACGCCCATGCCGCGCAGAATCAATGCCGCCAATAACGGGAGGAGCAATAATTTAATCGCAGTGGAGAGGCTTGCACAGCGTAGATCGCCTTTGATCCTGGTCAGAGAAAAAGAGCCGCCAATAGCAATCAGGGCCAGAGGAAGCGTGAGACCGGTCGTGATCTCCAGGCCTCTGTGCAGGATCAGGGGGAATGGCAGCCTGAAATAACTCCAGATCAGGCCGATAAATGAAGCAATAATCAATGGGTTGAGCAATAACTGTTTTGCCCAGTTCGGTTTTTTTTCATCAGCGGCTCGTTTTCTGGCTGGAAGCAGAAAGGCGAGAACTGCGAAAAGGTTTAACACCGGCACCAGAAATCCCATCAAAATTCCGGCCCGAGTCAATCCGTCGTCGCCGTAAGCATTGAGGCAGATTGATAAACCGATATAGGCCAAGTTGCCACGAAAGGCGCCCTGGCAGAAACTGCCATGGACTGGCGGCGCGAAGCTGCGCAGACTGCCATAGAGGTAACTGAGGGCAAAGCCGATGGCGATCACCAGTGACGAGCCGATAACCAGGGGGCCGTTAAAATAACTGAAAAAGTCGGCCTGGCTGATCTTGTAGAAAAGGAGCAATGGCAGAAAGATTACGTAAACCAGGCGATTGGTCTGAAACAGAAAATCTTCATCCAGAAGCTGCAGGCGACGGAGCAGATAGCCCAGGGCGATGACCAGAAAAACCGGCATGACGATGAGGATTGTATCGGTAAACAGGGTCATTGGATACTCCGGGAAATGAAGCAGGATAGACCAGAAATCGTGGTTTGTCTATTAGGGTCGCGGGGAGTTGTCGTGAATGGCGGATGGACAGGGAAAGAAATCTACTGTAGGATATTCAACAGTCGTGTCTGGTCGTTTCCCCCGGATCGATGCGTAATAGTTCCGATAATCTTATTCTCCTGGCAGGTCGAAATGAAAAATCAGACATTAATCAAAACAATCAGCTTGCTGGTGCTGGTTGCGTTGATAACGTCATTACATTATATGACGGAGACGCATCATTCTCACATGCACGATATCTTGCGCAGACTCTATTACATCCCGATTATTCTGGGTGGGCTCTGGTTCGCAATGCGTGGTGGCATTGGTATGGCTCTGCTTGCTTCCTGCCTTTATGCACCCCATGTTCTGTTTCAGTGGGGCCGGTTGCCGACAGCACATCCTGAGCAATACCTGGAAATAGTCCTCTACAATGTCATCGGGCTTTTAACCGGTTTTCTGGCCGCTCGGGAGCACACCCAGCGGTTACGCGCAGAGGAGAACGCCAAGCGGCTGTCCAGCAGTTATGAGAAATTGCGAGCGCAAGCCGATATGATTCTAGAGATAGAAGATCAGTTGCGCCGGGCGGACAGGCTCTCGGCTTTGGGTGAGCTTTCTGCGGGGATGGCACATGAAATTCGCAACCCTCTCGGTTCAATTCGCGGCACAGCAGAGATTTTACAGGACGCCTTTTCGCCAGAAGACCGCTACTCGGAATTTACGCGGATTCTGATCAGCGAGGTGGATCGTCTGAATCAGGTGTTAGTCGATTTCTTGCGCTTTGCTCAGCCTGAGAAGGGAGAGCTACCATGCTTTTCTCCTTCGCTGGTGCTGCAGGAGGTACTGCAGCTCACAAACCAACAGGCTCGCAAAAACGGCGTTGGGGTCGTCTATTCCGAGCAGGCGCTCCCGGAGGTCCGCGGCGATGGCGGACAGTTCAAACAGGTTTTTCTCAATCTGGTTCTCAATGCGCTACAAGCGATGCCACAGGGCGGAGAGCTTGTGATCGAAGCCGAGCAGAGGAATGATTGCGTCGCTATCCATTTCAGGGATAGCGGCTGTGGGATCAATAAAGATGCTCTGGATCGCATCTTCAACCCCTTTTATACCACCAAGGATGATGGAACCGGGCTGGGGTTGGCCATTACCCATCGGATCATTCACAATCATGGTGGGCAGATATCGGTTAAAAGCAGACTGGGAGAGGGAGCAGAGTTTTCTTTGTGTCTGCCTGTTGCTGAAATGCCAACGTTGCCCGGAGGTTCTGATGGCTGAAAAAGTTCTGCTGATAGATGATGATGTTTCGCTGAGACGGGTCGTTGAATTTACTTTGCAGGAAGCTGGTTACCAGGTTCTGACCGCAACCAATGGTGAAGATGGCTTGCGTATCTTTCGCCAGTCGCGTCCAGCGCTGGTGATTACTGATGTCCAGATGCCGGGGATCAGCGGCTATCAGGTATTAGAGCAGGTGGTGCAGAGCGATCCTCAAGCACTGGTGATCATCGTCACTGCGTTCAGTACCGTCGAACAGGCGGTCGGCGCCATGAAGTCGGGCGCATACGATTATCTGACCAAACCATTCAGTCGGGACCAGCTGCGCGTCACTGTCAGCAAAGCGTTTGAGTTTCGGGGGTTAAAGCAGGAAAATGTTCGCCTGAAAGATGCCTTGGCCGAAAAGAACAGTGATGCGGATCAAATCATCGGGAAATCGCCCAGAATGCTGCAACTGATGGAGCGTGTTGAACGTGTTGCCGCAAGCCAGGCATCTGTTTTGTTGACAGGTGAGAGTGGCACCGGAAAAGAGGTCATTGCCCGCGCTCTTCACCAGGGATCGCAACGGACAGATGGCCCATTCGTGGCGGTGAACTGTGCGGCTATCCCCAAGGATTTGATGGAGAGCGAGCTGTTCGGCCATCTCAAGGGCTCTTTTACCGGAGCATTAAAGGATCGACAGGGGAAGTTCTCACAAGCCAGCGGTGGAACCTTGTTTCTCGATGAAATCGGCGAATTGCCGCTCGATCTGCAACCGAAGCTGCTTCGCTCCCTGCAGGAGCAGGTTATTGAACCGGTTGGGGGCGGCCCTGAACATATCGACGTCCGGGTGGTGGCCGCGACGAATCGTGACCTTGAACAGGCGATGCAGGATGGCCAGTTCCGGGAAGATCTCTACTATCGCCTGGCAGTTGTGCCGATTGAACTGCCGCCTCTTCGGGAACGACGGGAAGATATCCCGCTGCTGTTCGACTTTTTTATGAAAAAACATCGCGCTGATGCCGGCATCACTGTGGCCGTAGACGTTTTTGAAACCCTCGCTGACTATCAGTGGCCGGGAAACGTACGTGAGTTGGAGAATGTTGTTGAGCAGATGTTGATTCTTCGCCAAGGCGATCAGCTCTGCGCCAAAGATCTGCCCCTCCGGATTGGCCGGTCAGCGCCTGCTGTGAGCGGCGTTCTGAATCTGCCCAAAGAGGGTTATTCGCTGGAAACCCTTGAGCGGGAGGCGGTTGAACAGGCTCTGGCTTATTGTCAGGGGAACAAGACCAGGGCGGCTGCATTTTTGCAGGTGCCACGACATACACTGCTTTATCGCCTGGAAAAATATTCAATCAAATAACACAAATAAAGAGTACAGGTTAAACAGATGACACGTATATTCATACTCCTTCTTCTGCTCAGTTTCGTCCTCCCCCATTCAATAATATTAGCCAGTGAACGTCGGACTCCGGTCGTTGAGGCGGTTGCCAAGGCTCGTCGGGCGGTCGTTAATATTCGCACCGAGCAGATTGTGCATCGACGCAATTCTCCCTTTTTTGGCTTTGGCGATTCGATGTTCGAGCAGTTCTTCAACGATATGCTCGCGCCGCGTAGTTATAAGACCCAATCTCTTGGATCAGGAGTCGTGATTGATAACCAGGGCCATATCCTGACCAATGCTCATGTCATTGACAAGGCTTCTAAAATCTATGTTGCGCTTCCCGATCGGGTCAAGGAACTGGAAGCGACACTGATCGGACAGGATAATCGGATCGATCTGGCGGTTCTTAAAATTGAAGGTAGCGGAGAGTTTCCTTTTCTCAAGCCTGCGCGCTCCGACGACGTTCTGCTGGGAGAAACAGTGATCGCCATCGGCAATCCTCTCGGTCTGGGCCATTCGATCACCACCGGGATTATCAGCTCGGCTCAACGACGGATTCAGCTCGATCAGGGACAGTCTACGGTCTTCATCCAGACCGATGCGCTGATTAACCCGGGGAATTCGGGAGGACCACTGATCAATATTAATGGTGATCTGATCGGGATTAATACCGCCATTGCACGCCAGGCACAGGGCATTGGATTCTCCATTCCCATTGATACCGCCAAGCGGGTAGTTGCTGATCTGATCGACTATGGTCGGGTCCGCCGCGCTTTTTTCGGCATCGTTCCGGGCGATGTGGGCAGAAACTTCATCCGCACCCGTGGGGAGGGGGGAGTCCTGGTTGAGAAAATTCTCCCGGATTCGCCAGCCCATGAGTCTGGAGTTCGGGTGGCAGACGTTGTGATCGCTATCGACGGTATTCCGCTGACCTCGAAAGATGACTTTTATTCCTCCCTGGCGACCTATACGCCTGACGATCGGATGACGCTGACGGTGCTGCGTGGATTAGGCGAGATTACGCTTCAGGTGCAGTTAAGTGTCTTGCCTGAAGGCTACGTGATGGCCTATACTCGCGAATTGTTTGGTTTCAGCCTACTTCAGTCACGAAGTGGCTTGCAGATCGATTCGGTAGACGATGGTTCGCCTGCAGATCTCGTCGGTATCAAAGTGGGTGATCTGATTATCAAGGTAGCAGGATATGAACTTGACACTCTCGATCAATTCATTGAACTGATGGGACAACTGCTTGGACGAGAACCGCTTGAATTTCTGGTGGCACGCAATAACCGGGGTTATCTGGTGGAATTACCCTGATTAATGTTACAATGCTGCCAATTGACCTCGACTTTCATAGAAAAAAGGGGATAAAACTTTGAATCGATCCATGAAATATACTGTTCTGATGCTGTTTGCCATTTTGATGATGTTATCAAGCGGTTTTGCTGCTGAACCCGCGAACCAGAAAGCTCCCGATTTTACCCTGGAGGATATGCAGGGAAACAAGGTCTCACTGTCCGACTTCAAGGGCAAAATTGTCATGATCAACTTCTGGGCCACATGGTGTCCGCCCTGCATTGAAGAAATGCCTTCTATGGAAAAATTATATAAAAAGTTGGGTAAAGAAGATTTTGTTATTCTGGCGATTAATATTGAGCCTGATGCTCGGGAGTACGTAGCAGAGTTTCTGGCAAAAAATCCTTATACCTATCCGGTGTTACTTGATGGAGAATCGCTGGTCCAGGAGTTGTACGGTGCCTATCGCTTACCCGAGACGGTTATTGTCAATCGACAGGGCGAGATTGTGAACAGGGTTGTCGGTGGTCGTGACTGGATGGACGAGACTATGATTCAATTGCTCGCATCTATGGTTAATGGCTAACAGACTGTTACGGGATATTTAATACCTATGGAATCAACTGCTGATATTACAGTCTGGATTGCTTTCACCGGAGGGATTCTCTCTTTTTTCTCCCCCTGTGTTCTGCCGCTGATCCCGTCTTACCTGACTTATATTTCCGGCCTCTCGTTCGGGGAGTTAAAGGAAGAAAATCCGACTGTCAAGGTGCGGATGACGGTCTTCCTCCACTCGCTGGTCTTTATTGCCGGGTTCTCGCTGGTCTTTATAACCCTCGGCGCAATTGCCGGGTTGGCCTCCACATCTTTTCAGTCCGGCCTGCGTGAAGGACTGGGGATCATTCAAAAAGTTGGTGGTGTGCTGATTTTCCTGTTCGGCGTGCACATGAGTGGCCTGTTTCATTTTGGTGTGCTGCTTGGTGAGAAGAGGATTCATATCAGGAATAAACCGACCGGATTTATCGGCACCCTGCTGGTCGGGATCGCTTTTGCCGCTGGCTGGACTCCCTGCATCGGGCCGATTCTTGGTGCTATTCTTGCTCTGGCCGCCAGTAGTGCCGGCGGCACCGGACAAGGGATTCTGCTGCTCTCCGTCTACTCCCTCGGGCTGGGCGTACCGTTTCTGCTCTCCGGCCTGCTGTTCCACTCATTCCTGAGCTTCTTCGATCGCTTCAAGAAGTATATACGACTGGTTGAGATCGTCACAGGTGTCCTGCTGATGATTGCCGGTCTGCTGCTCTTTTTCGATCAACTCACTGTTATCACCCGCTACCTTTATATGTGGATGCCTTCTTCGTTGGGATGATGTCTCATCCCATATCGCTACATTAAAGAGCATCGACCGGGATTGCTCTTGCGGACCGACCTCAAGAGGTTAATGTGACAAAATAATGGCCACCGAGAATCAAACCCCTTGTGGCCATTTTTATTATTTATCAGGATCAGCAAGAATTTCGCAAAACTGCCAATCTGACCACGCAAGGACAATGCTGCAATATATTTAAGACAGATTAACTCTAGAGAACCAGCGACTCCAAGCAGAGGTCAAAATACTTCCTGTATATCGCCATCAACAAGAATCGTCTTTCAATGTAAACACCAGACATTAGGACTTTCCTCTTGCGATCTCGCCTTGTTTTTGATTTTTTAAAATCAGGAGCATAACTTTCAGGAAGGACCTATGGCAATTTCCTTGGTTCGATCATGCATAGGTGTCAGTCATGCCAGGCAGGTTTATTAAGCCAGGGGGGGGCTGTCGAGCCGACCCTGGCTTATTATTCATGGAAGGCTTATGTAGGGTTTTATCTTGAATAATTTCGATGCTTTATTTTACATTGCCAAGCCAACAGGACATTTTTGAAATATGCGAGTTGTCGAGCATGGATCATGCGCACCGATCTGTAAATGACTGATGCATGGCATCAATATCTTTCATCTTTATTAGAGCAACTAAACCGGTTAAATATGAAAATGCGATACGCATCAGGGGCTTCCTCACAGGAGCATTTGTACTGGTGTGTTTTGTTGATCAATCACACTGAACAACTGAAAGAATGGAGGATAGGATGAAGAACGGATGGATTAGCCTGTTTTGTGTCGGCTGTCTGCTGGTTGTATCGCAGGCTTTTGCAGCCGATCAAA
>Ga0102946_1000601_pt1 | contig 12524 bp, 7 predicted proteins | sample SalPon2A_A_D1_MG_FD_78209 | JGI IMG/M metagenome (GOLD analysis project Ga0102946, IMG submission 78209) | Soil microbial communities from South San Francisco under conditions of wetland restoration - Salt Pond MetaG R2A_A_D1_MG | ecosystem: Environmental > Terrestrial > Soil > Wetlands | place... | reverse complement strand
TTGGCGAACTCTTCTTTATTAAGACCGAACACCCGGCGCAGTTCTGCGTAGAATTTTAACGCGGCCTGCAGCAGTTTGTCGTCATGGGTCCAGATCACCTCTGCTGCGGGTTCTTTCTCATCGAAGGTCATATTCAGGTATTCGTAGGTTTCTTCCAGGATGACCAGGGGGTTGCGGAGCCAGGTGACTTCACCCTTGCTGATGGTGAAGTTTTTCTTGTTGAGGCTCAGCCAGCCGGACAGCAGATGCGGATCGGCCAGTAACTTCTCCATCGGGCGGGTCAGCAGGGTGCCTTTGCGATCAAGTGTCTCTGACGCTGCTTTGGCAATTTCAGCGTCCTCAGCATAGAGTTTGCCGTAATGCTTTTTCATGGCGATAAAAGCGAAGACCACATCAACCTTGCTGGCTGCTTCTTTCAGCTTGCCGATCAGGGTCAGGTAAGGGACGACGAAGCGGGTGGTCGGCTTGGCCATGACATTATTACCAATAAACCAGTTGACCAGACCGTAGTGGAATTCGAGGTTGGTGGCAAGGTCCGTTCCGCGCAGAGTCGTGCTGCGCAGCACCTTGGAGAGGTGATTGTAACTGTCGATGCGGTCCTCGCCCTTGGTCAGCAGCAGGGCGATATTGGAATCGTAGGCGCCGGCGACTTTGTAGCGCATGAACAGGCCAGTGTCCGGGTTGACCATACAGATTCCCTGGTCGTCGCGGATTTCACCTTCAATCGGCTTGGACCAGTAACGGATCATACCGCCCGCGCTCGGGGAGAGTGAGCAGTCTGTTGCGTTGAGACGTGCTTCTGCCGCTGCGCCAAAACGAGGAATTCGCACAGGTTTAGGTAGGCGTTCCTTGTGTGTTGCGAGCAAGGCCATCGCTTCGACCAGGGACTCAACGATGAAGAAATCGTTCTTGTCTTTGGGATTGACGAACTTGAGGCTGTAAACCAGCTCGGTGACCCGGTGCTCAACTTGAATCCGGGTGTTGACCTCCATGAAATAGTGCCGCTCGCCATCGACTATGCATTCGAAGGTTGACGCAGAGTCGAGGCCGACTGCTGTGCCGAATCGCTCTGATTCCTCTTCCATACGTTTGAGGACCTTGAGATCAGATTCGAGGGCTTTGGCTTGCTCCTTGTTTTTGGCTTTTTTAGCCTTGGCTATCTCTTCTGCCAGGGCTTCCTGGGTGACCGAAACCTCCAACAGCTTCTGCTCATGCATCTGCAGCGAACAATCTCGCCCACCGAGGGCGATAGCCCATTTGCCGTTACCCAGTAGCTGGATTTCGTTGTGGCGGGTCTGTTCGATATTCAATTCGATCAGGACGTTTTTGTTGTCACCAACGCCGTTGGTCTTGACCTCGTTGAGGATTTCACGTACCAGACCCGGTGCGTCGGCGCAGGCTGCCTTGATCTGCTTGTCGGTCGGCTGCTTGGTCATCAGTAGAGAGGCACCAAGAATCCGCTGCCCTTTGCCACCACCGCCACCGATCGCCTTGAGACGGATACGAGCGCCAGGGTAGTTCTTGAACATATCAAAACACTCTGTCTCTACCTGAGCACAGAGTTCATCAATGGAGAACAGGTCGATACCCTTGTCGTAAGAAGCGAAAAGGATGCAGTCTGCCAATTCCTCCAGGCTCATATCGTCTTTGACGTCACAGTCGAGAGTTTCCGACTTGAGCAAAGCCAGCAGGCTTTCTTTGGTCGGATGCTTCTTGATCAGGGTGCGGGCGGTAACGTTGTCGATACCGGGAGTCACTGAAACATCGACCTGTAGGGCCGTTCGCTTCGCCTCGTCTTTTTTACCAGCAGCACGCTGAGTCGCCGCACAAGGGCCGATAAACTTCAATCCTGCATCTTCGATAGCAGCGACAAACTCATCATCCTCGGCCATGAAACCATACCCGGCAAAGATCGAATCGTAACCGTTTTCCTTGGCGATCTGAATAATCTGGTTGATCCGTTCGACCCGTTCCTCCTTCGAAGCGCCGGTATAGTCCGGCACCCGGTGGACGCGGCTGTTTTCGGTCAGCATGCGCAGTTCAGGAGAAAGGGCGTTCGGGTAGACAATAGAGTCCTTTTCCGAGAGCAGGATGCCGTAATGGCTGATTCCCATCTCTTCATAGACGTCCATTGCCTCTTTGCGGATCGGGCCGCGACAGACGATCAGGGGGCAGAGGTCTTCACAGGAAAAGGACCGTACCCATTCCGAATCAGACTGGCTTAAGCGACGATCTCTGTGGATCAGAGGGTTATTGCTGTAATAATCATTATTTTTTGCCATGGGCTTAATCTCCAATTACCATGGGGTTATAAGTGTTTAGCGATTGTCGTCATTCGTTCCAGCATCGACTAATGGAATTCTCGCTGAACGTCCTGCCAGGTCGATGGCTTATAGTGACGGAGGAAGAAATTCAGGTTTTCACCAAGCTCCTTGCGCAGGTCGGTCGGCATGACGATAGAAGAGATCGAGCCAAGGGCCAGACCTTCCTTCGGGTTCATCAACTCCTTCTCGTAGCGAGTATTGAGTAGGGCTTCTTCAGCCTTGAGCCATTCGACTGCTTCCTTTTCAGCATCAATCTTGGCCGTATCGCCTTCCATGCCAGCTTTGATTCGATCATGGGTTCCGGCAGCGACACGTTGCTTGATGGAACCGCGCAGTTTGCGTAGTTCATCCTTGTAGACGAACTCTTTCCCCGCAGGACCCATAACTGCCAGGCGAGTCGTCGGCAGGGCCAGAACCAGGTCAGCACCGGTCGGATAGTTGTTGTAGGAAGCGTAAGCGCCACCGTAAGCGTTGCGCAGAATCAGCAGAATCCGTGGGGTGCGGACATCGACGATTGAGTCGAGCATGGAGCGGCCAGCTTGAACGATGCCGCGGGCTTCCTGCTCGCGACCCGGCAGGAAGCCAGTGGTGTCTTCCATGAATATCAGCGGAATGTTGTAGATATTGCAGAAGCGGACGAAGCGGGCAATCTTGACCGCTGAATCACAATCGATCTGACCGGAGGACACCGCTGAGTTGTTGGCAACGAAGCCGACCACGTTACCGCCGAGGCGACCGAAGGCGGTGATCGCTTCACGAGAGCGGGTCGGTTGCATTTCAAAGTAATCACCGTGGTCGCAGATTTGCTGGATGATGATCGAAACATCGAACGGGGTGTTGAAGCCGGTCGGTGAATTGAAGGCTTTCTTCAGCAGGGTGTTGATCTCCCAGGTCTTGCGATCGAGAGGATCGCTGGTCTCCTGGAACGGCGCCATACTGTGATTGTTGTCAGGAATGTAGCTGAGCAGACGAACCGCAGTGCGCAGGGCTGCTGTTTCATCCGAGACGGTCAGGTCGGTAACACCGGTGGCGCTGTGAACCTTTGGACCGCCAAGTTCTTCCGGGGTGATGTCCTCACCAAGAACCGATTTGACGACGCCGGGACCGGTCAGGCCAAAGAAGGTGTCCTCCGGCTGGATGACAAAGCTCCCCTGACGTGGCAGGTAAGAGCCACCGCCGGCGTTGAAACCGAACATACACATGATGGTCGGCACGACGCCGCTGATTTTACGTAGGGCAGTAAAGGCTTCGGCGTAACCATCGAGACCGCCGACTCCGGCTGGAACAAAGGCACCGGCCGAATCATTCATGCCGATCAGCGGCAGACCTTTTTCCCCAGCCATGTTCATCAGTCGGGCCAGCTTTTGACCATTGGTGGCATCGACCGATCCGGCACGGACTGTGAAGTCGTGGCCGTATAGTGCCACATCGCGGCCGCCGATGTTGAGGATGCCGGTCACCAGGGATGCTCCGTCGAGATTCTTGCCCCAGTTCTGAAATAAAATGTTCGGTTCGGAGTCGGTCAAGACCTTGATTCGTTCCCAGACTGTCATCCGCTTTTTAAAATGCTGCTTCTCGATCTGACCAACCGCGACCGATTTGATCGGGCGCTGAATCAGGTCATGGCCTTCTTTCATGACCTCCTCATAAGCACCCGACGCAGTGGCAACCTCTCCAGGAATTGTAAATTCAACTTCCTCTGGTGGCTCCAATGGGTTTTGCAGTGAAGGTTTAATCATTTTTTTAGACATTGGTCATCCCTTTGCTGATTGAAATTACGTTCCGGAGTACTGCGCCTTTCGCTAACATCCGGCCTGTCTTGATTTAACAAAACTAGTTTTAATTGTATGCAAGTGTGCGGAGTTTGTAATTTGTCGATTTTTGTTTTCGTGGCTGGATCGCTTTGATTAACTCACTTTTTTTGTTAATAATGCCGGTTGATCAAGGGTTTACGATGTTGAATATTGACGCCCTAAATGTCGAATTGACGAGACTTGATTCTATGTAAATAGAAAAGGGTTTTACTTCCGATCGATATAGCCGACATGGTAGAAAATGTCAACCATAATATTTATTAGTGTTAAAAAAATTTACCATAACTAAACGGACTGGAGCTTTGCCTACACGGCTCCTCGCACCCTTCTTAAACAGCAGTTCATGCAGGCTAAAAAAGTGGACTCGCTTGCTCACCTGAGAGGCGCAAGGAGGTATCCATTGGAACAAATCCACGACAATTCTTCACACTAAAATTTAAGCGGGGGAATCTTGTCGTCAATCGCGGCTGTCTGTCGATAGCAGAAGTCAATCGGCGTTTACGCATTTCATATTAAACCCTGAGAAATTGGCCCAGTAAGCAGAAGAAATATGGGCTGTATTTTTCCTGTAGCCGCGCGGTAAGGGACCTGAAGGTTGAGACTTCAAGACTTCACAAAGAGCTGTCTGAAGCCGGATTGGAGAAGGAACTCTTAAAAGGCTATGACGTACCCAGCATAGGAGCCGACGGGAGTCATGCGATGATCGAGCAGTTACGGCAGGAACAGTTTTTTGCCAATGTGCCATGTACTGAAGGGCAACGGACCAAACCCCTGTAGAGTTCAACCACTAAATTCTGTGGCGACAGAAAGGTTGGCCTACCTACCCACAATCTTGACGGCGGAGAAGAGCAACGGAGTGCCGTCCTTCTCGAAGTTGCTTTGCGTGGCCCTCAAGGCTGTGCTGGATTTTTTCCTTGAAGTTTAACTCCCTTTAATGTTAGACAGGTGACAAAGTGTCGTTACTAAATGTTCTGCGGGCTCAGCCTCTTATCTGGACCGCCCAAGACGATAACTATCGCCTATTTAAAGAGTTGACTTATGTCTTTTTCCGGTAATCTTGAACACATACCCCTGGTTGATGTCATTCAACTTTTGCATGGAACCCGAAAATCGGGGATTCTGAAAATTGAAGGGCGCAAGGGCAGAAGTCAACTGGTCTTCAAAGAAGGTTATATCGTTGGCGCCAGTCATCTGGATAACCGGGTTCGGATCGGTGAATTTATGGTCGGACGCGGTGATATCAGCGCAGAAGCGCTGGAGCAGGCTCTCTCTGTTCAGAAACAGGCAGCCAAGGACCGCCTGCCGTTGATTCAGACCCTTATCGCCATGGATATGGTTAATGAGCATGAAGCTTACCTGGCATTACAGGCTCTGATCTCCATGACGATTGTCGATGTACTGACCTGGAAAAATGGTGAATTCCTCCTTGAACCGATCCGGGATATTATTAAGGATGATTTCAAATATTACCCGGATCATCTTGACCGGGAGATCAATGTTGACGTTCAGGGAGCGCTACTGGATGCCTTGCGACTTTATGATGAAAAAGTTCGTGATGGTGAGCTGGTTATGGAGGAAGAGCCTGTTGAAGATCAATTTGATGAAATTGCAGCAGTGTTGCTCGGGTTGACAAGTCCGGAGAAGGATGAGACGGAAGCAAAAGAAGAGTTGTTTGGTGAACTTACTGCCGCGGACCTGGGTTTGTCCAACATCGACAAACTCTGAAATCCACCATATCGACCCTTGACCCGGACACAAAAAAGAAAAAAGTCCGGCCTGAAAAGGCTGTACTTCAGATCACTGACAAACCCCGCATTTTCGGATGTGGGGTTTTCTTTTGCCGTTTTCTGTAATCACATGCTTTTTTCGATAAAGCTGAAATTGGCTTGTGTGATGGCAGTAAGGCCTCACTCAACCGCTATGGACTAATCAGTCCATAGCGGTTGAGTCCAGAGTCATGATCTGATCGGTCACCTCGGTGAAGGCCACATCGTGACTGATCAGGAACAGCTGATCATACCAGTGCTCGGTCACCTCTTCCTTGCCGACATCGATCGCCCGGAAAGCATGAGCCAGATTCTCGCGGCGGGTGGCGTCGAGGTTCGAGGTCGGCTCGTCGAAGAAGGCGATCCGCGCACCGATGGTCTGCAGCATCGCGAGCCGTAACGCGACGACCGCGCTCATGGTCTGCCCGCCTGAGAGTTGATCATCAGCCCGCTCGCGCAACTCCCCTTCGACCATGTCACGCAGGACGACCTGATAATTATCCCCCCAGACCAGCTCCTCGTCGACCTCCGCAATAATCCGGTAGATCCGATTGGCCCGTTGGCTGATCTCCTCGCGGAACCGCTCCGACAGCGAAGCTGAGACGTTGCGAAAGACCCGATTGCGCAGGAACTTGACCAGTTCCTCTTTTTCGCCATAGGTCTTGATCCGGGCCAGTTTGGTCTTGATCTCAATTTCAAGCTGCTTGAGCTTGTCGATCTCGCCGGACAGTCGCTCCAGATCACGCTTGAGCCCCTCGACCTTCTGACCCAGGGCACCGACTTCGCGGCCCAAACCATCCTTCTGTTCGCGCAGTTGCTGATGCTGTGCGGCATCATAGTCCCTGCCCGCAACCAAAAGCTCACCCTCTTTCCCGGTCATCTCCCCCCGCAACTTGGCGAGGAATTGTTCAAATCGTTGTAGCTCGGTCTGCAGCCCCTCCAGCTTTGCCGCCTGCTCCTGGTTGGCAACATAGAGATCACGCGACCGCTGGTGTTGCTTCTGCTCTGCCTCCGCTGTGGCAATATCCGCCTGCAAGGAACTGTAGGCCTTCAGCGCCTGCTGCTTCTCCTCCAGCGCTTGCTTCGCTGCGGTCTGCTCACTCTGCAGCCCTTCCAGTCCGGCAGCGCGCTGATCGTTTGCCTTGCTCCTGGCAGTCAGATTTGCAACCTGTTCGTCAAGCCCTTTGATCTGCACTTCGACTTGCTTGACCCGGTCACTCGCCGTACGCGCTTCGCCCTCTTGCGTTTCCAGCTGCCTCAGCTCCGCGCTCAACCGATCCCTCTCCGTTTTCAACTCGTCAAACTTCGCGGTAAAGACATCACCCGGCGGCTTCTCGGCGATATTGAGGCAGGGTTCCTGAAAGAACGGGCAGATCCCTTCGGCAAGCTTCTCACTCCCCTCATCCAGCCCCGCCCTGCGACCGTCGAGTTGTCCGGTTTTGGCTCGCAAAACCTTAATCGACTCACCGATTTCCGGCAGGCGTAAAGCGCATTGCTTCAGCGTCTCTTCCACGGCAAGCTCTTTCCGCTTGTCAGCCAATGCCTGCTCTTCGGCTCCCAGGTCATTAGTAACCTGTTTGATGGCCCGCGACTCTGACGCGTAGCGCTCCACAAGCGTGCTCACCTGCTTGTCCAGAGATGCGACCTCCCGCTCCAGCTCGCGCTGCAATTTGACCTGCTCGCGCAAACCTGCCAGCTTTTTTTCAGAAAGCTCAAACGCCTGCTTACCGGCAGTGTTCTCAGCGACCCGTCCCTTGGCCTTCTCGGCCTCGCTGACGAGGGCCTTCTGGCTACTGATTTTTTCCTTGCCGGTCTCGATCCGCTCCTTGAGCTTGTCGATCTCGACCATCAGCTCCTTGACCGTCTGTTCACGCGTGTTGAGCTCGACCAGGCGGGCTTCCAGTCTCTTTAAGTCGTCATCCTTTTGCTTGAATGCCTTCTCGGTTCCTTCCAGTTCCTGCTTTGCCGCCTTTTGTGCTTCGCGTTTTTCCGGCAACGCCGCGACCTGGTCCTTAAGAGGCGCAATCGCGCTCCGCAGGGACTCCACCTTCGACTTGATGGCGCTGGCGAGGTGCTTGGTCTCGTTGAAGGTTTTACGCCAGGTGTCGATGCCGAGGATCGCATCGAATTCATCACGCCGCTTGCTCGCTTGCTTGATGACGAATGGCCCGAGGAACTGGTTCTGAAACGGGCCGATCACCAGGGTGAACTGGTCAGAGAGTGAACGACCGTTGTCGAGCCCCAACAGCTCCTTGAGGCGCGCCTCGGTCTCCCTGGCGTCCTTATGCTCCTCAACCTCGAAGTCGCCGCCCGACTCCTTGGCCAGCAGCCATTTCGATGGAGTCCCGACCGTGCGACTGACCCGGAACCTCTCCCCGTCCGCCTTATGGAACACCACCGCAATCTCGCCCCGCCTGGCACCGATGGTAATGAACCGTTCGACGTTACCGACAAAGCTCTGCGCATCGACACCGAACATGGCGTAGCCGATCGCCTCGAAGATAGTGCTCTTGCCGATACCGTTAGGACCGGAGAGCACATTGATCCCCGGAGAGAAGTTCAGTTCCGTGTCGCGGTGGGATTTTATATTTTTCAAATAGATAGAGAGTATTTGCATTTACCTCATCTCCCCATCCAGCAACGCCAACAGCTCATCGCCATCGACATCACCCTTCTGGACCGCATCGCGTAGCCTCATTGAGAGTCGGATCAACTCTTCCTCTCGGCCCTGGTATTCACTGCCGGAGCCGATCAGGTCGCGCAGGACATCACCTTCAATCTCAGCCAGGGTTTTCTTTGTTGTTTCCCCCCCTGCCGTGCTACTCAACATCGAAAGGTGGTTCTTTATTTCTATGTGCAGCGGATTTGCGATCTCACCGAGGGCTGCGCGTAACAGCTCGCGACCCAACTCAAAGGGGTGGAACTTGACCCTGCCGACCAGCTTTAGTTCCAGCAGTGGTTGCCGATTGTCTTTCAGAACAGTGAGTTTCTCTTTCACCTGCGCACAGTAGCGGACCAGAGCATCGTCAGCATTCTCTGCTCCCTCCAGATCGATGGTCGCAACAATCATCGGCCGTGGTGAAGTCTTTTTGAATTCGGCAGAAAAGTTGCCATCAGTCACCGACACCAGGTAGTAGCCCTTATCGTACTTCTGCTCACCAAAATTGACCCGTTCCGGGGAACCGGGGTTGTAGCCGTAGGGTCTCCCCTCGGGGGTTTTGACAATATAGGGTTTGTGTCCGTGACCGAGGGCGACGTAGCCGAAGGTCTCGGCCAGGGGGTGTGAGTCTTCCGGTTTCATGTTGCCGATCTCGACCGGAGAGAAGGTCCAGATGCCGACATGAAACAGCAACAGATTGTTGTCGGTGGTCACCGCCTCACAGATGCGCTCGACATGGCTGCCGGCCTGCGCACCGATATAGCCAAGACCGTAGATGTTCAGGTCAGCGACAGTAACGTGGCCGCCCATCCCCTCTTCCTCGTCAAACGAATCGAAGCGGTAGCCGCCCTCCTCGGTGCGCGCCGGGCGCAGCAGGCGGAGGTAACCCATCTGCGACAGCGCCTCCATCCACGAGATGCTGTCGCGGCGGTGAATCCAGTCGTGATTCCCCTCAATGGCGATGCACGGTATAGCGGCGTCCTTGAGGGGTTGCAGGGTTTCGATGGTTTTGGCAAAGGTCTTCGGCAGGATCTGGCCGACGTGGAACAGATCACCGCCGATCAGCACAAAGTCAACCTGCGCGTCGACAGCGTCGCTGACAATCCCGGTCAGACTGTGGAAGAAATCCTCATAGCGTTCTGCTTCGCCGGGAGAATTACGATAGGTTTTGCCGAGATGGAGGTCCGAAGTATGAATGAAGCGCATGGGCAGCTCGTTCGGTTTGGGGTTTGGCTGAGTTTATAGGATCGTCTGCCGCTGTTCAAGAATGGAAAAAGACGGCTTGAGCATAGCTGTCTAATGTTATGCAGAACCGGATTAGCACTGATCTTCCGCTAAGCGGAGCCAGTGCTAATCCGGTTCTGCAATTACGTAACTCTGAACTGCTCGCGGGGTCGCAAGTAGTGTCCAGGGAGAATAAGACCTCTGCGAAGGGAAACAGGTTGATCGGTTGGGAAGTCAATGAAAGACAGGGAAGGACCCGTTTTCTGCAAACCACTTAAATCAGGAGATCCGCTTTCTCTCGACGCGAACATTATCGAAATTGGTCGCCCGTATTTTTTTCGCAGCAGACGACTTCTTTTTCTTAACGCCGTAGTCTTTAAAGGAAAAATATTTTACTTGAGCCGCTTCGCTTTTTAATTTAGCGACCGCTTCCCGTTTGGTTCGGGCGAAGGCCCCGTCGATAGTTTCGCTGGGAAGAGGAATAAAATAACTATCCACCATGGCGACAGCGCTCAAGACAACAGGAGCTGCCGATTGAGACTTCTGCCCCACAATCTCAAGATACTTGTCCATCGACAAGAGACTGATGGCTTTGGAAATTGCTGTCTTTTTTGCGATAAGCTCCGACTTGGCTTTTTCGAAGTTTGCCTTTGACGCCTCACCGGTTTTGAGTCCCAAATGATCGTTCACGTCTTTGCGCAGCGCGGTGTGGTTGTCGGTATGGTTATCTGCGTACATGAATCCATTCCTCCATTAATGGCGCGCACGAATCTGTACGTACGGCCGAAATTCAATAATATCAAAAAAAATCAGGCAGGATTAGTGACAACAAGAATCCTTGCCGCAACAACTGGACTCCGGGACACCGTATATCATCTCTTCGAGATGCGCATCCATGGCTTGCTCCAGATCGCGGATCACCGTGGCGAACTGACCAGCAGCCAAGCCCTGGCCGCAGGAGGGACAAGTGGAATAGGTTTTTTTAAACCAGCTGAGTGTTTCTTGAATTGATGCGTTACAGTAAGGACAAGCAAGTTCTATTTTAGGCTCTGAGGTCACAGGATTGTTCTTTCTGATCGTTGAATTAAATAAGATGAAGTCATCTGCGGTCACTGACACGTCATAATCATAGCAGATGATGGTGGGTGGTAAAAGCCATATCATAGCCCCATGTGCAGACAAAGGCGAGTTGATGTTAAAATGAGAAGGGAACCAATTGATAGAATCAGAACGAAAGGCGGGTGAGAAAATGAAACTTGAAGAATTCCACAAGCTTTGCAAAACGACAACCGTGGGTACGAACCTGACCTTCACCTACGGCGATCAGGAAATCGAAGGGCACTTCATCGGCTGCGGCAATGACGAAGTTGTTATCGAAGCCAACGGCAAACAATTCATCTGGCCGCGGGAACTGTGTGATGTCCGCAGATCGGACTACCCACGCCCCAACTATTCCTGAGTCCAGGATTAATCAGTCGGGGTATTACTGTCGAGGGGGCAGCGCGCAGCCTCCTCCGCGGAAGTTTCTGCAGGTCAGGGTGAGTGTGTCGAACAGATCACGTTCCAGAGTTGCCGGCAGATCAAGGCTGCGGATGCCCTCACCAAGTTGGTTCGGTTCAGCGTTGCAACCGAGATATCCGTTAAGCCGCGCCGCATCGGTAGAGCGGAATAGCTGCTGCTGTTCAGGGTAACGCTTACTTAGCACCTCCATCAGCGGGCTATTCCTTTTCATGTAATGCTTCTGGTGATAATCCTCCGCCGGGGTAAAAACTCCCGCTTTTTCAATCGGCGTATGAACCGGTCTGCCGGTTTTCTTTGCCCAGGCCTGACTTGAGTCTCTGGCGATACGCTCCTGACTCTCCTCCGTGGCAAAGATGGCATTACGATACTGGTTAAGAAATGGACGTGAGCTTGGATCGTGGAGTTCCCAGAAAACGTCCAGCAGCTGATCGTAGCTGATCTGCGTCGGGTCGAACACGACCTGCACGGCCTCGCTATGATCGCCGATGGAGCGATAGGTTGGCGCTTCGGTTGTGCCACCGGCATAACCGGAGAGAGTACTGACCACCCCTGGCAGACTCCCGAACCGGGAGTCGACGCCCCAAAATCAGCCTGCGGCGAACAGGGCCGTCTTGGTGCCTGTGGCTGGTGTCGCGTGAACTATGCCTGTAGGCAGAGCCATACTGGTCAACAGGCAAAGGAGATAAAACAGGCGATGTGATTTTATGCGGAAGAACGTCATGACTACACTTTAGCAGAAATGGGACTGATAAAGCGAGCCGGGGCGCCCTTACGAGTCTCTCCGCGCAGTTCTGAATCTAGATCGCGACCCCGATCAGCGCTTCATGCAACCAGACAACGAAAAGGCCGTAGACTCCCAGTCCAAGGACCAGTGCAATGATATCGTTCGCCTTTGCGGTGGGCGCACCGGGAAGAGTCCGTTGCGTTCGACGACTCATGGACAGAAGGTCCAGAACAGCCCATATCAGAAATGAGCCGAACAGAAGAACATCAACAAGGCTGCCGTTCACCAGCAGATGGGAGAAAGCCCAGAGAATGGTTGCAACGAGCATTGGGTGTTTGACAAATGACTTGATCCGGCCGGGAAAATAAGCGGCAAGCAACAGCGGAAAAACCGGAACCATTAGCAGCATTGACAGGTGCCTGAGCCAAACAGGGGGATCATAGACAATCATCGAATCTTGATTCGCCATTCCGTAGCCCCAGAGCATCAAGC
>Ga0102946_1000600_pt1 | contig 12530 bp, 8 predicted proteins | sample SalPon2A_A_D1_MG_FD_78209 | JGI IMG/M metagenome (GOLD analysis project Ga0102946, IMG submission 78209) | Soil microbial communities from South San Francisco under conditions of wetland restoration - Salt Pond MetaG R2A_A_D1_MG | ecosystem: Environmental > Terrestrial > Soil > Wetlands | place... | reverse complement strand
TGGCGGACAGGGAGGAGTTTGATCGGGCAATTGAATCATGCGTGGGAATTGCAGGCAGAATCGCGCTGCCACACTATATGTGGCGTGCCCATTCGGTCAGGGCCATGCAGGCAACCATGGAAGGCCGCTTCGCCGATGCATCACGCTTGTTGGGCAAGGCCGAACTTGAGGCGAGGCGAATCGATGATCTTGAAGCCCGTGTGACCATACCGATACAACGGTTCTCCATCCTGTGCGACTGGGAGTCTGATGATGCAACGCCGATGAGTGAAATCCAGTCTCAACTGGATGCTGCCTGTTCCGGCGCGATGGCGGAAGCCAAATTTTTTCTGCAACCCATCATTGATATCTACACGGCAAAGGGACCGGGTGATGCTCGCAGCCAGATATCAAACCAGGTTTTTATCAACCGAACGTTTGCCGGAAATGATCGTTTTTCAATTGTCGCCCTTTCTGAACTGGCATTACTTGCCGATGATCTCGATCTGACCAGTCGGGCGTTTGATGCCTTGCTTGGGTATCGTAAAGATTGTGCGACTACCGGTCTGCTTGGCAGTGGCTGGTGCGGGCCGGTGGCGCTTCAGTTAGGGCGAATCGCAAAAGCATTTGGTCGACATGAGGAGGCCCGGAAATTCCTCGAACAGGCCCTCGAGATTGCCGGTCGAATGTCGTCGCGTCCCTACGTTGCCAGGGTTCACCAGGCGCTGGCAGAACTGGCCACGGAAGTTGGTGATCGGGAGGGTGCCAATTTACATTCTGAAATGGCGCAGGAACTACTTTCAGTGCTTGAGATGCGGACTGAACGTGGGATGCCATCGGATGATTCACAGACCAGTGATGAGCAATGCATATCCGGTGAAACAAGGTTCAGTATTCGTGATGTTGGCGATGTCTACGAGGTTTCACTGGATGGGTCCGGTGCCGTGGTCAAGAGCAGCAAAGGGCTCGCCATGCTGGCCATTCTGGCGGAACGTCCTGACCGAGATATCCATGTCCTGGAACTCAGTGGCGATGGGACTGGTGCAGTCATTCCTGAAGGCGATGTGGGCCCCGCACTGGACCAGGATGCACGTCAGGCTTATCAGAAACGTGTGAGTGAACTTCAGGAAGAACTTGAAGACGCCATGCAGATGGGTGACACACCACGTGCTGAATCGGTTCGCGATGAACTCGAATTCATCAGCCGGGAATTATCCCGTGCTTTCGGACTGGGCGGGCGTGAGCGACCGCAGGCAAAGGCTGCGGAAAGAGCACGTGTCAATGTGCGCAGGCGTATAAAAGATGCGATCAATAGAATTGATCAACAAATTCCGGGTGCTGGCCGCTATCTTGAAAACACTGTAAAAACAGGAAGTTATTGCCGGTACACACCGATGTAACAAGCAAGGGAACAATGTTCCATCAATAGTTACGCCTTTCAGGGTAATAGCAGAAAGCTTTTATCAGAATGAGAGGATGTAACCATGTATGACTTACTCGGCTATTTAACCATTGGCCTGATTCCAGGCCTGATTATTCTTGACTGGGCGATTCGTGGCCGTAAACACGACTCCACCCGCCTGTGGCGGTTTCGGGGAACGCTGGTCACGATCGCAATTTTCTACTGGGCTGGGTGGGTGGCAGCCTTCTGGGGCACATTGCTGGGCGATTTCCATTTGATTGATGGCAGTGGCCTTGGAATCTGGGGTGGCTTTGCTGTTGGTGTCCTGGTCTATGAATTGATCCACTACTGGTATCACCGCCTGGCACACAAATGGGACTGGTTGTGGCGTGCGGGGCACCAGATGCACCACAGCGCTGAGAGTTTTGATGCATTCGGTGCCTATTACATGCATCCGGTCGATGCTTTCCTGTTTACGACGATCGGCAGCCTGGTCTTTTTCCCACTGCTGGGGCTCACGGTCGAGGCAGGTGTTCTGGGTGCATTGTTCCTGACTTTCAACGCCATGTTCCAGCACATGAATATTCGCACCCCACGCTGGCTGGGTTACATCATCCAGCGGCCTGAAAGTCACAGCCTTCACCATGGCAGGAATATTCACCGCTACAACTACTCGGATCTGCCGCTGTGGGACATTGTTTTCGGCACGTTTCGTAACCCACAGGGTTTCCAGGCTGAACATGGTTTCTACCTTGGCAGCTCAGAACCCATTGTCGAGATGCTGGCATTTCAGGATGTCACCTCTCCCCGACAACAACCGGTTTCAGGCAATGGCCTGGCCGCAGAAAACGCAGGAGTATAAAAATGAGTATTTATCGCAACGCATTACCTCAGCTTGATGGCGGTGTCATGCTCACCGATGGTGGACTGGAAACAACCCTGGTGTTTGACGAGGGCATTGATCTGCCATGCTTTGCAGCATTTGGTTTGCTCGCCGACCGGGCAGGCCGATCGGTGCTGCGTCGCTACTATCGAAAGTACGCAGATATTGCGGTCGAGGCGGGATTTGGATTTGTCCTTGAGAGTCCGACCTGGCGAGCCAATAGCGATTGGGCAACAGAGCTTGGATACAGCGCTTCGCAGCTGGCCAATATCAACCGCGATTCAATTCGATTGATGGAAGAGTTACGCAATGAATACCAGGAACGCATTGAGCCGATCGTCATCAGTGGCAACATCGGACCACGAGGTGACGGCTATGTTGCCAGCGAGTTGATGAGCCCGGAGGAGGCAGCTGAGTACCATCGTGCGCAGATCGGGGTTTTTGCTGAAACCGGGGCAGATATGGTCAGCGCCGTCACCATGACCCATGCTGAAGAGGCGATAGGAATCGTGAAATCAGCCCGTCAGCACCAGATGCCGGTTGCTATCAGTTTTACGACTGAAACCGACGGAAAACTTCCGAGTGGACAACCCCTGGGCGATGCCATTGAGCAAGTGGATGCTGCGACCGACAGCGCAGCGGCTTACTTCATGGTCAACTGCGCCCATCCGGATCATTTCAGCGATTCGCTTGACCGAAAAGCTGCCTGGACCAGGAGGATTCGGGGCATTCGAGCCAACGCTTCCCGCTGCAGCCATGAAGAGCTGGATGAAGCAACCGAGCTCGACTCGGGTGATCCAAAGGAGTTTGGTTTCCTGAATGGTCGTTTGCGAAAACTGTTCCCCAACATCGCAGTACTGGGTGGTTGCTGTGGCACAGACCACCGCCACGTGGCAGCAATCGGTGCGGCAGTTGCCTCGTGACGGAGTGAGTTTTAGTCTGCGAGCGCTTTTTTCAGCTGGCCTGCAATGTCCTGGCTGAAATGGTTCAGGGCATCATTCATCGCGCGGGCGATCTGATCCGGGTCATTCGGGTCGCTCGCGCGAGATTCATAACTGGATCGTTGGGGAATAATCAGGGGATGTCGAGTCTCATCGACCACACCCCATTGAACCACCAGCAAAACCCTGCCTGACTGATCGCTGTCGAATCTTTCGACCTGGCCAAGCACCGCGTAGTCGATTTCTATGGTTTCAAGGTAAGGATAGGCAACGGCGATCACATCGCTCATTTGCTGGTCCACGTTGGCTGCCAGGACACGATGGATGGCCCTGTTCAATGGCTCGGCCCACCGGGCCTGTTCATTGATGAGGATTTCTGTACCGGCACCACGAGTAACGATTCGTGATTTCTTAAGATATTCGGGTATCCGGAAGGGTCCCATGCCCACCATGGTTGCATCCGGACCGTCAGCCGTTCCGGTGACTACAGGCGCTTCGAGGTTGTAATAGTGAACCGGAGGGGAAGTACCGCATGAAGCAACCAGGATGGCCAGCAGGGCGACGCACAGTCTCAAAAAACTATTCACAGGTGTTCCTCTGTTTATGCTCTATTTTTTACCACTGATAAGTGATTCGGGATTGCGTTCCAGCAGGTCAAAAAACTCGCGAAGTGACAGTGCCGCATTTTCAACCTCTTCCAGGGTGGACTGGAGCTGGTACATCTGGATCGAATCACCTTTTAGCTGGTTCGTTGCTGCGAGCAGTGTGTCTTCGGCCTGCACCATCACATCCTGGAGATCCTTGATCAGCGGCCGAATATCGTCGGCAAGTGCCCCGATGTTGCCATCTGTATTGCGCAGCAGCTCATTCGCTTCTGCCGCAACGGCCCGAATATCGCCGAGCACTGCATTTGCGTTGGCCATCAGCTGTTGGGTCTGGTCATCGTTGACGAATTCGTTCAGCCCGGCAATCGTGGCGCGCAGATCTTCTGAATTTGAAAGTTCATCGAGCCCCCGGAGGATGTTAGTGACTCGATGTGCGATCATTTCAAGATCAAAATCCTCGCCCACTTTTTCTGCCCATTCCCTGATCTTTGCAAAAAATGCCTGCGTACTTGAAGGGACCGTTGGAATTTCGTGATGGGGCGGGTTAAAGCCTCGGAATATGGCTTCAGTTTCCGGTAGCAAATTGAGTGAAACAATCAGCGACCCGGTTACAAAGCTTTCCATTTCAAGCTGCGCCCGCAGCCCGCCTTCATCGATCAGGTTGTCGTGTCCAATGGTTGCACGTCTTGCCAGGGTTTGTACCACTTCTCCGAAATCAGTCATGACAAGGTCTTCAGGAAGCACTTCAATGGTCACCATGGTTAGTGTTTGGTAAGTGGACTGGTCGACCAGCAGGGTGATGTCAGAAACATAACCCACGCGTACTCCATTCATGGTGACGTTGGAGCCGACCCGCAATCCCTTGGTTGCTTCGTCAAAATAAGCAACGTATTCGAGCCTCTGGGAAAAAAATTCCCGCCCGCCAAACAGGGCCACTGCTGTGGCAATCAGAATGATCGCGCCAAATACAAAGCCGCCTATCAGGGTCGGACTGGACTTCTTGCTCATTTTCCTGGGCTCATATTTCTGGGTTCATATTATCTGGGGCTCATGGCTCTGTTGTCTTTTCCAATCCGCGTTTCAGAAAGTTTCGTACCACGAAACTATCACTATTATCACGCAAGTCGGAAGGGTTGCCCGTGGCAAGTTGGGTTTTGGTGTCGACGTCGAGAAAAATCGAGTTGTCCGCAATGGCGAATATGCTGGCCAGCTCATGTGTCACGATCACAACGGTGGTGCCAAGGCTGTCGCGCAATTCCATGATCAGGTCATCCAGCAACTTGGCACTGATCGGGTCAAGACCGGCTGAAGGCTCATCAAAAAACAGAATTTCAGGATCAAGCGCCATGGCCCGTGCCAATCCGGCACGTTTTCTCATGCCTCCGGAAATTTCATTCGGATAATAGTCTTCGAAGCCTGTCAGTCCGACCAGCATCAGCTTGTATGCAGCAATCTCCCGAATTTCGCTTGCGTTCAGGTCAGTGTACTGGTTCAGTGCGAGCCCGATGTTCTCAGACAGGGTCATCGAACTCCACAACGCCCCGGCCTGGAAGAGGGTTCCGAACTGGCGCTTGGCGATCTCGCGTTCTTGTTCATTCATGCCCCAGAACGAGTTGCCGTTGTAATACACATCGCCCTTATCTGGTGATTTTAGCCCGATCATTGCTTTAAGTAGCGTGCTTTTGCCACAGCCTGAGCCGCCCATGATGACGAAAATCTCGCCGCGATTGACCTTGAAGGTCAGATCCCTCTGAATCAGGAAATCCCCGTAGGCCAGGGTCAGGTCTTCAGCAACGATATGTGGTTGGTTTTCGCTCACTTCAGATACCCAGGTTGATATAAATCACGGTCAGTGTGGCAGCGCTGATGACAATCAGGACAATCCCCATCACCACGGCTTTCGTTGTAGCCTGGCCGACTGCCATGGCGCTGCCCCCGCAGGCCATGCCCTGCTGACAACCGGCCAATGCGACCAGGCTTCCATAAACGACGCTTTTGAACAAACCACCAAAAACAGTATTCAGGCCAATGGCATCGACGGTCTGGTGCACATACTGAACAAGTGTGACATCAACCATTGAAATACCCACGAATGTGCCACCAATGATCCCCAGCAAACTTGAATACATCGTAAGCAGGGGCATCATGACCACCAGGGCAATCATGCGCGGTGTTACCAGGAAATCGATGGGATTCATGCCCAGGGTCGTAAGTGCATCAACCTCCTCATTGACTTTCATGGTTCCGATTTGCGCGGCATAGGAGGCACCGGTGCGGCCTGCCATGATGATTGCAGTCATGATCGGCGCCATTTCGCGGACCATGGCAATCGCAACCAGGTTGGCCGTGTAGATCCCCGCACCAAAAGTCTGAAGCTGCATGACGCCGACGAACGCGAAAATCATCCCGATCAGAAAACTGATCAGGCTGACAATGGGAAGGGCTTCGACACCGGCTTCCTGGATGTGCTGGACAAGATCGGAACGAAGATACGTGGCCGTTCCACGTAAATACCGGCCCATCGAAAGGACCAGTTCCCCGGTAAATTTCAACAGGTCATTGAAGTCTTCCAGGGACTCCTGAACGAGCCTTCCGATTTTCTCAAGAAAGCCTTTTTCGCGGACAGATTTCCTGGCGCCCTCACGCTCCTTGACCGCGAAAGCCAGTTTGAGTAGGCGCCGAGCCCCTTCGGGCAGCCCGGAACCATCAACCTCGATACCAAGGTCCCGGGCAGTCCGCATCAGCCCGATCAGGTTGGTGACAAGCGCGCTGTCCCAGTCTTCAAGGGACTCGGTCTGGAATCTCAGCTTTGCGGGCACGGGCGTATTGGCCAATCGCTTTTTGAAGCCCTCAACAGAGGGGAGGCTGCTGGCCAGCAGCCAGTCGCCTGCCAAAATCAGGTTCAGTTCGCCATCCGGACCCTCGTCCCAGTTGATTTTGGCTGCGCTCATGTCCTATATCGTAACGGTTATTGATGCCGATTGTGGCTGTTGAAACAGTCATGATTGATGCATAATGACATCCCCAATTTGTACCTGATCCCTTTATGCGAAATATCTGGCTGATCCCAATCTGCCTCCTGTTGACTGCGGCCTGCGGAAAACAGGCAGAAACACCAACCGTCCTGGTAGGAATAGACGGAGCCGAATGGCAAATCATCAACCAGATGATTGGCGATGGGGAACTGCCGAATTTTGCCAGGATTAAGAATGAAGGTGCCTGGGGGCACCTGATCAATAACGGGATGGAAACCTCTCCCGTGGTCTGGACAACCTTCGCCACCGGACATTTTGCCCGGGAGCATGGAGTGCTGGATCACGTCTTTCCTTTTGGTGATGAGGGCGCGCGAAGGCCGGTCACGTCTGAACTCAGGCAGGTTCCCGCCTTGTGGAACATCGCAGATCATTATGGCCTTCGATCGACAGTCATAGGTTATTTCGTTTCTCATCCGCCAGAGCCAATCAATGGCGTCATGGTTTCATCGCAGGCACCCACATGGATTGAGGGTTCGATTTATCCGCCCGATGCAATTGATCTTGATTCCCGGCGTTACCAGGCATTGCTCAATGAGGATGTTCGCAAAAGGATCTGGTCGACTTATTTTGGCTGGGATGTTGACCGGGCCCAGGCAGATGACCCGGATTCCCCTTACCAATCAGCGGCTGCTGCCGTTGTGGAGCGCAGCCTCGACCGCAGAATCATCAGGGATGAATTTTTGCGTCGCGCCACTGAAGATCTGTCGAAACAGCCCACTGATCTGTTTATCACTTATTACCGTATCCCGGATATCGTTTCACACTCCTTGTGGAAATATTACGACCCGGATGTGTACGAAAATCCGCCGACTGCAGAAGAGTTGGCATGGTTTGGTGAATCAGTGAAACAAACCTATCGCTTTGTCGACAGGGCACTTGGCGAGTTGTTGGAAGCCTGGGATGGACAGGCCAACATGGTGATTGTTTCCGATCATGGCTTCGGACGTGCCTCGGCAAGAAAAATGAACAGTGAATTCAAACGAGTCGAATTCCTGACGGGTGATCACCGTCCTGACGGAGTGATCATGGCGCATGGACCGGACATCCAGCCCGGGCAGATCGAGGGTCTGACCATCATGGAAATTGCCCCGACCATGGCAGCCCTGCTGGGTCTGCCTGTTGCCGGCAATCTACCCGGGCAGATCGCGACAAACCTGATTCGTCCCGAATTTTTTGAAAGCCAGCCTTTGAAATCAGTTGCTGATTATTCTGATGTAGTCCTGCCCAATCGTGAGATCGTGCTAGATCAGGTGGTGCAGGAAGACGAGATGAATACCCTGAAAGGTCTCGGTTATGTTGGTGAGGGTGTTGAATTTGACGTCTCATCAGTGGCAGAGGGATATGACTTCTGGGGTGCACGAGATCGGCTGGTAGCCTCCCACATGTCCAGCGAGATCGTATATTTCCTGCTTCAGCACAGCGACCACCTGGCGCAGGAATCATTTGATCTGCTCAAGGTAAACCGGCCTGATCTTGAACTGCGTACTCTGGCCGTGACAGAACAAAAGTTCGATTTGCTGGCGCAACGATTGCCTCCGGGTGCGATGGATCCGGTTCCGTTCGAGGCTTTCTTCGAGGCTAACCCAAGACCGAAACGAAACCATCAACCTGACCTGGAAAGCGACCAATAAGCTCAGGGGCAGGCCAAGCCTGACAACTGAGTCAGGCGTGATACCTCAAGGGTTCCATTTCCATATCCTTCAATCTCTGATGCGTAATTCACGGCGGCTGTGTTGCAGTCGGAGAATGTAAAAGTGACTGTGCCCCAGGTCGGGTAATTCATTGCATCACTGTCGAAACCTGGCCCGAAATCAGCACCTGACGGCAACAGCAGCTCAAATGTGATGGTGTCACCTTCGACACTGCCGACGTTGTAGAACCATGCCTGTTTGCCCTGGGGGTCGTAACTGAACCATGCCGCCAGGGCACGGCCATCAGGCAGGATCTCAAGTAGCCAGCCTTCGCCATCATGGCTCGGGTCAAACCAGGCGCCGCTGACAACCGGGGTGACCACGAACCCCTCGGCAGGAGGCGTTAGTGGAGGCTCAATGGCATCTTCACAGCCCAGGTTGCCAAGGCTGGTGAGGCGGGTAAGGTCAAGGCTGCCACTGCCGTAATCCAGATCTTGTGCCTGGTAGTACATCACGCCCTTGTTGCAATCTTCAAAGCTGAGTACAAATTTGCCCCAGGTTCGGCGAATCACGCGCTCAGGATCGAATTCCGGGCCAAAGGAAGGGCCACTGGTGATCTCGGTTGAAGCGGATTCAACCACGATGCTGGATCCCTGGATTTCACCAATACCGCCGATCCAGGCCTGGGTCGCTGGCTGATCCACCCCTGGTGGGGTATGGGTGAACCAGTAGACCAGGGCCTGCGTCTCGTTGAGTATTTCGACGAACCAGCCCTCACCATCGTGTTCAGGGTCATACCAGTTGCCGCTGATGCCTGCATTGATCTCAAAATCATAGGCATCATCGTCACATCGGTCGCCAGTGCCATCCTCATCGCTGTCGGCCTGCCCGGGATTCGGAATTTTGGGGCAATTGTCTTCACCAGACCCGTTGGTGCTGAAAATAAAATCATTGCTGAAAAGGCCATGACGATTCTGTGCCTGCAGGAAGTACACATCAGAAGGCTGTGGCAGTTCTGCCAGGCGAACATCAATGCGCTCACCCACGCACTCCGGAAATTCACCATCGACGCACCGGACATCGGCGGCCACGCGGCGTCCATTGACATAGAATGCAGTGCCCTTTTGAAGGTGCCTTCCTGAAATCCTCAGGGTTGTGTTGTCACCGGAAATGACCGGAAACGATACATTGCCTGTTTGAAACTGGAGGCTCTGTGTCCATAAGCCCGGTTGAGGGTTATCCAGGTCTCCCCGAACACCCATTTGCCCGGTGAACGTGCCGACAAACTCACCATTGTCTGCTTTGTTCACAAGATTGGCGCGGGTGAATGTAAGGCGCGAATCTGCAGTGTCGAAATACACGCCACCGCTTCTTCGCGCATCGTATTGCAGAGTGATTTCTGAAGTCTCGCCATCATCAACCAGCACACCCTCGCCGTGGAGAATGATGGCCCCTTCCGAGGCTGACAATTCGAGCGCATCCAGCAGGTCCGTGGTGAGGTCATTGTCGACTGAGGCCTGGTTGAGCGTTACCTGCCTGGCAAAACTGCCGGAATGTCCTGTACTGCCCTCTGTGATCATGTTCCAGACCGGCTCAAAGGTCGGTCCGTCGCGTACCCACATGGTGCGTTCCGGGATGCCATTGTTTCGCTGGATCGGGGTGAGGAAGTCAGCCAGGTTGGTGCGACCCTGCGGGAGAACCAGCCAGCGATCATAAGCACCTCGCCATGTGGGGGCGTCCATTCCTGTGCCTGGTGAATTGGTGCTGATCAGGAATGGAAAACGGTGACAGCGACCGCATACATTAGGCTGCGGCCCTGGCTCATTGGGGCGCACAACGCCCTCAATATGAAACACCCTGAAGCCATCTTCAGCAGTCTGGGTCATGACATTGTCATAGGGCCGGCTGGGTGCCGGCGGGTAGGGCACACTCAGAAGGAAAGCGGCAAGGTCATCACGTTCGGCTTGTGACAATGCGCCAGGCTTGCCCTCATCGTTGGTGGGGCAATTGCCAACCTCGCACATGGTCGAACCCAGGCTGCCATCAACCAGGTTTCGGGTGCAGGTTTCAGGTTGCTCATCATCACAGTTGGCTGGCTGGACGGCCGTGATGCTGGCGGTATTGATGCCGCCATACGGATCACCGGGAATGCCATCCCAGTGAAATGGCCAGGTGTCACGCAGGCCGCGCACCGGCATGGTGATCCGCGGTGGAATCTGGGTGCAGCCGGGAACACTGCACAATGGTGTATCGAGCACCCAGAGCAATTGATCTGTGTGGCCATCAGGGTGGCAGCTTTCACAGGAAAACGTACCGGTAGTTGAAGCGTTGGCATTATGAAATGCCTTTCGACCACGTTTGGCCACGGGGTGCGTGGGATCTTCCAGAGTTACCGTGGCCGTGACCTGAAGGTTGGCCGGATTGGAGACATCCAGAACGGATACTGTATTGTCGACAGCATTTAGCACCCAGGCTGTGCTCGGTGCACCTTCAGAATCTGATTCGAGCGCAATTCCGCGCGGCACGGAACCCACATCAACCCGGCCAAGCACCGTGCCGGACCCGGTGTCTACAGTAAAGACTTTATCGGAACTGGCTGCAGAGGCGACAAGGGTCGAGTCGTCCTCGCTGACCTGGATCGCAAAAGGTGTTGCCAGCGCCATTCCGGAAGCCGGTTGTTGCGGCGGAATGGGTTCAAGCTCAAAAAAGTTTCGAATGCAAAGACTGCCGCTGCAATCCAGGTGCGTGACGCGGTTGAAGAAAGGCCGGTTGTCCATCTCCGCCAGGCCATGATTGAGGGTTCCCGCTTTGCCATTGGCATCATTGCGCGCATCGGCCTGGGCGATGTAGACATTGAAGTCCGAGCCCACCGCGAGACCATAAAGCAGCGTGCCTGCGGTGCTGAAAACACCGAGTGACTGGTCTGTTGCCGTGTCGAAAGCGAACAGATCCCGATCCGGCATGCCTGGGTTCTTGACGATATCCACCGTGATGTTGGTTGAAAGAACATTGTTGTTACTGACCACGTGCTCGATGGCATCGAAAGTGCAAAGCTCACCATCCAGTGGCGGCACGCAGCCGGAAATCTGGGTCTGGTTATTGGATTCAAACGGAATGACATAAAGAACACCGTCACGCACCGTCAGTGCCCGCGGATCCTGGGCGGCAATCGACAGCCGGGAGGTCACCGTGCGAGAGGCCACGTCAATCACAGCGACATCGTTATCCACAGAAAGAGCCACGTAGGCTTTTTCATTGCTCGCAAATGCAATGCCGACCGGCTCATCAAAATTGGTTGCACCGGTGTCTTCATCAAAATCCTGAACCGTGGCGATGACCTTGAGGTAGGTCGGGCTTGCCGGGTTGGTATCGATCACGCTGACCGAATCCGATACGTGATTGCTGACCCACACTTCCAGTCCATCAGGACGCACCGCCATGCCGACCGGATCAATGCCTACACTGATCCGCGCGACCACTTCAAGACTGTCAGCATTGATGACATCGACGGTATCGGACGGGGTGTTGGTGACAAACACGTGGTCGCCATTCCGCGCGATTGGGCGGGAGTGAGGACTCATAAAGGTTGGGTGGCCGACTTCTGTGGCCTGGGCAAAAATATTACCGCCCGGAAGCAGGGAAATCATCAGTCCTGCCAGGGCCAGGCGGCAAAGTTTCTTCGGCATTGTCATTAACAATTCAGCATACATCAGGCAGTCCCCAATTGACTTTGTTCAGTTGATGTCTGCGGTGATCCGAATCTGATCAACCATAGATCGATTCTCATGAATGATTAGAAGACCGCTCTATCTATCAGGATGCTTTCAATGATTCATCGAAAACTGATTAATCAGCGCGGTGCACTACAGTTGATCATTACCGGGAAGCCTACAAAGATCGATGATTGAATGAAATTCGAATCCAAATCCATCAATCACCTCAATCTATGTCTTTTTGTAAGGCGCAAACCCCAGGGGATGTACGAATATTCTCCAACCGCTTAATCCGGGTGTTTTTCCCATAGACCCTGGTCACCCTTTCGATCAATTCTGCC